>Ga0105047_10004753_pt1 | contig 23569 bp, 17 predicted proteins | sample MAT04_FD_78384 | JGI IMG/M metagenome (GOLD analysis project Ga0105047, IMG submission 78384) | Freshwater microbial communities from Lake Fryxell liftoff mats and glacier meltwater in Antarctica - MAT-04 (megahit assembly) | ecosystem: Environmental > Aquatic > Freshwater > Ice > Liftoff... | reverse complement strand
TGCTGGCCCGCACGGTGCCCAGCCTGCTGCCGCCCCTCGACGATGATGAGGCGCAGGAGGTGGCCGTCATCCGAAGCGTCGCGGGGCTCCGGCCGGATCCCGCGGAACGTCGCGTGCGGCCCTTCCGTGCGCCACATCACACCACCTCGTATGCAGCGATGGTGGGTGGCGGACCGTTGCTCCAGCCGGGACTGGTGACGCTGGCCCATCGCGGTGTGCTGTTCCTCGATGAGCTGGCCGAGTTCGACCGGAACGTGCTGGATGCCCTTCGCCAGCCGCTGGAAGATGGCTCGGTCGAGATCGCCCGTGCCCACGGCCACGTGCGCTACCCGGCGCGGCTGCAGCTCATCGCTGCCATGAACCCCTGCCGGTGCGGCTGGTACGGGGAGCAGGGTGTTCGCTGCCGCTGCCGGCTCGACGAGGCCGCGCGATATCAGCTGCGGGTGAGCGGTCCACTGCTGGACCGCATCGACCTGCGCGTGGTCATGGCCCGCGTGCCGCCGGAGGTCCTCATCGAGGGACCGGTGGGGGAGTCGTCGAGCATCGTTGCCGAGCGCATCGCCAGTGCGCGGGCCGTCGCGGTGGCCCGCAATGGGATGCCCAATGCCAGGCTGACAGCGGGTGGCGTCATGGCCGCGTGCCAGCTGGACGGGGCGGCCGGTCGGCTGCTCGCCGACCTGGCCGCATCGACCGCCATGAGCGCGAGAGGCATCCATCGCACGTTGCGTGTCGCCAGGACGATCGCCGACCTGACGGGAGCCGAGCGTGTCGGCGCCGATGCCGTCTCGGCGGCCATGGCCCTGCGCGACGACGGCATGGAACGCCTGGCGGCTGCGTGACCCGCTCGACGGCGGACGCGGCGGCGGAACGAGCCGCGTGGATCACCCTCGCATCGGTCGATGGATTGGGCGAGCACCTGGTGCCGCGCCTGGCGGCCGCATTCGGTGGTGCAACGCAGGTGCTGTCGGCTGCTGCGCGACCAGATCGGGGACGCGTCGACGGACGTATCCGAGCCGCCGCGGAGTGTGGGCTGCGACCTGCGACGCTCGAGGGTATCCATGCCGCTGCCCGGGACCCCGAGGCAGTCCACCGGCGGCTGCGGGAGCTTGGCGCGTGGGCCCTGACGCCGTGGGATGCAGCCTATCCTCGGGCACTCCGGCTCGTCGACCCGCCGCCGCCGGTGCTGTTCGGCGTCGGCGATCAGGTGGCGCTGGCTACCGAACCGCTGGTGGCCGTGGTCGGGACACGCCGCCCGACACCCGCTGGGCGGGCATTCGCCGCGCGGGTCACGGCAGCACTGGCGGTCCGAGGCGTCACGATCGTGAGCGGCCTCGCGATGGGTATCGATGGTGTCGCGCACGCGACGAGCCTGGATCTCGGGGGTCGGACAGTGGCCGTCATCGGTGGGGGACTGGCCCATGGATGGCCACGAGCGCACGCCTCACTCGCCCGGGCGATCCGGGATGGCTCCGGTGCCATCATCAGCGAGCACCCACCGGATGTCATGCCCACGAAGGGCACCTTCCCTCGCCGCAACCGGATCATCAGCGGCCTGAGCCGCGCCACGGTCGTCATCGAGGCGCCGGTCGGCAGTGGGGCGCTCATCACGGCACGGCATGCCCTGGAGCAGGGCAGACAGGTGTTCGCCTCGACCGGCAGGCCGTCGGACCCAGCTACGGCGGGCTGTCTCGCCCTGTTGCGTGAATCGCCCGCCCGGCCGCTGGTGGGCGTGGAGGAACTCATCATCGACCTTGGCCTCGCGGGCGGATCGCCCGGCATCGTGCCTGACGGTGCCATGGGGGTGGGCCGACCAGCGCGGGCCATGCACGCCGGGGACGCGCTCGCAGTCCTGGGCGACGTCGAGAGGAGCGTCGCGACGCTGTTGCTCCACGGTCCGGTATCCAGTGATGCGCTCATCAGCGCGACCGGCCAGCCGCCCGCGGTCGTGGCAGGCGCCTTGACGCTGCTCCAGCTGCGGGGCTGGGTCATCCCCATGGGGCCACTCCAGGTGGCGGCGGGGCCACTGCTGCTGCCGCCGCCCGGGGATCCAGGCGGACGACCGACCCACTTGGACCCTCCATGAGTGCACCGCACCCTGACCTCCGTACCGATCCGAAGGCCGGCCCGTGCTGCCTATCCTGTGGCGGTGATCCGAGATGCCGTCATCCACATGAACAACGAGCAACCACTGGTATGCGACCTGCGGGGCATGCCAGAGGCATCGGACGTCAGCCTTGTGTGCACCAACCTGCGCCTGGTCGACGGCAAGAAGCCGACCTTCATCGACCGTGTCGATTCCTGGTTCGCGATCCCGTTGCACATCATCCGGTTCATCGAGATCCCACTCTCGGCCGTGGAGGCCAGCTCCATCCTCGCGCTGCCGTCCGGGCCGTTGCCGGATCCGGGCGCCCCGAGCGTCGAGGACCAGGAAGAGCACGAGGCCGCGGAAGAACTGCTCCAGCGCATCCGGGACGTCTGACCGCCCTCTGGGAACGCGCCCCGACGACTTCGCGTCCCCATAGGGGACGCGAGCCGGAATCAGCGTGTCCCGGTGCTACACTCCGGCCAAATGACCAAGAATCTAGTGATCGTCGAGTCTCCTGCGAAGGCAAAGACGATCGAGCGTTACCTGGGCCCCGATTACACGGTGCTCGCATCCAAGGGCCACGTGCGTGACCTCCCCGAGAACCCCGGCAAGGGCAAGCTGGGCGTCGACGTGGAGCACGACTTCGCGCCCGACTACGTCATCAGCGACGACCGCCGCAAGGAAGTCGCCAGTATCAGCAAGGCCGCTGGCCGCGCCGAGACCGTCTATCTCGCCACGGACCTGGACCGCGAAGGCGAGGCTATCGCGTGGCACGTCGCGGAAGCCGCCGGGATCCCCGTGGGCAAGCAGCGGCGGGTGACCTTCTCCGAGATCACGGAGCCTGCCATCCGGGAGGCGTTCGCCAGTCCCCGGGACATCGACATGCATCTCGTGGATGCGCAGCAGGCGCGGCGCGTCGTCGACCGGTTGGTCGGCTACACCCTCAGCCCATTGCTCGCCCGCAAGGTCCGCAGCGGCCTGTCCGCGGGCCGCGTCCAATCGGTCGCGGTGCGGCTGGTGGTGGAGCGCGAGCGTGAGGTCACCGCGTTCACGGCACGCGAGTACTGGACCCTCCAGGCGCAGCTGCAGACCGCCGCGGGCGATCCCTTCACGGCGGACCTGGTGCGCATCGACGGTGAGGCCCTAGCCGTCTCGGATGGCGAGACCGCCGAGGCCCACGCCGAGGCACTCCGGGGCGCCACGCCCCAGGTGTCCAAGGTCGCCGTTCGGACCCAGAAGCGGTCACCGGCGGCGCCCTTCACGACCAGCACCCTGCAGCAGGAGGCGAGCCGCAAGCTCGGCTTCAGTCCTCGCCGCACCATGTCCGTGGCCCAGCGGCTGTATGAGGGCATCGAGATCGACGGCGAGAGCATCGGTCTGACCACCTACATGCGCACGGACTCGATGTCCATGGCGGGTGTCGCCATGGGTGAGGCCCGCGAGGTCATCGGTACGCGCTTCGGGCCCGAGTACACGATGCCCAAGGGCCGGGTCCACAAGACCAAGGCCAAGGGAGCCCAGGAGGCGCACGAGGCGATCCGCCCGACCAGCTTCCATCGGGACCCCGACTCGATCGCCAAGTGGCTCTCGTCCGAGGAGTTGCGGCTGTATCGGCTGATCTGGCAGCGCGCCCTGGCCTCCCAGATGACCGAGAAGCGGCTCGAGACGACGTCCGTGGAGCTCACCGCGGGGCGTTACGAGCTGCGGGCCTCGGCAACGCGCACCCTGTTCGATGGCTTCTCCCGGGTGTATACCGAGGGCCGCGACGATGACACCGAGGAGGACGAGGCGCAGGCCCGCCTGCCGGAACTCGCCGAGGGACAGAGCACCCAGGTCACGGCCGTGGCCACCACCCAGCACTTCACCGAGCCGCCGCCCCGCTACACCGAGGCGACCCTCATCAAGGCGCTGGAGGAGCACGGCATCGGGCGTCCATCGACGTACGCAGCCACGATCTCCACCATCGTCGATCGCGGCTACGTGGTCATCAAGGAGAAGCGGCTGCATCCCGAGCTGGTCGCGGGCATCGTCACTGACCTGCTCGTGGAGCACTTCGGGGAGTTCGTGGACCTCGACTTCACCGCTCGCATGGAGCAGCGCCTGGACGAGGTCGCCCGGGGCGAACGCGAGTGGGTGCCCCTCATGCGCGAGTTCTACGGGCCCTTCAAGGAGCTTGTCGACCTCAAGCGCAAGGAGCTCAAGCGAGCCGACATCACGACGGAGCCGAGCGACGAGATCTGCTCCGAGGGGCACCCGATGCTCATCCGCCTGGGTCGCAACGGCCGGTTCCTGAGCTGCTCCCTGTACCCGGAGCACAAGGAGTCGCGCCCCATCCCGGGCGAGGAGCCGGAGACGGTCGCGATGGCTGGCGAAGGCGAGGCCTGTCCGGACTGCGGCGAAGGCACCCTGGTCCAGAAGCGTGGCCGATTCGGGGCCTTCGTGGGCTGCTCCCGATATCCCGACTGCAAGTACATCCGCAAGGACGGCCCGCCGCCGCCGGATCAACTGCCGTTCGAGGTCGCCTGCCCGCTGTGTACCGAGGGACACCTCGTGGCCCGACGCGCACGCCGCACCGGCAGCGTCTTCTGGGGCTGCTCGCGCTACCCCAAGTGCACCTGCACCACGTCCCGGGAACCGGTCGGCGCCGTCCACGACACGGACGCGGGCGCGGTCGCCCGCAACACGGATGGCACGGGCATCTGTCTCAAGTGCGGCGCGGCGATCGCGTTGCCGGAGGTGGTCGGCGTGGGTGAGATCCTGAGCGGTGGTCCTGCCGACCCGGCGGCCATCGCGCCGTCCGTTCGACGGGGCGCCCGGCCGGCCACGGCCACCAAGTCCCGGGCCACTGCCAGCAAGGCCAAGGCCAAGACGACCAAGGCCGCGGCCACGCCCGCAGTGGCCATCAAGCTGCCGGCGAAACGTCCCGCCGCCTGATGGTCGGGGTCGACGAGCCCGGCGCCCCGTGACGGGGACCGAGGCACTCGACGCGTTCCTGCTCGCGCTGCGAGCGCGCGATACGTCGCCGCACACCCAGCGCGCCTACGCGTCAGCGGTGCGTTCGTTCCTGGCATGGCTGGATGGACAGCCCGGATCCGACTGGCGCTCGCCGTCGCGGCGCGAGCTGCGGGCGTGGCTTGCCTCGCTTTCCGCGGACGGCCTCAGCAGGGCGTCCATCGCGGCGCGACTGGCGGCGATGCGATCGTTCCATCGGCACGCGCGTCGCGCTGGCTGGGTGATGAGTGACCCGTGGGCGACGATCGTCACGCCGCGCCGGTCGAAGCGTCTCCCCAGGGTGCTCGACACATCCGAGGTGGAATCACTGCTCGACGTCGTTGCCGGATCGACACGCGTGAGCGTGGCGCGGCCGGAGCCAGCAGCCGGGACGCCCGCCATCGAGCTCCGGGACCGAGCCATCGTGGAGACCATGTATGGCGCCGGGTTGCGTATCTCGGAGCTGTCGGGCGCCGATGTCGCGGACCTGGACCTGCGTCGGGGCGAGATCCGGGTGCTGGGCAAGCGTCGCAAGCAGCGTATCGGGCTGGTCGGCGGTCCGGCCCTGGATGCGCTCCAGGAGTGGCTCGAGGTCGGTCGTCCCCGGCTCCGCGGCGCATCCGTGGCTGCGGATGACGGGGCACTCTTCCTGAACGCGGCCGGCACTCGCCTGGGCGTTCGGGGGATCCGGCTGCGCATCGACGGCCTGGCGCGCCGGGCCGGGCTGCCGGACGGCGTGTCGCCGCACACCCTGCGCCACTCGTTCGCGAGCCACCTGCTCGACGGCGGCGCCGACCTGCGGGTGGTCCAGGAGTTGCTGGGCCACGCCAGCCTGGCCACGACCCAGGTCTATACCCACGTCACGCCGGCTCGGCTGCGCGCCAGCTACCGCGCCGCACATCCGCGAGCGACCACGTCGGAGCCAACGACACCACCGCGCACGTGACGAGCGCCGCCAGCAGGGGACTCGCGCGCGCAGGTCTCATCGTCACGTTCGCGTTCTTGGCATCCCGACTCCTTGGCTGGCTGCGATTCGTGGTCATGTCCGCGCAGTTCCCGGCGGACGGGCAGCTGGACCCGTACTTCGCTGCGTTCCGGATCCCGGATCTCATCTATCAGTTGGTCGCGGCTGGAGCGGTCGGCTCGGCACTCATCCCGGTGCTCACGACGCTCATCACCGATGGCGCGCCACGGCGCGCCTGGCGGGTGGCCTCCACGGTCATCAACCTGATGCTGGTCGGGCTCGCCGTGTTCGGTGTCGTGGTGTTCATCTGGGCACCGGAGATCGTGCCCCTGATCACTCCCGGCTTCGATGCGGCCACCACCGAGACCACCATCGAGCTGACCCGGATCATGCTCCTGTCGCCCATCTTCCTGGCGCTGGGGGCGATCGTGTCGGCCATCCTCAACAGCCAGCAGCGCTTTGGTGTGGCAGCCTTTGCGCCCGTCGTCTACAACCTCGCCATCATCATCGGCTGCGTCACGCTGGGCGCCACGATGGGGCTCGTGGGCCTGTCGGTGAGCGTGGTCATCGGTTCGTTCCTGATGCTCGTGGTCCAGCTGCCGCTGCTGCGCCGTCGATTCCACTACGACCCCCTGATCGACCTGCGCGATCCGCCGGCCCGCAAGGCGCTCGCCCTGATGGTGCCGCGGGCGATCGGCCTGGGCGTCACCCAGATCACGTTCGTGGTCAACACGACGCTCGCCACGACCTTGCTGGTCGGGTCGGTGACGGCCTACAACTTCGCCTTCACGATCCTGCAGATCCCCTTGGGCGTCATCGGATTCCCGATGGGCGTGGTGCTCCTGCCGTCCCTCTCCCGGGCCATCGCACTGGGAGACATGGTCGACTTCCGGCGCCTGGTGGATCGATCGATGCGCCTGCTGCTGTGGGTGACCCTGTACATCTCGATGGTGGGTATCGTGCTGCGCGTGCCGACCACGACGTTGCTGTTCGGCAGTTCGCCCGCGACCGTGGACCTCACTGCCAGCGCATACGCCTGGTTCCTGCTGGGGCTGCCGGCACATACCCTGAACGTGGTCTTGACACGCGCGTTCTACAGCGCCCAGGACACCCGGACCCCGGTCTCGGTCGCCATCTGCTCCGTGGGCGTCAACGTGGTCGTGTCGATCGCTCTCGTCGGCAGCATGGGGCTCGCGGGGCTGGCCCTGGGTGTCGCACTCGGGGGCTGGTTCGAGACCATCGTGCTTGCCGTGCTGCTCTGGCGCCGGACGCACGCGGTGCCCCTCCGGGCCATCACCCTGGCCTCGCTCGGCTTCCTCGCGGGTGCGCTCATCGCGGCGGCCGTCGCGATCTTGGCGCTCAGCGGTGTGGATGCGTGGCGAGGCACCGGGCAGGGACGCGTGGACGCCCTCATCCAGCTGGCCATCGTGGGCCCGGTCTCCCTGGCCACGTACCTGCTGTACAGTCGGCTGATGCGGATCCCCGAGCTGTCGCAGTCCGTCCGGCTGTTCCGTTCGGCGCTCCATCGAGGGTGACGACGTGACCGCCGACGGGGTGGCCGCGGCCGACCGATCCGTTCCCGGAGCTGGTCTCGATGCCGCGATCCTGCGCGCCGACCCGGACGCCTGGGACCGGTTCGTGGCCACGGCGCCGATGGGTTCGTATCCCCAGCTGACCGCGTGGGCGGACTCGAACGCAGCCAAGGGCTGGCGCGCGCGACGCATCGTCGTGGACACCCCGTCCGGTCCGGTCGGTGCCCAACTGTTGCTCCACCGGATGCGTCCCGGGCCGTTCCATCGGGGCTACGCGACGCGCGGCCCGGTGGCCATGCAGCTCGACCGGTCGAGCCTCGCGGCGTTCACCGAAGGCCTCCGGCGAGTGGCGGCCGGACTACGCCTGTCACATGTGGTCATCGACCCGGAACTCGAGCCCGGTCCCGTGGAGGACTGGCTGCACGAGCTCGGCTGGCGATCCACCCCGGCCATCCAGATCGACAGGACGCGGCTGGTCGACCTCACCCGGGACGAGGCGGCACTGTGGTCGGACCTGCGCTCCAGCGCTCGCTGGTCGGTGAACAAGGCGCGTCGCACGGGGCACACCGTGGACAACGCGGGCGCGGCCGGCCTGGACGCGTTCGGTGACCTGTACCTGGAGACCGCGAGGCGGGTCGGCTTCGAGGCGAATGCGGCGTTCCGGGAGACCTTCGACGCCTTCGACCGACATGGGCTGGCGCGCCTGCTGCTCGCCCGGAACGCCGACGGACAGGCTGTGGCGACGCTGATGCTGCTCGACTGTGGCGACCGGGTCATCGAGCGTTACGGCGCCTCCAGCACGGAGGGTGCGGCGGCGCGCGCCAACTACCTCGTCAAGTGGGAGTCGATCCGGCAGTCACGTGAACGGGGCATGGCCCGCTACGACATGTGGGGCACGGACCACGAGGGCGTGGCCACATTCAAGGCCTCTTTCGGGGGCGATGAGCGGCAGTACATCGGCGCCTGGGAGCTGGTCACGAACCGCGTGATCCACCGCGGGTTCAGCGGCCTCAGCCGCCTTCGCGACCGGGGACGCGTCACCGCGGGCGCGGCCGCTGGGATCGAAGCCGACCTGCGGGTGGTTGACATCTCGTCCGAGGCGCCCGCCGATTGGGATGCGCGCGTGGTGGCAGCGCCGGGCGGCCACGTCATGCAGGGCACGGCCTGGGCGGACCATCGCCGCTCCCAGGGTGCCGACCCGCGATTCATCACCTTCAGTGACGGCCATGGCGTGTTGGCGGTGTTGCGCCAGCAGCCGCTCTCCCCGGGCAGCATCGCCACGGTCCGACGAGGCCCGACGCACGCCGGCGGCTCGGGTGCCGATCTCGCGGCGCACGTCGGGGTCCTCGGTGCGGCGCTAGCAGGCGTCGGCGCGCGGGAGCTGTTCGTGGACCCGGAACTGGACGCCGACCCGGGGTACGAGGCAGCCATGGACGCCCTTGGCGCGGTGGTGACCGAGGAATACCAGCCGTCCATCCACGTCATGCGGCTGCCGCTGCCTGCTGGCACTACCGCGGAGTCGGCGTGGGAGGGCGTGGCCAAGACCACCAGGCAACGTGTCCGGAGCGCCGAGAAGGTGGGAACCGTCGTTCGGCGGGACGAGACCGGCGAGCTGATGGATGCCTTCGGCGAGCTGCTGGTCGAGCGCGCGGACGCCCTGGGCATCGCGATGCGACCGGAGCTCGGCTACCTCGCCGCATGGCGGCGCTTGCTGGCAGTGGGGCAGGCGCGTCTGCTGGTGGCGGAACACGACGGTCAGCTGGCAGGCGGCCTGCTGCTGTTCCTCCAGGGGGGCATGCACGCCACGGCCTACTCCGCGGACCGTGCGGCCCTGCGGCGCGCACTGCCGGGCACGATGCACCTCGTCCGATGGACAGCCATCCGGGATGCCATCGCAGAAGGCGCGACGGCCATCGAGCTGGGGGGTGTGGACCTGCCGGGCCACCGGGAGCCGCCTGGGCCCGACGATCCCAACCACGGCCTGTATATGCACAAGTCCTCATTCGGGGCGCACTGGATCGTGCGCACCCCAGCGCGGCGACTGGTGCTGCGCCCGAATGCGGTCCGCGTCGCGAATGCACGGGATGAGGCCATCAGCCTCGGCCGGCGCATGGTGCGCGCCATTCCCATCAGCGGCCGATGAGTACGGGCGGCTCGTCGACGACCCGGGGCGGCAGCCTCGGTGACCTGGTGTCGCGGCTGGAGTCGCGCGACATCCTGCGATCGGTCCTGGCAGGATCATCGGCGCTCGCCGGCATCGAGGTCCTTGGCGTCACCCATGACTCGCGCCAGGTCCGGCCGGGCTGGGTATTCGTGGCCATCCCGGGCGAGCATCACGATGGGCATGATCATGCACCCGCGGCCGTGGCGGCCGGTGCCGCGGCACTCATCATGGAGCGTGCCCAGCCCATCCCGGGCGTGCCCCAGGTCCTGGTCGGCGCGCCACGCCGGGCACTTGCCGCCGCCGCGGCCTGGTTCGAGCATGACCCGAGCCACGCCCTGGGCATCGTGGGCATCACCGGCACCGACGGCAAGACCACGACCGCGTACCTGATACGGTCGATGCTGGAAGCGGCGGGCCTGCGGACGGGGCTGCTGGGCACGATCGATGTCATCGCGGGTGGCCGCAGCCTGGGCAATCCGGGTCGCGCCACGACACCCGAGGCGCCGGAGCTTCAGGCCCACCTGCGTCAGATGCGTGATGCCGGTGATCGCTGGGCGGTCGTGGAGTCGACGTCGCATGGCCTTGCCCAGGAGCGTGTCGGCGAGGTCGCCTATGACGTCGCGGTGCATACCAACGTGACCCACGAGCACCTTGAGTTCCACAAGACGCCGGCGGCCTACCGGGCGGCCAAGCGGCGCCTGTTCGAACGGCTGGCCATCGGCCCCGCCAACCCTGACAAGGGCCACGGCAAGCATGCGGTCATCAACCTCGACGACCCCTTCTCGGATTTGTTCCTGACCGCCGCCCAGGACGCCGGGGCGACCATCCACGGGTATGGCGCGGATCCAGCAGGCGTCGCCACCATCCGGGCGCTCACGGTGCGGGAGCGCCAGGGCATCGAGATGGACGTGCGGACGCCGCGTTGGGAGGAGCGGGTCCACATCCAGCTCGCGGGACGCTTCAATGTCCACAATGCGCTCGCGGCCATCGGTGTCGGCGAGGCCCTGGGCCTCGACCCTGGGGCCATGCGGGCGGGCCTTGCAGGACTGGAACGCGTCCCGGGACGCATGGAGTCGGTCGATCTGGGCCAGCCGTTCCAGGTCATCGTGGACTATGCCCACACGCCCGAAGCACTGGCCAAGGCCCTCGATGCCCTCGCACCATTGGCGCTCGTGGGTGGCGGACGGCTCATCTGCGTCTTTGGTTCGGCAGGCGACCGTGACGTCGCCAAGCGCCCGATGATGGGCAGGGTGGCAGGGGAGCGCTGCCGGGTGGTGGTGGTCACGGACGAGGACCCGCGCTCAGAGGGTTCGGAGGCCATCCTGGATGCCATCGCGGTCGGCGCGGAGCGGACCGGTCGGGTGCGTGGCCGGGACCTGCTGCTCATCCCTGATCGAGCGACGGCCATCGCCACAGCCATCGGTGAGGCCCGCCCGGGTGACGTGGTCGTGCTCGCCGGCAAGGGCCACGAGCGGAGCATCGAGATGGCGACCGGTCCAATGCCCTGGGACGAGGCGGCCGCGGCACGCGCCGCGCTCCTGGACCTGGGCTACGGCGCCGGCCGGTAGACTGCCCGTGATGGAGCACGTCGTGGACCTGACCCACGAACCAGCTGGCGTCTGGGACGAGCTGGCGTGCCGGTCGCCGCGTGGCGAGGCGCTCCAGTCGGTCGCCTGGGGCGAGGTCAAGCAGCAGGCCGGCTGGTTCGCCCGCCGCTACCGCATCGATGACGAGACGGGTCCGGCCGCGGTGGTATCGCTCCAGGAACGCGACCTGGCAGGGTCGGTGATCCGGCACACCCCGTCGGCCATCCGCGTCTCCGTCGCGGGTGTGGCCGGATCCCTGGGCCGCTTCCTGTACGCACCACTGGGGCCCGTCCTGTTGCGCGAGGATGCGTCGGCCGTGGCAGCCGCCCTCCGGGGACTGCGCGTCATCGCCCGCAAGCGCCACGCTGCGCTGCTGGTGATCGATCCCTGTTGGGCGATCGACTCTACCCAGGCGACCGCGCTGCGCACGGCGGGATTCGTGCCCGCACGACGCCCGGTCCAGGTGTCGACGACGGGCATGTTCGTACCGCTCCACGCTGCGGAGGATGCCCAGTGGAAGCAGCTCAACCAGAACGCACGACGCAATGTCGACAAGTGCCGCAAGGCCGGCGTCGAGGTCGTGCGATATGACCATCTGACGGACCCAGCGACGCTGACGCGAGCACTTGACGCGTCGTACGCGATGCTGCTGGAGACTGGCATGCGACGGGGCTTTGGCGACGTGCTGCGGCCGGCGGCGTATCACAACCCCGCCCAGCAGCACCTCATCGAGGCGGGGCATGCCTCGCTATGGGTGGCCAGCCACGAGGGTCGCGAGTTGGCCCACACGCTCGTCCATCACTCGGGCGACCGGGCGATCCTGTTCGAGGCCGGGGAAGCGGACGTCGACGAGGTGACCGTCGTCGATGCCGAGGTACCCGCAGCGCCTCGTTTCGCGGCCAACTTCCTGCTGCAGTGGACCATCATCCGGTGGGCGGTGGAGGCCGGCTTCGCCACGTATGACATGAGCGGCGTCGACAATCACGAGGCGCCCGGCCTCCCAGCGGACGACTCGCATCCGCTGTGGAGCCTGTTCCGGTTCAAGTCACAGTGGGGCGCGCGGGGTGTCCAGTTCGTGGGTGCCTGGGAATACGCGCCGTGGCCGGTCCTGGGCTCGGGCCTGCGTGCCGCGTGGAGCGCCTCTGACCGGATCCGGGAGCGGCGCGCTCGCGCCTGATCTGGCGTCCGGCGCAGAGGGAGCCAACGGGGCCCCTCGGCACACCTGACGACCGTGCCGTCAGTGGGTGTTCTTCGTCCGGGGGTACTCCGGCTCTGGTACCTCGATGTGCTTCCAGAGCGTCCGGGCCAGCTCCCGGATGGTCCGGTCGGGGCTATACAGGCCCCGATTCGAGAGCAGCACGATGACCGCTCCCTCCCGCGGGAAGTACCAGATGCCGTCCTCATAGCCTCGCAGGCTGCCGCCATGGCCCACGGCCCGGCGGCCATTGAAGATGCGTGTGCGGGTCCCCAGGCCGTACTCGTCCTGCTTGCGGAAGTCGAGCATCTGGGCGCGCAGGTCGGGCGGCACGACCCGATCCGTGGCATAGAGGGCCATCGCCCAGCGGGCCAGGTCGGCAGGGGAGGAGACCATGGCGCCCGCCGCCCACGCGACCGTCGCCGCCGACATGTGAGGCAGTACGCGGCTCCCACGCGTCTGGTCCAGGAACGTCGAACCGCCGGCCCAGAGGTGGCCGTGGGCCGCATTTCGTGGCGTCTCGACCGTCGGCTGGAACCGGGTGCCGTCCAGGCCCAGTGGCACCACCAGCCGATCGTCGATCTCCTGGGCGATGTTCCGCCCGGTGACCTGTTGCACGACCTTGCCCAGGAGCACGAAGTTGGTGTTGGAGTAGTGGAAGCACGTGCCCGGCTTGCAATACGGCCTACCCACGAGGGCGAGGATGTCCCGTACCTTCCAGCGCCGGGTCGGATCGGAGAACACCGCCCGGCTGTAGGCCGGCGACTCGAAGTAGTTGGCGACGCCGCTGGTATGCGCCAGCAGCTGCCGGATGGTGATCTGCTTCGCGCGGGGGTACTCCGGCAGGTAGCTGGACAGTGGGTCATCGAGACCCAGTGAGCCCTCTGATACCAGCTGCAGCACGACCGCAGTCACGAAGGTCTTGGTGATGCTCGCGATGCTGAACACGGTGTCCTCGTCCACCGGGCGTGCGGGCGCGAGTCGGCGGTCACCGCTGACGCCCAGCCAGGTCCTGCCGTCAGCCGAGCGGATGGCGACGGAGATGCCGGGCGTGGGGATGCGTGCTCGCGCCGTGTCCAGGACCACCTGGAGCGCAGCCGCGGCGGCGTCATCGAACGGTATCGTCAGCGCGAGCGGATCGGCCGAGGCGCTCGGGGCGACGCTGGCGGCAGGGAGTGCCCCACTCGGCAACGGGCCCGGTGGAGGAGTCGCCAGGGGGCTCGTCGCGCTTGCCAGGGGGCTCGTCGCGCTTGCCAGGGGGCTCGTCGCGCTTGCCAGGGGGCTCGTCGCGCTTGCCTGGGGGCTCGTCGCGCTCGCCTGGGGGCTCGCCGACGAGGTGGTCGACAGGCTGGTACCCGCCCCCACGACAGCGGCGCCCGCAGTACAGGCGCCCAGCAGGAGCGCGGCCAGCGACAGCGCGAGGAGGGCAGGCCATCGTCGCAGCCGGGAGTGGGTCGGGGGGTCGTTCAGGGAAGCCACGAGGGTGACGTTACACTGGGTCGACATGTCCATCCACGTGCGGGCTCCCCGGCCGGACCGAGGGAGCCGGGAGACTTCCGTGCCACGGGTCGCGGCACCCCTCGCGTCGCTGCGCCAGCTGGACGCGGCAGCGCAGCGCATCGAGGCGGACCTGCGTGAGCGCTTTCCCGACGCTGACCTGACCAAGGTCGGTGAGGCGTACCGGTTCGCACGGGAGGCCCATGGCCCCCAGCGACGCGCCTCCGGCGAGCCGTATATCACCCACCCCCTGGCCGTCGCCCAGATCCTGTCCGAGCTGGGCCTCGACCCGCTCGCGGTCCAAGCGGCGCTGCTGCACGACGTACCCGAGGACACCGAGTACTCCATCGAACAAGTCGAGGAGCGCTTCGGCGCCGAGGTCGCGTCCCTGGTGGACGGCGTGACCAAGCTGTCCAAGTTCAGCGCCCGATCCCATGAGGAGCAGCAGGCAGAGAACATCCGAAAGATGTTCCTGGCCATGGCGGAAGACATCCGGGTGGTGCTCATCAAGCTCGCCGACCGGCTGCATAACATGCGCACCCTGGGCGCACTGCCCGTCGAGAAGCAACAGCGTATCGCCCGCCAGACCGCGGAGATCTACGCGCCGCTGGCCGAGCGGCTCGGCATCTGGCAGTTCAAGTGGGAGCTCGAGGACCTCTGCTTCAAGGCCCTCGAGCCGGAGGCGTACCGGGGGCTCGCGACGCAGCTGGAGAGTCGCCGCCGGGCACGCGAGGCGTTTGTCACACGGTCCATGGAGGTCCTCGGTGAGCAGCTCGCGGAGGCGGGCATCGAGGCAGACCTGTCGGGTCGCCCGAAACACATCTACAGCATCCACCGGAAGATGCAGCGCAAGAACGCCGCGCTGGGTGAGATCTATGACATCCACGCGGTGCGCGTCCTGGTGGACAGCGTCCGCGACTGCTATGGCGCCCTGGGAGTCGTGCACGCGCTGTGGCGGCCCATCCCGGGCCAGTTCGACGACTACATCGCGATGCCCAAGAACAACGGCTACCAGAGCCTCCATACCGCGGTCGTGGCCGTGGACGGCAAGCCCCTGGAGGTCCAGATCCGGACCCACGAGATGCACCGCATCTCCGAGGTCGGCATCGCGGCGCACTGGCGCTACAAGGAAGGATCGCGTACCGACCGGGCGTACGACGCCAAGCTCGCCTGGCTGCGCCAGCTCATGGACTGGCAGCGAGAGGTCTCTGACGCCACCGAGTTCGTGGAGGGGGTCAAGCTCGACATCTTCCAGGACCAGGTGTTCGTGTTCACGCCCCGGGGCGACGTCAAGGACCTGCCGGCGGGCGCCACACCGCTCGACTTCGCGTACCGGATCCATACCGACGTCGGCCACGCCTGTATCGGCGCCAAGGTCAACAATCGACTGGTCTCGCTCGACTCCAAGCTGAAGAACGGCGACATCGTGGAGATCGTGACCACCAAGAGCGCCCACGGTCCGTCGCGGGACTGGATCAACATCGTGACCACGAGCCACGCCAAGGAGAAGATCCGGCAGTGGTTCAAGCGCCAGCAGCGCGATGAGAACATCGCGCATGGCAGGCAATCCCTGGACCGCGAACTGCGGCGCCTCGCTCGGACCTCGCTGGACAAGCTGCCCCACGACCAGCTGGTGGAGGTGGCGGAAGCCGCCCGCTACTCCACGCTGGACGACTTCTACGCCGCCGTGGGCTATGGCGCGGTCAGTGCCCAGTCCGTGGTCATGAAGCTGGGTGTGGCGGACGACACGCGCGAGGCGGTGCTGCCCCAGGTCGCGCCGCCGCCGCCGCCGCGCACGGGTGGCATCAAGGTCAAGGGCATCGGCGACCTGCTCATCCGGTTCGGCAAATGCTGCCACCCGATCCCGGGCGACCCCATCCGGGGCTACGTGTCCCGCGGCCGGGGTGTCACCATCCACCAGGCGACCTGTCATACCGTCGTCAACGAACAGGACCGGGAGCGCTTCATCGAGGCCGAGTGGGAGACGGTCGCGGAGCAGACGTATCCCATCGCCATCCTCGTCGAGGCATACGACCGGACCGGGCTGCTGTCGGATATCAGCAACGTGGTCGCGGACTCCAAGATCAACATCCTGGCTGCCCAGGTCACCGTCCAGGGCGATAGCCGGGCGACGGTCACCGCCACGCTCCAGGTGACCTCGGTCGCGCAGTTGGCACGTGTCATGCAACGCTTGGGTCAGCTTCGGGATGTGACCTCGGTCCAGCGCGACCAGGGATAGGTCCTGCACGCGCGTCCGCGTGGCCACGCCGTGCCGGTCGCCGGCGTGCCGTGCCGTGGGGCAGTGCCGTGGAGCGTGCGCGGTGCTGTGGGCCAGTGCGGTGGGGCGGTGCCGTGCAGCGTTCCCTGTGCTGTGGGGCAGTGCCGTGCAGCGTTCCCTGTGCTGTGCGGCCGGTGCGGTGGGGTAGTGCCGTGCAGCGTTCCCTGTGCTGTGGGGCAGTCACGCGCAGATCGCCCAGGCTGATAGGCCGGACGGGTTCCGCTCGGTACGGGCCGAAGCGGGCGTCTCTGCGGAATGAGCGAACGTGGGAAGCCCGGCGGGCCACTCGGAGCCCCAGATCGACTGCCGACGGGGCTGTCGCGCCCTGACCTCATCGTCCAGCGGTCGATCTTGGTGCTGATACCGAAGGATCGCCACCCTGAGCCGGCGAAATGGTCCCGGAAGGTGGCCCACACCCGATAGCCGTTCGCTGATACCGACGATGCGTATCGGCCGGCAACCGCGGGTCGCATCGGCTCTGCTTGACCGCATGCGCGGCCACACGCGGCCACACGCGGCCATACGCGGCCAACCAGCCGGACCAGCCCGCGGCCAACCAGCAGGACCAGCAGCGCCACCCAGCGTGGGGCGTCGGCAGAGGGCGGCCGGACCACGCTCATCAGGCGACCTCACCACGCGAAGCGGCCCTGATGACCGCCATCTTGGCGTCCTCGTACTCCGCGGTCGTGAGCGCGCCTGAATCCCGCAGCACCGCAAGTCGTTCCAGTTGGGCGACCATGCCACCCTGACCGGCTGGTCGCACGCTTGGACCCGTGCCACCCTGCCTGCCTGGACGCACGTCCGTGCCCACACCACCGGCCGAGGCCTCCGGCGACCGGTCACGCGCGGACGCAGACTGGGCGATGGTCATCGTGGGCGTGCTCTGGCGACTCGCGCGCAGCGAGACCTGGCGCAGGGCGGCCGCCAACTGGCCGATCTCCATGGGGGTCGTGGTCGATCGAACCCCAGGCACCACGGGGCCATGGCCGCGGGCGGCGAGCCAGCCCAGGAGCGGCACCGCGCCCATGATCACGAAGATGACACCCGGGATGAGCCAGCCCAGCTCGACGCCCTCGCCGAATGGGTTGCGTACCCCGTACTCCAGGAAGTTCCAACCCAGTGACAGGAACAGCGCAGGCCAGGCAAGTGCCACGAGTCCGGCATAGCCGGCGCCAAGTCGGGAGCCCTTCCAGATCATCAGGCCAGCTGATGCGAAGCCGATCGGGAAGCCCAGGGTGAGCAGCACCTCGACGCCCCCCGGACAGGGAGTGACGACCTCAACTGGCCCGCCAGACGCGCAAGAACCACCGATATCCATGACGGACCGCATCCCCAGCCAGATGCCCGTCAGCGAGAACGACAGGCCCAGCATGCCGAGTAGATACAGCAGCAGATCGGCAGTGCGCCAACGGCGTGAGAGTGCTGAGCGGTGGTCCATCCAGCCCACAGGATAGGGCGGCGAGCGGCGCCGCTATCGGGTCCGGGGGGCCCCTGTGCATGGTACCGAGGCAGGATGCCGGAGAGTTTGTTACGGTTTCTTAGTCGAGACATCGTTCGCCCCAGCGATCGAGGTCGGCCCATCGCCATCGTGCCCCAGCGCGATGTCCTGGTAGAGAGGAGATGCCGTGGCAGTCGTCGAGGTGCCCATTGGCGCCGAGCACCGGGCAGATGCCCGAACCCGTACCCGTCGCGTATCGACCCTGGTCGCCGCGTTCCTGGCCCTCCTGATGCTCGCCAGCATCGGGATCGTGTCGCCGGTCGCAGCCAAGGGCGGTGGTGCACCAGCGGAGCGCGTCATCGCGGCCGTGCGCACCCACCTGGGTGCCCGCTACGTATGGGGGAGCACTGGACCCAACAGCTTCGACTGCTCGGGGCTCGTGTATCGAGCCTTCCGGCAAGCGCGCCTGGCGAAGCGCATCGGTGGTTTCAACACCGCACACGGCTACTTCTACAGCTTCCGCAAGCAGGGCAAGACGGGTCGCACCAGCGGCCAGCCGGGCGACCTCGTCGTCTACAACGGCGGCGGCCATATCGGCATCTACATCGGCGGCGGCAAGGTCATCAGCGCGCTCATCAGCGGCGTCAAGGTGCACAAGATCCAGGGCCTGAACATCAAGTTCACGACCTTCGTGCATCTCGGCCTTGACTCGGACTCCACGTGGGTCGCCAACAAGTCGACGTCGAAGGCCACGTACCGCAGGGCCGAGCGTCGGCTGCCGCTGCGGGCGGGTCCCGGGCGTGGCGCGGACGCACTGCGATCGGTGTCCAAGGGCAAGCGCCTCAAGGTCCTGGCCACGCGCGATCGCGGCAGCCGCGGCGTGTGGGTCAAGGTCCAGCTGAAGAACGGCGACAAGGGTTGGGCCCGCAAGACCCTGACCAGGGCCATCTGACACTCCTGGTGTGACCGGGGCGGCCGTGGCCGCCCCGACGTCGCGGGTGTCGGTAGACTGGCCGGGATGTCCCGACCACAGGCCCCCAGGGGCACCCGTGACCTGCTGCCCACCGAACGAACGAGCTTCCTGAGGCTGGAGGCGATCGCCCGCGGCCTGACCGATCGCTACGGCTATCAGCCCATCGAGACGCCCCTGTTCGAGCAGGCGGAGGTCTTCGAACGGGGCGTGGGAGCCGTCACGGACGTTGTCGAGAAGGAACTCTTCCGCGTCAGTGCCGGTCGGGGGGACACGGAGCGGGAACGCTGGGCATTGCGTCCGGAACCGACCGCGGGCATGGTCCGGGCCTACATCCAGCACGGCATGCAGACCCTGCCGCAGCCCGTGAAGCTCACCCTCATCGGGCCCATGTTCCGATACGACCGGCCCCAGGCGGGCCGGTATCGGCAATTCTGGCAGTTCGATGTGGAGGCCTTCGGCGACACCGGGCCAGCCATCGACGCCGAGATCCTCGACCTGGCGCTGCGTTTCTATGCGGAGGCGGGCCTGCCTGGTGTCGAGCTGCGCCTCAACTCCATCGGCGATCGGGTCTGCCGGCCGGGCTACATCAGCGAGCTGAGCGACTATTTCGCAGCCCACGCCGATGCGCTGCCGGAGCTGGAGCGGGCGCGTCTGACCACCAGTCCACTGCGACTGCTCGATTCCAAGGACGCGGCGATGCAGCCGCTGATCGCGGCGGCGCCGTCCATCACCGATCACCTGTGTACCGAGTGCGCCCAGCACTTCGCGGCTCTGCGGGCACACCTGGATGCCATGGGTGTGACATATCGCCTGGACCCGCGCCTGGTCCGAGGTCTTGACTACTACACCCGGACCACATTCGAGTTCTTCCCCCAGGGACGCGAGGGCCAGCAGGACGCGCTCGGCGGCGGCGGCAGGTACGACGGTCTCATCGAGCTCCTGGGGGGCCGCCCGACGCCCGGCATCGGGTTTGGCCTGGGCCTCGACCGGGTGGTCCTGGCGCTTGCGGCCGCGGGGGTCACGCCGCCGGAGCTGGGCATCGTGGCGACGGTGGTGGTCGGCGCCGACCCCGCGGACACCGTGACCCGGTTGCGCATCGCGACACAGCTGCGCGCGGCGGGCCTGTCGGCACGCGCCGAGCTGGGCCAGCGCAAGCTGGGCAAGCAGCTCGAGAGCGCCAGCCGGGACGGTGCGCACCTGGCTGTCATCTGCGGCGACGAGATGGCCGCAGGGCAGGTCCTGGTGCGTGACCTCCAAGCGGGCACCCAGCGGCCTGTGGCGCTCGGTGAGCTGGTCCGGGAGATCCAGCGGAGCCAGGCACAGCATCGGCACGGGGACGGCAGCAGGTGACTCTCGACGGCGAGCGCACGACGCTGGCCGCCGACCTGGAGCTGGACCCGAATGCGTGGGATGCTTTCGTGGCGGCCTCGGCCCAGCCCACCCACCTGCAGGCGTCTGCGTGGGCAGCCATCAAGCGTGGCAACGGCTGGAGCGCGATGCGCGTGGCCGCCGATGCCGCCAGTGGTCCAGTGGGTGGACAGCTGCTCGTCACGAGGCCCCGCGGCCTGCCCTGGGGCATGGGCTACCTGCCTCGCGGCCCCGTGAGCGCGTCGCCGATCGACGCCCGGTCGCTGGACGCCTTCACCGGGCGGGTCCGGGCAGCGGCGCGGGGCGCCCGTCTCGGCTGGGTGCGCATGGAGCCCGATGCGCCCGACTCCGACGTCCTGCGCGCCGCGCTGACGGCCCTGGGCTGGGTGCCTGCGCCGCACGTCCAGCCGGAGCGCTCGCTCATCATCGACCTGGCCCAGGACGAGGCGGCGATCCTGGCGGCGATGCACCGCAAGTGCCGCCAGTCGATCAACAAGTCGGAGCGCCTGGGCGTCCGGGTCGTGGACGCGGGCGAGGAGCGCCTGGCGGAGTTCTACGCCATCCATACGGACGCGATGCGTCGCGCGGGCATCGCCACGCGCACGGAAGGCACCTACCGCGGCATGTGGGCGGAGCTGGCGCCGCGGGGCATGGCGCGTCTCCTGTTCGCTGAGGACGGCTCCACCGGCAGCGCGCTGGCGACCCTGTTCCTGGTCTCGTGCGGATCGCGGGTCGTGGACCTGTACGGTGGCACCACCGCGGACGGCGGCCGCCTGCGCGCGAACTACCTGTTGAAATGGGAGGCCATCCGGCGGGCACGTGCCGCGGGCATGCGGGAATACGACCTGTGGGGCCTGCCACGTGCCGGCATCGCGCAGTTCAAGTCAGGCTTCGGCGGGGCAGAGGTGGACTATATCGGTGCCTGGGACCTGATCACGGACCGGGTCGGACACCGCGTGCTCCGCGCGGGCGAGATGGGTCGCGCGCGCTTCCGACGCTGGCGATACCGCGATGTCCACCGCCCCGACGCTCCGGATGCGGGCGAGGAGTAGTTCGCTGCGGCAGCCCGACCAGCCCGGCCAGCCCGGCCGGCCCGACCCGCCCGTTCCTGGTCGCGGTTGCTCCAGCGGCGCCCCTGCTGGAACAGCAGCACGTTCAGTCCGGCGAACAGCAGGCCGGCGAACGACGCGACAACGGTCCCGATCTTGAGCCAGCGGAAGAACCGCCGCTCCTGATGGGCCAGCCGGATGCGGGCTTCCCCGATCCAGTCCTCGATGCCCCCGACCAACTCGCTCACGATGCAGGGTCTCCTGGGCGGTCGCGACCCGCTGCGCGACCTGTGCTGCAACTCCGGGCTCCGACAGGCCGGCCACACCGAGCTGCGAGAGATACCTCACCGAGGCATCGATCTGGATCATCCGCTCGTCGATGGCCTGAAGCCGCTCCAGGGCGGCCGGCGGCACCGCGACGATGGGTGTCGTCTTGCCCAGGCGCGGTCCACCACGACGGACGGTCGACGCTCCCGTACCATGGCGCACCCATGCACACCACCTATCGCGACCTGACCTGCGCCGACCCCCGACCCGCGGACCACGGCCGCGTGGTCACACTTGCCGGGTGGGTCAATCGACGGCGCGACCTGGGCCAGCTGATCTTCCTGGACCTGCGCGACCGCTATGGCATCACGCAGGTAGTCGTCGATGCGCAGGAATCGGCCGCAGCTCACGGGGTCGCCTCGTCGGTCCGCTCCGAGTTCGTGATCTCGGTCAGGGGCACCATCGCCGCCCGGCTGGCAGGTACCGAGAACAGCAAGCTGGCCACGGGTGCCGTAGAGCTGCGCGCGAGCGACATCACCATCCTGGCCTCCGCCAAGACTCCCCCGTTCGTGATCAACGACCCGGACGCCGAGATCGAGGAGTCGGTGCGCCTCACGTATCGCTATCTCGACCTGCGCCGGGAGCCGCTCCAGCGACGCATCCTGACGCGCGGCCGCCTGGTCCAGCAGATCCGCGAGACCCACCATGCAGCGGGCTTCGTGGAGGTCGAGACACCCCTGCTCATCAAGTCCACCCCGGAAGGCGCCCGGGACTTCATCGTGCCCTCGCGGCTCCAGCCGGGCAGCATCTATGCGCTACCCCAGAGCCCGCAGCAGATGAAGCAGCTGCTGATGGTCGCGGGCATGGACCGCTACTTCCAGATCGCGCGCTGCTTCCGTGATGAGGACCTGCGCGGTGACCGCCAGCCGGAGTTCACCCAGCTGGACCTGGAGATGAGCTTCGTGACCGAACCGGACGTCATGGCCTGGGTGGAACGGATGGCCATCGAGGTCAGCGGTGCCGTGACGCCCGACAAGCCGCTGCTCCAGACGCCGTTCCCGGTGCTCACGTACCGCGAGGCCATCGACCGCTTCGGCAGCGACAAGCCCGACATCCGCTACGCCATGGAGCTCACCGACCTGGGCGCCGCCGTGGCCGACATGGGGTTCCGGGTGTTCGATACGGTGCTGGAGGCCGGCGGACGTGTGGTGGGCCTCACCGCGCCGGGCATGGGCGGCATGACACGGGGCCAGATCGACGAGCTGATCGAGCTCGCCAAGCGCTGGGGTGCCGGTGGCCTGGTCTGGCTGGCGCCGGCTGACGGCACCATCCGCGGCTCCATCGTCAAGGCCGTGGGCGAGGACCAGGCGCTGCGCATCGCGCGCGCCGCGGGCGCCGCGGACGGGGACCTGGTGCTCATCGTGGCGGACCGCGACATCCACGCTCAGGAAGTGCTCGGCAGGATGCGCGTCGAGCTGGCGGGTCGCCTCAGCCTGGCCGACCCGAACGTGCTCGCCTACGTCTGGATCCACCAGTTCCCGATGTACCAGTGGGATGCAGACGCCCGGCGCTGGGACGCAACCCACAACCCGTTCAGTGGCGTCATGGTGGAGGACGAGCCACTCCTCACGACACTCTCGGGCGACCCACACCAGGCGGACCCTGCGGACCCCGCGGGCCGCGCACGGGCGCTCCAGTACGACCTGGCGTTGAACGGCTGGGAGCTGGGCGGCGGTTCGATCCGGTTCCACATCCGGGAGAAGCTCGCCAACTCCTTCGCACTCCAGGGACACACGGCCGAGGGCATGGTCGACAAGTTCGGGGGCATCCTCGAAGCCTTCGAGTACGGAGCCCCGCCGCACGGCGGTATCGCGCTGGGTGTCGACCGTTGGGCGGCACTGCTGACCGACCAGGCCAACATCCGGGAGGTCATGGCCTTCCCCAAGACCTCGTCCGGTACTGACCTGATGCTCGACGCACCGTCGGTGGTCGAACCTGGGCAGCTGGCGGACCTGGGACTCGCCCTGGCGCCCCGCCGAACGGACTGACCGACGGGCCTCCTGCGAGGCGCTCCGAGGCCCTTGGGTGAGCAGACGCTCCGAGGCCCTTGGGTGAGCAGACGCTCCGAGGCCCTTGGGTGAGCAGACGCTCCGAGGCCCTTGGGTGAGCAGACGCTCCGAG
>Ga0105047_10004751_pt1 | contig 23573 bp, 20 predicted proteins | sample MAT04_FD_78384 | JGI IMG/M metagenome (GOLD analysis project Ga0105047, IMG submission 78384) | Freshwater microbial communities from Lake Fryxell liftoff mats and glacier meltwater in Antarctica - MAT-04 (megahit assembly) | ecosystem: Environmental > Aquatic > Freshwater > Ice > Liftoff... | reverse complement strand
TGGCTTGAATGCCAGCGCCAGGCATCGGCGCAGATTGTTTTGATGTCGCTGCGCTGGCATGTGAAGTTGAGCAGCTTCTGTGCTTTCTCTGGCTTGGCCACCAGCGCGGGCGCGTCCCCTTCGCGGCGCGGTGCGTCGACGACTTTGATCTTCTGACCGCAGGCTTCCTCGCAGGCCTTGATCACGTCGAGCACGGAATATCCTTTGCCGGTGCCCAGATTGACCCGCTCGCTTTTGCCGCCGGCCATCAGGTATTCCAATCCGATGACGTGGGCACGGGCCAGGTCGCAGACATGAATGTAATCGCGAACGCAGGTGCCGTCGGCGGTGGGGTAATCGCGGCCAAAGACGGTCAGGTGATCGAGCTGTCCCAGCGCGGCGCGGTAGACATTGGGAATCAGGTGAGTCTCGGGATCGTGGTCTTCTCCGAGCTGGCCGTCGGGATCGGCGCCCGCGGCGTTGAAGTATCGCGGTGCCAGATAGGTGATGCCGTGTGCGACGTTGTAACTTTCCAGCATCTGTTCAAAGGCGAGCTTTGAACAGCCATATGGGTTGATCGGGTTCTGCGGATGGTCTTCGCCAATGGGTACGTCTTTCGGAATCCCGTAAGTCGCGCAGGTCGATGAAAAAACAATGTGATTCACGCCGTGATCGCGGCAGGCGTTGAGCAGGTTCATACCGCCGAAGACGTTGGTCATGTAGTATTTTTCAGGCTGCCGCACGGATTCGCCGACCAGCGTGGCGCCTGCAAAATGGATCACTCCGCTGAAGCGGTGCTGCTCGAAGACATTCTGCACGGCCTGCTTATCCTGCAAATCGACTCTGTGGACTTTGAAATCGCCCAGCGCGCGCACCGCTTCGATATGTCCGGCGGAGACATTATCCAGAATGGCAACATCATAGCCTGCTTTGGCGAGGGCTTTTACCGCGTGACTTCCGATGTATCCCGCGCCGCCCGTCACCAGAATTTCACGTCCCTTGCTACCATTTGTTCCGCGATTGGATTTGGGCATGAACTGTTCTCCGAAGGATTTGACGGATGTTTCAGGTGTGAAGTTCTGCGCAACTGCAATGCCCGATTTGATGAATCAATTCGCTCCATAATGGCGCGCGAAAGACATCCCGTGTGTCGAGTTTTCGCGTTTCAAAAGGAACTAACGTGGCGAGGAAAAGCTCAATGCATTGACCAGAATGCAAAAGGAGAAAACCTTCTCCCCTCATCCTGCGGTTGGCGGGTTGAGAGGAGAAGGCGAGAAAAGCGGGCAACTGTTTAGTTAATGATCACCAATACCAAGCGTCTCAGTTCAGCGTTGTCTTGTTCTTGCTCCACCATTCTTCCCAGGCTTCTTTGGTGTTGAGCTGCTGATTGGTCACGCCTTTCAGGCCTTCGATCACTTCGTCCTGGGTGTGCTTGTCCGCCGCAGCCAATCCGTCGATCAGGATTGCGGCGACGGTTTTTCCGCCCGCAGCAATAACGGCTTCAATTGCGGCCTTTGCGGAGGCTCCGTCCTTTTCATTCTTGAGGGTGCTCACAAATATTTCGCGAGCCTTGGGCTCCTTGATTCTCCACGCCAGCGCTTCGAAGACGCGCTGCCGCACCTCCGGATGCTCGCTCTTTCCGGCCAGTTCGAGTCCGGGCGAAATGGCGGCGACATCGTTGAGGTTGACGAGGATGTCCACGGCCTGTTCGCCGAATCCCGGATCAGGACTGCTCTGCACGCGCTTTCCGATGCTCTCCAGAGCGCGTTGCCGTCCAGCGGCATCGGCTGAGCGCAAATCGGACATCAGCCCATTAATCAGGTCGGCGCGCTTATTGACAGCCTCCTGAACTTCATCCTTGCGCTTGCTCTGTATGGCAAGCGTTTCATCGGTCTTGCGCTGCTTCTCGAGTTCCTCTTCCTGGAGCGCCTTTTCGCGCTCGCTCTGGTACATCCAGCGGCCGCGAAATTTGATCATGCCCAGTTCGTCCTGCGCCACACGTCCGGCCTTGGGATGATCGGGATCGATCTGCAGCGCCTTCTGCACGAGATCACGGAATTTCTGGCGTTTGCCACGCAATTCTTTCCATTGCACCGCAATTGCAAAAAGCGCGTCGGCATCGCCGGCCTTGACATTGCGCTCCTTTAATACGAGGCCACCGTCATAGGCCTTGTCGCGCAGGCCTTCCAGCGCTTTGAATGTTCCAAAAACTTGAGCTCCGGTTACCTGCGCCTGGATCTGGTGCCCCAAGTCTACCAGCGCCTCGCCGTCGGCGGCTTTTTCAAGAGTTTGAATGCGGGCGAAGTAGCGCTTCTCGTCGTCGAGCAGTTTTTTGGCATGCACGACTTGAAATTCGACGCCTTTTCCGTCGCGCGCGCGGCGCAGCGTCCCGCAGAGAAAGAGATTGTCGTTCTGCTTGAACTCGGCGATCGCCTGCTTCTTGATTTTCTGATCCACGTAAACCACGGGGTCGCGGCCCGGCGGCATCTGCACTCCGAAGATGCGCAGTTTGTCTGCGCCGGTTGGCGCATCGTACTTGGCTTCGAAACAGATATCCTCGTCGTGCTCAAAAAGAGATTTCAGGATATCGACTTCCACAAACCGCCAGTTGTTGTCTGCGTAGCGGATCACCACGGCCTTGGTGCCGTTGGGCAGCGTGATTGACGTGTGAGGCAAGGCATCGACGTCGAAGGACGGCGCCTCGGCCGCCCGGCAAGGTGCGCATGAGGCGCAGAGCAAAAGTGGAATGCAGAGTCTGAGCATAGCGCATCTCCTTATCATCAGTTGCCAGCCTGGGGTGGGGCCGGTGGGATTGGCTCGGTTGCGGGCGGCTTGGGGGCTCCGGGCTCCACAGGCGGCTTTTCGCCGGCGGGTGCAGCGGGAGTTTTATCTGCGGGTGCCGCGGTGCCGGGAACAGCAGGCGTCGGAGCGGGTGCGACCGGTTCGGGAAATTCAACTTCAACCGATTTCAGAATGTGAGCTTTTCGAGCCTCGTTGATGAGCAAGATATCGGGTCGAACAGCATCCGCCGAACCGAATAACGTCGCCGGGCCTAACAGGCGCACGCTGGATTTGTGAGTCGGCCCAGGCAGCAAACGCGCGCCGGAGCTGAAATAAAACGCAGTCTCATTCTGCATGATGACGCATAGATCCTGCTCGCCGTCGGAATTGAAATCATGAGCCAAGAGGCCCACGCCGGCTTCAGGCAGTTGCAGCGCCGCACTTGCCGGCGAGAACTTGCCATCTTTTTCGTCGAACAAGACAAGCCGCGATGCATTTTTTTCATGTATGAGCAGTGCCAGCCGGCGCACACTTCCGCCGGACGACATCAACACGGCAACGGCGCGCACAAGTCCGCCACCGTCGAGCGGTGAGGTGATCGCGGACTTGGCCCATGCTCTTTTTTCGAATCGAACGAGCTGCAGCGGCGCATCAGCCGAGAGCGGTGTGATGGCCAGGAAGGCATTCTTCCACGGCAGCACGAACCCATAGGGGCCTGACGCTGCCAGCGGCACTTCAACCACCGGCCCGAATTTGCGATCTTCCAGGGAAGTCAGACTTAAGGTACTGCCTGCTCCGCAAAGGGCTGCAATCTTGATCTTGTGATCGCCATCCAGATCGGCTGCGCAGATATCCAACGGGCCGCGTCCCACTTCGACTTCCGGGCCCGGGGTGAGCTGTCCGTCGTTGTAAAACATCTTTAATCGGCTGCGCCGCCAATCGGCCGCGAGCAAATCATGGCTCTTATTTCCATCGAAATCCTGCACGTTCAAAGCTGAAAAGCGGGTGCCGCTGTCGAGGAGGCTCGGAGCGGGCAACGGGTTATTCTTGCGCTGCACATACATGCGCAGACCGCCGCGCCGGAAAGCGCCGGAAGCGATCACGGCTTCGGGAATGTTGTCGCCCGTAAATTCGCCCGAGGCCACCGCGACGTTCTCCGAGGGTGGAATCCCCGTCTCGATTTCCGGACCCATCTCATATCCGAAATAGGTGTTCATTGTAAACGTCTTGCTCAATTGCAATTCGAGCGGAGCGCCATCCGCGCCTTTGCCGCTGAACTTGATCTGCATCTCGACCTTGAGCTGCTCGCCTTTTTTCAACGCTTCAAAATCGGAAGCCGAATGCATCCAGACCAGAGCGCCTTCGCCCACGCCTTTGCTAAAATCAACCTTGGGATCGGCCAGCATTTCCTTGGGCGCCCCGCTGACGCTGACTTCCGCCTTCCAGCCGGGGTAGTGCTTATTCAGCTCTTCAACGCCCTCAAGCGCCGGACTGTACGTCCATTTCGAAAAAGGCTTGACGCGCGTCAGCGGCTCGTTGGCGATCTTGACCTTGGTCTTATCGAAAACAGCGACAGTCGGAGTGTCCTCGACAATCGGGATTATCTTCGGTGGAGGCGGAGGCGGAGGTTTCAAAAGCCCCAGCTTGATCAACACGGGATCGAGCTTGTTCATTTTCCAGGCCGCAGCGCCGCCACCTGCCAGCAGCAACAGGAGCAGCCCCACCATCACCAGGCCTTTGGACTTGCGCGGCTTGCTGGATAGAGAATCCGGCGGCGGAGGCGTAATCGGGGCTGGGCCGCCGTCGGCGGTAGTGGCGTCGCCGGGCAGAGCGCCCATTACTTTCATGCAATTGTGGCAGGTAGCCTTGCCTTCGTGCTGCGAAATCGAGACGCCTGGGAAGAACCGAAGGCAGAGCTCGCACTGCACCTGACCGGTGACGATACTCGATGATTGCGGACCTTGCGTCATCAGCCATTCGCGAAGGCGTTCCGCGCGCGGACCGTTGGGGGCGACCTCCCGGTAGCGTTTATAATTGCTGCCAGCCTGATCCAGGTCGCCTTTTTTCTCGGCGGCCTGACCCAGGAAATAAAGCGCCTCGGGGTAATCGGGCCTGATTTTGAGCGCATTGTCGAACTGTTCCGCGGCGTTATCATACGCCTTTTGCCGCAGGTAACAGCGCCCCAGCACCACGCGCGTGCGCAGGTGCCCGGGGTCTTCAGTCAGAATCTTGATGCAATCCCGAAGTGATCCGTCGGCATCGCCTTCCTGGAACTTGGTCAGCGCCTTCTTATATTTCTTGTCGCTGTCCGTGACGATCTGCTCGTCGTCGATCACCTCTTCATGAACGCCCGAGGACAAGCCGGCCAGGCTCGTCACGTGCGCGATCCATTGAAACATTTTTTCCGAATCGCGCGCTTCGGGCATCAGCGTGAGAAACTTTTCGTACGCGTGAGCCGCTTCGACATTGCGTTCCATGGCGCGCAGCGCAAAGCCCAGCACGTACCAGCCTGCGGGCTCCTCCTCGTCCAATCCGACGGCCTTCTGCAGGACCGGGATCGCCTCATCCATGCGCTCCTGGCGGATCCAGACCTTGCCCAATCCGATATGGCCCTCTGGATTGTCCGGGTCCAGCGCGATGGCCTGCTCAAAGATGCTGGACGCTTCCGACAGATTTCCTTCAGCGAACTGATCCATGCCGCGCTCAACGAGCTCAATGACGGTGGCAGCCGGAGCAGCCGGCGGTGCTGGCGCAGCGGGTCTGGTTGAACCGATTTTTGGAAGCGTAGGTCGAGGTGCAATCGGAGCAGCCGCAACAGGTGCAGGCGGCGGTGAAGGCGGCGCGACAGGCGCTTTGGCAAAAGCTGGCGCGGCGGTCACTGGCGCCGGTGCGGGCGCAGCATCTTCGATCTCGCCTAATGCCGAGACCGGCGCGGCGGTGGCAATATCTCCGGCAGCCGCTTCCCAAGCCGACATTTTCTTGACCTTCTGAATTTCCTGGGGCGCTTCAACAGGCGCAGGTACCGCCTCTGGCTGCGGTTCCTGGCCAGGTGCGGGAGGCAATTCGAAGGGCGGCAATTTCTCCAGACCGTTGTCCCGCGCGACGCTCTCTACCCAGCCCCGAATGCGGCCGGACTCCTCAACATCAGGCTCCAGCGCCAGCGATCGCGAATACGCCGACGCCGCTTCCACAGGCCGCTGCATGCGCCGCAGCACGAATCCCAGATTGTTATACGCTTCGGCGTAATTGGAATCGCAGCGGATGGATTCATAGAGCGCGTCGACGGCTTCGTCGTAGCGCTCCAGATCGATCAGCACCATTCCCAGATTGTTGTAGCCCATGCCGAAGGCGACATCTGCCTGAATGCACTGCTTGAAGGCGGCCAGCGCCGAATCCGCTTCCTGATTTTCATAATGATCCAGACCGCGCTTCAGATACTGTTCTGCCAGCGCACGATTTCCAGCAGGCTTTGCGACTGCGGGTGATGTCACCACCGGATTTGGCGCCACGGGCGCAGGAGCATTCGCAACAACGGGTGCCGGAGCCCGCGCGGCCACCGCAACAGCAGCCGGAGTGCCCTTGCCTTTTAGAAAGCCGGGAGACGCTCCCGAGGGAGCCGCGGCTGGAATCGGAGATTCCTGTACCGGAGGCGCAGCGGGCTGCACGGGCGCAGCCTGCTTTCCACCGAGAAACGACGCCTTGGGGTTGGATTCATCTGCCATTCAGTTCATTCCCTGCAGGTCGCGTTCAACACGTAAAGACCCAAATCGATACATTTTCTGAAACCGTTCAGTGGTGCGGGCCTCTGCGCCCGCACAAGCGCACTCCAGAATCTTCGCGTGAGCAGCGACGCCCACGCCACTCTCACGGACTGAACAGTTGCTACTAATGCCCCGCCGGCGGCGCATTTGACATGCCACTCAGGTCGACGTTTTTATTGCATTCTTCCTTGCAGCGTTTGACAAAATCTTCCTTTTCGATGGCCTTGAGATACGCTTCCTCTGGAGCGACCAGATCCCTCTTGACGATATCGATCAACGAATCGTTGAGCGTCTGCATGCCCAGTTTCTTGCCGATTGTCATCTGCGATGGAATCTGATACGTCTTTCCGTCGCGGATCAGCGCCGCGATGCCCGTGGTAATAATTAGAATCTCCAGCGCCGCAATGCGGCCGCCGGTCTTTTTCTTAAGCAGATTCTGCGAGACCACGCCCTTGAGCGAACTGGAGAGCATCATACGGATCTGCTGCTGGCGCTCGCCGGGAAACTGGTCGATCAGGCGGTCGACGGTGCTGGCCGCCGTCGTGGTATGCAGAGTTCCAAAGACAAGATGTCCCGTCTCGGCGGTTTCGATGGCGATTTCAATCGTCTCCAAATCGCGCATTTCGCCGACCAGCACAATATCGGGCGCCTCGCGCAAAGCGGCTCGGAGCGCGCGCTTGAAACTGGTGGTGTGCACGCCCACTTCGCGCTGGTTGATCAGGCAGAGCTTATTGGGGTGGACGAATTCGATGGGGTCTTCAATCGTGATCAGATGCGCTTTGCGCCGCCGGTTGATCAAATCCACCATGGCGCAGAGCGTCGTGGATTTGCCCGAACCCGTGGGGCCAGTGACCACCACCAGTCCCTTGGATAAGAAGCAAAGGTCGGTGACGGCCTTGGGCAGAGCCAGGTCGTCAACCGTGACAATTTTGTCAGGAATGAGTCGGAAGACGCCGCCCATCCCCAGGCGGTTGCGAAAAACGTTGCAGCGAAAACGGCCGTAACCTTTCAATTCGTAAGCAAAATCCGTATCGTTGATCTTTAGAAACTCTTCTTTATTGCGTTCGGGCATGATCTCAAAAAGCACGCCCTCGGCATCGTCAGGCGTGACATCGCCGAACTCCTCCATGGGCGTAATTTCGCCCGAGATCTTCAAGCAGGGCTTGCTGCCCACGGAGAGCATCAAGTCCGCGGCTTTCCGCTCGACCATTGTTTGAAAGAGAACGTCGATCTGAGGCATCAATGACCCCGCAAAATCAGCTGCGTTTAAACGACAATCTGGCCCGCAGAAATTTTGCGCCATGTGTCATAGAGGTCAAGTGTTTAATCCAGAAGTGTCGGAATTACGTGTCGTTCTCCCCTCGCCCCCGCTGTTCAGGGGGAGAGGGGCCGGGGGTGAGGGGCAGGCGAGCTAAGCTCGTCGACCTTCTCCCCCGAACGGCGCGAGAAGGAACTGCGGCAAACACTCGCAGGCTATTTGATTACAAAATTTGGAATGCCGTCGATGAGCGGATAAACGTGCCCGCAATCGATGCACTTGAAGGCCGTCGGGGCCTCTGGCGCACCCTCAAGCTTGAGCCGCCCGGATTTTTTAGCGTCCTTAGCCGACTTCTTCAAGCAGGCTGGGCAGGCCAGTGCATTCAGCACGCGTGGGTCAAACATTGTGCTCCTCCGCGGGTGGAGCAGCGGGCGTATGCTCGCGCGAGATTAGCCAGATGATCAACCCCGGCGCCTTGGCCAGTGCGGCGGTAATCTGAAATGCAGTCGCCAAGTCCGCCCCGCCGCTCAGCCCGACTATGCGTCTGAACACTTCGTTATATGCAAATTGCCCGCCGCCGATGCCGCCGAGCGGTAGAAACGAATTGATGAAGCTGGCCATCAGCCACGCGACAAAAAACATGCCCATCGGCGCATTTAATTCCAATCCCAGCATTAACACGTAACCGGTAAGCACGCCCATGAAGTGCACCATTAACGAGAGCACCCAGGCACTCAGCAGCGCCTTGGGATGGTTGCGAAACTGCTGCAGCGCGCCGTAGGAGCGATCAACAAAACTGCTCAGGGGAAGGCGCTTAAACCAGCTTTGTCCTGAAAACCACGCGTGAATGTTCTCCGAAAGAAGCCCCGCAAGGCCGAGCAGAAAAAAGAGCGAGACGCCAATCATCGCCAGAATGTACGGCCGAATATCAGCGTCACTCCAAAGCACTTCAAGCTGCCAGAGCGCCATGATCAGCGTAACGCTGAGCATCCCGATCAGACCCATCAAGCGGTCCATCAGCAGGACGCTCACCGCCTCCATGCGCCGGCCAGTTGGAACCAGCCGCGCCAGATAGACAGCCTTGACCGCATCGCCTCCGACCGAGGTGAACAGAAAGACGTCGAATCCCGCGCCGATATACGTCAGCCGCAGCATAGTAAAATACCCGAGCTGCACGCCCTGCGTCTTCAGCAGTAGCCGCAGGCGCTGTGCGCCGATGAACATTTGCGTGGAGACCACGGCCATGGCAAGAAACAGCATGCGCGGCGTTTCCAGCAGTTTCTGCAGGCGTTTAAAATCGATCAAATTGTGCGAAAGCACGTAATAAATGAGCCCGGCGGCAAAGCTGAATTTCAGCAGCGGCACCAGCCAGCGCCGCACGAGCGAAGGCGGCGTCTGGGGCGGATTGACTACAGATTCAGTATTCGGAGTGACTGTCATTCAATTCATATTCTTCAGCACGATACTCGGTCAACGCCTCACTCGGGGATCCACAGGTTTGGCCGGACGGGTACGCCGCTTGGAATCCTTGGAGTCCTTTGAGGCAACCAGCACTTCCGTATGCCCCAGGCTTTTCAGAGCAATATCGACGCCATGATGCATCTCCATTAGTGCGTCCAGGCCCACCATCTTGAGCAATGCTTTCACTTTTTCATTGGCACCGGCAAGCGTCATCACGGCTACATTCTCATAGCAGAGCACGTGGATCGTGACGAGCGTTCCAATCTGCAGACTGTAGATGCTGTCGATGGCACTGAGGTCGAGCACGAGCTTGCGCTCACCCTCGATTTTCAACAGATCTTCAACAGCCGCGAAGGTCGCGCGCGACTCGTTCAAGTCGTCCTCGCTCATCTTGAGGATGACTGTGTCTTTGACCTTCCGAATGTCCATTCGCGCGCTCCAACGTACGTGGCGCAGGCATCCTGCCTGCCGGTTTTTTCGAGCAGCAGGCTGGAAGCCTGCGCTACCTGTTACACCAACATAATGTCCGCGCGGCGGTAAGTCTTGCCATTTCTTTTCACTGTAAGTGTCGGCCAGTTGCGCGTCGGAGCGGAGAGGAATTCAAACTCCCGCCCCTGCACCAGCATGGTGTCTTCGCTTTTGGTTCCAGTGATCGACGGATTCCAGGCAAAGGCCTGTTTGTCGAGCACGGGTCGTTCTTCACCCAGCGTCCCCAGGAAACTGCGCCCCTGGTAGCCCGTCGGCCCGCCCTGATGATGCATCTTCCATTCGTCAGGATATCCTTGCGCCGCATACTCTGCCAGTCCCGTCGCAAAGACGTCTTTCATTTTTACGCCCGGAAGTGTGGCGGCATTGAAGGCAAGGTCGACCGCGCAGGCCGCCGTGTGCTTGCGTCGAAGTTCTTCGGGAAGCGCGCGCCCGAAGTGGACCATGCGCGTCAAATTAATGATCAGCCCGCCGCGCTTGCCGCAGAGCACTGCCATCAAATGCTTGCTGATCTTTTTATCTTTCGGAATCGGATGCCGGAAACTATGGACGCGCTCGTCGCTGGCCACGAGGATCACATGCGGCCGCACCGCATGATCCCACAATCGCGCGCAGATCAATCCAGCGACCTGATGTTCCGTGGTGCCCGGCCGCACGTCTTTAAGAGCTTCCTCCATGGCGAGCGAACAATCTTTGCCGAGCGTCCGGTAACGCTCGATTTCATTATCCGTCAGAGCATGAGTCAGGCGCATGAAGTCATCGCCGACGCGGGCGGTATCGGCAAATCCGGAGTCGCTCGCCCAGGGCGTGCCGGCGAAACGGCGCTTCATCTCCTGCTCGATCAACGACGGGCTGTACCACGGGCAGGTGGCGTACTCGATTTTTGTCGTAATGCCGCCAAACTCTTCGGCATGCATGCGCCCGATCTCAATGTTGTTGGCCAGAACAGTTACGCTGTTAGACGTTACAAGCAGATGCGCGACGCCCAGATCATGCCCAAGCGCCACATGATTATCGCCGCCAGCCGTGGCCCAAGCAAAAAGCGCCTGCGAACTGAGCACGAGCCCGCCAAGCTTATTCTTCTTCAGATACGACCGGATGCGCGTCAGCTTGGTCGAAAATTCCTGCTGACGCCCGCCTGTCTTAGCAACAGCCATGTCTCCCCCTCGAAACGGCAATGCAAAATTCAAAATGCAGAATGCAAAAGGGAAGCTACCAGAAAAAGCAGAGCGTCGAAATAGGGTTCATGAAAAACTTAAAGAACAATAAATTCGAAGCCCGAAACTTGAAATCCGAAACAAATTCTAAGCCCCTCGTTTTGAGCATTGCAGTTTTGGACATTCGAATTTGTTTCCGATTTCGAGATTCGGATTTCGAATTTTACTTCCTCTTCCGTTTGCTGACCGTCTTCGGCGGTGTCCTTCCGCGCGGGTGCTTCGGTTCGGGCACTGCGTGCTCGGGCTGTTCCATGCGCAGAGGCTGCTGCGGCGCGGCGGTGTTGCGTGGCGGTTTGTGCGTGGCGAAGCCCATGATCTTGGCCAGCATCGGGCGCAGATTTTTGCGCTCGACGACCATATCGATCTGTCCGTGCTCGAGCAGGAACTCGGATTCCTGAAATCCTTCCGGCAGCTTTTTCTTGATGGTCTGCTCGATCACGCGCGCGCCGGTGAAGCCGATCATGGCGCGCGGTTCGGCGATGATGACATCGCCGAGGAACGCGAAGCTTGCCGAGACGCCGGCCAGAGTCGGATGCGTCAGCACCGTCACGCAGCTCAGGCCTATCTGGTCGTGCCGGTAAAGCGCCGCCGAGGTCTTGGCCATCTGCATCAGGGAGAGCGCGCCTTCGTCCATGCGCGCGCCGCCCGAACAGCAGACGATAATCACCGGACGGTGCGTCGATGTGGCCAGTTCAATCGCGCGCGTAATCTTTTCGCCGACGACCGAACCCATCGAGCCGCCAATGAACTGAAAATCCATCACCGCGATGACCGCGTCCTGGCCTTGAATCTTGCCTTCGCCGCAGACGACCGCGTCTTTCAAGCCGGTCTTGCGCTGCGCTTCGCGGACGCGCTCGAGGTAGCTGCGCTTGCCCTTGAAATCCAGCGGGTCGAGCGCCTCGAGGTGCGCAAAATGTTCAATGAAACTGCCCTCGTCGAGCATCAATTCGATGCGCCGCATGGCGGTAATCTGGAAGTGGTGACTGCACGCCGGACAGACATCCAGGTTGCGCTTGAGCGAGATGACGGCCAGCGACTCCCCGCACTTGTCACACTTGCGAAAGACGCCCTCAGTCTGCACACGCCGGCTGATCCGCGTATCACTTTCAGGTTCCCGATGTTTCATCTTTTCTTCTATTCCGGTGCTTGTTTAAAAATGGTGCCACTGGTACGCGTCCGAGGGCCGTTTCGAGGACGCTTACCAGTGCGGGACGCGTCCTCTCCGAAACCACACTGGCCCCTTTCAGTAAGGTGGCGCAATACGGCCGCGGCTGAGCCAGTGGCACCACTTTTCGTATGCGGCTGCCAGCGCTGGCAGCCGCCCGAAGAGTCCGACTACTTGAGTTCGCCGAGCAGTTCTTTGGCGTGCGTTTCGGTGCCGGCTTTTTCGATCACTTTTTCGACTTTGCCATCTTTATCGATCACAATCGTCGAGCGGGCGCCGGGCTTGAAGCCGAAGGCCGTGGCCATCTCGCCCTTGGGATCGGAGAGGAGCGAGTAGTTCAGCTTGAACTTCTCCTTGAACGCCTTCTGGGCTTCGGGCGTGTCGCGCGAGGCGCCGAAGACGACGTAGCCCTTGGCGGTGTAAGCGGCGCTTTCGTCGCGGAAACCGCAGGACTCTTTGGTGCATCCAGGCGTGTCGGCTTTGGGGTAGAAGAAAACCACCACGCCGTTCTTGCCCTTGAATGACGCGAGCTTCACCGCGTTCCCCGCTTCGTCGATTGCGCTGACGTCCGGCGCTGCATCTCCCACTTTCAAAACCTCCGCTCCAATAAGCATTCCGCAACAAAGCATTGCCGACAGACAGACAGACACTTTCATGATTGTGACTCCTCCACAAGATCAGCGCCTCAAGCGCCGTCTTCACCCGGTGAGTGCAGCCGCTCCAGAAAGCGGATCACCGCACCTCGATTATGGGCCAGAATGGTGACGCGCACGCGGCGCCGCCGTCCGCCCGACGAGATGGTAACGGTTGAGCGCTGCTTTTCTTCAGGAAAACGGAGCGCGATGCGGAGATAGCTTGAAAAGGCCTCGATCAGCGCCGACGGAAGATGGCCCACCCATTCGACGCCTTCGTGTTCGCGATGTTTCTTGCTGGAGACGCCTTCGGCCGCCGCGCTCTCGGCCTGCTCGGTCGATTTCACCGAACCGGGAACATCCAAATGACGCAGACTGAGGAGCAGCCGCGGGCCGGTCTTGATAGCACGCAGTTCAGCCGGATAAGCGCGCAGAGGCAGAGCAAAAATCAGGGGGACGATGGTCTCAACAATATTGAAGCGATCGATTTCTTGAAGTTCTTCGGCCACGAGCTGATTGAGCTTATTGACATCGGCGCCGAGCGCTCCGCTGAGGCGCGCCCAGAGTCCGTCGAGACGATCGTCTCCCAAACCCCACGGGCGTTCGATATCGCTCAACTGCCGCGCCTGCAGATAAGCGTTCAAATAGCGGGCGAGAAGGTCAGGCCCGGGCGCGGGTGAAGGATGTTGCCGCGTGCTCATAGGCTCCGGTTTACGCGGCGAAACAGCGCGGGCAAGTCCTTTCAGAAAGCGATAAAAATTAACTTGCGCCGCTTTTATGCATCGCTAAGAGCGTGTACGAAAAGTGGATGCCACTGGATCAGCCACGGTCGTATCGCGCCACCTTTAAGGGAGGGGCCAGTGTGATCTCTAAGAGGATGATGCAGCTTCGAGAAATCAACGCCGAATCGAGCGCCAAAGAAAAAACCGCGCATCGTGCCAGAGCGCACTGGTAAGCTCCCTCGATACGGCTCTCGGTCGCGTACCAGTGGCACCATTTTATCAGAGCCGTTCGGTGGCCAGTTCGGCCAGCGGGCTGCGCTCGGATTTGTTCAGCGTGATATGTCCATGCAACGGCGAGTGCTTGAGCCGCTCGACGCAGTACGACAGACCATTGGAACTGGCATCGAGGTACGGATTGTCGATCTGCTGCGGATCGCCGGTGAGCACCAGCTTGGTACCCTCGCCGACGCGGCTGATGATTGTTTTTATTTCATGCGGCGTCAGATTCTGCGCTTCATCGACTACCACAAACATATTCGCGATACTGCGTCCGCGGATATAGGTGAGCGCTTCGAGTTCGATCAGATCCTGAGCAAAAAGCTGCTCGCGGGTCAAGGTGTTGTTTGAATAGCGGCCTTGCAGCAGGTATTTCAAATTGTCGAAAATCGGACCCATCCAGGCGGTCAATTTCTCGTCTTTGTCGCCCGGCAAATATCCGATATCTCGGCCCAGCGGCATGATCGGGCGCGAGACCAGTATCTTCTCGTAGCGTTTATCTTTGATGACGCGCTGCAGGCCGGCGGCCATGGCCATCAGCGTCTTGCCGGTTCCGGCGCGGCCAACCAGCGTGACGAGATGAATATTATCGTCGAGCAGAAGTTCGAACGCCATGCGCTGGGTTGCGCTTCGCGGAGCGATATTCCAGGCGCGATCGTACTCCTGCGTCAACGGCTGCAGTTCCTTGCCAACCAGGTCGGCTTTGGCCAGCGCCGTGTGCTTCGGATTGGATTCATTTTTTAGAAGCACAAACTCGTTTGGCTTTAGCTTGTTCTCGCCCACGTCCGGCAAGGGGACGGTCTTGTCACCGTAAAATTGGTTGACGATCTCCGGCGAAACCAGCAGTTCGCGCCAACCCGTGTAGAGAGTATTGGAATCGACCTTCTGCTGCTCGAGGTCCATCACGTGCAGGCCCAGCGCATGAGCCTTGACGCGGCAGTTGATATCTTTCGAGACGAAGATGACGCGCTGGCCCTTGCGCTTCAGAGCAAGCGCGACTGAAATAATCTGGTTGTCCGCGGCGTCAGGTTTGAGGCCGACCATGGTGAGCTCATCGCGCACGTCCTGATGGAGCACGACCTGGAGCACGCCGCCGTTGCTCATCGGCACGCCTTCGGCGAGCAAGCCCAGCTCGCGGTGGCGATCGATGGCGCGAATGGCCTCGCGCGCAGCGAAGCCCAATTCGTCATTGGCGCGTTTGAAGCGGTCGAGTTCTTCGATCACGGCCAGAGCAAGGACGACACGATTGTCTTTAAAGGCAAACAGCGATCCGGGGTTGTGTAGAAGGATGTTGGTGTCGAGAACGAATGTTTTAATGCCATCGCCATGTGGATTGAGAGTGAAATCTGGCTCGGCATTTTTGTCTGTCGCTGGCGGATGGGCTCCGTCCGTTGGCATTCTGTCCTCCCTAGACCTTTATTGCTGCGAGTACCCCCAAATCCGTTCATACGTCAACTTCATACGTGCGCAAACAACTTTACAGCTTCTTTAGAAATGCCGCGGCCCGGCCGGCGCGCGGATCGTCTACCGAAGCTGAAAGGGGTATCGACTCTGAATTCGAGTTATCCGAAAGGGCGAACATTCTTGCCGCAAACACCAGAGCCATGAGGGGCGCGACAGAAAGTGTATCGCCGTAAGAGCCTCGCACCGAAGGCGTGATATCGTACGAACCGCGCAGCGAAGGATTGACAGGGGTCTCATGTCCGATTGGAACCTTGCTCGTTCCATACAGACAAACCGAATCGAGTTCACAGAGAATTTTAGCTCCGCGATTGATTGCGCACTCTTCGGATTCAAGCACCAGCATTGCTGCGCCTTCTCCGGGAACGATGCCGTCGCTGCCATCGCCCTTGATGCTTAGAGCACCCGTCGCGCGCAGATGATTGAACGCCGCCGGCGTCAGGCTTTCACTGGCGCCCGCCAGGATGATTGAACCGCTGCCAGAGCGGATCTGATCGAAGGCAAATAGCAGCGCTTCCATGCCCGCCAGTTTCTCGCCTGAAAAAGTGGCAGACGGTCCACGCAGGCCGAATTCAATGCAGAGCAGCGAGGACGGGCTGTTGGCGTAGCCATGAGTGAACGGCAAGGGTTGGGCAAACTTTGGATTGGAGGTCTTGACTTTGTTCCAGAAGATACCCATCGCCTCCAGGCAGCCCAGCATGGAGCCGTAGGCGCAGCCGATCTCGACTCCCGCCGGACGCGCGGCCGGGTCAAGCAGGCTCGCGGCGAGCAGGGCCCGGCGCGCGGCAAGGAGCGCCAGCGCGCTGGTGCGATCAACGAAGCTCTTGATATTGGGAAGTTCAGTTTCCAGCGGCAAGTCGAGGACTTCGAAGCCCCACGCCGGGACATCTTCGGGCACTTCGAACGCGGTGATTTCGGGAGGCGGATCCGGCGGGGCGCGCAGCCCGCTTATGCCGCGATCGTCCGCATGGATTACGCCGACTCCCGTGATGACGATGCGCCGATTTTCAGTTGCGATGCCAGGCCTCACTTCGTCGTCAATGCGTGCGGATGTTCCTTGCCGCAGCGCGGACAGACGGTCTCGCCATTACCGACAAATTCCATACACCATCTGCACGGCCGTGTCGAGCGCCGCGCCAAGTAGCTGACGCTGAGCGCAAAGATGACCAGCAGCACGATCAACAGCAGCAGCATTCCGTTGATCATCGAAAGCCACTGCCCGACGGATTCGCGGTCTTCGGTGGAGAGCCCTTCGGCAGCTAGAATCAGTAGTTGCATTGCTTGGCCCTGATGACAATGGGTGGAGCAGACATTCCTATGACTTGAACGGGTTTCTGACTACGGCCAACGCGGCGCTTTTTTTCTTCTCCCCCCTTTTTTGGGGAGAAGGTGGACGAGCGGAGCTCGCGGGATGAGGGGAGCGCGTCACTTCTAGAAGACATCGGAACCCCTCACCCCCGACCCCTCTCCCCCTGAACAGCGGGGGCGAGGGGAGAACGAATTCAACCCGTTCAAGTCATAGTCCTGTCTGCTCGATTCAATTTTCCTTCGGCAGACAGGAATGTCTGCCCCACCTATTTCAAACGTCTGCTCACCTACTTGGTATGCATCCCACTTGGCCTTGGAATGCATCCACCTGCCTTGGAATGCCCTTATGACTTTTACAGCGAATGCCGGTTATAAAAATGGGCCCAGACTTCGTCGCGCGCGGCGTGATCGGTGACGAAGTGGCCGCGAATGGCGCTGGTCACCATCACGCTGCCAGGTTTTTTGACGCCGCGCATCGTCATGCAGGTGTGCGAGGCTTCCAGAAGCACGGCGACGCCGCGCGCGTTGAGCCGGGCGACCAGCGTGTCGGCGATCTGGCAGGTCAGGCGTTCCTGCACCTGAAGACGGCGCGCGAAACCTTCGACCAGCCGCGCCAGTTTGCTCAATCCCACGATTTTTCCGTTCGGCAGATACGCAATATGCGCCTTGCCTTGGAAGGGCATCATGTGATGCTCGCACATCGAATAGAACGGGATTTCTTTCAGCACTACAATCTCGTTATAGCTTTCCTCGAAGGTCGTCTCCAGATGCACGCCCGGATCACTTTCGCCGCCGCTGAGAATCTCCTCGTACATGCGCGCTACGCGCTCGGGTGTCTCCTTCAGCCCATTGCGAGTGGGGTCTTCTCCGATGGCGAGCAGTATTTCGTGGACGGCTTTTGCAATTCGATCATGATCCAAGGTCTTGCCCTCTTTTCTGTACGGCTATCTGGCTGATTAAGTTCGCGCTGTTTTGGTGGAGCAGACATCTGTTGGTGGAGCAGACATCTGTTTTGGTGGAGCAGACATCTGTTTTGGTGGAGCAGACATTCCTGTCTGCTTGGTGTTCCTTTGATTCTGGCAGACAGGAATGTCTGCCCCACCTGAATGTTGTTCTCCCCTCGCCCCCGCTGTTCAGGGGGAGAGGGGTCGGGGGTGAGGGGTAATTTCGTCTTCCTCCCAACTACCCTTTGGCAAATTACAAATTTGCCTTACTTGTCTTTGATTACAAATCGGCCGGGCGGTTCGGTCTTCGCGGATTTGATCGTCATTACTCCGGCGTGGTCTTCGCCGAAGGCTTTGGATTTCACATAGCCGTTCAACGCTTCTTCGTCTTTCCAGAGCGAGATCACCATAAAGGAGCCGGGCTCTTTGGTGCTCTCGGCGACGGCCAGGCCGAGAAATCCGGCCATCTTGTGTCCGGCCTTCGGGCCGTCTTTGAAGGCTTTGACGAAGGCGTCGGCTTCCTCTTTGGAGGTCTTGACGGCAATGACGCTGAGCACCTGGCCGACTTCGAAGGCGCCTTTTGGCGCATCGGCAGCGCTCGCCGAAATTGAGAACAACGTGACGCACGCAATGAGGACCAAAAACCTTTTCATTTCAACTCTCCCTTTGTGAAACACTTTGCACGTTCCAATCCAGTGGAACGCTCGAACTACGTGCAATTCGGCGGTACTGATGATCGCGCTCGACGGGTTCGCCGCCGCTCTCGCGGATCAGGCGCTTTAGGTCGTTGACGGTCAAGGCCTGCGGCGTCTGTGCGCCGGCCATGTGGTAGATCTTCTCGCGCAACACGGTGCCGTCGAAGTCGCTCGCGCCGTAGCCGAGACAGACCTGCGCGATCTGGATCGAGAGCATAATCCAGTAGGCTTTGATGTGCGGAAAATTATCGAGCATCAGGCGCGAGATGGCGTAGGTGCGAACCTCGTCGAGTCCGCTCGGGCCGTGCTCGACTTTCATCATGTTATTTTCGGGATGATAGCTGAGCGGGATGAAGGCGAGGAAGCCGGAGGTCTCGTCTTGCAACGCGCGGAGTTGAAGCAGATGGTCGACGCGCTGCGCGTGCGTTTCAATGCCACCGTAGAGCATCGTGGCGTTGGAGTGAATGCCGAGTGTGTGTGCGGTGCGGTGCAGCTCGATCCACTCCGCGCTGGATTCTTTTCCATTGCAGATGATCTTGCGCACGCCGTCGTCGAGGATCTCCGCGCCGCCGCCGGGCAGCGTGTCGAGGCCGGCTTCCTTTAATGCGATCAGCGTTTCTTTCGGGGAAAGTTTGGCGATGCCGGCGATGTGATAGATTTCGACAGCCGTGAAAAATTTCAGGCCGATGCGTGGCTGGCGCTTGCGAATGCCGCTCAACATATCGGTGTAATAGCTGAAAGGGAAATCGGGGTGCAGTCCGCCGACGCTGTGAATCTCCGTCGCGCCGCCAGCGGCGATTTCGTCGGCCATCGTATAGGCTTCGTCGAGGCTCATCTCGTAGCCGCCATCGCGGCGGTCTTTGCCCTTGCGCCTATAGAAGGAGCAGAATGCGCAGGAGAGCGTGCAGTAGTTGGAATAATTCAGGTGGCCGTTGACGACGTAGAAGACTTTATTGCCGTGCCGCTTGCGCGCGGCCCAGTGCGCCAGCGCGCCCAGGCCGAGCACGTCGCTGCTGCGAAACATGGCCAGCGCGTCCTCGCGCGTGAGGCGCGTGCCGCTGGCGACTTTATCGCGAATGCCTTCCAGTTCATGAGCGACCCGCGGAAGGTCGGCCTCAACCGATGCCTGCATTTTTTATTCTGCCTCCGGGAAAAGATCATATCATGGAGTAATAAGAAAGGTAGATTCGATCATGTTCAGTCGAACCGTTTTAAAAGGAAAGAGACTACGTGAGAAATCTGGCAATCGCGCTTGTGATGTTTGTGCTTTTAATTTCAGTGCCCGCAAATGCGGCGGACGCTCCCGCCGCACCCGCGCCGAAGTTTCAGAATGATTTCTTCGGCGATATGGCGCGCGCATTCGGATGCGTGGTCTCGACGGACGTGAAGGCGCAGACGATGACGGTGAAGCTGGACCGGGAAGATAAAATCGTCACGGTGCCGATCAGGTTCGACACGGAACTGCACTTCCGCGATTCGTGGGGCGAGCTATCCGATTTTTATGAAGGGCTGCATGTGATGCTTTTCATGTATGTCGACGACGAGAAAAAATGGACTTATCCGCGCGCGGTGCAGGACGAGATTCATGTCTCGGCCAACCACGGTTGGTACGCGGCTGTGACGGCGATCGATAAAGAGTCGAAGACATACACGACACACCGCGAGGAGAAGGACAAGCAGGGCGTGGTGACGAAGAAAGTCGATGCGACGGTCCCGTTCGATCCCGCAGTGAAGGTCTGGAAGGGCGAGACGGCGGGCGGAATTGAGACGCTGCAGATTGGCGACGAAGTCATCCCTCAGCTTGTGCTTAAGGATGGGAAACGCGTCGCGATGGAAATCGTCGACCGCAAAGGCAACGCGGCGTTGAAGATTGTTCAGGATGCGAAGCATAAGAAGGATGAGGAGACGCTGGGCCTGCCGTCGTATGTGACGGACTTCGAAACGTTGTCGGGCGCGCTGAGCGTGACGGTGGCGTGGAGCAGTGCGGGCCGCGCGCGGCAGCTAAAGGCCGGCGACGAGATTGTCATTCAACCGGTTGATGGCACCAAGACGTTTGCGGCACTGGTCTGCTCAAAGAAGGACGTGGACAGCCGCTGCCGTCTTGAACTTGCGGTGCGATCGCATGTGGTCGGCCGGCTCGCTTATGGTCAGTTGCTTCGTGTTTTCATGCCGGGCAGCGGGCCCGCGTTGCCGACGGGCAAGCTCGGCATTCCGGACCTGACCAAGAAATAATCTAACGATGCCTGCACGCAGCCCAACCCAATTCATCACCGTCGAACTGATCAACGAGTGGATCACCGCGCGGCGATTCGCATCCGACTGTGTATCGGATGCGTTTCGCGCGCACGCGCAACTGACGCCGCGCGAGCGCGAGCAGATCGTACACGTTTTTTATGGCGTGATCCATCAGATGCGGCGTCTGGATTTTGCGCTCGATCAACTATCGCCACGTTATTCGCGCGGGCGGCGTCACGCGCTGGCGCTTTACGTTGCGTATCGATTGTTCGCTGGTGAAATCGCACTAGGTACCGCTGAACAGATTCTGCCGGGGATGAATTGGCAACGCGCCGCGGAGATCAGTGCGCTGATTGCAAAAGATGTCGACCCCGCTGCGCGCCTGGCGCTCGATGCTTCTCTGCCGGACTGGCTTGCGCAAAAGTTGCATCGTGAATACGGGGCCGAGGCTCTGGAACTGGCCAAAGCTTTGAGCGACCCGCCGCCGCAGTGTATTCGCGTGAATACATTGAAGACGACGCGCGACGCGATGCAGCGCGTTCTGGACCAAGAAAAAATCGAATCCTCCCCCGCCCCACTGGCTTCGATGGGCCTGCTGATCGAATCGCATGCGGACCTCTTTGAATTGCGCTCCTTTAAGGAAGGACTCTTTGAAGTCCAGGACGAGGCGAGTCAGCTTGTGGCCGAACTTGTCGCGCCGTCGAGCAACCAATTGGTGATCGATGCCTGCGCCGGCGCGGGCGGGAAGACGATGGCGCTGGGCGCGATGATGAAAAATCACGGACGATTGATCGCGCTGGATGTCAACGCGCGGCGGCTTGAAGAGTTGCGTCGACGCGCGCGACGCGCGGGACTTTCGAATCTGCGAGCCATTCAAATCGGCGCGGACGACGCAGAGATTCAGAAATTCAATGGCAAGGCCGACCGCGTGCTCGTGGACGCGCCGTGCAGCGGCATTGGCGTACTGCGGCGCAAGCCTGATCTGCGCTGGCGAGTGACTGAAGAGGATGCGCGTGATCTACCCGAGAAGCAGTTTTCGATTGCGCGCGATGCGATGAAACTCTGCGCGCCTAATGGACGGTTGATCTACGCGACCTGCACGATACTTGCCGACGAGAACGAGCGTATCGTCGAACGCCTGCTCAGCGAGAAAAGCGCGGGCACATTCGAACTCGTGCCTATTAAAGAGATCATCGGGCGCGCGCGCGCCGAACGCGTTTGTGATTCCAGCGGGCAATTCATTAAAACATTTCCGCATCGCCAGGGATGCGATGGATTTTTTGCGGCGGTGCTGCGCAAGGTCTAACCTGCTCTGTACGAATGGATGCCGAGCGGGAGAATGGTCGTACCGCTGGCCTCTGGCCGGCGTGTTGAGGACGGAACGGGCCGGCGGGACTGCCGGCGGTACTCGCAGGCAGGATGCCTGCGCTACGGTGATGAATGAATCTCGAAACGCTTAAGCTTTATTGCGATATCGTGCGCTTGCAGAGTTTCTCGCGCGGGGCGAAGGCTTGCCAGGTGACGCAGTCGGCGGCGAGCCAGGCGATTCAGCAGCTTGAGGAAGGGCTGGGCTTGCGTTTGATCGACCGGAGCAAGCGGCCGTTTGCCGTCACGCCCGAAGGTCAGAAATATTTTGATGGCGTGCGCGCGATGCTTTCTGAGTACAGCCGCCTGGAAGCACAGATCAAGCGCTCGAATACATCGGTCACCGGGCCGGTGCGCATTGCGGCGATTTATTCCGTGGGGTTGTACGATCTCAGCCGGCACATGCGGCGCTTCATGACCGATTACCCGCAGGCGCAGGTGCGGCTGGAATATCTGCGTCCGAATAAAGTGTACGACGCGGTGGTCAATGAAGAGGCCGACATCGGCATCATGTCGTATCCGCGAAAAGACCGCGCGGTGACCGTGCTGCCGTGGCGTTCGGAGAAGATGGTTTTCGTCTGTAATCCCACGCACCGTCTGGTCGACCGGAAAACGATTTCGGCGGCCGATCTTCAGGATGAGAATTTTATTGGATTCGACGCCGATTTGCCGATCCGCAAGGCCATCGACCGGAGCCTGAAACAGCAGCACACACAAGTCAACATCGTGATGGAGTTCGACAATATCGAGACGATGAAGCAGGCGATCGAGATCAGCGCGGGCGTCTCGATCCTGCCCGAACCGACGGTGCGGCGCGAAGTAGAGGCCAAGCGCATGGTCGCGATTCCGCTGACGATGACCGAACTGGTTCGTCCTGTCGGAATCATCCACCGGCGGCATAAGCCGCTCACGCCGACGGTGCAGCGGTTTATCGATCTGTTGAAGGGCGCGGACGCGTGACGGGCCGAGAACGACAAACCAGAAACTAGAAACCAGAAACCAGGAACCGCTTTTAAAAATGTTTACCGGACTTATTCAGCATGTCGGCACGCTTCGGTCGCTCAAGCAGGGCAGTGGCGATGCGCGGCTTGAGATTGATATCGGGCCGTTGAGCGAGGGCACGAAGCTTGGCGATTCGATCTCCGTCGATGGCTGCTGTTTGACTGTGGTCTCCCTGAGCGGCACGCTGGCCGCGTTCGACGCGGTGCCGGAGACGCTGCGACGCACTACGCTCGGCGGACTGAGCGGCGGGTCGCGCGTCAATCTGGAGTGCGCTCTGTCGGCGAGTGCGAAGATGGGCGGGCATTTTGTGCAGGGACACATCGACACCACGGCGACCGTCGAGCGCACTGAAGAAGTCGGACGCTGGGCGGAGTGGCATCTGAAACTGGCGGATGCGGCGTACGCTGAACAGATCGTGGAGAAAGGATCGATCGCGCTCGATGGCATCAGCCTTACCGTTGCCGGCTGCAATGCGCGCGAGGGCAGCTTCTGGGTGGCACTTATTCCTGAAACGCTTTCGCGGACGACGATCGGTTCGAAGAAACAAGGCGCGCGGATTAATGTTGAGACGGATATTCTCGGAAAATACGTGCTGGCGGCGCTGAACGCAAGGCTGGGAAGCAAGGCGAGCACTATTACGGAAGCGCGGTTACGCGAATTGGGATATTAGTGCGCGGCTTGACAGATTGACGCGGCAGAGTACCGTTGAAGTCAGACTTCGGCTCGATACATATACACTCCGGCGCGGCTCGATCGAGGCGCGCGGGGGGAACCGGGCTGAAGGTTATCTTTGGAAACTTCTACAAAACAAAATTTGAGCGCGGA
>Ga0105047_10004749_pt1 | contig 23575 bp, 20 predicted proteins | sample MAT04_FD_78384 | JGI IMG/M metagenome (GOLD analysis project Ga0105047, IMG submission 78384) | Freshwater microbial communities from Lake Fryxell liftoff mats and glacier meltwater in Antarctica - MAT-04 (megahit assembly) | ecosystem: Environmental > Aquatic > Freshwater > Ice > Liftoff... | reverse complement strand
TTCTTGCCCGCGTACGTGCGGACGCTGCCGGCCTGGGGGTCGTTCATGACCGCACCGGAGAATGCGGAGATCACGTCACTCGCATTGCGGTTCGGAATCGAAGTGCCTACCGCGACGTCGTACGCGCTCGGTGACTGGAGATTCCAATAATTGTTCGGATAACCACCCATGTTGAAGTAGCACGACTTGATCGTCGCGGGGGCCGCAGTCGGAGGGGTGTATTGGCAGTGGTTCGCGAGCAGCGTCGCGCCGTTGAACGTCACGTTCGCATGGAAGTTACCGATCTGGATCTGACGCGTGAAGTTGCCCGTATTTTTCACCCCCGGAATCACGTCGTACTGGTGGCCGTCATGCCCGTTGGTATTGGGCCCGGTGATCTCGTTCCAGTACGGATTGCCATTGTTCGCGTGGCAGAACGTGGTACTCGTGACGGCGTTTGCTACTTCGACATGCGCGTCTGGAGTCGACGTGTTGTTCTCAGGTTTCACCGGCCGCGCGGGCTTGCTTGGACGCGCAGGCTTGCTCGGCTTGGCCACGGCGAGCGCTGCGCCGGGCTTCGCGGACGGCTTGGAGGCGGGCTTGGCAGCCGCGGTCACGTCCGGACGTTTGTCGATGCCAAGCTTGGGTGTGAGCGGTTCCGCGGTGGCGTTGGCCACGGAGATGAAGAGCGCGAACGCGAGCAGCATCAGTACGAATACGGTGCGCTGCGCTGCGTCACGGTGGCGGGCGCGCTGCGGAGTGCGGGAGAACTGGAACGGCATGTGGGAGACCCTCGTATCGGCGTGGCGCGTCGGCATGCGGGGCGCTGGCTGGGAGGCGTAGCGCGTGGATCCTGCATCAAACGGTTGAATTCGTCATACGAACATATCGAAAGCGTACGGGTGAACGTCGCACTCGAGGGTACATGCGGTTGGCCGTCTTGGGAAGAGGAGAGATCCGGACCCGCACGTGCGGCAACGCGGTATGGGCCGTGGAAGTGGCCGTTCCGCGCGTCGAGCACAGGTACCTATTCCCGTGTCTCAGTTCGTTAGCGGCCGATCAACGGCCGAAATCGGGCGGTTCGAGCGGCAGCGTCAGCTCGAACTCGGCGCCCGTTGGGCGATCCAAGCAGCGCAGGTTCCCGCCGAGCGCCCAGGCGAGCTCGCGACCGATGGCCAACCCGAGCCCCAGACCGCCCTCGCGCTTGGTGCCGACGAACGGCTCGAAGATGCGTTCCTGCTGGGCTCCGGCGATCGGATCGCCATCATTGACCACCGCCAAACGCACGTGACCCGCGACGCGCTCGCCGGTCACTCGCACTTCGCTCGTGGCATAGCGCAGCCCGTTGCCGACGAGGTTGCGCAGGATCTGCAGGATGCGCTGGCCATCGGAGTGAAAGAGCAGGTGCTCGAACTCACCCTCAACCTTCAAATGAGGTTGAGCCTGGCCACTGCTCTCGAAGATGGCGAGGAGGTGCTCGCCCAGCTCGTCGAGCCACACGCTCTCCGTGACCGTTGTGAAGCGGTTTGAGCGCAAGCGGGCGAGGTCGACGATGTCCTCGATGAGCCGCTCAAGGCGCTCGGCCTCGCGGCGGATCACGCCGAGCGAGGTACCGCGCATCTCTGCATCGTCGGCGAAGTCCTCGATCGCCTGGGCATGCCCGGTGATCGCCGTCAGTGGCGTGCGCAGTTCGTGGGATATCGACATGAGGAAGCGCCTGTCTGTGGCGTCGATCTCGCGCAGCCGAAGCGCCAGGGTGCGCACGCCGTCCGCGATGACGCTCAGCTCGCCGCCGAGCTCGATCTGCGAAAAGGCTTCGTCGGGGTGGCGGCCCTGGCTCACCTCGCGGCTCGCGCGCACGAGCCCACCGAGCGGCGCAAGGAAGCGGTGTACGAGGAGCACGCCGCCGAGCACGAGCAGCACGATGAGGGTAGCGGCGCCCATGACGACAGCTGCGCGCATCTGTGCGCCCTTGTCGCTCGCGACAAACATGCTGCCCGCCACCACGCCCACGAGGGCGCCGACGAGCACCATCAGAGCCGCGAGCACGGCAAGCCGCGCACGCATGGAGGCAATCACGGTCGAGCCCTCGTCACGCGGCGTGGACCTCGACGCCCACCTTGTAGCCCGAGCCCCAGACCGTCACGATCGGGCACTCGTCGCCGAGCTTTTTGCGTAGCTGGCGCACGTGTACATCGACCGTGCGGGTGTCGCCCGCGTACGTGTAGCCCCAGACCTTCTCAAGCAGTTGCTCGCGGTTGAGGACCTCGCCGTTGCGCTCCATGAGCTCCCAGAGCAGGTCGAACTCCTTGGGTGCGAGCATCACCTGCTCGCCCTCCACGAGGCACTCACGGCGCGCGGCGTCGATGTCGATGCCCTCGCACTTGAGCTTGCGTGACGAGCTGACCGGCGCGGCGGCGCGGCGCAGAATGGATTTGATGCGAGCGATGAGCTCACGCGCGTTGAACGGCTTGGTGAGGTAGTCATCAGCGCCTACCTCGAGCCCGACGATCTTGTCGATGTCCTCGTCGCGCGCGGTGAGCATGATGATCGGGATGTTGCTGTTCGCGCGCACCGAACGGCAGATGTCGAGGCCGTCCATATCCGGAAGCATCAGGTCGAGGGTGATGAGATCGACCTTCTCCTCCAGCACTTCCAGTGCACGCGCGCCGGTCGGCGCGACGGTGACATTGTAGCCCTCGCGCTCGAGGTACATCTTCACGAAGGACGAGATCGATTCCTCGTCCTCAACGATCAGGATGTGCTGATTCTTGCCTTCGCTCATGGGTGCTCCTTGCAGGATGCGGCCTGGGTGCGTGCGCGCATACATACTTCTGCCCCCCGGCGATGGCGCGCGAAACGTGAGACACCACGGAGTGCCCGGACTTGCGCCTGTCGGAGCCCGTTGCGACGTGCGGCCGATCCCGGCCCGCCCACGCTGTGGGTGCGCCCTGGCTTCCGCCCCCTCCCGGTTGAGATTGACGATTGTTCGTACTATGTGCGCAAACGTCGAAGTCGACCGGACGGGCGCGACGCCCCCGGCACCCCCCTGTGGTTGAGGTGGACGTTTGTACACACTATGCGCACAAACGTCGAAGTCGACCCGATTCCGGGTGCCGCAGCGGGCAGGACGCGCGGGGGCCCAGATCCGGATGGCATGAGAGCTCAAAGCACACCACGTACTACTGTTTGGCGAGCATCTTCGCCACCAGCTTTCGATCCACCAGGAACATGTTCTGGTTGATGCCGCGCGCGACCTTGGTGATACCGGGCGTGGCGAGCAGCAGGTCAATGGCGGGGCGGTAGCCCTTGGGGTGGATGATCACCGCGTCGACATTGTTGTCGAGCAGCAGTTGGAGACGTTCGCGATCGGTGAGTACGTGCCCCTTCGCATCCTTCTCACTGAAGAAGGCGGTGGCGATGTCGAAACGCTCACGCACGCGGTTCTTGGGAGTGTCGGCGGTGTGGCGGGGTACGGAGGAGACCACGTACACGGGGGCGATGGCCATGGCCGTGTAGATGTCGCGATTGCGGGGATCTCCGAGTACGACAGATCCCACAGGGAGCTCACGCAGCTCGCGTGCGACGCCCGTGGAGAAGAAGCGCATCTCGCCCGCGCGCTGGTTGAGCGGGAGCTTGTCGATGCGCGCAGAGTTCGCAGCGTCGCCGATGCCGGCGTAGAGCGGGCCGGCGCCCACGAGCAGTACCGCCACCGCCACGACGGTCGTGCGCCCCGTGATGAGGTGCGTCGGCCACTCCCAGCTCGCCAGTCGGAGCGCGCGCTCGATCCGGTCGCGTCCGCCCGCACGCACGAGGCGCACAACGAGCAGCAGCGCGTACGTCGCAGCGCCGAGCAGGAGTGCCGCCATGACGAGCACGATGATGCGTGGACGCACGATCTGATCGCCGCCGTAACCTTGCAGGAACGGCACCTGGTCCGCCACGAGCCACACCCCGGCGGTTGCTGCGGTGGCGACTGCGACACCCAGTGCCCGCATCGCCGCGCCGCGCGCCCACAGCCGCGCACTCAACGCGCCCACGGCAAGCGCACCCGTGGCAAGCCCGACCGCCAGCGGGAGCGCCCGTTCGATACGTCGCGCCTGATCGAGTGACACAAATTTCACGTAGTGCGGGAACACCCGATCCACGAGCGCGATCACCAGCACGAGACACGCCGTGCCCGCCAGGTACCAGCCGCCGGGCCACCGGGGCGCCGCCAGCACGAGCACGCTGCTCAGTAGCCCGAGCAGCGAGAGCCCACCAGCGAGCACGAGGTAATCCGCCCGCAGGTGGTACGCCCCGTCCGGGTTGCCGCGCAGCAACGAATCCAGGTCGGCGCCGAGCTTGCCCTCGTACAGATCGCTGTCGTTGGACGCGAGCTCCTGCTTTGCATCGCGCCCGAGCCCACCCAGGTCGTTGAGCCCCGGCAGGAGGATGCCGACGCCGATCACCGCAACCACGGCCACGCACGCGAACACCCGCGCGTGGCGCGCGACATCAACCTTCGCCCACGGCGCGCGCAGCGCCCAGACAGCCAGATAACCGAGCATGCCGAGCGCCACGACGATGAGATAGGAGACGTGGAGGATCGCCATCTCGGCGATGACGAGCATCGCCAGTGCCGTGGCTGCTCGCGTGACCACGCGCGGCGCCACCTCCACCCGGTCGCGCACCGGCGGGCCGGGCCACAGCGCCGTGAACAGCATCGCGAACACGAGCGGCGCGAACACATCGAGCGCGATGTGTCCTGGATGCAGCGCGTTGAAGAGCCACTCACTCGACGGCATGGTCGCCACGAGCATCGCCAGCACCCACGCCAGCGCCGTCACCGTCGCCGCACCGCGCGCTCGGAACATCGTCCAGCCGAGCCCAGCCATCGAGAGCGCCGCAATCGGGACGGTCAGCACCGGAATGATCCAGGCCGCCTCCACCACGTTGACGCGCGCGACATACGAGACGAGCGCCACCGTCTCATGCCACACCGGCAGCAGGTAGCCTGGGTGCGCCGTGCCGTCGCGAAACTGCAGCGTGTTGGAGAAGGTCGGATGGTCCAGCACGAGCAGCTTCTGGGCCTGGCCCATGTGGTACAGCGAGTCGTTCCACGCGTAGAAGCCCGACAGGAACGCAAGCATCGCGGCGCCAAGCGCCACGAGCCACACGCCCACCGGAATGGCCCGCGCCCAGTCTCCTGCAACGAGCCAGCGCAGTGGTGTTCCCCACGCGCGCACGCGCGAGACCTTGATCCGAGCGGGCTCCGCCGCCGTGCGCGTCTCTCGAGCGAACCGCCGCGCGAGCTCGGCCCACGCGGACAGCGTGACGAGCGCCATGAACACCGCGACGTACACGATCGGCTGGTGCAAGCCCAGCGTCACGCCCGTCGCAAGCGCCAGCGGACCCATCCCGAATGCCATCGCAGCGGCCGGCACCAGCGGTGGCGCGATCACCTGATCCACACGTGACCACGCGAGCAGTGCCGCGCCCGGCACGAGCACGACCAGCACAGCGGCGAGGAGGGTGGGAAGGACGGAGGTGAGCAGTTGCATGAAGATCCGACGTTCAGGTCACGCGGTGAAGTGGTATGCACGAGGAACCAACCGCGAACGTCGCGCCCGACCCTACCTGGCCACGCGCAGCGCGAACGCACCCTCGGCCCACAGGAGCTCCACACACATGTTCCAGTTCGATTCGCTCGACAACGGCGTTCGCCTGCTCACCTCACACAACGATGACGCGCCCAGTGCCACGGCGCTCGTGATGTTCGGCGTGGGTTCGCGCTTTGAGGAGCGCCAGCAGAGCGGCATCGCGCACTTCGCCGAGCACATGTTCTTCAAGGGCACGGAGCGCCGACCCACGGCCCGCGACATCTCCGTGGAGATCGACGGCATCGGCGGCGACTTCAACGCGTTCACCGGCAAGGAGTACACGGGCTACTACGTGAAGTGCGCGGCTGAGCATCTGCCGCTCGCCGTCGACGTTTTGGGCGACATGCTCTTGCACTCCAAGTTCGATCCCGAGGAGCTCGAGCGCGAGAAGGGCGTCATTCTCGAGGAGATGGCGATGTACCGCGACCTGCCGCAGCGCTACGTCGGCAACGTGTACGACGACCTGCTCTACGGCGACACGCCGCTCGGCTGGGACATCATCGGCACCGAGGAGGTCATCAAGGGTGCCGATCAGGCGCTGTTCACATCCTTCACCGACCGCTGGTACACCGCCAACCGCGTGGTTGTGGGGCTCGCCGGCAACGTGAGCCAGGCGGCGCACGACATGGTCGCCAAGCACTTCGTGGACATCCCCGAGGCGAACGAGGGCACACGCGAGGCCGCCAAGTGGACGCAGGATGGGCCGCAGGTGAAGCTCCACCACAAAGACAGCGAGCAGGCGCACCTGCTGCTCGGTGTGCGCGCGCCCGGTCTGGATAACAAGGACCGCTACGCCATCGGTGTGATGAACGCCATCCTCGGCGGTGGCATGTCGAGCCGGCTCTTCACGGAGGTGCGTGAGCGTCGCGGCCTCTGCTACTACGTGCACTCACACCACGATGCCTACATGGACACGGGCTCGCTCGTGGTCGCCGCCGGCGTGGACACCAACCGCATCGATCTAGCCATCACCACCATCCTTGAGGAGCTCGGCAAGATGGGCAACGAGGGCCCGGACGACGCCGAGTTCACCAAGGCCAAGAACTACCTCAAGGGCAAGTTCGTGCTCGGCGTGGAGGACCCGCGCGGGCTCATCATGTTCGGCGCACGGCGCGAGGTCGTGGAGGGCAAGTACTGGGAGCCCAAGGATGCGCTCGACGCGATCGAGGCGGTGACCATGGAGGACGTGAAGCGCGTCGCCCGTGAGCTCTTCGGCTCAGACCAGCTCAACCTCGCCGTGGTCGGTCCGTTCGACGACGAAACGCGCTTCGAGAAGCTGCTGGTGCCGGCTGCCGCGATGGCGTGAGCTTCGCGACGCGACCGGAAGGACGGTGCACCGGCTCGTGCCGTTGCGCGGCATGCAGCTCCGCCGCCACCGCGGTGAGTGTTACTGCATGCGCGCCAGGCGCACGCCAGGTAACACTCATCCCAGGGTCGGAGTTCATCGCGCGGTGAGTGTTACTGCATGCGCGCCAGGCGCACACCAGGTAACACTCACCGAAGCGGGGTGGCGCATTGCGCAGTGGTTGGCGTCATCGTGCGTCGAGTACCGCCAACGCGCTGCGGGATGCGGATCGGGCGGCGTAGGTCGCAGTACGCACGCACGGTGACGCGTAGAGTGTCGGCGCTATGAGCGACGGGGCGACACAGGACACGACGAGCGGGTTCGGGCGCGGCATGCTGCTGCTCGTGCTCGCGAACGCCGTGTACGTCATCACCGCCTACGCCACGACCACGGCCACAGCGCGTGTGCTCGACCCGGACGACTTCGGCGGTTTCGGCGTCGTCATGGGCTGGATCTCGCTCATCACCGCGCTCTTGGTGAAGGGTCTGTCGACGAGCATCGCTCGAGAGATGTCGGCGGGGGAGGTGGACTCCGCCACGGCGTGGCGCGCAGGCGCGCGGCTGGGCCTGCGGCTGTCGGTGGGTCTCGCGGTGGTGGGTGCGGCCATGTCACCGCTCGCGGCGAACGCCTTCGGGTCGGGCGAGCTCGCGTCGCAGCTCGCAATCGGTGCGCTCGGCTCGCTCACATTCGGACTCAATGCCGTGCTCTTGGCGTGGCCCACGGGCCAGCGCCAGTACGGCTGGCAGGCCGTGGCGCAACTCTCCTACGCGGTCGCGCGCGTGGCGCTGGTCGTCGGCGGCGCCATGGTCGCCGGCCTCCCCGGTGCGGTGATCGGGTACGTGCTCGCACCGCTGCTCGCCGCTGCACCCATCGCGCGGCGGCGCCCCGCAGCGACCAGTGACATCGCCCCAGTCGCGGCCCGAATGGCGCGCGCGATGGTACCGGTCGCTGCGGCCTCGGCTGCTGTCACGGCCTTCTTCGTCGTCGACATCTTCGCGATGTCAGCCGTGCTCGGCGGGAGCGCGCGGCCCGTCGGCATCTACGTCGCGTACGGCACAGTCGCCCACGTCCCGTTCTTTCTGCTGCAGGCCAGCAGCGTGGCCATGGTGCCCGCAATCGCCGCCGCGACCGACGCCGCCGGGCGCACCGATGCCATCCGTCGAACCCTCACGGACACGGTCGTGTTGCTCGCCGGCCCAACGCTCCTGCTCGTGACCGCCGGCGATGCCGCCGCGCGCGTCGTGTTCGGCGCGGCGTACCACTCCGAGCGCGTCGTGGTGGCGCCGCTCGCGCTCGCCACGGCGGCCGTCACGCTCATCGCGGGGCTCGTGGCTGTAGGTGTCGCCGTCGCTCGTATGCGCGCCGTGCTCGCCATCTCCGCGCTCGGGGTCGCTGCCGTCGCCTGTGCCGCCGCTCTCGGCGCCCACGCCGCAGATCGCGCTCCCGAGAGCTCCGTGGCCATCGCCGTTGGCATTGCCACGGTTGCCACGTTCGCGGCGCTCGCCATTGCAGTGCGCCTCACCCACGGCGGATTGCTGTACGTGCGTCGCTCGCTCGCCGGCTTGGCGCTCGCCGCCGCCACCAGCTTACCTCCGCTGCTCGCTGATGACGACGGGTTGGCCATGGGAATCGCCGCGATCAGCGGCGTCGTCTGGCTCGTGCTCGTCCTGCGCTTCGGGCTCATCGACCTCGCTCGCGCCAAGCGCATTGCGCCTGATCCCGTGGAGCTTGAGCCCGCGCTCTGAGCATCAGGGTGTGCCGTGAATGCGGTAGATCGAGAGCACGCCTGCAGAGATCTGCTCGTAGTGCTGTGGATCCTGCTCGGCCGCCTGGAGCATCGTCCGGAATCCCTTGTCACCGGAGCTTGCGACCAGGTACGTCGCGTGCCACTCCTTCACCAGTTCCGCGAGCCGCTCAGACGCATCGGCCTCGGACGGTGGATCCGCCACGATGCGGCGCAGGACGCTCTCCTCCACGCTGTACACCGGCGCAAGCGATGCCACGCGACGCGTGTCGTTGAGCGCCGCCAACACCACTGCCCGGTCCGGGATGGTGTCGATCACCGCACGCGAGGCCGGCGGGTAGACCTCGATGCGGGAAACGGTGCGGTCGTTGCGCTGCGCGCGCACGTACGCCTCGGGTTGGTAGTTGGCGTGCAGCCGATCCACGGTTACCGGCGCGAGTCCAACCACTACCGCGACGAGAACCAGCGTTGCGAACAGGTGCCGGCGATCGACGACCGGGCCATCATCTGTCGGGATGAGCGAGCGATCCGTGCGTCGCACCGCGATCCAGATCGCGACCGCGAACGTCGCGAGCGACGCAGCGATGACGGCCACCTTCGGGAAGTGATCGGGCGTGAGCCCGCCCACCCAGCGCGCTTCAACGAACGGCGTCACCACGATGCGGTGCGTGTCGCGAATGGAGTCTTGCCACGCGGCAGCCACGGCCACGAGCACGAGGCCCAACCCGGCAAGCCCGAGCCCAGCAGATCGCGATCCGAACCGCTCCCGAGTGCGCTCGAGCAGCCATCCGAGACCGAGCGCGATCGCCACCACACCAACCGCAGCGGGATACACGCGGTCGAAGCGCGTCGCAGGCGTGACCGAACCGAGCTTGTCGATGAGATTGATGAGGACTGGCGTGCGCGCAAAGATGACCATCGCAAGCGCGCCGCCCGCCAGATGCCACGGCCCACGCCGGCGCCACAGCAGCAGCAACACGATCGGAATCGCCAGCGCACCGATCGCCAGCATCGGCTGCGTTGCGAGTGAGCCGAGCACCACGTGATGGCTGTCCTCGGTGCCGGTGAACGCGTCGCGGTGGCGGATGAACGCAGTGGGCTCACCCACTGGATCCGAGTCGCCGCGCAGGAAGTTGTCGTCGTTGGTGATCCACGGCAACTGCGCCCCGAGCGCCAGCATCCCGGATACGCCCACGGTCGCGAAGCCGATCGCGGCAGACCGCCATCCCTCGCGTCGTCCCATCGCGAGGAGCACTGTCGCTCCCGCAGCAAAGAGCACCGGGTACAGCACGTAGTTGCCGTGGAGGATCCCCATCTCCGCCGTCACCACGCCCGCCAGCGCGAGCAGCGCACAGCGTCGCCGCCCCGTCGCTGTGGTGATCGCGACGAGCGTGCAGATGATCACCGGGAGCGCCGCGTAGATCGCGATCTGTCCGGCGTATGAGAGGTAGCGGCTCGCGAAGAACCACGGGCCGTAGCCGATGACCACCACGGCGACGAATCCCCAACAGCCGGCCAGTGAACTGCGGCGCTCGCCTACAAACGTTGCAGTCATCGCGCCGAATGCGAGCATCGCCACGGGCGCCATCCAGATGGTGAGAAACCACGTGGCCGACCACAGGTCCACGCGGGGCGCGTAATCGGCGAGCGCAACCAACGAGTGCCACGCCGGGAGCGGATAGTTGGCGTTGCCCTTGGCGCCAGCCTCGAACGCGATCGTCGCCGATGTGAGCGAGTCGAGATCCGCGAGCTTGCGGGAGAGCGCCACGTGCCAGAACGTGTCTGAGCGTACGTGGGGGGAGTCGAGCAGTGCGAGCACCGCCACCACCAGCGCGGGCGGCGCGAATGGCACTGCGGAGCGCACGCGCTCACGCCAGCGCACACGCGCCTCGCTGCGCGGCGTACGCCGCACGATCGCAACGACAGCTGCCGCAAGGCTCATCACGCCCAACAACCCGGCGTACGCGGTGAGCGACCAGCCGGCGGCCAGCGTGATCACGAGCGCGATCGCAGACATGAGGATCGTCCCCATCACCGCGCCCGCCGGTCGCAGCAGCGGCGTGAGCAACCGCCCAGCTCCCGTTGCCACGAGCAGCAGTGCACCTGGGACCAGCATGATGAGCGCGGTGACGATCACCGCAGCGCTGATGTCGATCAAGGCTCCGAACATCGTCGCACCCTATCCGCCCGCGATGTGGGCTGGCTCACATACGGCTCGCGCCACCCGTCCTACGTTGATGAGGACCACCCCGGGGACACCCGGTGGAACCCCACTCCGAAGGACTACCTCCATGCGAAAGCCCGTGTTCATCGTTCTGCTCGTCGCCCTCGCCACGAGCCTCGGGGTCGGCGCCATCGCGCCGGCTCACGCCAGTGCCGCCTCGGGGTGCACTGGCGTCGGCAAGGTTGATGGTGCCACCAGCGGTCGTTGGAACCTCGGCACCATCTACACCACCGCGTGCGCCAACACCAACGCGGGGCGCGGCACCATCTCGTTCCAGACCTTCAACACGGACAAGGGCAGCCTCAATTACCAATGGACCACGTCTGCGATCTCGGTCTCGAAGGCGACGCCCGGCTACAACGCGGTGATCTCGCAGTCCTGCGCGCTCGGCGATCTCCCGACGAGCCGCTCGACGCCAGGGTTCGGTGGGTTCACCTGGCCGGTCGTGAGTACCAAGAGCTGCGCCGGTGTGTTCCGGGGGCTTGAGCCCGGAGTCACCTACAACGTGTCGACAACCCTCTCGGCCGACGTGAGAGACGACGGTCGCGGCGCCATCAGCGCGTGGGCCGGTGGCTACCAGATCCGCACGACCCTCTGAGCGGAGCGGTTCGGGCGAACAGGGGTGGATCCAGGAGCTGGGCCCGGATCCACCCCGACCCCGTGCCTGCCGCATCCCGAACCGCTCTGCTGCGAGGATCACGGCATGCAGCTTGCACCGCTCAACTCCGGATACCTCCAGACCGTCTACGGCGATACGTTCCGCCAGCTCGGCGCCATCGGTGGCGGGCAGACCACTGCCGCAGATGCGATCACGCTGCGCTTCGAATCACCACGTGATGCCCGTGCGGCCCGCGCTGCACTCGTCGACTCGCTCGACGGGGTGCGTCTCATCGTCACCCTGCGCGACGGCACCCCGGTGGCAGCGTCCGAGAACGCCGCAGACGCCGCCGCGCTCCTCGAGCAACTCGACGGCATCACGCGCGTGCAGCAACGCCGCATCCCCGAGTCTGCCCTCGTCATCGCCGCCAGCCGCCCCGACACGCTCGCGCGCCTCGATCCCATCCTGCGTGACGAGATCGCGCACCTGCCCGTGCGCTGGGTCACCGAGCGCTGAACCGCTCGGCGTTGACCCTGCCCCGTCTGAGCTCAGTCGCGCGGGTCGGCGCTGAATGCGCGCAACTCGCTGACGCGGTCGGCTTCCTGTCCGAGCGACGTGGCGCCCACGGGGCGTGAGCCGCCGTCGATCGCCGTCTGCTCGATGCTCGCGCGGATCGGCGAGTGCAGCACTGTATCTGCCGTGTCGATGCCGACCGGGCGGCTCTCGCTCACGAGCGGACGGTTGTGCTCGAAGTCAAAGAGCATCCCAAACAGCGTGAGCAACAGGCCGCTTTGCAACAGGATGGACGCCGCCACGGCGGACGCGCCGCTCACGGTGCCGTCACCGTAGGCGAGCGCCGCCAAGGTGATCGAGCTCACCACGCCGCCGAACAGCATGAGCGCGCCGAGCACGTAGAACATGACGAGCGGGTGGAAATCGCGCACGACGTAGAGCTTCCACAGTCGCCACACGAAGCGCTTGAGCAGCAGCCAGCTCATCGTGAAGAGCACGCGCCGGATCTTGAGGCCCGAGACTTCGCCCACGTCGTAGACCGGCACGCTCGCGACGTCCACCACTCGTGCGCGCAGCACGTTGAGGCGCACGAGCATGTCGTTGGGGTAGCCGTAGCGCGGGTACATCGCATCGAGGTCGAGGCGTCGCAGCGTCGCCGCGCTGATCGCCGTGTAGCCCGTCTGCGAATCGGCCACCTGGTAGTAGCCGGACGCGATCTTGGTGAGCAGGCTCAGCATCGCGTTGCCGAGGAACCGCTTGCGCGGGATGGTGTCCCACGCGTCCTGTGTGACGAGGCGGTTCGCCTTCGCGTACTCGGCCTGCCCACTCGTGACGGGCCGCACGATGTCTGCGAGCTCCTCCGGCGGCATCTGCCCGTCGCCCGCCATCACGGCCGTGACATCGATACCTAGATCGAGTGCCCGCTTGTAGCCGGTCGCGATGGCCGCACCGACGCCGCGGTTCTCCTCATGGATGAGCAGCTCGACCCGATCGTCGGTGCGCATCGCTGTGCGCACCACGTCTGCGGTGGCATCGGGGGAGCGATCATCGATGATGATGATCCGGTCCACGAAGGCCGGCATCGTCTCGATCACGCGACGGATCTGGGTCTCCTCCTTGTAGCAGGGGACCACGACCGCGATAGAACTTCCTTCGAACATGCGCACATCATCGCAGTTCCCCTGACAGCAACCGTTGCTCCTCGCGCGCCTTGGCCCGCGTCGGCCAGTGCCTCACCCCCGGTATGCTCCACGTGATGACCGGGCCCCTCACCAATGCACCAGACGCGCCGCGCGCGACCGAGGCCGTGCGACTCGTGCCGGCCACCGAATGGGATGCGCTCGTCGCGCGCCTCGGTGGTGACGACGTGTACCTGCGCCACGGCTATCACGTTGCGTCTGCGCATCTCGAACGCGACGGCGCCACGCCCGTGCTGCTGCACATCCAGGACAAGGGTGGGGAAGTTGCCCTGCCGCTGCTGCTGCGCGCGCTCCCGGACGGCTCCGGCTACGACGCCACGTCCGCGTACGGCTACGGTGGCCCTGCGGCGCTAGGTCGCCCCAACGTCGCCGCCGTCGGTGAGAAGTACGACGAGTGGGCGCGCGCCAACGGCGTGGTTGCCACGTTCTTACGCCTGCACCCGCTGCTCAAGAACCACCAGATCGTGCCGCCGGCCGCAGAGCTTATCCACCTGGGCGACACCATCGCCTGGGATATCAGCGCCGATCGCGGTGAGCTCATGCCGCTCATGCACACACACCACCGCCGCGTCGCCCGCAAGGCCGACCGCGCCGGCATGGTCACGCGCATCACGGTGAACCCGACGGATCTCACCGGGTTCCGCGAGCTGTACGAGCACACCATGCGCCGTCAGGAAGCGGCGGATTTCTACTTCTTCGGCGACGCTTACTGGGACGCCCTGGTCACCAAGCCCGGCGGCGATCTCGTCATCATCGACGGCGTGCTCCCGAGCGAGGAGGAGGGTGGCGAGCCCACTGTCGTCGCGTCACTGCTGTGCTTCGCACACGGCACCTCGCTCCACTATCACCTGGGTGCGTCGAGCGACGCCGCGCGCAACATCGGCGCATCGAACCGCTGTTTCCTCGCAGCCGCCGAGTGGGCGCAATCGCGCGCGATGACCACCTTCCACCTCGGTGGTGGCGTCGGCGCCGGCACCGACTCACCGCTGTTCGTCTTCAAGCAGCGCTACGCGCCCGACAGCACACCGCGCCCGTTCCACATCGCGAAGCTCGTGCATGACGCAGACCGCTACCGCGAGCTCGCGGGCACCGATTCCACCGCAGGCTACTTCCCGCCGTGGCGGTCGCTCTAGTGGCGCAGCTCGCCATGAAGTGGATCACCGACCGCGTCGCCGCAGCGATCGCCCTCATCCTGCTGTCGTGGCTGCTCCTCATCCTCACCATCTGGGTGCTCATCGACGCAGGCCGTCCGGTGTTCTTCGTGCAGCGCCGCACGGGCAAGCGCGGGAAGGTATTCCCGATGCTCAAATTTCGCTCGATGGTCAATGACGCCGTCTCCGTCGGGCAGGAGATGGGCATCTCCGATGATCCGCACGGCGTGATCAAGAATGATCCGCGGATCACTGCGAGCGGTCGTTTTCTGCGCCGGTCGAGCCTCGATGAGCTGCCGCAGCTGTTCAACGTGCTCGTCGGGCAGATGAGCCTCGTCGGGCCGCGCCCGGACATCCCCGAGCAGTCCCAGCACTACTCCGAGCACGACAAGCGCCGCCTTGAGGTGCTCCCCGGCATCACCGGCTACTCGCAGGTGCACGGGCGCGATGAGATCGAGTGGCCCGAGCGCATCGCCCAAGACATCCACTACATCGACACCTGGAACCTGTGGCTCGACGCGAAGCTCATCGTCCAGACCGTCACCACGCTCCGGCGCGAGGATCCCGACCCCGTGCTCGACACGCACAACATCGCGCGGACGAAGCCCACCGAACCAGCTGAGTGACGCGGGAACTGCGGTTTAGAGGAGCGTGTTCACAGCGATCTGCCACGTGAGCGCCACCTTGGCCGTGAGGCTTAAGACGATGTAGGTGCGCTCGGTGAAGATCACCCGCTTCCAGGGACCGATGCGCTTGTACTCAAGCACCATCACTGCCGCGAAGCAGTTGAAGAATAGGAACAGCGAGACGTAGATGCCGTAGACGAAGTTCGGCACGTCGTCGCCCGCGAGCACGATGTACCACCCGATCGCGAGCCAGGGGACGAGCGCCGGGATGCATCCGAAGATGAAGCTCCACCATGCAGGACCCTGTGCGCGCACGCCCCGCCGATCAAGGTTGTGGCGGTCCATGGCCCAGCCGAACAGGATCATCGAGATGTTCGCGCCGGCAATACCGAGCAGTGCAGCGATATCGAAGATACCTGTGAGCTGCGCGATGAGCACGATCATCAACGTGCTGCTCAGCGAGTACTCGATCCAACGCAGCTGATTGATGCCGCGCGACAGGTCGCCTGTGTAGCGCTTCCAAAGCACCGTGCCGGCAAGCAGGTGAGCAAGCGCTGAGAGCAACGCGAACGCCGCCGCCGCGTACGCCACTCGTATGTCGAAGAGATGCTCGACCGGCCACTTGTTCGCTGCGCCCGGAGGTCCGGCCGACGGGCTCGCGTTCACCGGGAAGGTGAGGCCGCCGCCGATCGCCAGCACTCCGATGCCCGACGCGAGGTGCAGCGCCGCTGCCGAGAGGTTCCACGCCCGAAGCGAACGCGGTCGCTCACCCTCAGGAAGTGGGTCGGGGAGTTGATGACCTGTGATCGCGTCGCGTGCTGCATTCATGTCACCCTCCTGCCCAGACCGCAGCGCGAGTAAAATGGAAACACGTTCAGCGCTCACGAAAACCACCTCATGCCCCCGCGCGTACGTGCGAGATGATGTCCGATTATCAGCCGAAGCACAGTGGTGCCGAACACCGGCCGCACGTAGCGGTGATCGGTGGCGGCATCTCCGGCATGGGCGCCGCGCTCCGTCTGAGCGATGCTGCCCGCGTGACGATGTACGAGCGTTCACCGCTCCTCGGCGGGCACGCAGATACGCAAGCGGTGGTTGGCGACGCTGGAGTCGTGGACATCGACACGGGCTTCATCGTCTACAACGAGCGGACGTATCCGCACCTCACCGAGCTCTTTGCCCGCCTCGATGTGGCGACCAAGCCTGCGCCTATGACGTTTTCCGTGTGCTGTGACGAGTGCGGGCTTCAGTTCGCCGGCGGCTCGGTCCTACAGCTCCTGTCGTCGCTCGTTCGTCATCGCTCGGCGGCGCCGCTGCTCGCGGGCATCGTGCGGTTTCGTCGCGCCGCGTCACACGCGCTGGACGCAGGAGAGCTCGATCCCGACATCACCCTGGCGGCATGGACTGAGCTGCACGGCGTCAGCGAGCTGGTGCGCACGCACTACGTCGTGCCGCTCACTGCGGCCGTCTGGTCCACACCGCCCGGGCAGGCACTGGACATGCCGGCCGCCACGACGCTCGAGTTCCTCGACAATCACGGCCTCGTGCGCGGCACGCCTCCGCAGTGGCGGACAGTTGTCGGTGGCAGCCGCACGTACGTGGGCGCCGTAGCGCGCGAGCTGCGCGCGCGGGGCGTGCTACTCGCGAGTGATCGAACCGTGACGCGCGTGGAGCGCACGTCGAACGGTTGTCGTGTGCACGACACATCTGGCACTGCGCTCGAGTTCGATCACGTCGTGTTTGCGACCCATCCCGACACCACGCTCGAGCTGCTGGCGGGGCCGACAATGCTCGAGCGCGAGCTGCTCGCCGCTTTCGAGTACACGCCGAACGAGGTCGTGTTGCATGAGGACCCACGCGTGCTGCCGCGCCGGCGCGTGCACTGGGCTGCATGGAACTACCGCCTCGCGACGTGTTCGGCCGACAGTGGTCCGACGCGGCTGACCTACCAAATGGACATCCTCCAATCGCTCGGGGGCTCGGTGCCCTACTGCACCACCGTCAATGCGCTGGACGACGAGATCGAACCGGCGCGAATTCACGCCCGGCTCGCGTACGCGCATCCGCGCTTCGATGCCGATGCGCTGCGCGCCCAACGCCGGATGGGCGAGCTCGCAAGTGCGGGCGCGCGCACGCACACGTGGCACTGTGGCGCGTGGCAAGGGCACGGCTTCCACGAGGACGGCCTGCGATCGGGATATGCCGCAGCGGATGCGCTCATCGCATCGAACGCCGATGCTCGAGCGGTTCCGGACGCGCGATGAAGCGCACCTCCTCGCTCCTGGACGGGCGCATCGTGCACGAGCGCTACGGGCCGCAGGCGCGACGCTTCAGCTATCGCACTCGACCTTTCATGCTCGATCTGGATGAGCTCGAGGAGATGGAGCGTTCGTTCGGATGGCTCTTCGGAGTTGATCGCCGACGCCCCCTCGCGCTGCGCACGAGCACGCACCTCGGCAACGATCCGGGCGCGACGATGCGCGAGCGATTGGACGCATGCCTCGCACGTCACGAGCGTCCCGCAGCCACCGGCACGGTGCTGCTCGTCGCCAACCTCGCGGTGTTCGGGTACGTCTTCAATCCCGTGTCGTGGTGGTGTTGCTACGACGACCAAGGCGTGCCGCACACGATCATCGCCGAGGTCCGCAACACGTTCGGCGAATCACATACCTACGCGATCCCTGCCGATGACTCGCTGGATCCGGCCGACCGGTGGATGCGCTCCCGCACCGACAAGCGACTCCACGTCTCTCCCTTTCTGCCGCTCGACCTGCGGTACGACCTCGCAGTCCGAGTGCCGTCACCGACGCCGATCGAGGGCGAACATGCATCGTTCGTAGTGCGCGTCCTCGGACGCGACGGCTCACCCCGCTTCGTTGGTGCGCAGGTCGGCCGGCGACTGCTCATCACTCGCACCCGCCTGCTGACGACGCTGCTGCGATTCCCCGTCGCGCCGCAGCTCGTTACGGTGCGTATCCACTGGCAAGCGGTCAAGCTGTGGGTGCGCCGCGCTCCGTTCTTTCGCAAGCCTCCGTTCCGTCCACATACCGGCTCACTCGAGGAGGGCCCGACATGACTACGACACCTGCACCAGACCACCGACGCGGATTACGTGATGTCCCACGTGCGCGCCGCTCCCTGCGCACTCCCCTCCTTCGCAAGATCCTTCCGCGGCTGCTGCGTCACATCACGAGCGGGTATCTCGTCATTGTCGACGTCGACGGCACGCAGCTCACCGGTGGCAATCCGGCGAGCGATCGACACGCCATGCTCAACGTGCGAGACGCACAATTTTGGCATCGAGTCGCCGGACGCGGCAACCTCGGCCTCGGCGAATCATTTGTTTCTGGCGAGTGGGATTCTCCCGATCTCGCGCTGCTGCTTGATGTGCTCGCGCACAGCACGCGCGACGCCACGTTCCCCGGCGGTCCGCTCGCCCGTTGGGCGCGTATCCAACGCCGGCTGCCTATGTGGCATCGTCGCAATCACCATTCCCGCGCGCGCGCGCAAATGAGCTATCACTACGACCTCGGCAACGAGTTCTACGCGCATTTTCTCGATCCCACGATGACCTACTCGTGTGCGGTGTTCGACGACCCAGACATCACGCTCGAGGAGGCGCAGCGCGAGAAGTACCGCCGCATGTGCGCGAAGCTCGATCTGCGTCCCGGTCTCCGTATGCTCGAGATCGGCTGCGGGTGGGGAAGCTTCGCGATCCATGTCGCGCGCGAGTACGGCGTGCACGTGACGGGCGTAACCATCAGCGAGCACCAGGCAGCGTGGGCGAAGCGCGCGGTGGCGGAGCAAGGGCTCGAGGATCTCGTCGACATCCAACTGCGCGACTACCGCGACGTTCCAGGGCGATTCGATCGCGTCGCCTCGATCGAGATGTTCGAGGCGCTCGGCGTGCTCGAGCAGCGGAGCTTCTTTCGAACGCTGGAACAGCGCCTCGCGCCCGACGGGCTCGCGTGCATACAGGTCATCGGCTTCACCGAGCACGAGTACGAGCGACTGCTGCGAGTGGACGGTTGGCTGCGACGCTACATCTTCCCCGGTGGTGTGTGTCCGTCGCTGGGCTCGTTCGTGCGCGCCATGTCGAGCGCAACGGAGCTCAACGTTCGTTCGATGGAGGAGATCGGGGCCACGGGATATGCGCCCACCCTCGCGCACTGGCGCGCCAACGTCGTGGCCGCCGCACCCGAGATTCGAACGCTCGGCTACGACGACGCGTTCCTGCGCGGATGGGATCTCTACCTCGCCTGGTGTGAGGCTGCGTTTCGCGCAGGTATCTCCCGCACGATGCAGCTCGTCGTGACACCCTCGCTCGTGCGGACCATCGGTGGTCCAGGATCAGACCATTCCCAGAACACATTGCAGGAGGTGACCGTCGATGCGCGGTGACAACGTTTGGCTCACCGGAGCTTCAAGCGGGATCGGTGAAGCCCTCGCCCACCAGCTCGCACACGACGGCGCGCGCCTCACGCTCACGGCGCGGCGTCGCGACAAGCTGGACGAGGTCGCGGCGGAATGTCGTACGCGCGGGTCCGCCGAGGTCACAGTGGCTCCGGCCGACATCACGAGCGCGGAGGAGGTCGCTGCCGCCTATGCGCTCGCAACGGCCGATCAGCCCGTCGACATCGCGATTTTCAATGCCGGCGCATGGACGCAGATGCCGGCGAGCGAGTTCAGTGCCGACGAGATCGACCGCCAGTTTGGCGTGAACGTCGTCGGCACCGCGCGATGCATCGAAGCCGTGTTGTCAGATATGCGCGCACGCGGCGCTGGCCGCATCGTCATCGTCGCGAGCCTGACAGCGTTCACGGGTCTGCCGCTCGCCTCATCGTACGGTGCGACCAAGGCCGCTCTGCGCGCCATGGGTGATTCGCTGCGTGCCGATCTCGCGGGCACGGGTGTCGAAGTAACAGTCGTGTATCCCGGATTCGTGCGAACTGCGATGACCGACGTCAACGAGTTCGACATGCCCGGCATCATGGACCCCACAGACGCCGCTCGCATCATCGCCCGCGGCGTCGCGCGAGGCCACGCCGAGGTGTCGTTCCCGCGCGGCCTGTCCATCGCGCTCAAGACGCTTGGCGCAGCGCCCGGCGCGCTCCGCCGCCCACTCGTGGCTCGCATGGGCCGCAGCATCGCTCGAAAGGACAAGGGATGACCGCACTCAACTGGATTGTCGTCTACATCGCAGGGCTCGTGACGTTCCTCGTCGTCGACCTCGTGTGGCTTGGCGTCGTCGCCAAGGGCGTCTATCGCGACCGCATGGGTGACATGCTCGCTGACAAGCCCAATTGGCCGGTCGCGCTCGCCTTCTACGCGCTCTTCGTCATCGGCGTGCTCTACTTCGCCGTCGCACCCGGAGTCGACGACCACAGCCTCAGTCTCGCGCTGCGCAACGGAGCGCTCTTCGGTTTGTTCACCTATGCGACGTATGACCTGACGTGTCTCGCGGTGCTCCGCGGATTCTCCGGGGTGCTCGCCGTCATCGACATCGCCTGGGGCGTCGTGCTCTCGACGACGGTATCCGCAGCTGCCTACTTGGTCGCACGCACAGTCGGATGATCCTCGCGGATGCCGCCGGCGTCACCGTGAATGAGGTCCGACGTCTCGGGGTTCGTTCGCAGCATGAAGGCGAGCCAGCTGCCCGCGAACACCGACGTGGCGAGGGCCAGGATGATCAGCCCGGTGAAGGCGTTGGCGCTGATGATGCCCGCGCCGAGCGCGGTCGTCGCGAGGACGATGCCCGGCCCCCCACGCGCGTTGACGCTGATGGCGAGCGCCTGCGCCATCGCAGGTGGCTCTCCCGCGAGGCGAGCACCCAGCAGCGACGCGCTGTACTTGACCAGGGTTCCCACGAGCAGCAGACCGATCGTGAACTTCCAGTCGAACTCGTCGATCAGGTCGAGTGACACACCGATGAGCGCGAAGTAGAGCGGAATGAACGTGGCGGTCGCAAACGCCACGATCTGGTCGCGCGCAACGACCAGCTTGGGACGCAGGTCATTCGACGCGGCGATGCCCGCGACGAGCGCCCCGAAGATGGGGGCCAGGCCCAGCAGCATGGCAATGAGCGTCGTGACGAACAGGATCGCCAGCGTGTAGGCGAGTGGGCTGCGCCGCAGCACGAGGTTGAACCGGGACCTCTCCTTGCGATGCCCGGATATTGCTCGCACGCCGGAGGAAGCAACACCCAACAGCAGGATGCTCGCGCCGATGTGCCACAGGATGTACGGCAGGCCGTTGGGATCCATGTCGAGGTGCACCGGGATGGACGCATCGGCCTTCGCGTCCGCGCTCGCCATGCCCACTGCGAGTGACACGGCGATGTAGAGCAGCACGTCTTCGATCACCGCGACCGACAACACGATGCGCGCGAGCCTCGTCTCCATCAGTCCGAGGTCCATGAAGATGCGGGTGATCACGGGAATGCTCGTCACGGCGAGCGCGGTGATGAGAATGATGTGGAGCGCCGGCAACGAACGTGCGGGACCGAGATAGTCCGCGAAGTCAGCGAGCTGGATGATTACCAGCCCGGCAAAGACGGGGATACAAACACCGAGTCCAGCGATCCAGCTCACCGCGCGCACATCGGTGCGGGTCACCAGACGTCGCATCTGCAGCCCGCCGATGAACATGAGCAGGAGCAAGCCAAGCTGTGAACAGAAGCCCAACACGGGCAGCACCGGCGGCACCACTCCGTCAGCACCGACGACGGGGAACAGCCAGCCGAATGCATCGGGCAACACGCGCGCGAACACCGTCGCACCGATGAGCAGGCCCCCGACGAGCTCACCGACCATTGGCGGGAGACGGAACTTGATCGCCACGAGCCCACCTGCGTGCGCCACCGCGAGGAGCGACGCTATGGCGGCCAGGATATGGAAGAGGTCGTAGGAGGCGAGATTCATCGTCGTGCTATTTTCTGAGAGCTGGTCGCGGTGAGCGTGCTACCCGAGGGCATCCTTATTCTCTACCTATGCTATAGAGAAGTAGGGGAATGGAGTCAATCGGCATGTATGGAGTCGATCGCGAGGCGGCCACCAACTGGCCGTATTTCGGAGAAAATCCCGCAACAAGAGCGCGTGCGGTCTCGATGCTTGGGTGAGGCGCCCTGCGAGCCGGTAGGGAGCGTGGGGCCTCTCGGGAGCGACGAATGAGCATCATCAGCGACATCGTGTCGGGTTCCACGACCGTCACCCCAAGGGTCCAGGCTGCGGCGAGCGCGGCCACGGCTACGGGCTCCGCCTCGGCCCCAACGGCTCCGACGAGCGCCGCCGCTGCGGGCACGGCCGCCGCCACCCAGGCTCAGGCGGGTGCCGCGCAGACACAGCCATCGGCCCAGGCCGCAGGGCAGGTAGTAGCCGAGGTGTTCAACGCACCGATGCTCGACCTGCCCGCCGATCCTACGACGTCCGATGTTCTCCAAGGACTCGCGCGCGCGATGGCGGATCCCCGGGTCAACAAGTCGAGCGTCGACGCGCTCGGTCAACTCCGGGGAATGCTCTTCGCGGCCCAGAAGGAGATGGCCTCCATCTATCTGGAGCGCCAGCCGTAGCACTCCACCTCCCTTCGATCCGCAACATCGTCGCCCCCGCAACCCGACATACGGGTGGGACGGCAGTGTGACGTGAACGAGGGGACGTGAACGATGACGACCAGCATCAATGGTGGGGCAAGGCTGCCTGCGACGACCAGCGCGCCGCGAACGAACTCCGCACCCGCGGCGCCGTTTGATCCGTTCGCCTCTCTCAAGGCTGAGATCAAGACGCTCGTGGCGGACACTGCCAATCGGGTGTTCGCCGAGCAGCAGCCAAAGATCCTCGAGACGATCAACACGGCGATCACCGATCAGCAGCCGCTCATCGAGACGACGATCAGCAGCGCCATCGGCGCGCAGATGCCGGCCATTCAAGAAGCGATCGGCGGTGCGATTACGGATCAGCTGCCGAGCATCCGTGCCGAGCTTGACGATTTCATCACCGATCAGCGCCCCGTGCTCGACGGGCTCATTGACGACACGATCACGCGCGTCAAGACCGAGCTGCCCGGTGTGATCGACGCTGAGGTCAAGCGTCAGCGCGACAAGCTCGAGGCCACGGTCCGGCCGATCGTCACCGAGCAGGTCCAGGGCGTGCGCCACATCGCGAACGCTGCAGTCATGGGTGGTGGCGTGGGTGCTGCCGCCGGCGCGGTGACCGGATTCCTGCTCGGACGCAAGGCGTGGACAGGCGCGTCGGGGGGATTGCTCGGGGCGGCTGGCATGGCGGCCCTCGGCGCCACCGTTGGCGTGCTCGTGGGTGCGTGGCGCGGCGCCGCGACCATCGAGCCGGCCGTCAAGGTGGACGCCCCCGCGACGACCGAGACCGGCACCGCAGACTGAGAAGACACGAGGGGCCCCGCCAAGGCGGAGCCCCTCGCTGACTCGTCTGACATCAGTGGTCGAGCGCTTCGCGCTCTCCCGTGATGCTCGACGCTCGGAAATGAGCGTGAACCCTCATTTCGCTCACGTACTCACATCATGCCGCCCATGCCGCCCATGTCC
>Ga0105047_10004748_pt1 | contig 23578 bp, 20 predicted proteins | sample MAT04_FD_78384 | JGI IMG/M metagenome (GOLD analysis project Ga0105047, IMG submission 78384) | Freshwater microbial communities from Lake Fryxell liftoff mats and glacier meltwater in Antarctica - MAT-04 (megahit assembly) | ecosystem: Environmental > Aquatic > Freshwater > Ice > Liftoff... | reverse complement strand
CGGATTCCCGATGCATCGTCAGACAGGCAGTGCCACCAGGTCGTGGCCTTGGGTGCCCACGATCCTGGCCTTCGTGAAATCCCCGACCCTGAAGGTCTTGCTGATTTTCTCCGGGGGCAGTAAACGAACGATGCCGTCGATCTCGGGCGCATCCGCATAACTGCGACCGCTGCCGCCGCGCCGACCGAGGCCCGGCGCGGCGTCCACCAGCACCTGCATGGTGGCCCCGATGCGCCGTTGCAGACGCTGCGCGGACACCTCCTGCGCCACCGCCATGAAACGCGCACGCCGCTCTTCGCGGAGTTCGGCGGGCAACATTCCGGGCAATGCATTGGCGGCGGCGCCCTCGACCGGGCTGTACGCAAAACACCCGGCACGGTCGATCTGCGCCTCGCGCATGAACTCCAGCAGATGGGTGAATTCGGCTTCGGTCTCGCCCGGGAACCCCGCGATGAAAGTGCTGCGCACCACGATCTCGGGGCATTGCGCACGCCATTGAAGGATGCGCTCCAGGTTCTTTTCCCCGCTGGCCGGACGCTTCATGCGCCGCAGCACGTCGGGGTGGCTGTGCTGCAGGGGCACATCCAGGTAAGGCAACACGCGGCCCGAGGCCATGAGCGGGATCACCTCGTCCACACTTGGGTACGGATACACATAATGCAAGCGCACCCAGGCACCGAAAGGTTCCGCCAGGTCGCCCAGCGCCTGCACCAGCTCCAGCATCCGGGTCTTCACCGGCTTGCCGTCCCAGAACCCGGTGCGGTACTTGACATCCACACCATAGGCCGAGGTGTCCTGGCTCACCACCAGCAACTCCTTGACACCCCCCTCGAACAAGGCCCGCGCCTCGGACAACACGTCGCCGATGGGGCGCGACACCAGATCGCCGCGCATCGAGGGAATGATGCAGAAGGTGCAGCGGTGGTTGCAACCCTCGCTGATCTTGAGGTAGGCGTAGTGGCGCGGCGTCAGCTTGATGCCGGCAATGCCGAAGGAATTGGGCACCAGGTCCACGAACGGGTCGTGCGGCTTGGGCAGGTTGGCGTGGACGGCGTCCATCACCTCCTGCGTGGCATGCGGCCCGGTCACGGCCAGCACCTTGGGGTGCACCTGGCGCACCAGGTTGCCGCCATCCGCGCCGGACTTGGCGCCCAGGCAGCCGGTCACGATCACGCGGCCATTCTCGGCCAGGGCCTCGCCGATGGAATCCAGGCTCTCGCGCACCGCATCGTCGATGAAACCGCAGGTATTGACAATCACCAGGTCGGCGCCCTGCAGTGTCTTGGAGGTCTGGTAACCCTCGGCGCTGAGCTGGGTCAGGATCAACTCGGAGTCGGTCAGGGCCTTGGGACAACCCAGGCTGATGAACCCCACCTTGGGTATCTTGCTGGCCGGGGAAAGTACGTCGCTCATCCCTCTATTGTCACGCCAAGGCGACCCGGCGGATTTTGCAGTACCTCAGCGCTTCAGCCCGAAGCTGCCCAGCACCTGCTCGGCCTGCTTCTGCATCTGCTCCTGCATCTGCACCAGCAGCGACTTGGACTGCTCCAGGCTGCTGCCCATCAGGCCCTGCACCAGCGGTGCCTGCATGGTCATGAACTGCGTCCACATCTCCGGCGTCAAGGCCTTGGACTGCTCCCCCATGCGCGCCTGCAGGTCGACCAGCATCTGCATGTTCTTCTCGAGGTAGCCGCCCATGAAACCCTGCATCGTGTGGCCGTAGAAGCGGATGATGTTGCAAAGAACCGGGGTGGTGAACATCGGCGTGCCGTTGGCCTCCTGCTCCAGGATGATCTGCATCAGGATGCTGCGGGTCAGGTCTTCTCCGGTCTTGGCGTCCGTCACGACGAACCGCTCGCCATCCATGACGAGTTGCCGCACTTCGGACAAGGTGATGTAGGTGGACGAGTCGGTGTCGTAGAGGCGCCGGTTGGGGTATTTCTTGATCACCCGATGGGCCTTGCGGGCGGCCTCGGGATGCTTGCTGGTCATGGTGGAGCCCTTCGGGGTTGGTCTGCGCGCGGCACCGCTATGGAATCATTGCGTACCGGCTCATTTTAGGCACGGCCCAGGCGCGCCCTGGACGGCGGATTCAGGCTTGCCACGGCTGATATCATCTGACACTGCTTCGCGCTATGATTGCCATCCACCCAACCCCCTCTCACATTGCCATCATCATGGATGGCAACAGGCGCTGGGCGCGCAAGCGCTTGATGCCGGTGGCGGTCGGCCATGCAAGCGGTGCCAAGGCTATTCGCGGTATTGTGCGCGCCTGCTCCGAACGGGGCATCAAATACCTGACACTGTTCGCCTTCAGCACCGAAAACTGGAAACGCCCGGAAGACGAGGTTTCGGGCCTGATTCGACTGCTTCTGCTGTATTTGCAGAGAGAAGTGGCCGACATGAACGCCAATGGTGTCCGCCTGCAGATCATCGGCGACACGACGCGGTTTGACACCCGGTTACAGGAAATGATCGTACAGGCGCAGGCCATCACCCGTGACAACACGGCCATTGTGCTGAATGTTGCCGTGAACTACGGCGGACGATGGGACATGCTGCAAGCCGCCAAGGCGTGGCAAGCCGCCAACTCGGACCTGCCTATTTCGGCCATGGACGAAGAGGGTCTCCAGGCACATTTGTGCTTGGCGGGCCTTCCAGACCCCGACCTCCTCATCCGCACCGGCGGTGAAGCGCGGATCAGCAACTTCCTGCTTTGGCAAATGGCCTACACCGAGTTCTACTTCACGAACACGTTGTGGCCCGAATTCAACAGCCTCGAACTGGACAAGGCCCTGCTATCGTTCTCGCAACGCGACCGCCGTTTTGGTACCTCCAGCGACGCCCTGGCCGTGCCCAACAGAGCTGGCGACAACGGGTGGACCGGCCAACGCCACGCCGGGTAAGCGCGGGCCGCGGCGACGGCCAAAACATCTCAATACCCACCCTCATGACCAGATCCTCAACTATTGCACTGCTGTTTGCAGCCTGTGTCGCCCTCTATGCGGCGGGTGCCCAGGCGCAATTGAAACCAACCGAGGAAGAATCGGCGGCTGGCACCAGCAGCGGCGTGGTCGCGGGCCCGAGCGGCATTTCGCAAGCTGTACCGATCGCGCGGCCGGCCGATACCCTGGACACCCTGCGCCGGGATGTCGGCCGCACGGGAGGCGACCAGGTCGCACCCCCGCAGACGGCTGAAGACATCAACCGGGCCCTGAGCCGCGCACGTGGGGCGACTCGGGCCGAACCGCCCAGCCAGTTCCAGTTGTTCGTGCAGGAGGCCACTGGCAAACTGCTGCCGCATTTCGGCAGTCAGCTCTTCAACGCACCGCAGAGTTATGTGCCCGACGGCGGGCTCCCGGTACCGGCCAACTACGTGCTGGGCCCGGGCGACGAAATTCGCCTGCAAGTGTGGGGGGCGGTGGACTTCACGGCGACGCTGGTGCTGGATCGCAATGGCCAGGTGCTGGTGCCCAAGGTCGGGGTGGTCCCGCTGTCTGGCGTGATGGTGCGCGACCTCGAGCCAGTGCTGCGCGCCAGCCTGGCCAAGGTGTTCGCCAATTTCAGCCTCAACGCCAACCTGGGCCGATTGCGCAGCATCCAGATCTATGTCATGGGCCAGGCGCGCCAGCCCGGCACGTATGTCGTGTCGAGCCTGAGCACGCTGGTGAATGCCTTGTTTGCCAGTGGCGGGCCGAGCGGCAATGGCAGCATGCGCCGCATCCAGTTGCAGCGCGCTGGCAAGATCGTGACGCAGATCGACCTGTACGACTTCATCGCCCGGGGAGACAAGAGCAAGGATGCGCCGCTGATGCCCGGCGATGTCATCGTCATCCCCCCTGCCGGTCCACGTGTCGCCGTGACCGGCGCCTACGACCATGCCGCCATCTACGAGTTGAAGGACGCCAACAGCAGTGTGGCCGACATCCTGGGTCTGGGCGGCGGCACCCCAGCGACGGTCAGCACCCAAAAGACGCTGCTCGAGCGCGTCGACCCCCAAAAATCCCCCTCACGCCAGGTACTGGACCTGGCATTGAGCCCGGCAGGTCTGCAACAGACGCTGCGTGATGGCGACGTGCTGACCCTGATGCCTGTCAGCCCGGCTTTCACGAACGCCGTGACCCTGCAGGGTGCCGTGGCCGACCCGGTGCGTTACCGCTGGTTCGAAGGCATGAAGATTCTCGACCTGATCCCCGAGCGCGACGCCCTGGTCACGCGCGATTTTTACCGGCGAAAAAACCTGCTGGTGCAAAACGACGCGGCGACGGACAAGGCTACCAGGGAGGCCAAAGAAACCAGCGAAGGTGTCTCTGGCCGTGTGCGGGCCACCGTCGACCAGATCAACTGGGAGTACGCGGTCATCGAGCGGCTCGACCGCCAGACCCTCGGAACCCGACTGATTCCGTTCAACCTCGGCAAGGCCATTTTGCAACGCGATCCTGTTCACAACCTGCCGCTGGAACCAGGGGATGTGGTCACCATCCTCAGCCAGAAAGATTTGCGCCTGCCGGTGGACCGCCAGGTGCGGCTGGTGCGCGTGGAAGGTGAAGTCGCCGCACCCGGCGTGTACCAGGCGGCACCCGGCGAAACGCTGGCGCAACTGCTGCGCCGGCTGGGTGGTATCACGCCACAAGCCTATTTGTACGGCACCGAGTTCACCCGCGAGTCGGTGCGCGCGCGACAGCAGGAGAACCTCGAGCTCGTGATTCGACGACTCGACGCGCAGGCACAAGGCCAGGCTTCGATGCAAGCCGCCAACCTGCAGCCGGACCGCGCGGCACAGGCGCTGGCGCTGCAGCAGGAAGCACGGCAACAGCAGCGGGCCCAGATCGAACGCCTGAGGTCCCTCAAGAGCAATGGGCGGGTGACGCTTGAACTTGACCCTCAGGCCAGCAGCCTGGCCGCCCTTCCCGCCATTGCGCTCGAAGATGGCGACCGCATCCACATCCCGTCGGTACCGGGCTTCGTGGCCGCCTATGGCGCCGTCAATAACGAAAACGTGTTCATCTACAAGCCCGGCAAGACCGTGGGCGACGTCAGCAGGTCCGCCGGGCTGACGGAAGACGCCGACACCGACCAGGCATTTGTTCTACGCGCCGACGGCAGTATCGTCGCGCGTCGGGACCGCTCCAGCCTCATCGGGGGGAATTTTGAATCGCTGGTGCTGATGCCAGGCGACGCGCTGGTGGTGCCAACCAAGGTTGACCGGGAAACGACGTACAACTATTTTGTCCGCCAGGTCAAGGACTGGACGCAGATCCTGTCGCAGTTCGGCCTGGGTGCCGCGGCGCTCAAGACCATTCGCTGAAGGCCGCGCATGACCGACAACGCCGCCACCCTGCCGGACGATGACGACATCAGCCTGCTCGACCTGCTGCAGGCGGTGGTGGACAACCTGCGCCTGCTGGTGTTCGGGCCGCTTCTGGCTGGCCTGGTGGCCCTGGGCATCGCATTCCTGATCCCTCCGACGTACACTGCCAAGGTGCAGTTCATTCCGCCCAAGCAGCAGCAAAGCTCGGCGGCGGCGGCCCTGTCCGACCTGGGTGTGTTGGGCGGCGCCGCGGGCGCGATCGCCGGTGTCAAGAACCCGGCCGACCAGTACGCCGCCCTGGCGCGGAGCCGTTCGGTCGCCGATGCGTTGGTCGAACAGTTCAACCTTGTCAAGCGCTATGACAAGGAATTCAAAGAGGACGCATTGAAATCACTTGCGAACTTCACCAAGGTTGCAGTGGGCGCGAAGGATGGTCTCATAACGATCGAGTTCGAAGACAAGGATCCCACTGTTGCCGCGCGAATCTGCAACGCGTATGTAGACGAATTGCGCAAGTTATTGAATCGGGTGGCTCTGACCGAAGCCCAGCAACGACGGGTCTTCTTTGAGAAGCAGGTGCAGGATGCCAAGGCAGGACTGGTTGAGGCCGAGCAGGCGCTGAAGGCGAGCGGCGTCGACAGCAGTGCATTGAAGGTCACATCCACAGTTGCGCTCGAAGGAGTGGCCCGCCTCAAGGCCCAGATCGCCGTGCAGGAAGTGAAGTTGGCCGCGATGCGTGGGTACCTGGCGGAATCAGCACCCGATTTTCTGCAAGGACTCAGGGAATTGGCTGCGCTTCGTCAACAAATGATCCGCGCCGACAAGGATGAGGGGGTGGTAATTGGCAAGAGCGACTATGTCGCCAAATTTCGGGAATTCCGTTACCACGAAACCCTACTTGCGTTATACCTTCGCCAATTTGAACTAGCGCGCGTCGACGAAAGCCGTGAGGGGGCAGTCATTCAGGTGATCGACGCTGCGGAGCCACCGGAGCGCCGGAGCAGTCCGAAGAGGGCGCTGCTCGCCTCAATCGCTGCAGTGGGTTCCGGCATCATGTTGTTGCTGTATGTATTTGTCCGCCATACGATTGCGAAGACTCGGGACAATCCCACCCTCTCCGTCAAGTTGGACAAGCTAGGCTTAACATTAAAAGGAAAGTGTTGGCGATGGTGAGCCTTCAAGCCCTTGCCCCGTTTCTGGTCACATTGGCGGCCACTGTCGGCTTGGTATTGACGAAGCGCTGGCATGGTCGCGTCTCCTTGGACAGCAGTTTCGGCGTGCAGCGACAGCACACCGCCCCCACACCACGCATTGGCGGTGTAGCAATGGCGTTCGGATTGGTCGCCTCATACGTGCTCGCCACGGGGACGGCGAAGACGATTCTAGGGACGATGGTCGTCGCGGGCGTACCCGCCTTTTCCGCGGGCTTGCTGGAAGATCTGACCAAGCGCGTCGGGGTGCGGTTTCGACTTTTTTCGACCATGGCCACTGGAATGTTGGCTTGGGCCATCTCCGGTACCGCCATGCAGGACACCGGCCTATGGGGTCTCGACAGCTTGCTGGGCTATCTTCCCATCGCGGTCGCGTTCACGGCATTCGTCGTTGGGGGGGTCGCCAACGCCATCAACATCATTGATGGATTCAATGGCCTCGCGGCAGGAGTGGCCACCATCATGTTGACTGCCATGGGATGTATCGCTGTCGGGGTCGGCGATGCCGATGTTGCGCAAGTTGCATTCATTCTGGCCTCCATAGCCCTGGGATTCGGCACCATCAATTGGCCATGGGGCAAGATCTTCATGGGTGACGGTGGCGCCTACCTGCTCGGGTTTCTTGTCGCCTGGATCGCGATTCTGCTGCCAATGCGCAACGCCGAGGTCAACGGGTGGGCGACGTTGTTGGCCTGTGCCTATCCGGTGCTTGAGGTACTGTTTTCAATCTACCGAAAAATCAAACGACATGGCCATCATCCTGGCCAGCCAGACAAATGCCATCTGCACCATTTCCTACACCGGAGGGTCATTCGCAAGGTCTTTCCACGCGCGCAGCGCGACCTGCAAAACGGCCTGACCGGGTCCCTGATGTGGGGCTGTGCGTTGCTGCCGGCCATTTGGTCTGTGGGCTACTACGACAACACGCCAATGCTGGTGGTGGGGTTCTTCATCGCGGTGATCGGATACGCCGCCACCTTTGCGCGGCTGACCCAGTTCGTCTGGTGTTTTCAAGCCGCTACGCTTCGCCGCCGCAACGTGGCAGTCACGTAAGTGTCGCTCCTGTCCGTTGAAGGCACCCTGGTTGCCGGCAGAGATCTCCATCATGCGAAGCCAGGTGACCCATTGAAGAGGCGCTTGCCCCTCTTCGAGTTTGACCGCCTTTTGACAACATGAAACGAGCGCTCCAACTCGGGTCGCTGTCCACCGTCAACATGGCGATCGGCTTCCTGTTTCAATGGTACACACTCACGGAACTGGGACCAGGCGTAAAAACCGACGCACTGATTGCCGGCATGACGATCCCGCAACTGATCCTGGCTGTCGTGAGTGGGTCACTCGCACATGTGCTCGTGCCGCTGCTTGTCGGTAAAAACGCGGAGCAATCGCGCCATGACGCCTGGGGGTTCCTCTTCTTGATTGTCATTTCGTTCAGCCTTCTGGCAATCATCCTGCACGCAACTGCGCCGTGGTGGGTGCCCGTGACAGTACCCGGTTTTTCAGCTAATGGACAGGCCCTGGCGTTAGAACTGACAAGAATCCAATTGATCGGCATGGTCTTCACCGCGGCCACCAGCGTGCAGATGGCCGCGTACCACGCGAACCATCACTTCCTGTGGGCCCAGATCACCCCGATCGTATCCGGCGTGGCCTGTTTCCTGTTGTTGACGTGGGCTTTGCCCCGATTCGGTGTCGTCTCAGCCGCCTGGATCACCACCCTTCGCCTGGGTATGCATTGCGCCTTGCTATCACCCTCCATGGGCAAGCCGCAGCGACCAGATCTTACCCGTCCGGCCATTCGCATCGCGTGGCGGCGCATCCGCCCCTTGTTGTTCGGGACGGCTTACTACAAGACCGATCCTGTCATCGATCGCTTTCTATTGTCCAATGCCACGGCAGGCAGCCTGTCAATCTACTTCTTGGCGCAGCAGCTTTACGGAGCCGCCACGCAAATCGTAAACGCATCCATAACGACACCGCTCGTGCCGCTGCTGAGCAAGCTCCACAACCAGGGCGACCGCGCAGGATTTCGCCGCGTTTATTACCAGAAGATTTTGCTTGTCGGCGCATTGGGGACGATCGGCCTACTGGCACTCATTGTAGTTGGGCGGACGCTGCTGGCAATGTTGGTCGGTCACGGCAATGTTTCCGCCTCGAATGTCAGCGACCTCTGGTGGATCATGCTCTGGATGTCTGGCGTCTTCATTGGCGGCACCATGGGCCAAATATCATCTTCCGCATTTTACGCACGCGGTGATACGGCGACACCGACCCGTCTGGGAATAACCTCCTATTCGATCCTCATACCGATCAAGGTGGTTTCCTTCTACCACTTCGGGCTGCCCGGCCTGGCAATAACCACCAGCGCTTTCTATATCGTGAACCTGCTGCTGCAGCACATTTACCTCAACAAGCGTTACCTCTGATTCGCTTATTGCAAAGGTACCGACAATGATCAATGAAGACTTCTCGACAAGAAGCAAGACCCAGGATGTCGGGCGCTGGTTTGTAACCCGCTTTGTACAGGAGACGGCCAGATCGCTTCCCAGCGGCACGGCGCTCCTGGACGCCGGCGCCGGCGAAAGCGTCTACAAAAAGTTCTTCGCACATTGCGACTACAGGGCCATTGACCTGGCCATCGGGGAGAGCCGATGGAACTACTCCAACCTGGATTTCGTCGGTCCGCTGGACAATATGCCCATCGACGACGACAAATTCGACGCGGTGTTATGTACCCAGGTTCTGGAGCACTTGGAGTGGCCGAGGGAAAGCGTCAAGGAAATGTACCGGGTTCTCAAGCCCGGCGGCAGGCTGTTTGTCACCGTCCCCATGGCGCACCCAGAGCACCAGACACCGTACGATTTCTTTCGCTACACGTCCTATGGTCTGGAATCGATTTGCCGCCACGCCGGCTTCCAGGCCATCAAGATCACACCCTTCGGGGGCATGTGGACGCGTTGGGCATATGAATTGCCAAGGAGTCTGTCGATATTTCCACCAAGCGGCCTGCGCAGCAGCAATCCAAACGCGATTGGCATCCTGCTGGCCCCCCTTCGAATGATAGCCCGGCTTTTCGTGCCGCTGGTACAAAAATGCATGCTTTGGCTCGACACCTTCGACAAGGACAAGAATGATCCATTTGGCTGGGCTTGCGAGGCACGGAAACCATGACCGAGGCCCTGCTAGAAAGTGCCGCCTGCCCACTGGGTTGTGCCCCTGACGATAAGGAAGTGTTGCAGGCGCCGGACCGACTGAACGGTCTACCGGGAACATTCCGAGTTGTCAGGTGCGGCCACTGCGGCTTGATGCGGACCGATCCCAGGCCGTCACCGCAAAACATGGCCCACTACTATCCCGCCGACTACGGCCCCTACGAGGGCACTCGGGTCCGTGAAGCCGTGCCAGTGGCGCGCTCCCGATGGAAGCAGCGCCTTGGACCATGGGTGCGGCGGATTTTCGACTTGAGAACCAATCACTTACCCGGATTGGACCCCGGGCATATGCTCGAAATCGGCTGTGCGTCCGGCGCCTTCCTGCACCGGATGGCGGCGCAGGGCTGGCAGGTTCAAGGAATTGAGTTCTCATCGGCCGCGGCGCAGGCCGCCATTCAAGCTGGTTACAAGGTCCATGCGGGGGCCCTCGAAACGGCGCCCACCCCCTCCAGCCGATTCAACTTGATCGTCGGCTGGATGGTGCTTGAGCACTTACACGATCCGGTTGCGGGGTTGCGAAAACTTCGAGCCTGGGCCCATCCGGATGCCGCGCTGGTGTTGTCAGTGCCGAACGCCGGTGCGCTGGAGTTCGTGCTCTTCCGGCAGCGGTGGTATGCCCTCCAACTCCCCACCCACCTGTACCACTTCACCCCAGGGACGATCCGCGAGATCTTGGAAGCGGGGGGATGGGAACTTGAAAAGGTCCATCACCAGCGGGTATTGAGCAACCTAGTAGCGAGCCTCGGCTACCTGATGCAGGACCGAGGCCATCTCCGCCTTGCCCGCAGGCTCATTGAGTTTCCCGAGCGGGCGGGGCGGTTGATGGACATTCTGTTTCCACTGGCATGGATTCTTAGTCTATTCGGTCAAACCGGTCGCATGACAATCTGGGCCAAGGTGCGCCCGTGATACGTGCTGCCGCGTTGACGCAAGGCCGGTTGGTCCCTGCCGCACGATTCAGGGTCAGGCAGAATATCGGCAGGCTGCTCGACAACGGAATCGCGGTCACGGAGTTTTGCCCCATGATCAACGCCGACGCCGGCGTACCGCTCGACCTGAAGCACTGGCCGCGCATCGCACGGATACCTGTCGTGGCCGCTTGGCAAGGCATGAAAGTCGGCCTACGCTTGAAACAGGTTGTTCACAGTCGGTCGTTCGACCTCACGTGGCTGCAGCGCGAACTTGTCACGGGGCACCAAACCATCGAATGGATCTTGGGCCGGCCGCTGGTGCTCGACGTCGACGATGCCATCTGGCTTGGCAAGCCTGGCGTTGCCGACCATGTAGCCAGGATCGCCACACGCGCTGACCTGATCCTGGCCGGCAACAGCTATATCGCCGACTGGTTTTCCAGGTTCAACCGGCACGTCCATATCGTGCCGACCGGCGTGGACTGCGACCGCCATGTGCCGGGCAACGCAGCCTCGTCCGGAAAATTCGTCGTGGGATGGATCGGCACCCGGGGCAATCTGCGTTACCTCTCGGACATCGCCCCCGCACTGCGCACCTTCCTGGCGCGGCATCCAGATGCGGAACTCCATGTAGTGTCAGACCAGGCGCCCGTATTGCCGGATCTACCACCGTCTCAGGTCCGGGTCATCCGATGGTCGGAGTCCAGCGAGGTGAAGTCCATCCAGCACATGACCATCGGGATCATGCCTCTCCCAGACGACCCCTGGACCCGCGGCAAATGCAGCTTCAAGATGTTGCAGTACATGGCGTGCGGGTTAGGGGTAGTGGTTTCCCCAGTTGGCATGAACAAATACGTTCTGGGGCTGGACTCGGTCGGGCTTGGAGCGACCACGTTGAATGACTGGGCTGAAAGCCTTGAGTATATGTACGGCAACCCGTCGGCATGTGCGAACATGGGCGCCCGCGGTGTTCAGGTCGTCAGGCGCGACTTCAGCACGGAGATCGTGTCTCATACAATCGCGACTCTATTTGCAACCGGCAAGCCATCGTGCGCCTCCTCATCCTGATCAGTTCGCTCAGCAACGGCGGTGCCGAAAGGACGGCCGCCCTCCTTGCGAATCACTGGTCCGCATTGGGTTGGCAGGTCACGATCGTCACACTCGCCCCACAATCAAAGGACTTTTACCCTCTGGACGATAAGGTGCGGCGCATCGCGTTGAACATGGACGGCGAAAGCAGTTCGCGATGGCGCGGGCTGGTGCAGAACATCAAGCGAGTGCGAGCAGTGCGCCGCTGTTTGAAATCGACGCGCCCACACGCGGCACTGGCCATGATGTCAACTGCCAATGTGTTGCTCGCACTGGCTTCCGTGGGGCTCAAAAACACGGTCACAGTCGGCGCCGAACAGGTCTATCCACCCCACATGCCGCTTGGCAGGCCGTGGGAGTTATTGCGCCGGCACACGTATGGCCTCCTGAATGTTGTCGTCGCCCAAACTCGACTGGGCGCCACATGGATAGAGCGGCACACGAACGCAAAACGCGCCACCGTCATTCCGAATTCGGTCGTATGGCCCCTGACCAACCATGCACCGACGATCGCTGTCGAAAGCGTTCACGCGACCGACCGCAAGTTGCTACTGACGGTTGGACGGCTGTCGGAACAAAAGCAGCCCAAGGCACTGATCGATGCGTTCCAGTCACTGGCCGGGCTTCGCGCGGATTGGGATCTGGTGATTCTCGGAGAAGGACCCTTGCGACCGGGCCTGGAAAAGCAGGTCGCCGCGGCAGACTTGAATGGCCGGGTCTTCCTGCCCGGGCGAGTGGGCAACATGGCGGATTGGTATGCAAGGGCCGACCTGTTCGTACTCAACTCCCGGTTCGAGGGATTTCCCAATGCACTGGTCGAAGCGATGGCAGCCGGCTTGCCAGTTGTCAGCACCGACTGCGAAACAGGACCGCGTGAGTTGATTCAACATGGCGTCAATGGAATGCTGGTCGCTGTCGACGACACCCATGCAATGACACACATGTTGGCTCTGTTGATGGCTGACCCCATCTTGCGAAACAAGATGGCAGTGCGGGCCGCGGAGGTTCGGGAAAACCTGGCCCATGGACCGATCGCCAGGAAGTGGGAGCAGACCCTCGGTTTGGTCGACAGCGCTACCCCGCCAAGCAGCGGCGTGAATACGCTGGACGTCACCATCGCCGGCGGCGTGTCGAGTCTCAACGGCTGAGCGGCAAGGCACCTGCGCGAGTAGACCGGCTCCTACCATGCTTGTGCGGCAAAGTGACCACCTCGGCAGGCCCGGCTCGATCCAGGCCGTGATCCTGAGTCTGGCACTGGTGATAGTGGTGCTGTTGATCCTGATGGCGGACCGATCCAACGTACTGGACCAGGAAAACTACATCCGCTATTTTCAGGATGAGCATCTGATGGACGTCTTTTTCGCCAGGCTGGACCCGCGGGATCCATGGCTCAAGACCGTGTTGCTCTTTACCTCCGAAGAGTTCCTTTGGCTGGTCTATGTGACCGTGATTGGTTCGCTCTTCGCGCCAGAATTTTCGGTGGCTTTGACGGTCTTTCTGCTGAATTTTTCGGTGCTGTATGGGTTATCCAAACTTCCCAACGGGGTGTATGGTATGGTCCTGTGGTTCGCGATTCCCGTTGGCGCAGCGGTCATTGGCTACTACCAGATCCGACAAGGCGTCGCCTTCGGCCTGTTCATGGTGCTCCTGGCAACAGGCAGGCCACTGCTGTTGAGTGCCCTGCTTGCAGCCGTCGTGCACACCACCTTCGCGATACCCCTGGCCATTGCATGCCTCATGTACATCCCGGCCTTGCGCGTTCGCCCATGGCTCTGCCTGGTGGCGATCAGCACGGTGTTTCTGACCATCACCATCGTCGGCGGGCAGTTATTGGGTGAGTTCGGCGGCAGACGCTCCGAAACGGCGGAGTTCGACCAGGGTGCCACCAGCCTGAATTTCGTCTACGTGACGCTGATGTTGGGTGCACCGTCGCTCGCCTTGGTCGCCTGCCGCCAATTCAGCCCTAGAAGTCCGGTATTCATTGCGTCGATGGTGCACCTGGGAGTTGTTATCTGGCTGACTTTGTCATTTTTCTTCCTGCCGGTGGGTACTTCGCGCGTCGGCTACTTCGGCCCCCTGCTGTCGATACTGCCGCTATCAATGGCAGGCGGTTTTCTCTTGCGGCGATACCCCATCGTCATCCTCATTCACTCCATCGGCGCTGCCATATTGGTCTACGGCGGCGTCAGGGATCAGTTGTATGCCCAACCATTCCTGTAGTTTGATCCACCCGTCGATGTCGGCGGCTTTCTGGTGTCGAATTCGCGGTCAGCTGGACCAGCACACGACCAGCGCGAGCCGGCACGCCTGCGATCACCGCATGTTCGACAAGCATCATCGTCTCCTTGCAAGCACATGATCAACCAGCTTCACGCCCGCTTCCATCGCCCGCAGGACGGGTGGGATCCCGTGCCCATGGCGCACGCCGCCAAATATGCCGACGCCGAGTGGGCGGCCATTGACGAGAGGCTCATTGACATCATCGAAAAGTGGATCGGTGGATTTGCAGGCAAACGAGTATTGGACCTTGGTGCCGGCCCGGGCCAGTATTCAGTGGCGTTCGCCAGGCGGGGCGCATCCGTGACCTGGCATGATGTTTCCAACAAGTACCAAGACTATGCACGTGAAAAGGCGTTGCAATTCAACGTGTCCGACCAGATCCACTTTTCGCTTGGCTACATGGACCACGCCGCGGACATGCTGCCTGACCGCTATGACCTTATTTTCAACCGGATCTGCTGGTGCTACTCAATGACCGACGACACTTTTGCCGACATGCTTTATGGGCTGGTTGCTCCGGGAGGATTCGCCTACGTCGACACAACGCATTCGGCGTTCCGCCAAGACCAGCTATCGCTCTGGGGTCGAGGGACGACCTGGCTGAACAGCACCATCGGCTTCAAGGTCGGCCACCCACATCCTCCCCGCGGTCGCATCGCGAAGCTCTTCATGCGCCACCCGTTGCGGAAAATTACGGTCGACTACGGTGCCAAGTGGAACGACAGAATCTGGTTCGAGAAGTCCGCCTTGGCCTAGTGATGGCAGCGCGCTACCTGATTCGCTTCGATGACCTGTGCCCCACCATGAATTGGGACGTATGGGACCGCATCGAACAGGTCCTGATGCGTCACGACGTCAAACCTATCGTGGCCGTCGTTCCGGACAACCATGACCCGAAACTGATGATCGCACCGCCCCGCGCGGACTTCTGGGAGCGGGTTGCGCGCTGGCAGGATGCAGGTTGGGCAATTGCCTTGCATGGCCACCGCCACCTGTACGAAACCACCGCCAGCGGCCTGCTGGGAATCAACGACTATAGCGAGTTCGCGGGCCTCAGTTACCAGGCTCAAAGAGACAAGTTAAATCGTGCGCTAACCATATTTGCGCGGCACAAGATTCGGGTCGACCTCTGGGTTGCGCCTGCCCACTCGTTTGATGCCACCACCGTTCAGGCACTGGCGGACACGGGCATCTCAGTCATCAGCGACGGCTTCTACAGCCGTCCCGTCCGGCTGCTGGGAGCCACCTGGGTGCCGCAACAAATGTGGCAATTCCGTCCCATGCCGTTTGGACTGTGGACGGTCTGCTTCCACCACAATCATCTTTCAGCCGATGCGCTATGGCGCCTTGCTCAGAATGTAGCGCACTACGAGCCGCGGATGTTGTCGCTCCAACAGGTGCTGGCGGAGTATCGGATCGATGACTGCACGCTCCTCGATACCGCTTTGAGCCATGCATGGCTGGCGGCCCTGCGCCTGAAGCGGCGGGCGTGGTAGTGATCTCCACCACCCGCCAGCGCCTGCTGTTCCTGATCCCCACCTTGACCGGTGGCGGCGCTGAGCGCGTCATTGTCACCCTGCTCATGCACCTTGACCGCGCCAGATTCGACTTGGCCCTGGCCGTGGTGGACATGCGCGGGGCGGCCTATTTGCACGACATTCCCCACGACGTCGAATTCATCGACCTGCAGTGCACGCGGGTCCGAGACGCAGTGCCGAAAATCATCCGGCTGATTTGGAACCGAAGACCGCATATCGTCTTCTCAACGCTCAGTCATCTGAACCTGGCGCTCGCCATCAGTCGCCCGCTGCTGCCAAACAACGTGCGGTACGTGGCGCGTGAGACAAGCATCGTCTCCTGCACCATCAACAGCCAGAAGCACCGTGCGTGGCGGCGTTGGGCCTATCGGCGTTTTTACCCGCGCTTCGACCTACTCGTCTGTCAGTCGCACTACATGCGAGACGACCTCGTCGCCCACTTCGCGTATCCGCAGGGTAAGACGGTGGTTATCCACAACCCCATCGATATCGATCGCGTGCGCACGCTCGCGGGCGAATCGGCGTCCGCCGCTGATTCATGCGCGGCTGCCACAGGCATGCCCACGGGCCCGGTGGTGCGACTGGTGGCTGCCGGACGTATGGTCCATGTCAAGGGATTCGATTTGCTGCTGGAAGCGATGGCGCGGTCTGGCAATGCGACGCTTCGTCTCACGCTCCTCGGGGAAGGGCCGTTACGGCCGCGCCTCGAAGCCATGGCCGTTGGGCTGGGTCTCGCGCCGCGGGTGCACTTTGCCGGCTATCTGCGCAATCCCTACCCCTGCATCGCTCAGGCGGACGCCTTCGTGCTCAGTTCTCGCTACGAAGGATTTCCCAACGTCGCCCTTGATGCGCTGGCATGCATGACGCCCGTCATCGCGATTCGTTCCCCCGGCGGCGCCATGGAATTGCTGGAGGGTGTTCCCGGATGCGTGGTCACCGCAAACCCAACTGCCGACGGCCTGGCCGATGTTCTGCGCGACCTGTCCTGGCTGCGGCGACTGGACGCGGACGCTGCCGCACGCTACGCCGTACAAAAGATCACCGGTCAGTACGCGAACGCGCTGCACCAATTGCGAGGTGCCAATAGATGAAGCTGGCCATTGTCATATCGGGTCTGGGCATGGGCGGCGCCGAATCAATGTTGCTCAAAATCCTGACATACATGGATCGGAAGCAGTTCTCGCCCCATGTGATTTCGCTAACCAGCACCGGAGTGATGGGCCCGCGCATCATGGCCCTGGGCGTGCCCGTCCATGCCATGGAAATGGCATCTCGGCGCCCCGACCCGACCGCCCTGTGGCGCCTGGCCAAAATGTTGCGCAGGTTGGCACCCGATGCCGTGCATACCATGATGTACCACGCCAATCTGGTGGGTGGCCTTGCCACACGCTGGGCGGGCGTGTCCGCCCTGTCGTGGGGGTTGCACCACAGCGACCTTTCCGGCGATACCAACAAACGTTCGACACTGGCGGTTGTGCGCGTGGGGGCACTTTTGTCGGGCTGGTTGCCCAATCTGATCCTGAGCTGCTCTGATGTCGCCAAAGACGTCCATGTTCGTCACGGGTATGCGGCGGGCAAGATGGTGGTACTTCCGAACGGCTTCGATATTTCCAGCTTCCGCCCAGATCGCGGCGCGCGCCTGCGGGTACGGCAGGAACTGGGCATGCCCGCGGACACCCCCCTCGTGGGGCTGATCGGGCGTTTTGACCCGCAAAAGAACCATTCCGGGTTTTTCGAAGCCGCCGGCCTGCTGCATCGGCGTCGGCCGGCCACCCGGTTTGTGCTGGCTGGCGCGGCTGTCGACCCGTCGAATCCAGTCCTGATGCGACATATCGACGCACAGGGGCTTGGCCATGTCACGCACTTACTGGGCCCGCGCAACGACGTGCCTGCATTGATGGCGTCACTTGACGTGCTGGCATCGTCCTCGCATGGCGAAGCATTTCCGAACGTACTAGGGGAAGCGATGTCCTGCGGGGTTCCTTGTGCCGTCACTGAAGTAGGCGACTCTGCCTATATAGTTGGCGACACCGGGCGCACCGTGCCACGCGGGGATATGGCCGGACTGGCCGCAGCCATGGACAGCTTGCTGGCGATGCCTTCGCATGCCCGGGCCGCGCTGAGTGTTCGCGCACGTGCACGAGTGGAACAAAACTTCGAGATCGGGAAAGTCGTGAAGCAGTATGAGGCCTTTTATCTTCGGTCGTACATGCTCGGCAAGAACCAACCAGACCGCCGCTGATGTGCGGCTTTGCCGGTTTCCTGGGAAGGACGACTTCCATGTCAAAGCAGGATTGGCCCACCCACCTGCGCCGAATGGGTCAGGCCATTGGCCACCGGGGGCCAGACGACTTCGGAATCTGGACGGATGCCGAAGCGGGCCTCGGCCTGGTGCACCGACGCTTGTCGATCGTCGATCTTTCCGCAGCGGGCCACCAGCCGATGCAGTCGGCCAGCGGGCGGTACGTGATCGTCTTCAACGGCGAGATTTACAACCACTTGGCCTTGCGCTCCCAACTGGAAAGGGCCGGGCTGGCGCCAGCTTGGCGAGGGCATTCGGACACGGAAACCATGCAGGCCGGCTTCGATGCCTGGGGCGTCGCGCCGACGCTGAAGGCATGTGTCGGCATGTTCGCCTTCGCGCTGTGGGACAAGGCTGAGCACGCGCTCTACCTCGGTCGCGACCGCCTGGGCGAAAAGCCGCTGTACTACGGTTGGCAGAACGGGTGCCTGTTGTTCGGTTCGGAGCTCAAGGCATTGCGCGCGCATCCAGCATTCATTGGCGACATTGACCGCGACGCGCTGGCGCTGCAGATGCGGCACAACTACATCCCCGCGCCCCGTTCGATCTACCGCGACATTCGCAAACTGCCGCCCGGCACGCTGGTGCGGATCGCACCGGGCGCGACCTCGGCAAACCCCGAACCCTACTGGTCCTTGCAGGAAGTGGCCGAGCGAGGCCTGTCGGCACCGTTTTCCGGCAGCCTTGCGGAGGCGGCCGAGATGGTCGAATCGCAGCTGAAGGAATCCATCGCTCTGCAGATGGTGGCGGAGGTCCCGCTCGGAGCCTTCCTCTCCGGTGGGATCGATTCGTCCCTGGTGGTGGCGCTGATGCAGGCGCAATCGACACGCCCGGTGAAGACGTTCACGATCGGTTTCCAGGAGCAAGAGTACAACGAGGCCCCGCACGCACACAAGGTTGCACGGCACCTGGGCACTGAGCACACCGAGTTGTATGTCAGCGCGCGGCAGGCGCTCGACATCATTCCCAGGCTGCCGCTGATCTATGATGAACCGTTCTCCGACTCATCGCAGATTCCCACCTTCCTGGTGTCGCAAATGACCCGCCAGCATGTGACCGTCTCACTTTCCGGTGACGGTGGAGATGAATTGTTTGGCGGTTACGGCCGCTACATCAAGGCGCGTGGTCTGTGGAACCGCATGGGCTGGGCGCCCGGTCCCGCGCGGCGGCTTACCGGCTCGATCATTCGCGCCATACCCCGGCAATCGTGGGACTCCTTGGCACGGCTTCTCCCACACCGCTTCTCCAACCGACCGCTAGGGGACCGCCTATACCTGCTAGCCGACGTGTTGGCATGCGAACAGCCGGACATCCTCTACCAGTTGCTCATCTCGCATTGGAAAGATCCCTCCGACCTGGTGCTCGCGACAAGCGGCGATTTTGCGCCAGAGCAAGTCCTCGCGTCCCTTTCAGACAAGGCAGCGTTCGAGGATCGCATGCTGTTCCACGACACTACCCACTACCTGCCGGACGACATCCTGGTCAAGGTTGACCGGGCGGCCATGGCGGTGTCTCTTGAAACCCGCGTCCCGATGCTAGACCACCGCCTGGTCGAGACCGCCTGGACGATTCCGTGGTCCCTGAACAGGCAGGATGGCCAGGGCAAGGCGGTGTTGCGCGAAGTACTCTACAAATACGTGCCACGCACATTATTGGAGCGACCCAAAATGGGATTCGGGGTTCCCATCGACTCGTGGCTGCGCGGCCCTTTGCGCGACTGGGCCGAAGAACTGCTGGGTGCAGCCCGGCTGCGCCGCGAGGGCTTCTTCCAGGCGGAGCCAATCCGCCAGAAGTGGACAGAACACCTGTCTGGTCAGCGGGACTGGCATTACTACCTGTGGGATGTCCTCATGTTCCAGGCCTGGCTGCAGGCCCAGTCGGGGGACTCATGCACATAGCCGTCGTGTCCAATACCGCGTGGTACCTTTTCAATTTCCGTCTGAACCTCATGCGCGCCCTGGTCGCGCAAGGCCATGAAGTCGTGGCCATCGCGCCGCACGACATGTATGCGGAGTTCATCCGGGCCGCCGGCGTCACTTTCGAGTCGGTGCCTCTGTCGGGCGCCGGCCTGAACCCGCTGCGTGAAGCACGAACCGTCTGGGCCCTTGGCAAACTGTTTCGGCGCCATCGTATCGATGTCGTATTGAGTTATACGCCCAAGGGAAACCTCTATTCGGCAATTGCCTGCATGGCCAACAGACTGCCATTTATCCCGAATGTGTCCGGCTTGGGACGTGCATTCACCCAACCATCCATCGTCACCCATGTCGCGCGGCTGCTTTACAGGCTTACGTTTCGGCACGCTCACCATGTCTTTTTCCAGAACCTCGACGACATGCAGGCTTTCGTCACTTGGCGTCTGGTGTCGCCGGCCAAGGCTAGCCGCCTGCCCGGCTCCGGCGTGGATCTATCGCACTTTTCGCCACAACCTATGCCCGCGAAAGGGCCCGACGTCGGTGTTCGATTTCTGCTGGTGGCGCGTCTGTTATGGGACAAGGGGATCGGCGAGTACGTAGCGGCGGCCCGGCGCGTGCTGGCGGTTCATCCTCAGACCCGGTTCTCGCTGCTGGGTCAATTGGGCGTGGACAATCCTTCCGCCATCGCGGAGGCACAGATCGCGACCTGGGTCGCGGCGGGCACCATCCGCTATCTCGGTGCCACTGATGATGTGCGCCCGCATCTTGCCCATGCTGATTGTGTCGTGCTGCCCTCGTACCGGGAGGGCGTGCCGCGCACACTGCTGGAGGCGGCGGCGACTGCAAGACCGGTGATCACGACTGATGCGCCAGGTTGCCGTGACACCGTGCGCAACGGCGTGACCGGCTTTATGTGCCAACCGAAGGACGCCGTTGATCTCGCGCGCCAGATGCTGGCATTCATTGACCTGCCAACCGAAGACCGCCAGTCCATGGGGCAACAAGGCCGTGCGCTGATGGAGTCCGCGTTCAGTGAACAGATCGTGCTGGGCCAGTACTTGGCTCGCCTCCAGGACCTGGCGCGCGCACCATGAAATCCTCCACGGGTGAACACTACATTGCGCTGGACCATGTGCGGGCCCTGGCGGCGTACATGGTGTTCGCGTGGCACTTCAACCACTCGACCGACGGCTACCCGGTGCCATTCGAGTTCGTTCCCGCGGTTTTCCCCCTGGCCCTGCTCGACGAGGGCCATACGGGCGTCGCCTTGTTCATGACGTTGAGTGGCTATCTGTTCGCCAAACTGCTCGACGGCAAGTCCATCCGCTACAGCGCATTTCTATGGAACCGGATCCTGCGTCTTCTACCATTGCTGGTCGTCGTCGTCAGCATCGTCGGCGCCAGGCGGGTGCTCTCGGGTGACAACGTGTTCGCGTTCATGTATGGCATTGCCAGGGGGGCGGTATTGCCCAGCCTGCCCAATGGCGGCTGGTCGATCACGGCAGAGTTCCACTACTACCTGATCCTGCCGGTGCTTCTGTGGATGCTGAGAAAAGCGACGTGGTGGCCGCTGGTGGTTGTCGGCATGGCGGTGGTTCTGCGCGGCGTCCTGTACTGGCAACGGGACGAGGTGCAAACACTGGCCTACTGGACCATCATCGGCAGGATCGACCAGTTCGTGATCGGCATGGTTGTCTACCAGTGCCGCGGGCTGTTTGCCCACCGGCACGTCTTGGCGGGTGGGCTGCTGACCTTGTTTGCCTTGTTTTATTGGCAGTTCGATGCACACGGCGGGTTTCTGCACAACCCGGCGTATCCATCGACCAACCCGGTATGGATCATACTGCCCACCATCGAGGCCACGGCTTACGCGGTGGGCATCAGTTGGTACGAGGGATCGTTCACGCAGTCGGGCTCCGGGTTGTCCCGGTTCGTCGGACGCATAGGCGAATACTCGTATTCGATCTACCTGCTGCACTTCTTCGTGGTCTTCGAGGCCGCCCGATATGTTCACGAACACTGGATGGACATCTCGAACTTCTATCTCGCCAGCCTGTGGGCGCTGGCTTTCTTCTTGCTGATGATGCCGGTGGGCTACCTCAGCTTTAGGTTCATTGAAGGCCCCTTCCTTAGGCTGCGCAAGCGCTATGTACTTGGCCGCCCCGTGTCAACCCAGGCCTCATAAATTCCGGATAGCAAGGAACGATGACGATGTTTGAGCAAATCCCCAGGCTTGAATCGGGCCAACAATTGGTCGTGTACGAATTGAACGAAGTACCGTGGCGGGTGATCGACTGGTACGTCCAACGCGCACCCGGCTCGGCCATCGCCCTGTTGCTGGCCGGCGCCAGGTCATTCACCACCGTCACCCAGGACGAAGGCGAACTCCATCCCTGGACCACCTGGCCCACCTTGCATCGCGGCGTCACGAACGCCAGGCACAACATCCGCTTCATCAACCAGTCGCTGAAGGATGCCGAGCCGTATCCACCGCTTTCACGTTGCGCCAGGCCGACAAGCGAGTGGGCGTATTCGGGAGCCTGCACACCTATCCCCCGCCCGTTGGCGAGGGCTACGACTTCTATGTACCGGAAACTTTCGCGCCAGGTTTCGAAACCTGTCCAGCCAGGTAACTCCGCCTTCCAGCGCTTCAACCTGCGCCAGACCCAGCGTGACGGCGCGCTGGCCAATGTGGTCCAAGTCGACACCAAGGTCGCCAGCGACATCCTGGGCATGCTGCGTTCGGGATTGCGCCCGAGCACCTGTGCACGCCTGGCCGCCCACGTTGCCAGGGAACGGTTCAATCCGTTGTACCGCTCTCGCCATTCCGTGTTGCAGGCGCTTGTCGCTTTCGACATCTTTCAACATGCGTTGGAGCGGTCCAACGTCGACTTCTGCACATTCTTCACAAACCACGTCGCGGGGATGATGCACAGGTACTGGAAGCACACGTTTCCAGAAGACTTCGGCGCGCGACTCAAATCCGCCCAAGATCGTTTTCACGCTGGCAGCATTGCCTATGCGATGGACATCGCGAGCGCACAGATCGGCAAATTGATGCCCTATGTCCACGCGCGGCGCGGACGGCTGATTGTGGCCACAAGTATGGGCCAGGAAGCAATCGATCGCGGGGGTCAGGTCGGTGAGTGGCGCATCACTGACGTGCAGCAGTTTCTACAGGCGATCGACTGGCACAAGCCCGCGCGGGATATGCTGGCAATGCAGCCGGATTTCAATTTTGCCTTCAACTCGCATGCCGATGCGGCGGACTTTCTGCAAGCCGCGTCGCGGCTGGTGGATAGGCAAGGCCAGTCCGTCTGGAAGCAGGCGCGATGCACATGCGACACGGTCAACCTGGGCCTGTCGCCTTCGCCGCTGGCGGTGGAGGCCGGAGAGGCATTTCTCAATACAGACGACAGGCAACCGGTACGCCTGGGACTGATGGACATGGGCATTTCGCTGCTAAAGCGCAACCCCGGCACTGGATACCACCAGCCGCGCGGCGTGCTGCTGCTGTACGGCGCCGGCGTGGATCCGGCGGATGCGCGCACCGAGGTCGATTCGACCGCCGTGCGGCCAGGCATTCTGGACATGTTCGGCGTCACCTGAGTCGCACTGCGCGGCCGCGCGCCTGCTGTCAATCGCGCCGTTACCCGACCACCTGGATATCAGTGCCCAACAATGTCGGATTGCCCACCAGCGTCACCAGCGTCACCGCCGCTCCCGCGCCGGTACCATCCACATCGAACGACAATGTTCCGCTGGCCTGGTTGTACAGGAACTGCGGCGCCGCCTGCGTGGCCAGCGT
>Ga0105047_10004747_pt1 | contig 23579 bp, 19 predicted proteins | sample MAT04_FD_78384 | JGI IMG/M metagenome (GOLD analysis project Ga0105047, IMG submission 78384) | Freshwater microbial communities from Lake Fryxell liftoff mats and glacier meltwater in Antarctica - MAT-04 (megahit assembly) | ecosystem: Environmental > Aquatic > Freshwater > Ice > Liftoff... | reverse complement strand
TCGCGAAACTCAAACAGTGCCGACGCATCGCCACCCGCTACGACAAAACCGCCCGCAACTTCCTCGCATTCCTGCACTTGGCCGCATCTATGATTCTCCTCGCCTGAATGTCAACACCGCCTACTGGCAATATGAGCGTGAGTCCGGAGATTCAAAGGGAGTCGTATTAGCATCCGGAGTTACCCCTTACCAGCCTCGACAAGGAAAGTCGTCAGACGAAGCAGAGAAAGATACTGGCGGGAACTTCGGACGTCTCGCCCGTTACGGCGTCATGAAGGATTATTGCCAGCAAATGCTGCTAACCGACCTGCGCGGAGTGTCAGTTCGATCGTGGCAAGATTTTCTGGCAAGGCACACCATGATCCCACCAGATTCCGCAGACTAAAGATTAACGTGTCCCACCCCCCAAAATTCGCATCCCGACCGCTGAGCATTGCAACTTCCGGGCGGGTTGCTACACTACACGGCTGAGAGAATAAAGGTAGAAGCAAGTGTCATTAAGGCTGGCGTCTTAGACAGAAGGGCTTCGCCAGCCACAGGAACCACGAACGGGCAGGGCAGGGCATGTCGATCACGAAAGAGCGCAAGTCCGAAGTTATCAAGGAGTACCAGCGAGCCTCGGTCGATACCGGCTCGCCGGAAGTGCAGATTGCGGTGCTCAGTCATCGGATTCGCCAGCTCACCGATCACCTGAAAGGCCATATGAAGGATCACGCGGGACGCCGCGGATTGCTGATGATGGTCAGTCGTCGCCGCCGGCTGCTGGATTATTTGAAATCCCATCAGCCGGAGACGTATTTCCAGGTGATTGACCGCCTTGGATTGCGCAAGTAGCGCGTCGGCCTGCGTTTGTGCGGATGATATTCCGCCGCAGCCGATCAAGCCCGGTTCGCTCGCTGTTTCCTCTCTTTCTTCGCCGGTTTCTCTCGGCGCGACGGTTTCTTGCGCGCCTCGGCACTGTAAGTCCTTGGGGGATTGTGGTTGACATCCCCTTGGAGGCCTTCGGTTCCAGGCAGGCGAGCTTGCCGTCAACTTTTCAGTCCGCGAGCTTTGGTCAGTTCATTCTGATCGATCCGTCGCGGCTGATATCATCGTAAAGCAATAATTGTAAACACTTTAGGCAAGTAAGGAAGTCACACGTGAAAACAGTTGTCGAATGCGAATTGGGCGGTCGGGTATTAAGTTTGACCACAGGCGAAATGGCAAAACAGGCGGCCGGCGCAGTTTTGGTGCGTTACGGCGATACGGTAGTTTTTGTCGCCGCGCAAGATGGCCCCTCGCGGCCGGGCACCGATTTCTTTCCCCTCACCTGCGATTATCGTGAGCGGGCCGCGGCTGCGGGAAAATTCCCCGGCGGCTTTTTGAAGCGCGAAGGTCGGCCGACCATGCGCGAAATTCTGACCAGCCGCCTGACGGATCGTCCCATCCGGCCTCTCTTCCCGGAAGGTTACACCGACGAAGTGCAGGTGATGTCGAACGTCCTGTCGATCGACGGGGTCAACGATCCGGACGTGTTGTCGATCATCGGAGCCAGTGCGGCATTGTGCCTTACGTCGCTGCCGTTCCAAGGCCCAATTGGTGCGGTGCGTGTCGGCATGCTGGACGGCCAGTTCGTGCTGATGCCCACGATGGAACAACTCAAAACCAGCGCCCTCGATCTGGTGGTCGCCGGAAATATGACCTCGGTCTTGATGATTGAAGGCTTCGGCCATCAGTTGCCGGAAGACCAGATGGCCGATGCGATCATGTTTGGTCATAAGGCGATTGTCGAAATCTGCCGATTGCAGGAAGAGTTCCGCAAGCAGGCTGGCAAACAGGCTGTTCCCGCGCCGACACCGGCTGCCAACCCCTTCGAGGCGATCATTCGTCAGAAGGCGTATGATCGGCTTAGCGTTGCCAAGCAGAACACGGTTAAGGCCGAACGCAGCGGCGGCACCTCGGCGATTAAGGCCGAACTGGTTGCCGAACTGTTCCCCGATGGAGCGACCACCGCGACCAATGGCGGGACCAAAGAACAGTTCTCGCAAGCGTTTCATAGTCTGGAAGCCCGCGTTTTCCGCGATCTGATTCTGCAAGGCAAGCGGCTCGACGGCCGCCCGGCGAACCAGCTGCGAGCCGTGTCGAGCGATGTCAGCCTCCTGCCGCGCGTGCATGGATCGGCCTTGTTCACTCGCGGCGAAACCCAATCGCTGGCCACCGTCACGCTGGGCACCGTGCGCGACGCCCAGCGGGTGGAAGGCCCGGTTGAAGAGTATCTGAAGAAGTTCATGCTCGACTACAACTTCCCGTCCTACTCAGTCGGTGAATGCCGGCCGATTCGTGGGCCGGGTCGCCGCGAGATCGGTCACGGGGCGCTGGCGGAACGGAGTGTCGCCAGTGTGCTGCCGACGGAAGAAAAGTTCCCGTACACGATCCGCGTGATCTCCGACATCATGGAATCGAACGGATCAAGTTCGATGGCGTCGGTGTGCAGTGCGACGCTCGCCTTGATGGACGCCGGCGTGCCGATTACCCAGCCCGTCGCGGGCATCTCCATCGGTCTCGTCAAAGAGCAGGACAAGTTCACGCTGCTCACCGACATCATGGGTGATGAAGATCACTTTGGCGATATGGACTTCAAAGTCGCCGGCACCCAGAAGGGCATCACCGGGATTCAGCTCGATCTCAAGATCGACGGCATCAGCGAAGAAATCATTCGCGCCACTCTGGTTCAGGCCCGCGATGCCCGCATCGAACTGCTGAAAACGATGCTCTCGACGATCCGCCGGCCGCGTGGTGAGATTTCCGCCACGGCACCGCGACTGCTCCGCACGAAGATCGACCCCTCGAAGATCGGTCTGCTGATCGGTCCCGGCGGCAAGAACATTCGCGCGCTGCAGGAAGAAACCGGCACCACGATCGACATCAACGACGACGGCACCGTCATCATCGCCAGCGATTCCGCAGCCGGTGCGGAAGCCGCCCTGGCCCGCATCGAAGCCATGTCGGAAGACATCAAGGTCGGCCGGATCTACAACGGCACGGTCGCTTCGATCAAGGACTTCGGCGTGTTCGTCGAGATCGCCCCCGGCAAGGACGGCCTGTGCCACATCAGCGAACTCTCTGACGGCTTCGTCAAGCAGATCGACGAAATCTGCAAAGTCGGCGATAAAATTTCGGTGAAGGTCATCGCCATCGACGACCAGAACCGCGTCAAATTGTCTCGCAAAGCCGTGTTGGCCGAAACGGGCGAAACCGACGGTAAAGCCGCCCGCCGCAGCGAAGGCGACGCCCCGCCACGGCAGAATGATTAGTCGGTCAGTCCTCCCCCACTGACCGAATTGACCTGGATCAGTTGCAACCTGGAGCAAACTCCCGCGTGTCAAATCGCGGGAGTTTGCTGCTAGAATCAGCACGATTCTCGCGGCGATGAATTTAGTTTTGGTGTCCACTTACAGGATACCTGCGTGATGGCGGTGAACTTCAACGAGACATCTGACGACCGCGGCTCAGCCTCCGATGTCGTCGAACTGGCGGCTCTGGCCGGCGGGTTGGCGCATGAGATTCGCAATCCGTTGTCCGTGTTCAGCCTCAATCTCGATTTGCTGATCGAAGACTTCGCGGAACCGGACACGCCCCGCGATCGGCGGGTCTTGCAGCGACTCAAACTGCTCGAATCGGAATGCGGCCACCTCGAACGGATTCTGAACGACTTTTTGCAGTTCGTGCGCGCGGGCAGTCTGGAACTCGTCCCGACCGATCTCAACGCCGTCGTGCTGGAGTTCATTGAATTCTACCGGCCGCAAACGGCCGAGTCGAAATTGGACATCAGCCCGCATCTCGATGCCAATCTGCCTTTGGTCAATCTCGACCAGCGGTTGTTCCGACAAGTGCTAATCAACCTGGCACAAAACGCACGGCAGGCGATGCCGGACGGGGGCGTGCTGGAACTGCAGACGCATCGGCAAGAGAATCGCGTCGTGCTGGATGTGATTGACACCGGGCGGGGCATGGACGAAAAAACGCAGGCGAAAATGTTCGATGCGTTCTACTCGACGAAATCCGCCGGCAGCGGCCTGGGCCTGCCGACAGTCCGCCGCGTGGTGGAAGCTCACGGCGGGAAGATCACCTGCGCCAGCGCCCTCGGGCGGGGAACGCAGTTTACGATAGAATTGCCCATCGCGGAAACGCCCCCTTAGCGACGTTTCGCAGACGCGTCCCGCCGTCGCCGACGGCGGGCTTTGTGAGGAGTGATCATGAATCTGAAATGGATCTGTGTCACCGGGCTATTATGGACACACGCAATCCATGCGGCTGAACCGTCGCTGCCACCGCTGGCGATCTGGCCTGCGAGTGCACCGCATGAGACGGCCAAGCTGCCGCCGGAAGGGGAGCAGCCACTCAAACCGAACGATACGACGATTCGCATCGAGAACGTGTCGCAACCCACGCTCACGGTTTATGAACCTCCGCGAGATCAGCGGAATGGATCGGCGGTCGTGATCTGTCCTGGTGGCGGCTACAACATTCTCGCCTGGAATAAAGAAGGGACCGAAGTCGCAGCGTGGTTGAACACGCTCGGCGTGACGGGAATCGTGTTGAAATACCGCGTTCCCGTGCGGCCCAGTCGCGAGAAGTTCGCCGCGCCGCTGGAAGATGTGCAACGGGCGCTGGGAATCGTGCGACAGCGGGCGGACGAGTGGGGGCTGGATATCCAGCGAATCGGCCTGTTGGGTTTTTCCGCCGGCGGGCATCTGGCGGCGGTCGCCAGCACAAACCACGAACAGCGGGTGTACGACCCTGTGGATGAGGCGGATCAATTGAGCTGCCGGCCCGATTTCACGCTGCTGATTTATCCGGCGTATCTCGTCGACAACGAAAACCGGCTGGCGAAGGAATTGGCTGTGACGGCCAAGACGCCACCGACGTTTATCGCGATGACGGCCGATGATGGGGTCCGCGTGGAGGGCGCGCTGTTCTATTATCTGGCCCTCAAAGAGGCCAAAGTTCCAGCGGAAATGCACCTGTATCCGACCGGCGGGCATGGTTACGGCTTACGGCCATCGAAACATCTGGTGTCGAGCTGGCCAACCCGCGCGGAAGAGTGGCTGCGCGCGAGCGGCTATTTGAAGCGCTGATTGTTATCAGTACGTCAAGTAGGGCCCCCGAAGCGCGAGCGAGGAAGAATTAACAACATTCCTCGCTCGCGCTTCGGGCTCCCTAAATGCCTTGCTCGTTTTCCGAAGCGCGTGCGAGGAAACCGGAAAAGAACCTTCCCGGTACGTGCTGATTCGTCTCGGGCGACTCATCTTGCCTCGTTTGCCAATCGGAACTACAACCCTCGTTCTCTGAGCGGCGGATTGTGCCGGTCGGATCACTTCCTGCGCGGCTGATGATGGATTATCACTTTCCACCGTTGGGCAAAACCTGTGCGGCGACGGGCAAGCCGCTCGCGCCGGGATCGACGTGTCGCTCCGCGGTGTTCGAGCAAAACGGCCAGTTTGTGCGGAAGGATTTCTCCCCGGAAGGCTGGACCGGTCCGCCGCAGGGAGCCATCGGTCATTGGCAGTCCGCTGTGCCGGTGCAAACCGGTCCGCCAAAACTCGACCCCGAGCAATTGCTGCGATACTTCGAGCAACTGACGGAAGAAGCCAGCCCGAGTCACGATGAATCGCGGTATTTGCTGGCCCTGTTGTTGTTGCAGCAACGCCGGTTCCGGTTGGAAACGGTGCGTAGCGACGACGAAGGTGACGTGCTGGTGCTGTCGGGTTTGCGGGGCGAAGGCACGTTCGAGGTGCCGCATTTACAACTGGCGGACACCGAAGTCGCCGAGCGGCAATTGATGCTACGCACGCAGCTCGCAGCGGAGTGGAACGGATGACGCACCGCGCGCCGGTAATTCGCGTTTTCCAAAGCCCGGCGATGGCATCGCCGGGACTCTTCCTGTTCGCTGTGATCCTGCTCACATCCTCCGGCTGTGCGTGGACCAAGTGGGGGCATCGCACCGAGCTGGCATCGTTCGGACCGAAAGTTCCCTGCCGGGTGCCGCCGCATGCGACAGCCGAGGAACTGGTTGATCATCTCAATCAAAATGTGGATCGGTTGCAGGCGTGGCGTGCCGGGCGCGTGAAGCTGCGTGCGAATCATATTCCCCTTTCCGCGGATATCGCCGTCGAGAAGAATCGTCATCTGCGGATTGTGGTGAACTCTGTCGCGGGGAACGAACTCGACATCGGCTGCAATAGCGATGTGTTCTGGTTCTGGGCGAAACGACAGGAACCGGCCGCCGTGATGTATGCCAGCCACGACCAGATCGACCTCGTGCGGGAGACCTTGCAGATTCCGTTCGAGCCGGACTGGCTGATGGAAGCGCTCGGCGTCGCGGAGATTTCGTCGGAAGGTGTGTCACTCGAGCAACTGCCTGGGAACTCGAAGACGGCGAAGCTCGTTTCGCAGCATACGACGGCAGAGGGCCGGCAGATTCGCAAGTCGATCACGGTCGATACCTGTCACGGCCGCGTGCTGGAGCATTCCATCTGGGATGCGAATGGCCGCCGGATCGCCTATGCGGAATTCTCGAATCATCGACTCGACCCGGCGTCGGGCGTGGTGCTGGCACATCACATCCGGCTCGAATGGCCGCAGGCGGAAATCTCGCTGGCGATGGACCTCGGGCAGGTGGAAGTAAACCCCGTGGGTCTGCCGGAACGGATCTGGGACATGCCGCACATGCCGGGCTACCCAGTGATGAATCTGCAAGATCTGGCCGAGCGTCAAGGCCGTCGTCCGGTGCGACAAGCGGAAGCGAACCCGCCGGTCTCGCAAACGAGCCGCAATGTCGATGACGAGCGCTGGCAGGCGCATCGCGACGTTGATGAAGTGCAGGCCGAACCCGTCGATCTCGATGCGGAAGCCGAGACGCTGGAGTGATTGGTTTCGGGAACATTACTCACGTCTCGGCGACATGAGAGAAAAGCCTCTCTCGCCAAGGCGCAACGAGGTAAAGTTCGCAAAGAAATCGAAAAATCATTTCGCGCGGAGCACACAGAGGCCACAGAGAGATAGGTCGTATCCTCTATAAGCTGTGCGAAAGATGATTCGGCTTTTCTTGGCGAACTTTCCAGCTTGGCGTCTTTGCGAGAGATGCCTTTACGGTGCAGGGCCGACAGCATTCCTCAGTTCGGCACGCCGAACCAGGCGTCGAGGACTTGGAGGTCTTCGACCTGCAGCAACTCAGCAGCATCGACGTACGCCTGCCAGAGGTTGGTCAACACGGTGGCATAATCGTTCACAGCCGTGCCCAACGTCTGTTCCGCGACGATCACATCGCCGAAGCTGATATTGTCATTCGCCGCCTGGCCCCCTTCGCGATACCGGCTGTAAACGCCGCGGTAGGTGCGGACCTGATCGGGGAGAATCTGATCACGATAATTGACGGCGAGCGTACGGGCCGTGTCGTAGCGGGCGAGGATTGCTGCGAGTTCCCCAGTCAGGCGGTTTTGGACCGAACCGTGTTCTCGTTCGTGGCCGAGAATCGAGGATTGTGTCGCCAGGATGTTGCCCTGGTTGCGATCAAAAACGGGAATCGGCGCGCCGACCTGCACGTTGAACGTGGTGGCGTACGGCGGGCCGGTGTAGTCCTTCTGCACCGTGGAATAGAGATTCAAATCAGGAATGCGGGGACGAATGTATTCCAGCCGCGACCGATACTGGGCCTGCACCACCTGATTGCGAACCGTCCGCAGTTCGGTATGGTTCTCCAGCAGATAGATTTTCGCGGATTCGTAGTCAATCTCCGCCGGGACCGACTCCGCCTGACCGGCGACCTGGAAGCGCTCCACATCCGGCAAGCCGGCGGCGGCTCCGAGCCGTCGACCGGCGGCGACCGCCGCATTGTCGGCATCGATCACCGCGTTGCGAGCCTGCATCGCCGACACGCGAAGTTGCAGCGGTTCGTAGGGAGCCGCCTGACCACCGGCGACAAGTTCGATCTGCGCCTGATAAATCGTTTCGGAAAACTTCGCGAGCGCGGTCAACATCTTCCGTCGCTGTTGAGCGACGATCACATCGTAATAGGCATCGCGAACCCGTGTGGCGATTTCGATCTTCGTTCGCTGATAGGCAACGTGAGCATTCTCGAATTCCATCTGCGCGGCACATTGGGCCAGTTTCAATTTGCCACCGGTGACGATCTGCTGCGTAATGTACGGCCCTTGATATCCGGCCGTGCCCAGCGTGTTGATCGTGTCCCCTTCGTAGCCAATCGTCGGATTGGGGTGTAATCCCGCCTGGATCATCTGGCCGCGCGCTACTTCCACGAGTGCGCCGGCTTGTTGCAGTGCCGGGTGATTTTCCCACGCCACGTTCTCGAGTTCCGTCAATGTCCACTGCGGCTGATCCAGCGCCATGTCGCTCGCCGCAGGCAGTGCGGGCAGCGGGACGTAGAGATTCTGAATCGCGATTTTGCGTTCGTCGAGCGATTGCTCGGGATCAAACGGTGGAACTCTGAGCGGCGGTGCCTGGCTACCCGGCAGTTCGGCCGGAACCTCAAAGCGGACAGAACGCGTCACCTGCGGATCGAGTGGTGTGTTGTCGGGCGTGTTGTAATCGTCGGCCGCCAGCGGGGCCGGTTGCTTGCGAAACGCCGCCGCGAGAAATTCTTCCGCGTCGTCGACCTCCGCCGCAACTTGTTCAATCTCCGGTTGCTCAAACTCGGGGGACCGCTCGTGGAACCGGGTGTTGCTTGGCTGTGCCGAAGCGGCAGTCTTCTGGCGAGGTATGACCGGTCGGTCGGCCAACTCCTGTTCGACGACTTCAAGTTCGTCGTTCTCCTCATCCACGTCCGCCACTTCTGTGGAGGGCTTTGAATCCCGCTTCGTATCTATGGCGGAGATGCGCCAGCGGGCAGTGGACGCGCGTTGAGCGGCGCAACCGGTTGTCAGCCCGACTGCAGCCAACGTCGTCAGCCAGAGGACCGCAGTCTGTGTATGTGAAAGGCGCATCACGACCGGACTCCATTCCCGAGTTGATTATGGTAAGTCTATCGGCGGAGTTGGCGGGTTCTGCCGCGTGAATGCGTTGTCGTTGTTATGACTTTCGCAGCTTCTCACCCGATCAGGCAATTTGTCCCGCCAGCGGCAATTTCCGCCGGTCGGAGCGGTGCGATTTGGCTTTGATGTCCCTGTCTGCCAAGCATGTCTTGACGACCAGAATCGTGGAATGACGCTGTCGCGAGTCGGGAGTTTGTCGATCGTCGATGTTTCGCTCAGTGTTCGCAGCCTTGTCGCTGATGGGATTGGCGGGCTGCATTTCCACCGGCTGGTTAACACGGCCCATTTTCTGCGGCGTCGCCCCGGGCGATACCGCGCACCTCGATATTGTCGAGCAAGGGGGCACGGTCCAGGCCCTGAATCTATCTAACAACAGTCTCACTGAAGTCCTTGATATTTCAGAGCTGGTGTTTGAATCCAGTGAGCGCGGTTTGCCGGGGCTGGCTTTTCATCCGGATTTTGCGACCAATCGCAAGTTGTATGTCAACTTGACTGCGGTTGGCACCGGCGCGACGCAAATCTGGAAATTCACCGCTCCCTTGAGTTTCGGCGTGATCGATCCCGCCACAAAACGCTTGATCCTGCAATTCGATCAGCCGCAGTCCAATCATCACGGCGGCTGGATCGCCTTCGGCCCGGACGAGTTCCTCGATATTGCCTCCGGCGATGGCGGCGGCGGGAATGACAGCGACATCGGGCACACGCCGGGGATCGGCAATGCTCAGAACATCACCGACAATTTGCTCGGCAAACTGCTGCGAAGCGACGTTCGGGGAAGATCATGATGGGAACCTCTATCTTGTGGATCTCGACGGCCAAGTCTTTCGCGTGATCGAAAATCTTTCCTCACGCTATTTTCCAGATGCGGTGCCCGCTCGGCCCGTTGAGGAGGACATTTCCCCGGCTGCCGAAATTCTCGCGAGGATCAGTTTCAGTGTTTGTGCCGTGCCACGCCCACGCGCTTCGCGCGGGCGTGCGTATTGATGTAAGAAAACACGCCCGCGCGAAGCGCGTGGGCGTGGCACGGCTGAAACGGTCGCCTGATTCAAAATTCGGCCTGCCGCCGCCGTCCGTCAGGGATGCTGAGCGCAGACCCCAAAGGCTGTCAGCGTCAATTCGGGCAAACTTGAGAAGTTATTCCGCGCAAAGTCTGAGTTTGACCGGGGATTCGTCACGCGAAAACCATCCGGAAAAATGCTCTTGACACATATCCTCAAGAGGAACGCCAACTTCGTCGAAAATGATACAGACGGTTTGCAACGGATCACTATCGCGCACGCCAGAGAGTGCAAAGTCGAAAGACGATGCCCAGACGGTGGTGGCGGTGGATGCGGGAGAATCGTCAAAGGGGGGGGCAGGACAATTCGACACGTCATCCGTAGGACCTAGCGTCCTGCGCTCGCCGTATCATCCTACCTCACACGGGCACAACGACTTGCGGATCGAGTCGGCTGTGTCCGCCGAATGGTTGACACCCAAACAAGCCTCACGCGACTGTTTTTTCGGCGTGGCAGCCCGTGCTGTTGTGCCGAAAGGGCGGTCGATGGTCTGCCACGAGTTTCGTGGCAGCCGGACCGCTTGGTGCTTTTCGTCGTCGTAGGCACGAAAAGCTCAGGCAATCGTCACGGGTGAAGATCCGGAGGGTCGCGACGCCCTTCTGAGAGTTATAACTTAGGTGATTGGAGAGCCCGCGATGAGAACGATCTTCACTACTGGTCAGGTAGCCAAGATCTGCAAGGTTGCACCTCGCACCGTGAGCAAGTGGTTCGACTCGGGTCGCCTGCGCGGCTATCGCATTCCTGGTTCCCAGGACAGGCGGATCCCCCGCGAACACTTGATTCGGTTTTTGAAAGAACACGGCATGCCGCTGGGCGAGCTGGAAGACGAGGCGATGGGCAAGTTGCTCCTCGTCGGCGTCGAAGGCTTGGTCAAAAGCTCGCTCATTGAGCTAATGCCGCCGGAAGACTATAAACTCGAATACGCCCACAGCGGCTTCGAGGCGGGGATTCAAGCCGAATCTCTGCATCCCGATTGCGTGGTGATCGACTTCGGCATGGGACGCCAGGAAGCCATGTTGATCGCCCAGAATCTGCGCAAGAACCAGGATTACGCGGATTGCGTACTCGTGGCCTTGCTCAGTGATGACGACACCGCGAGCGGTTTCGACCGCTCGATCTTCAGCGAAACGTTCCGTAAACCGTTCGACTCGGCTTTGCTGGCCGAACGGATCCGGACGCTGGTCGGCCGCAAGAAGCAGCTTGCCTAGCGAATGATCCCGGGTGAGCCGCGCCTGCCTGCCAAGGACGGTTCGGCAGCGCCAGCTCTCATTTCGATTTTCGCCACGGGATGTCGACGGACATCCCGTGTTTTATTTGATACACAGAGAAGGAAGCCCAGGGGTTGCAACCCCTGGGCTTCCTTTTATATCTCGCGCGACATCTCACCCCGCCGCCAGAGGAAACCGTCCAGCACATAATGTGTCACTTGGGGGACGGCGAGCACTGCGACGAGTGCCGGGCGATATGCGCCGATATCAATCGCCGGGCCGAACCATGTCAGATGTTCCTGCCAGATTGCACGATTCCAAAACAACTCTTCGACATACGCCAGCAGCCAGACTGTCGCGACAAACAGAACTCCGGCCCGGAACAGAGATCCGCTGAGCCAGCGAGGTTCGCCCGCCGCGCGCGAATACCAGAACGTCAGGCATAAATACGGGATGCCGTGGATCAGGACATTCGTGACGGTAAAGGCGTAGTCGGAATTGAGTGCGACAATGCCGAGGTACCAGCAGGCTGCCGTTGTCCCGACGACAATATCCTTGCCCAGATCACGAAAATTGCCGCGCAGCCACTGGATTGCCGCACGCACGGCATACACGGTCATCACTGCCGCATAGAGTGGAAAGAGGATTTGAGCCAGCGCGGCCGGCACTTGGAAAAAATCGTCTGAGACGAACCACCAGAACTGTCGCGGCAAATGGGCGTGCCAATACACCAGCGGGTAGATCGTCGCGAGATAAATGGCCGCGTAATCGAGCCAAGCAGAGTGGGGCGAGTCCTTCGCCCGCCGACGATACCACGCGACCCAGCCGACTTGCTGCCGGACGAAATGAAACACGGCGAGATACGCCAGGCAGCGCCAGAAAACTGGTTCGCTCTCGGAAGCCACGGCCCAACCGAGCAGAAACGCGAGTGCTGGCGTGAGCAAAAACAGCCACGGCCGCCGTCGCAGTTCGGCCGGAATGAAATAAACACGAAACGCCGTGGCGTAGACATGGGCCACATCCACCAGCAACACGCCCGTCACCCACGTCCATTCGGGGGCGTCTTGAGTGAGCAATCCCTGCCACCAGCCATAGGCCAAGAGCAGCGCGGATACGATCGCACTGCCGAGAAATGCACTCAGATCGACTGTGCGAGAAAAGATCCACACCGGTGCGTTACCAGCGCTGTCGTGTTCAGTCGCGAAAGAGATGGCCAAGGAGTGGGGGCGAGCGCTGCGAGCGACTTTCATGATGTCGCCTGCGCCGAAACAGCCGCCAACACTTCCCGCGCGGCTCGCAGACCATGATCAAACGCCTCTTCGCACAGCGCTACGCCTGAAAGGTCGGTATTCGCAAAATGGATGCCGCCCCACGGGCGCGCCGCGACTTGGCGGGCCGAACTCCAGACGAACCCCGGCGTCGGGCGGATCATCCCATGTCCCCAGCGCTGAATGTCGAGGCGTGTCACCAGCCCGCGAATTTCAGGATGCGCGCGTTCGATGTCAGCCAGCACCGATTCGGCCAACTCTTCCCACGTCGCGTTCAGCAGCCATTTGCGATTCGCGGATTCATCGCCCTCGCACAGCGGAAGATAGTATGTCCAAACCGTTGAGCCGTCATCGCGCAACTGCTGATGCGTGGCGACAACATAACCCAATGAAGGGCTGTCATAAAACACATTGTCCCACGCTGGCGGATACCCGACAGATGCGGGCCGATTGGACAGGCACAAATTCGCAACCAGCCACGCGCCGTAATGAAACTGCTTTGCAGCGGCCGCGCGCTCCGGGTCGTGTGCCAGACCTTGAATCAACCGAGTCGCCAGCAGTTGCGGGGCGGCCCAAATGACGTGCCGAGTGCGATAGCCGCGGACTTTCTCGTCCGCTGTCACCGCGATAATCTCCAGCAACTCGCCAGGTTGTTTTGCTGGGCGAACTTCCGTCATGGCAGTTTGCGTATGGATCGTTCCCGCCGCATGGTCCGCAAGATGTTTCACAATCCGGCCGTTGCCCTCGGGCCAAGTGAGCAGGGCTTGCGGTTTCGCAGCCGACGAAGCCAGCCGCGCTGCGAAGTAAAACACCCCGGCCCAGGCGCTGGTCTGCTCCAAAGTCAGCCCGTAGTCATCCCGGCAGGCATAGTCGAGGCTCCAACGGACGCGTGGCGATGTCCAGCCGCGCTCATCCAGCCACTGAGCGAACGAGATCGCATCCAGTTGCGTGACTGCCGGATCGTCGGAACATTGCGAGACGGGAATCGTGAACGCCCGCCGGCCTTGCTCGTCCTTCCAATCCGCCCAGCGACCGATTTCCTGCTGAAACGCCTGCCATTGCTGCAAATCACTGTCACTGGCCCCGTGCTCGAGGAAGAGTCCCTCATGCCAGATACCGTCGTGAAACAAGCGTTCTTCCGGCTCGCGGCACACGAACTCCTCGCGGCCGCGCACCATACCATTTGAAGCGCGCGCTTCGAGCACGCCCATTTTATCGAGTAGGGCGATGAGGTCGGTTTGATGCGGCAGCGGGATCGGCAAATAGTGGGCACCCCAGGGAGCGGGGATGGAACCATACGCTGTGGATTGCGATGTCCCCCCGAGCAGGGCGTCCATCTCCAAAACAACGACATCTTCATAACCCTGCCGCCTGAGTTCCCACGCGGCCGACAACCCCGCGATGCCGCCACCGACGATCACCACGCCGACCTCTTGCCAGTTCTCATCCGCGGGGATCGGTCGCCAGCCATCGCGCAGCCGATGGCCGATGTTGACAGCCGTATCCACGATCTCGCCCGCAGGTGGCAAGCGCGATCGCACTTCACAGCCCATCAATGTCAGCCACGGAGCGGCACACAACCCCACCAGCACGTCTCGGCGTCGCAAGCGGCTCATGTCGGACATCATGAATCGTGATCCCGCGAGCCTCACGGCTGTAGAAAAACAGGAACCGCAGATTTCACAGATGAGCGCAGATTTTTAAGAGATGATTTCACAGTTCATTCTTTTTCACATGGCACACATTTTGAACTCGTAAATCTCGCGGGGATTTCTGCGAATGTTGACGATCACCAACACGTTGGAAATGTGCCGCCACGGAATTCCACATGCTGTGGAGCATAGAGCCTACGGAATACCGGTTGTTCATGTTCCAATCTTCTTCTGATCTGCGTCCATCTGCGAAATCTGCGGTTAACTTCTTCTGACATCAGTTCCATCGCCCCCATTCCGCTTCGTAATAGCGGACCAGCGCCATGTTATCGAGGCGGTTGATCTCGACTTCTACCGGTCCCAGATCCTGCGATAAGTCAAACATCCCGGCCAGCACCTTAGGATTTAGAAATCGCAATTGACCGGCCACATTTCTCGGTAAATGATCGGGCACCTCAAACGGTTGTCGCGACGCCAGCGCATAACCCCACACGCCGAAGGAAGGGACCGCCGCGCAGTAAGGCCGCACCTGAAACCCCGCCGCTTCCATCGTCCGCAAAATACACCAATAGGCCGAGCGGGCAATCACGGGCGAGGTGCATTGAATGCTGATGACGGCCGACTCCGTCACCCGCGCGTGCAGCAACCGGAAGAATCGCGTTGTATACAGCTTCCCCAGCGAAAACGTGTTCGGATCAGGGAAGTCGATGATCACGGCATCAAATAGCGCGGTTGATTTCTCCAGCCAGAGCATCGCATCGTCATTGATGACCGTGACGCGCGGATCAGCGAGCGATTCCGCATTCAGCGCCGCCAAGGGCGGAAAGTTCGCCGCGAGCGAAGTCATCTCCGGGTCGATGTCGATCAAGGTGACTTGCCGGATGTTGGGATACCGCAGCACTTCCCGCACCGCCAGGCCATCGCCCCCACCGAGAACCAGCACACGTTCGACATGCTCTGTCATGGCGAGCGCCGGATGGACGAGCGCTTCGTGATAGCGGTATTCATCGGCCGAGTTGAACTGCAAATTACCGTTGAGATACAGCTGGAAGCTGCTGTCCGATTGCGTGACGACGATCCGCTGATAATGCGTGGTCCGCGCATAAACAACCGGATGCGTGAATAGATTCTCTTCCGCCAGCGAGGTCAGTGAATCGGCTTTGATGAAACCAGCGAGCAACAGTCCCAGGATTAGCACGGCCCGGCCGCGCAGTCCGCCCAGGCAGCGCTCCGGCAGCAGCGGCCGCAGCAGCCAGGTTCCCCACAACGCGACGCCGGCATTCAACATTCCGAACAGCAGCGATGTCCGGACCAACCCCAACCGGGGCACGAAGAGCGTTGGAAACAAGACTGATGCCACGAGCGCGCCGATATAGTCAAACGTAAGCACGCGAGCCACCAGGTCGCCGAAATCGAGATGCTCTTTCAAAATCCGCATGAGCAATGGCAACTCGAGGCCGACCAGCACGCCGATGGCGAACACGATCAAGTACAGCACCAGGCTGAAATGCTGAGCCGAGGAAAACGAGAAAAACAGGAGCGGAGCCGAGGTCCCACCCAGCAGCGCCACGCCAAGTTCGACTTCGAGAAAAATGCGCGCGAGCTGGCGTTTGATGAAGCCGGAAATCCATGCCCCGACGCCCATCGCTGAGAGGTAAATGCCGATGATCAGCGAGAACTGCGTGACGGAATCGCCGAGAACATAACTAGCCAGCGTGCCTGCCAGCAGTTCGTAAATCAGCCCGCACGTCGCGATGACCAGCACATTGAGATACAGCAAATACAACGGCATGCGATGCATAGGGAAGGCTGAGGGTTAAGAGTTAAGGGTTGAGGGCCGGAATGACTCACATGAGGGAAAGGTAATAACGACTTCATGGCACCGGTGTTCTCTTTCTCCGGCCCTTAGCTCTTAACCCTCAACTCTTAGCTTTTTCATCAGCCTTGAATGGCGGCGGAGATGATCAGCGAGATGCCGATCAGCATGGCAGCGAGAATGATCGCCAGCGCCATGTTGTGATCTTCCTCGATCTCTTTTCGCACCGAGAACGGCGACAGACGCACGAACAGCCACAACGCACCGGCGAACACCACCAGTCCCAATAGGGCGAAGACGACCGCCGACGCCAGATGCGCCGCCAGCGTTCCCCACATGCCTGTCTCCACGGTGGACTCGGCAACTTGCGCCAACACCGGATTCGCAAACAAAAATTGCAGCATGATTATTTCCCGCCTCCCCAGCCACCCGAAAACACCGACCCATGCCCGCCCGAGGTCGTCCCCGTCGCGTGCGTTCCGGCGGGTGACACCACCACCGGCACCCACCCCTTCCAACCGCTGGCCGCACCGACGAGATACCACACGAGAATCACGCCGGATGTCGCGGCGTTCGTTTGCTTCAACATGGCATACTCCTATTCATCATCATCACCGCCGCCCGTATCGTAGGGGTTGAACTCACTGTCATGCCAGCGTCGCTGCTCGAAGCTGTGCGCATAGGCCAGCGAACCGAGCGGAATTGTCGACACCAGCCCCGCGGCCCATAACGTCAAACCGAAATCGACGACGCGGCCCGTCAGCATGGGCAACAACGCGTAAATTGCACCAATCCCCAGCAGAAACACGACCCATTGCAGATAGACCAGATTCGTCACAGGATTCGGCTGATTCGGCGCGACTCCCCAGCCGCGCGGCAAGTTGCTCACGCCAAACGCCTGCTCGACCTCCGCATGCGGTAGATATTCGGAAAGTGCGGAGTTGATCTCAGAAGTCGTCTCCTGCGGATTCGATGACGAGACCTCGAGCGATAAACTGAACGGCGGCGAGATGTAATCGTTCATCCCCACCTCTTCACCGGCCTGCACCTTCCAATAGAATTCGCCCCACACCTGCTGCACGCGTGCCGCGGCTTTTTGAAATAGCCGAAACGTCCGGCCCTCGTAAGTCGCCGTGGGATAAGACCGCTTGATGGAACCGATGGGAACCGGCTTTCCCAGGCTCCAATGATCGTCGGATTCAATCAGCCAGCGATACCCGTGCCGCGGCGCGTAAAGCAGATACTCCTGCCAGTAGTACTTCTTGTCGAAGGTGACCGACCGCCGCACATAACCGATGACGCGGTATTCAATGTCTCGCAGCTTTCCGCGACTGCCGAGCGGAATTTTTAAATCCGGACTGGGGGGCTTCACCGTCGAGAGAAATTCCAGTTTGTTGCCGGTGACATCCAGCAGTGATCGGCAGTTCGGGCACGTCACCCTTTGGGCCTCATCCGGTGCGACAAGCTCTAAAGGCCCGCCGCACTTGGGGCAGTTCAAATGGGCCGCGCCGACTGTTTCGGTTGAGACCTCTTTCAACGCCGCCGCAGCCAGGCCCAGTTCCAGCAGAGTAGCCGATTCCCCCACGAAGAGTTGAGGCGATTCGCCGCTATATTCAATTGTCCCGAGTTGACCACTTGGTCCTTCAAAATCGACGAACCGATGTGTGGCCTGCAATGTGGGACTGAAAGGCAAGTCGCCTTCCGCACCCGCGACAATCGCAGTGCCGGCTTCCGCCACGACGAACTCGCCGGCCGCACCCAGCGAGAGTTTCTCGCCCGCGTTCAAGGTTTCATACGCCGGGATCAGTGTCGCATCCTTGACCATGCGTGCCTGGAGAATGCCGAAGCGGCCTTGCGCTTCAGACAGCCAGCCCCATTTGCCGCCGGGCATCGCAACGTACCATTCGTCCCACACGCCGCCGGCGAAGTGCCGGTACTGCACGCGGCCGATGAGACGGAATGCCTTGCCCCGCCAAGTGCCGCGCAATCCCAGTTGCAGCGGCGATTCCGAGTCGGTGATCTCGGCGACCTTGCCCAGATCAGTCAACTGGCGATCCTGCCGCGCGATCGCGGAATGGCAATAGGGGCAGACCGTGACCAAGGACATCGTCGAGCGAAACTCGACGGTCCCGCCGCACGCCGGGCACGCACTGGTCTTCCGCGCCATCTCGCGATTGAACTCCTGAACGCAAGCCGTCGAAATTTCTGTTGTGGCAGCGTACCGTCGATAGGAAAGGGATGCCACGCCGCGCGACATGCCATAGCGCGTGCCATCTCCATCATGTGGAGCGTGTGACAGATGGTCAAAGCCCGCCGTCGGCGACGGCGGGACCACGCATGTGAACGGGATGGTCCCGGCGATGCCATCGCCGGGCTTTGAGCGGTCAGGCAAGCGAACAATCAATGGAAACGAAACCGCCGCGGAAAACGGGAGTTCTTCGCGGCGGTGAAATTTTTGAATGAGTCGACCAATGGTCCGCTCGAACGGCGGCACATTCAATCGGCGACTGGGCCGGGGGCTTGCCGATGGGGATCGCTCGGGAGCGCACCGGAACATAATTCGTCGCGGACGATGTTCATGTCCCGCGGCGCCTCAATGCCCAATCGCACCGTGTTCGGGCCAATTCGCACGATGGTGATCGTGACCTTGTCACCGACCAGAATTTTTTCGCCCGGCTTCCTCGATAACACCAACATTCCGCACACCCCTTTCCTAATCGAAGCTTCCCTGTCTTCGCGAAGGCCCCAACCCACGCTGGATCACGGCTATCTTCGACGCCTCGACGAATGACACGGAGCGAAACTGGCTGCTCAGCAGCCGTGCGGATCACTCGCCCACTGTCATCAGTTCGATGGCGTGGTCATAAAGATAACGCCATCGTGCAGGAGAAATCCAGCAAAAAACGCCATTTCGCCAGAAACGCGACGGAATATCTCGGCTCGCTCCGCCCAATTCCCCGCCCGTCAACCCCAGTTAACTTGTACGCACAGTCACATTGTTCACCTGCCCGCTTTTTAAGCACGGCACATTGCTCAAGAAACAGGCGGTAGATTTGGCTGCGTGAGGATGCGGTTGTTGTCGCTAGTCGGTTGCCTTGCATTTCCGCCCCGGCTGGGCGATCCTAAGTGCTGAATTACCAATCGATTGAGACGGGCCAACCGGGGCAATCGAATTTTCTGGGAGGAGCGTTGTCTCATGGTCCGGATCGGAATTGTCGGCATCGGTTTCATGGGGTGGACCCATTTCGCCGGGGCGACCAAAATCAATGATGCAGGCAAGCCGACCGGTTCCAAACTCAAAGGGGGAGCGGTTACGGCGATCTGCGCGCGTAGTCCGGAGAAACTTGCCGGCGACTGGACCAGCATCCAGGGAAACTTTGGCCCGCCCGGTCCGCAGCTCGATCTGACGAAGATCAGCGCGTATGACAATTACCGTGAACTGCTCGCCGACCCGGACATCGACCTGGTTGATATTTGTCTGCCCAACGATCAGCACGAGGCGATCGCGATTGCCGCACTCCAGGCCGGCAAGCATGTCTTAGTCGAGAAGCCGATCGCCACGGATTTGAAAGCCGCCGAGCGGATGGTGGCCGCGGCCAAGAAAGCCGGTAAGCTGTTGATGGTGGCTCATGTGTTGCCGTTCTTCCCGGAGTTTCAATTCGCCGCCGAATGCGTGGCGTCTCAGAAGTACGGCAAGCTGCTGGCAGCCCACTTCCGACGCGTGATCACCCCGCCCAAGTGGTCGGGTGATATGTCCGACTTCCGCAAGTTGGGAGGCTGGGGCATCGATCTGCATATTCACGACAACCACTTCATCAGCCTGATCGCCGGCACCCCCACCAGCGTCTTCTCGCGCGGGCTGATCCAAGACGGTCTCGTGAACCATGTTCACACCCAATATGTCTTTTCTGATCCCGGCCTGACGGTCTCGGCGGTCAGCGGCGGCATCGCGGCCGAGGGGCTGGCATTCGCGCACGGATATGAACTGTATTTCGAGAATGCGACACTCTTGATGTCGGCCGGGACTGTCGGCGGAGAGTGGTGCGTGGATCGCCCGCTCACTTTGGCTCAAGGGAGCAAGATCACCTCACCCAAACTCAAAGGGGGCGGCGAGTGGTGCTCGGCATTCACGGCCGAGTTGCAGACCGCGGTCAATGCTGTGCAGTCGGGCGAACTGCCGAAGCTGCTGTCCGGCGAATTGGCGCGCGATGCACTGCGCGTCTGTTTCGCAGAAGCGAAGAGCATCTCGACCGGTAAACCTGTGAAGGTGTAATTTGTTGCTTGCCGCTTCGCGGACCTGACATCGTCCACTCGCCGCGCTCTGATTTATTCACCATGCTCGAAAACCTTCCCCTGTCTCGTATCGAACATTCCGGTCTGACGATCGAGGGGTATTCGCGCGCCGCGGTCCAAAGCTATTGGCGCATTCCCGAACTCAAGATCGGATTCGATCTTGGCGGTAGCCCGTGGGACTTCATGGGCACGCCGACATTCTTCATCACGCATGCCCATCTCGATCACATGGCGGCGCTGCCGGTGTACGTCGCGCGCCGGCGGATGATGAAGATGGAGCCGCCCACGATCTATCTGCCACGCGAAAATGTCGAGTCGGTGGATCGCATGCTCAAAGCCTGGCAGCGGCTCGACCGCGGCCGGATGATCTGCAATCTCATCGGCGTTGGGCCGGGCGACGAAATTGAACTCGGCCGCGATCACTGCGTGACAGTCTTCTCCACCACGCACACGGTTCCCTCGGTCGGGTTTCAAGTCTGGCTGCGGCGCAGAAAATTAAAGCCCGAGTATCAGGGCCTGTCGGGTGATCAGATTCGCGATGTCCGGCTCTCGGGGATCGAAGTCAGTGCGGAAATCCGTACGCCAATCTTGTGTTACACGGGCGACACGTCACCCGCTGGTCTCGACGGTTACCCGCCGGCGTTCGAGAGCAAGATCCTAATCACCGAGCTGACGTTCTTCCGGCCCGAGCATCGGCGGGAAAAAATCCACAAGTTCGGCCACATGCATCTGGACGACTTCATCGAGCGGGCTGATCAATTTCAAAACGAACTGATCATCGCCATGCACTTCAGCACGCGCTACCAAACCAGCCAGATCGAACGGGCCGTGATGAAACGTCTGCCCACGCGGTTGAAGGACCGCATCAAGCTGTGGCTGTAAGTGTGACGGCATGATTTAGCCTGCAACTCGAGCGAGGAACGATTTATCCGTGCCACGACTTGTCCTCAAGTCGTGCTCGATGAACCACACGACTTGAGGACAAGTCGTGGCACAAGTGATATACCGTTGTGAGTCCCCCTCATCAGGCCGATGTGTGTTCGTTGCAACTCGTTGCCGGCTATGCTACCTGTAGGAACTGAACTGTTACTTTCCCCGCGCCCGAGATCATGGACACGATCACTGTTGTTTATCGGCTGACATGCCCGGCCGATCAGGTCGCCCAGATCAGCCGCGAGATCGCCCTCGAGCAAACGGTCGAAGTTCCCGACCGGCTCGTCACGTGCGCGAAGATTCGCAACGAGATCGTCGGCCGCGTGCTGGAAATCGTGCCGGTGTCGCAAACCGTCGATCAGTTCGATGTGCGGATCGCATATGCCGAAGAACTCGCCGCCAACAATCTGGGGCAGTTGCTGAATTTGCTGTTCGGAAACATTTCGCTCAAGCAGAAAATTCGCCTGCGGGAAGCGCGGTTTCCGGCCGCCTATCTGGCCCGGTTTCGCGGACCAAACCTGGGCATCGCCGGTTTACGAGCCGCCCTTGGTGTCTTCGGACGGCCGCTGTTGGCGACCGCGCTCAAGCCGAAGGGGTCATCCGCCGAACATCTGGCCCGTCTGGCGCGCGACTTCGCCGCGGGGGGTGGCGATCTTGTCAAAGACGATCACAATCTCGTTGAGACCGACTTCAACGACTTTCGCTCGCGAGTCGAACAATGCCACACTGCCGTTCGCTTTGGCAGTGAAGCCTCGGGACGACCGTGCTGGTATCTGCCGAATATTTCCGCGTCCGGCGGAGAACTGGAACGACGCATCGAGTATCTGGTCCGCACGGGGATTCGTGGCGTGCTGATCGCGCCGATGCTGGTCGGCCTCGATGAGGTCCGCCGACTCGCGGAAACGTATCCCCTTTATTTCCTCGCCCACCCGACATTCACCGGCGCGATGTTTCACGACCCGACACACGGCATCGATCCGGGGCTGCTCTTGGGGACGATGTTCCGCTTGGCGGGATGCGACGGCACAATCTTTCCCAATCGCGGCGGGCGGTTCGCTTTCACCGATGACGAGTGCCTGCAAATCGCCGAGCGCGCCCGCGAACCGCTAGGTTCACTCGCCGCGAGTTGGCCAGCGCCGGCCGGCGGGATGTCCTACGACACGCTGGCCTCGATGAGTGACGCTTTCGGTGCCGATGCGATGTATCTCATCGGCGGGGCGCTCCTGTCCGATTCGCAGAACCTCGCCGCCAGCACCCAGCGATTCCTGAACCGCATCCAGGAATTGTATCCCCAGCATCAGCACGCCGAACCGCAGTCTCTACTCTCCGCCTGCGAACTGCCGTCGTCCAATACGACGGCTCAACTGCTCCAGCACCTGGCGTTTCAGCCGGGCTTCCAGTGGGATGGCCGCGCGGTGGCCGCGTACAAAACCAATGGCGTGCTGCCGTTTCGCGCAGTCGCCCGCACGGAACTGATCGGCAAGGCGGGCGAACAGACGGCGTTCGATGTCCGCTATTTCGAGATCGGTCCCGGCGGACATTCCAGCCTGGAAAAACATCTCCACACGCATGTTGTCATCGGCGCACGGGGACAGGGGCTACTCTCCAGCGGCGACAAGTCGATTCCGCTTAAGCCGTTCGATGTCGCGTATGTCCCGCCACTGGAAGTGCATCAGCTGCGGAATGAATCGACGGAACCGTTCGGGTTCTTCTGCATCGTCGATCATGAACGCGATGTGCCGCAGGTGCCGTGAGTGACGATGAGAAATGGGCTGTGATACCAATCCCCAGAAAAAACAGCGCGGAGCGATTCTTGCAAAGCACGGTCATGCAATGAGTTAGGAAGTTCCGTCAGCGCTGTTATTTTCTGAGATGCGTATGAGTTGAAGATTTTGCCCATGAAACTCTCTCAATCGCCTGACACCGCACGCACATCTCGTCACGTCGATAAAAAAAAGCCCGGCGACTGGAATCAGCGGCCGGGCAATCATCACTGAATTGGAATCGAAGTCATACGGGGAGTTAGTCGACCGGGGCAACCGCTTTCTTGGCTGCGGGTTTGTCACCCGAGCCGGACGACTCGAGGTGAAAATCGAATTTGTTAGTTCCCGCTTGGACATCTTCCTTGAGAGACGACAGTTGGCCGCTGTACTGGCTGGGAATGGGCACGGTGGCTGGAAAGCCGGTAGGGTAATCGAAGTAGACTTTGTTCGGTCCGACTTTGGCACCATTCACTTTGTACGCATGTTCCAGCACATAGTCGCCGGTCTTATCGGTCATGCCGGAGGCGGCACGGCCGGAATCGGGCTGAAAGTTGACCGC
>Ga0105047_10004745_pt1 | contig 23586 bp, 18 predicted proteins | sample MAT04_FD_78384 | JGI IMG/M metagenome (GOLD analysis project Ga0105047, IMG submission 78384) | Freshwater microbial communities from Lake Fryxell liftoff mats and glacier meltwater in Antarctica - MAT-04 (megahit assembly) | ecosystem: Environmental > Aquatic > Freshwater > Ice > Liftoff... | reverse complement strand
CGGCAGCAGTACCATCCTGATCTTCGCACACCCCGATTCATGAAAGAGCGCCTCATCCTTCTCATCTACCGGGCGCTCCTCCCTCTCCTGTTCGTCATCGCCTTTCCCGGATGGATCGTGAAAATGCTCCGGCGTGGCGGCTTCGGGACAGCGCTCAACGAACGCATCGGTATATATACGCGCGTTGCGGAGTTCGAGCCCAGCGGTGCGATCCATCTCCACGCGGTCAGTGTCGGCGAAACCGTCCTCGCCCTCAAGCTCCTCCGCGAGTGGCAGCGGGCCGTTCCGGAAAGCCGCTTCGTCCTCGCCACCGGCACCGCCACCGGCCACGACCTCGCCACCCGCGCTGCCATTCCCGGGCTGCGGGTCACTTACTCGCCGTTGGATTTCCCGTGGATGGTCCGCAGTTATCTCAAGCGCTTCGAGCCATCCCGCGTCGTCCTCATCGAGGGTGAGGTCTGGCCGAACTTCCTCCGCATCGCGGAAAAGCGGGACATCCCCGTCCTCCTCGCCAACGCCCGCGTCTCCCCGCATTCCACGAAACGCTTTCTGAAATTCGCTCCTCTCCTCCGACCGTTTTACTCCCGCCTCTCCGCCGTCTGCATCCAGGAAAAGGAGCACCGCGAACTTTGGCTGGCCCTCGGCATTTCTCCGGAAAACATCCACGTGACAGGCAGCATCAAATTTGACCCCCAGTCCGCCATTCCACCACTACTCCGCGAGGATTTTTCTGAAATGCTCTCCGCTTTCGGAAACGGAAGATCCGTCGTCCTCGCCGCCTCCACGTTCCCCGGAGAGGAAGTCCTCATCGCCTCCGCCATCCACGCGGCGAATGTGGACGCGCTCCCCGTCATCGTCCCCCGCCATGCCGAGCGACGCGCTGAGGTTTTCCAAGCCCTCACCCAAGCCGGTTTCCAAGTCACTCTCCGCTCTTCTTTCACCGCTCCATCCCTTTTGGAAAAGCAGGTCTTCGTCATCGACACCACCGGCGAGCTCGCTGCCTGGACCTCACACGCGGATGTGGTCATCATCGGGAAATCCTTCCTCTCCACCGGCGGCCAGAATCCCGCCGAAGCCATACTCGCCCGCAAGCCCCTCATCCTTGGTCCTCACATGGAAAATTTCCAACCCCTCGTTCGCCACCTTCACGCGGCGGATGCGGCCATAGTCGCCCATACCCAGGAGGAAATCACCTCCGCCATCCGCTCCGCGCTGAATCCCTCCACCGCCACCGCTCTAACGCAAAACGCCTTCCGCGTCCTCTCCCTCCACGATGGCGCGACAAAACGCCATCTCCAAGTCTTGCAAGGCTCTGCCAAACCTGCGTGAATCCCTGAAAGCATGTTTGTCTTTTCCAATTAACCTTCCTAACTTCCGCCCCGTGAGCGATACCCCTCCCAATCCCCTCGAAGGACTTCTTTCAGAATTCGCACTCGGCCCCGCGTGGGCACGTGCGAAATCCGAACCCGTGAAACAAAAATTCAAGGAATCCGCCGAGCGCGAATTCCAGCCCCGCCGTCGCGACGACCGCCAAGGCGGAGGCCGTGGCCGCGACGACCGCGGGGAGCGCCGCCAAGGTGGTGGCGACCGCCGCGAAGGTAATGGCGAGCGCCGTCAAGGCGGAGGCGGAGGCCAGCACCGCGATGACGGGCGCAACAGCCGGGGCCGCCCGGATTTCCGCAGCGAGGAGTTCGCACCCGCCGAGGGAGTCACAGTCACGCTGGTTCCAGACAAGCACGCCATCCAGCTCGTCTGCAAGGAAGTCCAACAGGTCGCACGCGTCTATCCCCTTTTCGATATCGCCCAGATCATCCTCGCCGAGCGCTCCCGCAGCCGCGCGGTTTTCGAGATTTCCGAGAAACACGAACCCTTTCTCCGCTGCAAGATCGAGGAGGCCATCTACCTCACCAAGGAGGAGGCGCTCCGCCACCTTCTCGCCGCCGATTGGCGCGACCGCTACATCGAGGAAAGCACCGTTGAAATCGATCCGCCTAAGGGAAATTTCCAGAGCGTTGCCAAGTGCGGCATCTCCGGTGTGTGGCTTGGCCCGCCGAACTACCATGGTTATCAGACGGATATCCGCCGCCTTCACCGCGAGCTTTTCTCCTCCATGCCTTTCGAGGCATACTCCGCCAAAGTCCGCACCGAGCGCTCGGAGGAGGCCGTCAACGCATGGCTCGACTCCATGAAAACCCAGACCCGCTGGCGCATCCTCTCCGATGAGGAGAGCGCAGGAGTGCCGCTTTCCAAAGCGGCACCCACCGAAGAACCCAGCGATACTTTTCCCGAGGAAATCCCCGCCGGAGTCACAGAGGATCAGACAGATACGGGAGATCCAGTTTCGGAAAAAACGGAAGCACCGGTCGCAGAGGAAACGGAAACCCAGTCCCCTGAAGAAACGGAAGTCCCAGCCGAAGTGGCAGCGGAAGCCGAGGCACCCGCCGAAGAACCCGCCGCCCAAGCCCCGCCGGAGCAAGAAATCAAATGGTTCACCGACCGCGCGGAATTCGAGCGCGCGCTTTCCGCAGAGGTTTTGGAAAAAGTCTTCCACAGCACCCGCAAGGCGAAAGTCTCCGCAGGCATCCTCGGCAAAAGCCTCTCCCCAGGTCTGCTCGTCCGCCTCAAAGGAGCCGGCAACCACGCCCGCAAGCACGCGGCAATCATGATTCCGGCCATTTGCAAAATCCTCGAGGCCGAGCACATGCCCGTTTTCAAGCGCAAGGGCAAGCTCTTCACCGGACCCGCGCGTCCGCACGCCCTCGCAGCGGATGCCGTCCTCGCTCCCCGCCCTGCCCAGATGGTCACATGGATCAGAGAAAACAACCCCGCGAAACTCGAAGGCCTTTGGAACCACGTCCTTCCTGAAGGAGCCTCCGCCCCGCCCGCCGAATACGCCGCGGATCTCTTCTGGCTCCTCCAGCAAGGCCACATCCTCCTCTACACCGATGACGTCCTCTCAGTCCAGGAACAGCCCAAGCCCCCGGAACCGAAAAAGCCCAAGCAGCCAAAGAAGAAAGCACTGGTAACAGCGCCCGCTGCGGAGCCAGAGATAAAAGAAGCAAACTCCTCCGAGCCTGCAACACGGTCCACCGAGGAAAATATCTCCTCCACCGAGTCCGGGAGCGAGTCGATCATGCGAAAAGCACCCTCCCCTGAGCTCGATACGCCACCCGCCGGGGAAGAAGCATCCTCGTCCGAGTCGGAAGCCGCGCCTTCCGAGAAAAAAGCACCCACCCCCGAGCCTTTACCCGAAATCCCCGAGGAAAAAGCCGCTCCCGAACCCATGGAAATCCTCACCGAAGCAGTCAAAGACATCGTGGAGACCGTTTCCGAAACCGCTTCCAAACTCATCGAAGCCGCATTCGCCGCGAGCGCCCCGGAGACTCCCGCCCCGGCTCCCGAGGATCCCAAGGAGAAGCCCGAAACAGAGCCTCTTCCTTGAAAGTTGAAATTTGAAAGTTGAAATTTAATGTCCCAACAGCAGACCCTCGCCACCGCCGCCACCCTCGAAGGCACATCCCTCCACACCGGGGAGAAAGTCACCCTCACGCTCAGGCCCGCACCTGAGAACCACGGGTTCAAATTCCGCCGTGTCGATCTCCCGGACCAGCCTTTCATCAATGCGGACGCCGGCAAGGTCCAGACCGTCGAGCGCGCGACGACGCTTGCCGAGGGTTCCGTGAAGGTCCACACCATCGAGCACGTCCTCTCCGCCCTCACAGGCATGGGCATCGACAACGCGCTCATCGAGATGGATGCCAACGAGCCGCCCATCGGAGATGGCTCGTCCCTGCCATTTGTCCAGCTCATCAGGAAAGCCGGCATCCAGCAGCAGGACGCCATCCGCAAGGTCTGGGAAATCCGCGAGCCCATCCATCAGGAAATGGGAGATGGCACCCTCATCACCATCGTCCCCAGCAAGACCTTCCGAGTCTCCGTCACCAACGTCGGCCCCGAAGGACGCTTCACCCAGTACTTTTCCTCCGAGGTTACGCCCGAGCTTTACGAAAAGGAAATCGCCCCCGCCCGCACCTTCGTTCATTACGAGGATGTGAAGCCACTCCTCGACAAGGGTCTCATCAAAGGCGGCTCTCTGGAGAGTGCCGTCGTCATCCGTGGCAACGAAGTCATGTCCAAGGAGCCGATGCGTTTCAGCAACGAATTCGCACGCCACAAGGCGCTCGATCTCATCGGTGATTTCATCCTCTCCGGGAAAAGGATTTTGGGTCACGTCATCGCCGTGAAGCCCGGCCACGGCCCGAACACGAAAATGGCCCTCACACTGAAAAAGGAATACGAGCGGATGCGCGCCATGGTCCCCGCCCCCATCTCCATCCCGGATGGCGAGAGCGTGCTGGATGTGAACGAGGTGATGAGAATCCTTCCGCACCGCTACCCTTTCCTGATGGTGGACCGCGTCATCGACTTCGGGGAAAACTCCTGCACCGCCCTGAAAAACGTCTCGATCAACGAGCCCTATTTCCAAGGCCATTTCCCCGGCCACCCCATCATGCCCGGCGTGCTCCAGCTCGAAGGCATGGCCCAGGTCTCCTCCATCCTCATGCTCCGCAAGCCGGAGAACCTCGGGAAAATCGGCTATTTCCTCTCCGCCGACAACGTGAAATGGCGCAAGCCCGTCATGCCCGGCGACACCCTTATCACCGAGGCGAAAACCACCAAGGTCCGCGGCAACATCGGCCAGACGAGCTGCCGCTGTCTCGTCAACGGCGATGTCGTCTCCGAGGCGGATCTCAAGTTCGCACTGTTTGACCGGTAGCCGTTTCTCCACCCGCACGAAATTTCCGCCTCTATCGGTGAGAATTTGATTGATCGCGGCTGCGCGGGAATGATTCTCGCGCACATGCTTGTCCCCTCGCTGCTGATCTTCCTGAGTTTCGTTGTGCTCTTCGTTGGAGCGGAGTTTCTCGTCCGGGGAGGTGCCGGGCTCGCGCTCAGGCTCGGGCTTTCCCCTCTGGTCGTAGGTCTTACGGTCGTGGCCTACGGAACCTCCATGCCGGAGTTGCTCGTCTCTCTGAAAGCCGCGTTCTCCGGCCAGCCGGACATCGCGCTGGGGAATGTGGTCGGCTCCAATATTTTCAACATCGCAGTCATTCTCGGCCTCTCCGCCATCGTCTTTCCCGTGGCGACGAATCTGCAGGTGATCAAGTGGGACGCGCCCCTGCTGCTGGCTGTCACCGTGCTTTCGACACTCACTTTCATCGACGGGCAGGTTTCCCGAGTCGAAGGCATTGTATTCGTATGCGGCGCCATCGCCTGCACCGTCTGGACAGTTTGGGCTGCGAAAAAGGAGCCCAAAGTCGCGTCCGAGGCGGAAGAAGTTGCCGCTCCCTCGGGCGGGAGCCTCACGGGAGACGTTTTCAAAATCATCATCGGCCTGGGAGTTCTGATCCTCGGCTCGCGGCTGCTTGTGGACAATGCCGTGACGGTAGCCAGTTCCCTCGGTGTGTCGGAAGCGGTGATCGGCCTGACCATCATCGCGGCAGGGACCTCCATGCCGGAGCTGGCCACCTCGGTCGTCGCGGCCTGGCGGCGTCAGTCCGATATCGCTTTGGGAAATGTCCTGGGTTCCAACCTTTTCAACATCCTGTTCGTCCTCGGCGGCAGCTCCATCATCCATCCTGTCAGCACAAAGGGGATGACCATGCTGGATCTCGGCATGATGATAGGAGTTACCGCGCTGCTGCTTCCCATTCTGATCACCGGAAAGCGGATTAACAGGATCGAGGGACTGCTGCTTTTCATCAGCTACATCGCCTATCTTTTCTTCCTCTGGCCGAAGTAGATCCGACTGGTGTTTAGGAAAATGTTTCCTACGGATGCAACTCGATGGCTGGCACGTCCTCCTCGCTTTCGTCTTCCTCGTCATCAGGCTTGGGCATGGAGATGCCTTCGAGAAACTGGTAATGGTCCAGCCCCTCGAAGAAGCTTTCCAGGCCCCGGCCTTTCGCGTGATAGAGCCTCGGGCGTGAGTGGAGCTGGCGGAGGACGCGGTCGGCATCGCCCGCGAGGGTGGAGATATTCCTGCCGCGCACTGCGGAGATGTCGTTCCCGTAGGTGCCGAAGTAGAAGATGCGGGATGGATCGATGCCCCAGCGGTTCTCCAGATACCTCAGCGCCACGTCCTTTCCGCTGTGGATGGGGATGACATCCACGTAGGCTTTCGCGGTGACGATGACTTTCGCGGAAATTCCTTTTTCACGGAGCAAACTCTGGAGGGCGAGACGGCCGGAGGCGTGCTTCGCGTCCATGAGGTAGGAGACTTTGAACTCATGCTGGAAATGTTCTTCCTGCATCGTCAATCCACCAATGCCGGAGAATGCCTCCTCCACCGCGTCCCGGTTCCAGCGGGTCGCGATCTGCTGCCGCCAACGCTCGTCCTGCACGCCGGTTTCCCCGTAGCGGATCTCCGCTCCCAGGCCGGAGATGACAAAGCCGGGCTCCGGCATTCCACAGCGTCGGATGACCTCCCATGCCTCGTCGAAGGAAAGCCCGGTGGCGATGCCGAAACCGACGGGATGCCCGGTGAATATCTTCCTCCATTTTTCCAAAAGCTCTCCGGACTGCTCCTCGATGCGGGGCAGGAGATCCATCACCACCCAGCGCTCGCGCTCGACCAAGGAGCCGCGCGTGCTGCTTGTGCGCTCTTTCGGAACCGGCGGGAGGATGCTGAAAACTTCGTCCAGATAGGTGGAGACGTGCGCCGCCCATGAGTAATGGATGCGGACCTCGCGGTGGCCGGTTTCGGATAGTTCCTTCTGCTTTACCGGATCGGACAGGATGTCCTCGATGGCCTTGCCCATGGCCTCGTAATCCAGCGGATCGACAAGGGTGCCGTTGCGGCAGTTCGCGATGATGTCGCGAGGGCCACCATCGTGGGTTGCTACCAAGGGGAGACCGGCGGCGGCGGCTTCCAACAGAGTCAGTCCGAAGGGCTCGGTGAAAGCGGGATTGACGAAGACCCCTTTCCGATCCGCAGCCCAGCGGTAGAAGCCCGCGACCTCGGGAGCCTTGTGGGTCTTCGGGTAGGCGGCGATGCCGTAGAGGTCGCCGTTGTCGATGCCGCGGAGGAGTTCCAGCCAGACCTTGCGGGTGCCGGGCGGGAGTTTGTCGAGGGATTCGCGGTTGCCGCCGATGAGGATGAGGTTCGCGTTTTCACGTAGCCATTGGTTTCCTGCGAAGGCGCGGACCAGGCCGGGGAGGTTTTTCCGCTCGTCGGCGCGGGCAATGGTAAGGACGGCGGGTTTCGATGGGTCTGTTAAAAAGGGAGCGAATTTTTCGTCAATCGCCGCCGCCATCGCCGGACTGCCGGGGCCGTCGAAACGGGTGAGATCCACACCAGGAGGGATCACGCGCATCCGGCTTTCCGAGTGCTGGTCGTAAAGGGCGTATTGCTCGTCCACCTCTTGGCGGGTGCTGGTGCAGACCATGCTGGCGGCATCGAGGCTAAGCTCCTCAGCCTCGATGCGGGCGGCGAGATTGTAGCGCTTCTCCATTTCCTCGGAGTCCACGCCACCTTCGATCAGGCGCTGGCGTTTCACCCGGCCTAACGAATGTCCGGTGAATACGAAGGGGCAACCGAGCACGGCGGCGATCTGGCGACCGACGTAGCCCGCGTCCGCGTAGTGGGCGTGGATGAGATCCGGCACCCGTTTTTCCCGGCGGAGGTATGCGAGCGTCCCGTCGATGAACGCGTCGAGATGACGCCAGACGATTTCCTTGCGAAGGTAGCGGCGGGGTCCGGCCTCGATGCGGATGATGTCTGCGATGTCGTCGAGTTTCTCGCGATCCTTCGCGTAGTCATCGGAAAGTTTCGGGTCGATGACCTTGCGGGTGATGAGGGAGACGCGTTTCACCCGCTCGTCTTTCGCGAGAGCTTTTACCAGTTCAAGGACGTAGAGACATTGGCCGCCGGTATCCGGATCGCGGCCCAGCTCCATGTGCTCGCCACGGATGAGTCCGTGGATGGAGAGGTGGAGGATGTCGAGTTTGCGTGAGGATTCGGATTTCATGATTCCAATACTCCGTGATGCTCCAGTCCCTCGATGATGCCTGCGGCGGCGATACCTTTGCCGCGATGGACGCGCGTGGAGTCGATGATTTCGAGAAGTTCGGGTTCGGCATTTCCAGGCACGGCTCCGCGCACCTCCGGCAGCAGGAACATGGAGGAATCGTTGCCGGTATCTCCGGCGACGACGATCTCATCAAGAGCTATGCCAAGCCGCTCGCACAGCCATGTGATGGCGTTGCCTTTGTTCGCGCGGACGGGAAGCACGTCGAGGTCGCGGGCGGAGGAGTAGATGACCTGCGCCATGAGGCCGGCGACGGTGAGCTTTTCCCGGATCGACTCGATGTCTTCCCACGAACGGTCGTGCCAGAACCAACTGCTTTTCCAAGCGTGCTGCTGCTCGGGCGGCTGCTCGGAAATGCCGTTGAATTCGGAGACGAGCTCGCGGACTTTTTCCAACTGCCAGCCGTGGTCGAGCAATTCGGCGAAGCCCTCGACCATCGCTCCGGCGGAGACATCGAAGACCATGGTGCCGACGCCGGTGATGTAGTAATCCGGCTCCGGCATTCCGTTGAGTCGGATCATTCGCATGGCATCCTCGTGAAGGCGGCCGGTGCAATAGACGAGAACCGTATCCTCCGTTTCCTTCCAGCGTTTCACGAACTCCGCCGTGGAATCCGTGTCCCCCAGCAGAGTGCCGTCCAGATCCGAGCAGAACAGCCGGACTTTCCTTTGATCTTCCATCATTGAGGGTAGCACCGCGACGGACAGGCTCAAGGGAATATGGAATCAGTCATTTCTCCAGCGGATGCTCTTTGAGAAGGGTCTCCATCTGATAGAAACTGGAGATACCCGCGGTGTCTTTGCGGACTTTCGCGATCTGCTCCGGTGTGATGGCGGAGGCCTTGTTGCCGAAGTTGTTACGGACGTAAGTGAGGACGTCGGCGAGCTCCTGGTCTTTCAGCAACCCGCCGAAGGGAGTCATGGGCACCTGGCCGTTATAGCTTTTCCCATGTAGCTCGAAGGGGCCTATCAGGCCGTGGAGGGTGATCTTGATGAGCCTCTCGGAATCACCATGGACGAAAATGCTGTCAGCGAGCGGCGGGAAGGCGGGATCGAGACCTTTTCCATCCGCCTGGTGACAAGTCGCGCAATGGCCATCCCGGAAATAGATCTTATGGCCGGCTTCGAACTGGCGTCCTTCCCCGGGAGTCAGCCACACCGGCACTTTTGGCATCGGATGGGGATCGACATCCGGTTCGGTTTTTCCTTTGAGACGGATGGCAGCCGCGTCGATCACATCCTTGCTCCAGACATCCGTGCCCTTGGCTTTGGCGGTTTCCACAACGGCGCCCGCCTCGGGTTTGTCAAACCATGTGGCGGCGATCACGGCCTCCAGGCGCACGCGACCCTGATCATCGCCAGCCGCCTGCGTGAGCAGATCGAGGGCATCGGGGAAGATATCGAAGTTGTAGCGCAGCACGCGGACTGCGGCGGAGCGGACATGGAAGTCTTCCGATTTCAAAAGCGTTTTCAACAGATCGGTATCAACCTTGTTGATGGCCCATGTGACCCACAATGCTTCAAGGCGTCTGTGTTCGAAGTTGGCGTCGTTCTTATCCAGGGCGGAAACCCATTTCCCCACGGCGGCGAAAACCTCGTCCGCCGGGTGGGCGCGGAGTTCGCGGCGGCTGCGGCTGCGGCTGTGGTATTCCGGCAGCTTGAGATTTTCCAAAAGGCTCTCCACTGGGGCACCCGCGACCTCGGCGGGTTTTACGAGCGGACGGGACGGATAGGTGATGCGGAATATGCGGCCATGCACATGGTCGCGAAGCGGATCGCGGGCGTTGTGCTGCATGTGGCCGATCAGGACATTCTGCCAGTCGATCACATAGAGCGATCCATCGGGGGCGAATTCAAAATCAGCGGGGCGGAAATTTCCGTCCGTGGACTCCAGCAGATTCTGGCGGAAGGCGGTCTTGTAGCCGGTGCCGTCATCCGCGATGGAGTGCTGCTTCAAGCCGAGGAAACCGATGCAGTTTCCGATCAGAGCGTCGCCCTGCACCTCGTCGGGGAAATGGCGGGAGGAGACGAACTCAAGGCCGGAAGTCGGGCGCACGGCCTGTCCGTTCGGGACGAGGTCAACGGTCTCAGGAGCTTTGGCACCGTAGGGTGGCTTCAGGGAAACGGGGAGTGCCCAGTTCCATGGAGGGCCGGAGGTGAAGATCAGGAAGTCCTGGCCCCATTTGTCGAAAGCGAAACCCCATGGGTTAGGGAGGTTCATCTGGATGGTGCGTTCGAGCTTGGTTTTCTGCGGGGAAAACCGGTAGAAACCACCATCAACGCCGCGCACCGGGCCGTAGGGAGTCTCGACGTTCGAGTGCAGGAAAACGCCCTCGCACATCATCAGAGCGCCGGATGGGTCGGCGGTGAAGGCACTGATCGCGTGGTGGGTATCGTGCGAGTCGAAGCCCGTCAGGATCACTTCCTTTGAATCCGCACGGTCGTCCCCGTCCTTGTCCGCGAGGAAAACCAGATGGGGTTCCTGCGAGACATAGACGCCGCCGGGAGCGAACTCGAAGCCGATGGGCAGGTGCAGATGGTCGGCAAAAACGGTTTCCTTATCGGCTTTCCCGTCTCCATCCGTGTCCTCGTAGATGAGGAGCTTGTCATTCGGTTTCGGATCGCCGGGGCGGTAGTGCGGGTAGGTCGGCATCACGGCGACCCACATGCGGCCCTTGTTGTCGAATGAGATCTGCATCGGATTTGCGAGGTTGGGAAACTCTTTTTCCGAGGCGAAAAGTTCCACCTTGTAGCCGTCCGGAGTTTTCAGATTTTTGAGCGATTCCTCACCGGAAAGGTAAGGCGCGGGGTTGTTGCCATAGTTTGTTTTCACCTCCGGAAGTGGATGGGTGGCCTTGTCGGCGGACTCCAGATCGAAGGTTTTGCCATTGGCCTCGGCCCAGATCGACTGGTCGCGCAGCTCGGTCATCTCACGCATTTTCTTCTGCTCGTGGGGGTAGTTGTCCGGGCCGAAAGGATTGAATCGGCGGCCATCGACATGCACGCCGTTAAGCATGCGGTAGTCGTTGAACCAGAACCAGTTCTTGTCCTTGACCGCAGCCAAGACGGCATCCTGTTTGCCTTTCGCCTCGCTTTTCCCATTTCCGAAAATGGCTTCCTGAAGCCAAGAGGAGAGAACCTTGTAGCCATCGTCGGTGGGAAGGAATCCGTTGCGGGTGAATGGTTTCTCCAGCCCCTCATAGAACTTGTGGCTCTTGTCGAAAACGTTGACGAATTCGACCTTGTTGGCTTTCGCAATCTCCTCCATCGCCTGGGTGTAGAGGCCGAGGTTCGCGTTTTCCGCGCGACCGTCAGGGAGGTCGCGGGACTTCGAGAGATTTTCATACGCGATGGGCGAGACGAGCACAAGCCGTGGAGCGGCCTTGCCGTTGTATTTCTGCGCGAGCGTGTGCTTCACGAAGCCATCGAGCTCGCCTTTGAAATTCTCCAGGCCCGACGGTCCGTCGTAGGATTCGTTGTAGCCGAAAAAGGCGATGAGCGTGTCGGGCTTCAGATCGGTGAGCCATTCGTCGGGGGTCGGGTAATGGCCCTCGCCGGCGTGGATCTGATGCTGGGGATGGAATTTTTCCGCTCCGGGAAATGCCCACTGGCTCTTGCGGGAAGGATGCGGACGGAAGCCAGGCGTGTCACCCGGGCGGCAGAGATTACGGATGTAGAGATTTTCCTGCGGAAATGAAATCTGTAGCCTCGCCTCCAGATACGGGTGGTCGATCATCCGTTCGCCAAGGCCGTTTCCGATCAGAACGATGCGTTCTGAGGATTTGGGCGCCAACGGATCGGCTTTCAGGCTGACAAGGGGTAGGAAAACGCAGAGCGGCAGTAGGATCTTTTTAAGCATGGGTGAAATGGGGTCTGGACAATCCGATACGGAGACAGGGCGCCGCGTCGATCAAAATTTTCGCAAATGGAGACTTTCGGGCTGTTTCAGGACATGTATGCTTGAGGGATGAAATGCAGGAATTTTTTCGCGATGCTCGGCGTGCTTGCCATGGCGGGCTGCGCCGGACCCAAGATCGAATCGATCGCGATGAACGGCATCACGCGCCTCCAGGTGCAGGCGCCCGCCCGCCAGTCATCCGTTCCGGTCGCCACCAGACCGCGGCTTCCGATGAGCACCGTGTTCAAGGGTGAGCCGAAATTCGCAGCCGTCGTCGCGAAGGCGGAACGGGAAGGCTGGCGCAAGCTGCCCATCGGCGAGCGGACCGCCCGTATCGCACGGGAAATGACCGGCGTTCCCTACACAGGCTACACGCTGGAAGTCGATGACCGCACCGAGTCTCCCGTGGTAAATCTAACCGGGATGGACTGCTGGACCTTTTACGAAAACTCCCTCGCGATCGCCCGCATGATCGCCTACAAGCCCGGTCCCTACAGCCCGGAGGACATGCTTCAGATGATCGAGCTGGAGCGCTACCGGGACGGGAAATGCACCGGCGCCTACCTCTCCAGGATGCATCATCTGGAGGAGGTTTTCCACGACAACCAGCGCCGCGGCTATGCCCTCAACATCACCTCCCGCATCCCCGGAGCGGAGCGGCTGACCCGCGAGATCCGTGAAATGACGGTGCAGTGGAAAAGCTACCGCTACCTGAAGAACAACCCCGCGCTGGTCGAACCGATGGGCCGGATCGAGGCACAGGTGTCCAAGCTGCCTGTCTTTCATGTTCCCAAAGCGAAGGTCCGTGCCGCCGAGAACTACCTCCAGAACGGCGATATCTGCGCCATCACCAGCACGTGGAAAGGCGGCTACACCTCCCATGTCGGCATGATCATCCGCGTCAAGGGCCGCGCGTATTTCATGCACGCCACCTCGGACCGGGACAAGGGCCGCATGACTATCATAGACATGCCCATTACGGACTATCTGAACGGTTCCTCCACTCACGCGGGCATCATCATCTGCAGGCCCTTCGACATCCCCCCTTCCCCGCTCTGGCAGAAAAATGTCGTCGGGCGTTGAATGGAAAAGATGGGATTCGCGTTTCATGGATGGAAATACCGTGGGATGGAAACCGCAACCAGTCCGCCGGGCCGGTGTTTCACATGAGGCATGTTCCTCACCGGAAAACAGACTTTCAACTACCCGATGGAGGAAAACCCAGCACCCAGCTCCGACGATCCCGATACAGCCATCGACCATGGGCTGATGGCGCGGATCGCCACCGGCGATCACCAGGCATTCCGCCAGCTTGTCTTGCGCCATCAGGACGCTGTCGTAGGGACGGTCACGAAAATGCTGGGGAACTCCTCGGATTCCGAGGACATCGCGCAGATGGTGTTCATCCGGGTGTGGAAGCACGCCCGCCGCTACAAGCCGGACAACAAGTTCACCACCTACCTTTATACCATCATGCGGAACCTCGTCTATAACGAGACCCGCCGCCGTTCCCGCAAGAAAACCGTTTCCAGCGACCAGCGCGAGGACGAGCACCATCTCCAGCATCCTGACGATCCGTCCGCCCAGCCCGATTCAACCTTGCTGAACTCCGAGCTTCAAACGGCCATCGACTCAGCCATCGCCGCTCTTCCGGAAAACCAGCGCCTCGCCGTCGTCCTCCGCCGCTACGAGAACCTGCCCTACGAGGAAATCGCCACGGTTCTTAAAACCTCCGTCCCCTCCGTGAAAAGCCTGCTCTTCCGTGCCCGCAGCACCCTCCGCGAGAGCCTTTCGAGGTATATGGGGGAGTGAAAGTTCGTTCAGGAAACCAGCATACCGGCGAAGCTCCTGCCTATCGCCGTCAGTCTTTCTTTCTCCTCCTTGGAGAAATTGTATGACTCCACCTTGCCGATCCCAAGCGTCCCTATCACGCTCAATCCGTCAGCGGAAAAAATCGGGATGGCCAGCGATCCGGAAACCCCGGTCTTCCGCGCGTCCTCCTTCGCCACCCCTCCGAGATCCTGCTGGAGATTGCACAGCTCGACAGGTTCTTTCGTTGCCGCAGCGACCCCCGCGATGCCTTTTCCGAAAGGGATTTTCGAAATCCTATCGATGAGAAATTCCGGCACGCCGATCTGGCTCACTAGGAACAGCCACTCCCCTTCCGCCCGGTGCAAGGTGCCTGTCTGGCAAGCGAATTCATCCATCGCGCTTTTCAACTTCTCATCCGCGTCATTCATGCACGGAAACTGATACAGCTCCCCCTCCATGTCCAACCGAAACCCACGCTCGCGGTCTCAGAGATCGCTCAAGGGCTTTTTCGCGAATTCCTCGTCGCGGAGTTTCCTCAGGTATTCCAGGTATTTCTGCTGGGCCTCGATGCTCTTCCCGTCACGGGGAGTGGAGCCTCCCGCTCCCGCAATCTGCGCCGGCTGCTGGTTTCCGTACTTTTTCCAAGGTCCGTAGGGCACCTGACCGTCCTCGACGAAGCGCCAGTGGATCTTCGTGCCGGAGCCCGCACCAAGGTAATCACGGATGGACGGGGAGAGATCGATTCCCGCCGAGCCGTTCTGGGTGGCCTTGGGAGCCTTGTTGCCGAAGACGTATTCCCAGTCATCCGTTACCCACGGGCCGCAGTCCTCCCACTGGGCGTAGCAACTGCGCTTGTTGAAAAAAATCTGTATCCATCTGCCTTTCAGAACCGTTTTCCCGGGGTCCGGCCGCATCCGGGAGAACCACGGGATCACCCGGGAGGCCTCGTGCTTGTGGCCGCTCCAGCCGAGCACGTCATTGTATGGAAGCGCGATATAAAACGGATTGAGCTTGGGTATGAAATCCTTCGGACGGAACTCACCCGTGGTATGGTTCGCGATCCTTGCAGCGGGATCGGGATCATCGTATCCGCCGAAATTTTCCGCCCATGCGGTGTCCCAGGAGGACTTGCTGTTCGGAGTCGGGTTGCGCTCGGTCGGCTTTTCCCCGCACCAGAAAATCGTGGCCGTCACGTAGGTTTTCCATGGATACAGTGCCCGCGAGGCCGGGGAAACCGGCCGGGCGGGAGTGATGGGGCGGCTGCCCGTGGGAATCACCACCCGGGGCGCTCCAGTCCCTTGCGCCAGCGCGGAAACAGGTATATGTAAGAACATCCCGCACAAGCAGGTAAGCAATACACATCTGGGTGGCAGTTCCGTCATTTTCAACATTCGGGCTTCGCTTCACCGGATTTCTAGCCTATCCATCCGCGCCTTTCAAGACAAACAGCTCTCCAACTTCATCCAATGCACCGTGCCCTCCTCGTTTTACTGACAATCGTCCTCCCGGCAATCGCCGGCGAAACCCGCACCTGGAGCAATGCCGAAGGCACCAAGCACTTCGACGCGGAATTTGTCAGCCGTGAAAACAACACCATCACCCTCCTCCGCGATAACGAAAAGCAACTCACCTTCGACATCTCCATGCTCAGCGGGGATGACCAGCGCTGGCTCAACCTCCACTACCCCCTTGGCGACGAAGGCAAGGGCGAGGCCATGCCGGACGCGAACACCGTCTTCGACACCCTGAAATTCGGAGACAGCCGTGAGGCCGTTTCCCAGAAACTGCGCGACAGCAAGATCGTCCAGACCGCCGTCGAGGGAATTTTCCAGGGCCGCACCGGCCTCAATGGCATCTACCGCACCCGCCACCTGATCGGAGGACTATTCTGCTACCTGTATTTCGATTGGAACGAGAATGGCGGACTGAAGGAAATCACCCTGCAGACGGAGAACCAGCTTACCGGTGAATACCAATCCACAATCAAATCCTGCTGGAGCGAACTGATCAAGCTGATCATCCCCATCCACGGAAAACCCACCCAGACGACAGGCCTCCCCAGGCTGGAAGATCTGGGCGATGGCCAACTTCTCGCCAGCCACCTGTGGTTGATCGAGCACGGCGGTTCCGTAATGCTCGGAACCGCCCGCGAAGGCAACGGATACCAAGTCATCGTGCGCTTCACCCGTGAGAAGATCGCGGTGAAAAAAGTGCCCTGAAAGGCAATGTGAAAGCTATTTCAGCCCGAGGCGTTTCCTTTTCCTATACAGTGTGGCCTCGTTGATACCGAGGATCTCCGCGGCACGTGAGAGGGTGGAAGTGGTCTCCAAGACCTTTTCCATGTGATATTGCTCGATCTCGTCCATCGAGAACTCGCCGCCCAGCCACGGCCCTTCGGTGGCGATGCCTTTCTCGGTAAGACGGATGTTGGAGCTCGGCAAATCGTCCGGGGTGATTTCCTTGCCATTGACGAGGATGACCGCGCGCTCGATCGCGTTGCGCATTTCGCGGAGATTTCCCGGCCACGGGTAACGCTGGAGCGTCTCCTCGGCTTCTTTGGAGAATTTCTCCACAGGACGGCGGTAGTGCTTGGAGAAAAACTCCAGATACTGGGCGGCGAAAAACAGGATGTCCTCTTTCCGCGACCGCAGAGGAGGCATTTCCACGGAAATGACATTGAGTCGGAACAGGAGGTCCTCGCGAAAGCCGCCATTCCTGACTTCCTCGTTGAGATCGCGGTTGGTCGCGGCGATTACGCGGACATCGGTCTTGCGCGTTTTGGTCTCCCCCACCCTTTCGTATTCCCAGTCCTGGAGGAGGCGGAGAAGCTTGGGCTGGAGTTCCCTGGGAAGCTCGCCGATCTCATCGAGAAACAGAGTCCCCCCATCGGCGGCGTGGACTTTTCCGTGGGTGTCCCGGAAGGCTCCGGTGAAGGCACCTTTGACGTGGCCGAAGAGTTCGCTCTCTAACAATTCCTTGCTGAGAGCCGGGCAGTTGACCGTGATGAAGGGTTTGTTCTTGCGGCGGCTGCGGGCATGGATCTCGCGTGCGACCATGCTTTTGCCGGTGCCGCTCTCGCCTAACAGAAGCATGGAAGCGTCGGACTCCGCCGCGCGGAAAAGCACGTCGAGCGAGTTCTGCATGTGCTTCGATTTCGAGATGAAACGCGCGGCCGGCTGCTGTCCCGACAGGGTTTCGGTCAGTTCCTCGACCTTTTCCTCAAGCTGGCGGTGACGCTTCAACCGCTGCAGGATCAGTGCGAACTGCTCGCGGGAGAAAGGCTTTTCCAGAAAGTCCAAGGCACCGAGCTGGGTGGCCTTGACGGCGTCCGGGATGGATCCCATGCCGGTGATCATCACGACGGAGACGCGCGGATATTTCTCTTTGATTTTCGCAAGCACATCCAGGCCGTTCTCATCGGCGAGATAGAGATCCAACAGGACCGCATCGAAGTTCGTGCCTTTGAGGGCTTCCATGGCGAGTTTCGAGTCCTCCGCACCTTCGGCGTAGTGTTCGGCGTCCTCGATCAGTTGGACGGCCGCCTCGCGGATCGCCATATCGTCATCAATTACCAGAATATCCATATCCACTCATTCACTTGATTTCATTTTCCGCAAGAACTTGTGCGCGGAAAGTCAGAACGAAAAAGGCTCCCGGGCCGGTATCGTCAAGGCGGATGTCCCCACCCATATCCTCCATAAGGCTTTTCACTATATAAAGACCCAGGCCGGTGCTGGGTTCCCCACCGCTGGGGCGGGCGCTGAGGCGGGAGTAGCGCTGGAACATCCGCTCCCTGTCCTCCGGCTTGAAGCCCGGGCCGTTGTCCGAGACCCGCACCTCGACTTTTTTGCCGTCGAGGACACGGCTGGAAACGGTGACTTCCGAGCCGGGAGGACAGAACTTGACGGCGTTCTCCACGAGATTCTCCAACACCTGGCGGCAGGCGTTCTCATCGCCCCAGACTCTCCAGCCTGTCAGTTTCTCCGCGCGGACGAGGCCGGTCCGCTTCATCAGCGCGCTGCCCTCCACCTCTGACATCACGCCTCTGATGACCTCCTCGATATCGATGGGTCGGGGCTTGATGGTCTGCTTGCGGGTGCCTTGGTTCGCTAGGAAAGAACGTAGGAAGCCCATCATCCGCTCGCTGGATTCCGCGACATTCCGGAGGAGCTTCAGCGAGCGCTCCGGGAGCGCGGCGCATTCGTCGCGTTCAAGGAGGAGCTTGGAACTCATCAGGACTCCGCTGATCTGGTTCTTGAAATCATGCGCCATCACGCGGATGAGCTGGTCCTTGTCGGCGGCGAGGAGTGTCAGCGAATCACGGGCCATCTTGAGCGCCAAGTGGGTGCGGACGCGGGTCAGGAGCTCCGCCTGGTTGAACGGTTTTCCGATGTAGTCCACGCCGCCGCTTTCCAGCGCCTCGACGACGAGCGCCTTGTCATCGGCGGCGGATAGGAAAATGACCGGGATATCCGCCCATTTCTCACTCCTCTTCAGGCGGCGGCAGATCTCGACTCCGCTCTCACCCGGCATGATGACATCGAGGAGGATGAGATCCGGAACGCGGCTCTCAAGGCGGGCGAAAACCTGTTCGCCGCTGTTCGCAGGGATGAGATCGTAGCCTTGTGGCAGAAGTATGCCGGCCAGGACTTTGAGATTTTCCTCATGATCATCCACCATGAGGATCGAGGATTTCGTGTGATTTCCGTATGACATGTCAGATCAGGGTCGGGACTCCTCAAGCTCGGCGACAAGATCGGGGTAGCGCCCGAGCAAGGTTTCCATTTCTCCGAAAGAAAAGCTATCGGCTGCTTCCGTGAGATCGCGGGCGTAGTCTTCCATCCGTGAGCAATTGCTTTCGCCGGCGAGATCAGCGAGTTCTTCCGCGAATCCGGTGATTTCGGAGATCGTCATGCCGGCTTTCACACTTGGCCATTGTTCGATGAGTATCCGTTTGAGTTCCGCAAGCAGTTCCTCGCCGACCGTTTCCGAAACAGAGGACACAGGTTTTTCGGCATCCTGCTCCACCGCCCGGGTGATAAAAAGCGAGAGAGCATCGAAAATTTCCTTGCGCGTGAAAGGTTTGCGCAGAGCGCCGTCGAAATCCGCTGCGAGCTGTTCTCCCAGACCTTTGTTAGGGAGGCTGCCGGCCGTCACCGCGATGATGGGGACGCCTCGGAAAGTCGCGTCCATCTTGATCGCCTTCGCGGCAGCGGAGCCGTCCATCACGGGCATGCGCAGATCCATCAGCACGAGATCGGGCATGGCCTCGCGGATAACGCGCACGGCTTCCTCGCCGTCGCAGGCGGTAATGACCTCATGGTGGGTTCCCGAGAAAATCTCCATGAGCAGATCGCGATTGATGGCGTTGTCATCCACGGCGAGAATACGCGAGGGCTTGAGTCTGTTAAAGTCCACTGGCTGGCTGGCCGCGCCCTGATCGATCAGGACGCGGGCGATGACGCTGGCACTGAGATTTTTCAAACGCACCGTGAAGGTCGTGCCCTGTCCCTCCGAGCTCTCGACGGTGATTTCTCCGTTCATAAGTTTCACGAAGCGGTGGACGATGCTCAGGCCGAGTCCCGTGCCTTTGGAGACCGGCTCCGGGGAATCGTTACTTTGGTAGAAAGGCTCGAAGATATGTGACAGATCATCCTTCGAAATACCTGGTCCGGTATCCCGCACCCGGATCTCCAGGTTCCAAGTAATGGTCTCGGCGGACTCCGTTTTGCCGCTGACATCGACGGTGACTTTCCCCCGCTCGGTGAATTTGACCGCATTACCGATCAGATTCATCAGCACCTGGCGCAGTCGCAGGGAATCGAGAACCAGCGCCTCCGGCAAGTCCTCCTGGACTACAAGCTCGAAGCCGATTCCTTTTGTCATACAGGTTTCCTGGAAAAGCCTTTCCAGAAAAAGCAGAAGCTCGTTCAGGCGCGTCGGCTCCAGCTTCAGCTCCATTTTCCCGGCCTGGAGCTTGGACAGATCGAGGATATCGTTGATCAGCAGGAGCAGCGATTGACCGCCATCCAGGATGGAATTCACATATCGCTTCGCCTTGCCTCCCATTTCCTCCTGCTGGGCGAGCTGGCCGAAGCCGATGATCGCGTTGAGCGGGGTGCGGATCTCATGGCTCATCATCGCGAGGAAAACATCCTTCTGGCGGCGCGCCTCCTCCGCTTTCACCATGCTGACAGCATAACGCTCCGACCGGCTGATCTCCTTGAGCACCCGGCGCAACAGCAGCAGCGAGATCGCCCCGATGCCAATCGCCAGCATTCCCATAGCCATCGAGGTTGCCAGTCCCGCCTGGAAATCTCCTTCCGCAGTCCGGCTGCGCGCGCGGATCGTCATTTCCACCTCCTCCATCCGTTTCAGATACAGCGTCCGGATCCCGCGCATCGCCGTCCGCTGTTTGACCTGATTGAATACCTTGTCCGCTGCCAGGTATCCCTGGTTCTGCCGGAGGAAGACAATCTCATTCGCGAAGCGGATCAGTTCCTCGGACTTTTCGCGAATTTCCTTCAGATCCTGCTTTGATCGCCCGTCCATGGTTTCGAGAAAAACAAGCTGCTCCCATTCGTCTGAGAAGCGTCCCCGGGCCGCACCAAAGATCTCCAGATGGTATTCGTTTCCACTTATAACATATCCCCGTTGCCCGAGTTCCACGTCCTGGAGCGTGGAAAGCAACCTCGAATACTGGGCGAGCCGGTCAAGCGCCATCGACTGCTGCCCCGCGCTATTCTGAAGTCTCGCCCAGGTGAAGCCGTTGAGCACAAGGCAGCCGAGGACGATCACACCCGCGCTCGCAAGCAGGAGGATCAGCACCCGGACATCGTGATTGTGTGTCGCTCTCTGACTCATGGATTCTCGGCAGCCCCTTGCAGAACGCTTGGAGACTTATTGTCGCCCACTGCATAGTGCAACAGATTTCCTGACAAAGGGTGGTGTGGAAATCGCGAGCCTCCGTTTCCGCCAAAGGATCACGGCCACATCCGGCCCGGTGGCATGTCCCGCGCTAAACGGACAGGAAGAATCCGCTTTTGAAAGCCAATGACAGCCACCCGACAGCCACCTTTCACCCTACGGAACATCCTTGAGGAGCAATCCCGGGATCTCTACGATGCTTCGCGGAAATACCTCTCCTTCCTCTCCGTAATGGACAAGTCCATCGTGAACAAAGACCTGCACAAGGAGATCGCGGTGATCGCCGCGGACAGCAGCAAGAACATCGCCGATCTGGAAGCCGTCTGCTCCCGCCTGGACATCGCGCCGGAGGGCATCACCTGTGAGGCGATGGCGGGGCTTCTGCGGGAGGCGAAGGCGACCACCCAGGAATACGAATCCGGATCGGTCAAGGACGCGGCGCTGATCGCGAACGCCCAACGCATCGCCCACTATGAGATCGCCGGATTCGGTTCCGCCAAGGCCTTCGCAGCCCAACTGAAGCTCGGCGAGATTGCCGATATCTTTGGTGAAATGCTGAAACGCGCTGCCGCGAGCGACAAAGCTCTTACCAAAATCGCCACCGGCTCCTGGCTGTCGAGCGGTATCAACAGCCTCGCGGCAAGCGGAGAATAGAACCCGACCGATACACAACCAACCCAAGCAACAATCATGTTACACTACGCAATCATCTTCATCGTCATCGCCCTCATCGCGGCCATTCTCGGATTCACGGGCATCGCGGGCACCATGGCGTGGGTGGCTCAGATCCTCTTTGTGATTTTCCTGATTCTCGCGCTGATTTCCTTTTTCACAGGCCGCAAGGTCTAGGGAATTTCCGCCCTTGTCCGATACCCGCATGCCATGCAGCATGGCGGCGGACGTATGCGTGCGATGGCTTTCCGATGGATTCCGCGAGGCGGGCCATTTCATCCGAATGGCGCGGAGGACGATCATGGCTTTCCTGAAATCCTCAGACACCTTGTCCGGCAACGCGGAATTTCCGATGGCGCTGAGTTGGAAACTTTCCTCCGCCCCAGGCTGCGCGATCTAAAAGACCCGTTTCTCATCCCCGAAATGCGACTCGCCGTGAACCGCATCCTCCGGGCCATCGATACCGGGGAAAAAATCTGCATCTACGGAGACTACGATGTCGATGGGGTCTCCTCCATCACCCTGATGACGAAAATCCTCCACGCCTACGGGCTGGAGCCGCGCGCCTTCATCCCCCGCCGCGGCCCGGAAGGCTACGGACTCAGCATGGCCGCGCTCGCCCGCTGCATGGCGGAGGGGGAAAAGCCCGACCTGCTCATCTCGGTCGATTGCGGCACCGTCTCCATCGCGGAGGTGGCGCACCTCAGATCCCAGGGCATCGATGTCGTCATCGTCGATCACCACGAGCCCAGCCGGGAAGGCAGGCCGGACTGCACCGCGCTGGTGAACCCGAAGTGCGGAAGCGATTTCACCTACCTCTGCGCCGCCGGAGTCGTCTTCAAGCTCGGCCACGCGCTCCTCAAGACCCGCCCTGCGGATCTTGATCTCAAGGAGCTGCTCGATCTCGTCGCCGTCGCCACGATCTCGGACATCGTGCCGCTTGTCGGGGAGAACCGCCTCCTCGTCCGCCACGGGCTGAAACACCTTTCCAGCACGCTCAATCCCGGCCTCCGCGCCCTGCAGGAAGTCACCGGCATGAACGGCCACGCCACCTCCATGGATGTCGGCTTCCGCATCGGCCCGCGCATCAATGCCGCCGGCCGTATGGATTTCCCCGAGGACGCGCTCGCCACGCTCACCACCGACTGCCGCCGCTCCGCCACCGAGCTTGCGCAGAAGCTCGACGGCTACAACCGCCAGCGCCAGACCCACGAGGGACTGATCCGGAAAGAAGCCGTCGAGCAGCTCTCCATCGGCTTCGATCCCGCTACCGATCCGGTCATCGTCATCGGCTCCCGCGCATGGCACCACGGAGTCGTCGGCATTGTCGCCTCCCGGCTCATGCGCCAGTATCACAAGCCCACCTTCGTCATCGCCATCGATGGGAACGGTGTCGGAAAAGGCTCCGGGCGCAGCATCGAGGGCATCTCCCTCGTCGAGGCCATCCGTGCATGCGATGACCATCTGCTTGCCGGCGGGGGGCACGCCATGGCCGCCGGACTCTCCATCCGCGAGGAATCCTTGGATGCTTTCAGGGAAAAATTCGCAGCCTACGTCCTCGCGAACTCCAGCGAGGAAGACCGCCGCCCCCGCCTCCTCTATGACGCGGAAATCGGATTTTCCCAGCTCTCCCTGGATTTCCTCGCCAGCTACGAGCTGCTGCACCCTTTTGGAAACGCCAATCCGCAACCTGTCTTCGTCGCCCGGAAAGTCGGCCTCAGCCGCCCCCCCTTCCACATGAAGAACAACCACCTCCGCCTCATGCTCCGCCAAGGCTACCACGAGCAGGACGCCGTATTCTTCGGCGGCGGCGAATACGAGCTCCCCGATCCCCCCTGGGACATCGCCTTCACTATCGACCGGAACCATTTCCGGGGCAAAACCACCCTCCAGATCATGATCCAGGACGTGGTGGCGGCGGAAAACGGTGGGAAACCTCTTCCTTGAGACGGGAATGGTGCTCCATTCCCGGGAATGGAGCACCATTCCAGGGAATCCTGGCGTCCCGCCAAGGAAGCGTGTCAGCATTCCAAGGTGGCGTGTCACCATTCCAAGGCGGCATGGCACCATTCCAAGGCGGGGCGTCACCATTCCAAGGCGGGACGGCTCGGCTGAACCTTAGTTTCTCGACAAGAGGAGGCGGCGGCGGTTCAATGCGTCATGCGATCCATGACAGGCTTCGGCCGCG
>Ga0105047_10004744_pt1 | contig 23589 bp, 18 predicted proteins | sample MAT04_FD_78384 | JGI IMG/M metagenome (GOLD analysis project Ga0105047, IMG submission 78384) | Freshwater microbial communities from Lake Fryxell liftoff mats and glacier meltwater in Antarctica - MAT-04 (megahit assembly) | ecosystem: Environmental > Aquatic > Freshwater > Ice > Liftoff... | reverse complement strand
TTCGTCCGGCTGCCGCTGGCAGGGTTCAGGCTGTTCGGCGGCTCTTGGCCGACGGCTGGGGGGCGGGTTTCCCGGCCGGAATGTCGAAGCTGAGGATTAGCGGAGTGTTCGGTCCGTCTTGACAACCCGCTAGCAAAAGTCCCGCAAGCGCCATGACGCGTGTCCAATGTTTCCGCATGCTGGGCTCCCGTCCAGGTCTGTCCGTCGCGGGTTGAGCGGGGACGACGATGCTTCCTGACACTTCCTATTTGAGCATCGTCCAACGGGCCGGCATTCGTCAGAAAAACCGTTACAATCCGCACGATTGATGCGATTGAAAGGGAAAAATGGGAGGCTTTGGCTAACGCTGCGGCAAAGTCGTGGCACAATCGACTGTCAAGCTGGCAATTGTTTGCAACATCGAGGAACCCGGCCTAATATCGAGTGGTCCCCTCATCCACTCTTCCCTTATCTCCTTTCCGAGTCGCTATGGCATTCTTTCGCAAAGCCCAGCCGGAGGCCGAAGAGGTCGAGGACATGATTCTCGAGCTTCGCATCCGCGAGGAATCGCTGGCGCGTCGCGAGAAGGAGCTTCTGTCGCGGGTAGAGCAGCTCGAACAGCAGTCGCAAGGCGGCTTGCCCCCTTCGCTGGCTGAGGAACTTGCCGAGCGCGAGCAGGCGTTGGCCTCGCGCGAGCAAGAGTTGGAAGGGACGCGCAGTGAACTGGAGCTGGCGCGCCAGCAAATCGAAGATGCGCACGCCGAGTTCCAGGCGCACCAGGCCGACTTTGTGACTCGTGAAGAGACGTTGGCGCGACGTGAGTCCGAGTTGAAGCAGGTCGCTGCTCGTCTCAAAGAGCAGGCCAAGGCGGCCGAGGAAGTGAAGAAGCGCGAAGAGAAGGCGATCGTACAAGGCGAGGAGCTGAAGAAACGCGAAGCCGAACTCGCCGCCCAGGCGGCCAAGCTGGCCGCGTCCGCGAAGGCTCAGGCACAAACCCAGGCCGAATTGGCCGCCAAGGAGGCCCAGCTCGCCACCCAAGCCAACAGTAAAGCCTCGAGCGAAGACCTTCGCCGCCAGCAGGAGACCGATTTGCAGGCCCGCGAAGCCAAGGTGAATGCCGCGGGTATGGAACAGGCCAAGCGGGCGATGGAGCTGGCTGAGCGCGAAGAAAAACTCGCCAAGCAGCTCTCGCAGCAGAACGAACGCTCGACCGATTTCAACGACAAAAAGCGAGCCTTGGACAGCGCCGCGGCCGAGGTGGCTGCCGCGAAAGCCTTTGTCGCCGCCGAGAAAGAGCAAGTCCGCGTCGAGAAGGAACGGCTCGGCGAAGAGGCCCGCAACTTGCAGGCCATGCGTCAGGCTTTGGAGGCCCGCGAGCGCCAGACCGCTTCGCAGGAGAGAGCCTTGGCCACCCGAGCGGAGCAATTGACCACGCGCGAGAAGCTGCTCGAAACGCGTGAAGCACAGGCTCCCAAAGCGACGCCGCTACCCAAGCCAATGCCCGTTCCAACCATCGCCCCGGCACGTGCGCCTGTGATGCCGGCAGCCAGCGAAAGATCGGAAAGCGCCCTGGCAACCGAGCCCTTCCGGCCCGGCGACCTGGGTACCGAGATGTCCAAGTCGTTCGCCGTCCGCTCTCCCCCGCCCGAAATCGTGGCCTCGGTGGCCAAGCTGTTGTTGCGGCTCGACAAAGTGCTGGAGAAGAATCATCGCGATGAATTGCTCGTGCTCTCAGGCGGGGTGAGTCTGGGCAAGCTGGCCGAGAATCTGGAGAAGTTCTTGGATGCCGAGGCGCACAAACAGCATGCCATCAAGCTGCTCAAGCTTCCGCCAGGTGAGGAGCCCAATGCGGCTCAGGTTAAGATCGCCCGCATGGATATTGCTCAGGGTTCGCTGCTGCCGCTGCAGAACCAGAAGTTGTGCGGTCGGTTGATGGAGTTGAAGGTGATCTACAAGGGAAAACGCTAGACGCCCTCATCACGCTTGCCGCGCCAGACCGCGCAGATCTCCGCGAGGCCGGCAGCTGCGCAACCATCCTAAAGTCTCGGGTGCTGCTCGGAATTTGCATTCGGGCGGCGACAGCACGCTTCGCAAACCTTCCGTTAAACGCAAATGCGGCCAGCGTTTAGTTCGCAGTCGTGGTCCTGGAACCCGACTTGACCGCCCGGCGGACTCACTCCTATAATCCCGCCGCTCCGCAGGGGGCACTCACGTCTGTAAAGAGTTTCAACACGTCGTTTTGCGTCACCCTCGAAAGGCCGTTCGGCCCCGTCGAGGCGGGTAAGGCAGGAAGCCCAGTCCTGAGAGTTCTCACTCCACCATTGTCGAGTCTTTCGAACTCGGCGGCGGCACGCGCCCGCCGACTTGGGTGTGCGCTTGCGCTCGTCTGTTTCATTCTCTACTTGCCAGGTGCACGAACCAGTCTGGCCGGCCGCGCCTTTCCGGCCGACCTGCGAAGCTCCAGCGCCGATTTCGACGAGCCGATCGTTATCGCGGCCGAACATGCCAGCCGCTGGAACTCCAATGGCCGCGAGATCCTGCTGGTGGGCGGACAGGTCCGGCTCGACCAGGGGCGCACACATGCCCAGAGCCAACGGGCCGTATTCTGGATCGAACGCGGAGAGCGCAATCGCGTAACCGCCTACTTTGAAGGAGACGTGCAGGTCCGCGGTCCTTCCAGCCGGATCACTGATCAGAGCCATTTGACCGAGTTCTTCACCACGGCCAAAGTCGACGTTCGCATTAAAGACGTGCGCCCTCAGTCGGCGGCTGATTCACCCATCTACGCGCGGGCGCTGGACCGCCGGGATCCCCGCAGCACCACGGGAGCCATCCAGCGGACGCAGTTTGAGTATACTTCGCCGACGGAAGTCGCGCCTGCTCCCGCGAGCGAGCGCGCCGGCGGACGACGCCTGCGAATCTTCAAGCGAAGCGACGTTCCCTATCAGTTCGAGTCGTTTCCTACCGGCAAGGCAGACGAGCAGGTCGCCATCATCACGCAAGGCGTGAATCTGATCATCGATGGCGTCTCCTTGGGGGGAACGGGCGGCGGAGCTCTCGACATCGCCACCGACCGGATGGTCATCTGGACAACGGGCCGCCTGAGCCTGGATGGCAAAGGCCAGACCGAAGGAGACGCTGAGCGCCCCTTCGAGATTTATATGGAAGGGAACATCGTCTTCCGCCAGGGCGATCGCGTCGTGTACGCCGAGCGCATGTACTACGACGTTCGCGCCGAACGGGGAGTCATCCTCGATGCGGAGTTGGTCACGCCGGCCCAGGAGTTCGGAGGCAAGATCCGCCTGAAGGCCGAAGTCGTGCGACAAGAGTCGAAGGACAAGTTCTTCGCGCAGAACGCCTACATCACGTCGAGCCTGATGGGCCGCCCCGGCTATCGACTGCAATCGAGCGAGATCGTGCTCGAGGACACTCAGTCTCCCGCGTTCGAGCGATTCAGCGGCCAACCGGTGGTTGATCCCGAAACGGGCGAGCAGGTGATCAATCACCTGCAATGGGCTACTGGCAAGGGAAATGCCATCTACGTGGGCGAAGCGCCCGTGTTCTACTGGCCGGTATTCACCAGCCCATTGGAAGATCCGGGATTGTTCATCGAGCGAATTCAGGTGCGAAACGATCGCATCATGGGCACCCAGATCATGACCGACTGGAATCTGCTCCAGATTCTAGGGGTCGAGGATCCGCCCGAAGGTTTAAAGGCCTCGATCAGCTTGGACTATTTGAGCCTGCGCGGTCCCGCGGCTGGCACGGCATTCGAGTCATCCGGCGACGATCTGCTCGGAATCCTGCCGGGTCCTTACTTCAGCTTTTCGGATGGTTGGTACATCCGGGATCATGGCCTGGATACGCTGGGACGCGGCCGTATGGATCTTCAGCCCGATCGAGAGTCGCGCGGCCGCTACCTGGCCCGCTTCCGCCAAAAGATGCCCAACGACTTTCAGTTGTCGGCCGAACTCGGCTGGATCAGCGACTTCAACTTCTTGGAACAGTACTTCGAGAACGAATGGGACGAGTTCAAAGACGAAGAGACTGACATCGAGCTCAAGCAGATCCGCGACCAAACCTCTTGGAGCGTCCTGGGCTCGCTTCGTTTGAATGACTTCTTCCTGCAGACGCAGTGGCTGCCCCGCGGCGATCACTTCCTGCTGGGGCAATCGTTGTTGGGCGATCGTTTGACCTATTTCGAGCACACCTCGCTCGGTTACGCCAACTATCGCGCGTCGGCCCCTCCGCCGCAGCCTTCGCAGCTTTCCACGTGGGCCCCTTTGCCCTGGGAAGTCTCGCAGGACGGCGCTCGCTTCGTAACCGATCACGAGATCGATCTACCCTTGAGCGCCGGCGCCTTCCGTGTGGTTCCCTACGCCCGGGCACAGTTTGCCTATTGGCAGAACGACCTGGCGGGTGACTCGCTGGACCGCTTCTACTTCCAGGGAGGTGTGCGAGCCAGCATTCCTTTCTGGACGGTCAATCCCGAGGTGGAGAGCTCGCTCTTCAACGTGCATGGCCTGGCACACAAGGTTGTTTTCGACGTCGATGCCTACCATGCCGACGCAAACGAGCCCGTGCAGGATCTTGCGCTGTATGACACGCTGGACGACGATGATATCGAGCACTTCCGTCGGCGGCTGCTGTTCAACACGTTTGGCGGAGTCCTTCCTCCGCAGTTCGACTCGCGGTCGTACGCCATTCGTCAGGGGCTGGCCAGTTCGGTGACAACCGTCGCGCCAGAGGTGCTGGACGATCTGGATGTGGTGCGGCTTGGAGTTCGCCAGCGCTGGCAGACCAAGCGGGGCGTCCCCGGACAGCGCAAGATCATCGATTGGATGAAACTGGACAGCGAGATCGCTCTGTTCCCCAATCCGAACCGGGACAATTTTGGCGAGAACGTGGGCCTGTTCAACTACGACTACAGTTGGCACGTGGGGGATCGATTCACGCTCCTCTCCGACGGCGCGCTCGACTTTTTCCCCAGCGGGCAGCAGACCTTTACGATGGGGGGCTACTTGAGTCGTCCCCCACGAGGCGGCGTCTATCTGGGATTCCGCTGGTTGGAGGGGCCCATCAATAGCCGCGTCCTCACGGCCTCGTACAACTACATGATGAGCCCCAAGTGGTTCTCGACATTCGGAACGTCGTTCGACTTTGGTCCCAGCGGCAACATCGGGCAGACGGCGGCTCTGACGCGCATCGGCGAGAGCTTTCTGTTCACCATCGGCGTGGTGGCCGATTCGAGCAAAGACAACATCGGCGTGAACATCGGCTTCCAGCCGCGGTTCGTTCCACGGTCGGGATACGGTGCGGTGGGTCTGAGCGCCATCCCACTAGCCGGCGTGAACGGGGTCGAATAGCTTTCGAAACGTGCGACGCTATTTGCCAATTCCCAGCGTCGAGATTGCCGCGCCGATGCCGGCAAACAGCAGGCCCACGCTCGAGCCCCAGAGCATCACGTCCCACAACCGGGTCGGCTCGATCCGCGGGTCGCAACGTTTGTAGCGGAAAAACAGCGCGGCGCCGGCCAGCATGGGGAGCATGATGGCCTGCATCAATCCGCCCGCTAGAACCAGCGCCTGCGGCTTAGGCCAGACTGCGAAAATACCGAATCCCAAAAAGGGAAGGAAACCGCTCAGGTAGCCGACCCAGCGCCGGTGCGTGTCGGGTCCGGTCGGAATGGCGCCGAACAACTGCAGCACGTCCGAAGCCACGCGGGCCTGCCCTGCCGTGGCTACGAAGAACGTGGAGTAGAGCACTGCAAACGCACCGAACAGGAACAGGCGCTCGGTCCACGCGCCAAACACCGGCACGTACATCGCTGACAGCATGTGAATCATGGAGTCGTCGGCCGGGTCGAGTCCCTGCCGATTGAGAACGGCCGCTCCCAGCAGATAAAAGGACAGGGTAGCGAAGGTGTAGACCACCATCGAGCACCAGGCATCCCAGCGCATCACGCGCATCCAGCCACGGGCCCGACGTCCCCACTCAGGCGTATTGTCGAGAGGGCCGGTGGATCGGGCGTAGCCCTTCTCCAGGCACCAGTACGGATAGGCGATCAGTTCGTTCGCCCCCACGCCGATGATGCCAAAGGTTGCTAGCGCCGTGAACATCGCTTTGCCTTCAGGGACGGTGCTGAAGCCGACCCAGAGGTCTTCGAGGTGGATCGCCCAATTGGGCTGCGCCTGCAATCCGAACACCGTGAAGACCGTCATGGCCGTGAACGAAGCCACCATAAACGTGGTGGCATTCTGGATGAACCCGTAGCGGCCGATGACCAGCAGAACGCTGGTAACGACCGTCGTCAGGAAGGCCCAGATGACGACGTCTTTGCCTTTGGGATTGCGATCTTTTTCCTCCAAGGCAGTGGCGGCTTCCGGGTGCAGCGCCCAATACTCGCTGCGCACTTTCTCGATGCGACTTCTGATCTCGACGATCTTTAGTTGCGCGGCCTGCTTCTCGGCTTCGGTCGCCTTGTTGGATTTCAAGATCGCTTCCGGAGAGGCCAGATCGACCGAGGCCGAGGCGAACTCGTTGAACATCTTTCCTTCGTTCGTGAAGGGGAACGTGATCGCCAAGGCCTGGCCCACTCCCCCCACGATGCCGCCGAGTTGGCCCATGCTTACAAAGAACAGCACGACCCAGTACCAAAGGATCCAATTCACCCGCAACCGCGGACCGGGAACTTCGTTCAGCCCGTTCATTGAAGTGTTTCCGGTCACAATCGTGTAGCGGCCAATCTCGATCTGCGCGAAGACCTTGATCACGCAGCCGATGATAATCAACCACAGCAGTGTGAAGCCCGCCTTGGCGCCGGTCTTGGTCGTGGCGATCAACTCGCCCGAACCAACGATCGAACCGGCCAGGATCAGCCCCGGACCCAGACGCTTGAAAATGCCCAGCATGTCGGTGGGTGGATCTTCGATCTGATTGACGAGCGTTGCTGGAGGCGCGGCGCGAGGACCTTCCGGAGGTGGTTCGAACGAGGATCGGGGCGCGTCGGCCATCAGGGCAACCTTGGGCGGGAGGGAGCGGTAGGTTGGCCAGATTATGCCGGGGCGCGCAGTCCGAACGCAACGGGGGCTGGCCGCGAATTACGGTAGCATTCCTGGAGGTGCAGGCGGCCCTGTCTGCACCCAGAGTTTGGCGATTGGCTCGCTTTCAACCGAAGTCGAACGGGGAGATCTTGGTCCCCCAGTTCTCGTCATACTCGTCGTACTGAATGTCGCCCCAGTCCGATTCCTTGGTCTTGCTCATGACAAACGGAATCGACCCGCTGACGCGCAAGCCCGGCCCCCAGAAGTTGTCGCCCACCGTGGCGGTGATGAGACTCGGCAGTTTCCACCACTGCGAGTGGCCATCGATTGTCAGCCCCGCCTTCCAAGCCTTCAGGGCGTCAGCATCAATGTCCTTTGGCGACTTGTAGCCGGGAGCCAGATACTTGGCGGTGACGACTCCTCCTTTGTCAAAGAGAACCCAAAGCCATTCTTTAGACCGGTTGTAGACTTTGCCTTTGACGTTGACTGGTCCAATCTGTGTTCCATCGGCCATTGCAAGAAACCTCCCGTCGGAGTTTCAGCTCCCGAGTATTTCGGGAGCCCGGATTTGCATAGAGGACGCCGGGAGCCTGTGTCGCAAACTGGATGCCAATACCCCTCAGCGATCGCCTGGCCGGATGTAACCTGAGTGCGCGAGTTGGATTGCGCGTTGGTTACGGGAGCATCCCAACGGAAGGCGGTTAGCACGATTGTCATCAGTATGACAACGCGCAGCTCATCGCGAGACAGCGGGCTCGCTACTTTTTCTTCTTCCCAGGTGTCAGGAAGATCGTGTCGCTTCCACCCTTGGCCAGCAACAACCAGGTCAGCAGCCCCTTTTGGGCGTGCATCCGGTTGGCGGCCTGGGGGATGACGATGCTCCGAGGACCATCGAGCACGTCGGCCGTGACTTCTTCGCCCCGATGGGCTGGCAGGCAGTGCATGAAGTAGGCGTTGCTCGGAGCGTTGGCCATCAACTGGGCGCACACCTGATAGTCGGCGAAGGCCTGCCGGCGGGTTTCGATCTCGGCCTCTTGTCCCATGCTCGCCCAGACGTCGGTATAGACGGCCGAGGCATGCTTGACCGCGGCGATCGGATCTGACGTCACGGTCAGCTCCATCTTGGGATTCTCTTTGGCCAGCAAATCCAGGAAGGGTTGATCGAACTGGTAGCCTTGCGGCGCGGCCAGCACAAACTTCATGCCGACCCGACCACAACCCAGGGCCAGACTCTTGGCGACGTTGTTGCCATCCCCCATGAAGACCAGCGTCTTGCCGGTCAATGAGCCGAAGTGCTCGTACAAGGTGTAGAGATCAGCCAGGGCCTGGCACGGGTGCGCTTCATCCGACAGACCATTGATCACCGGCACGTCACTGTGCTGGGCCAACTCGACGATCGAGCGATGCTCGTAAACCCGCGCCACCACGGCGTCGACATACTGGCTGAGGACCTTGGCGAAGTCTCCATTCGACTCGCGTCGCCCCCAGCCGGCATCGGACGTGAGATAGATGCACGATCCGCCCAGGTGAGCCATGCCCGCTTCAAAGCTGACGCGGGTCCGTAGCGAGGGCTTCTCGAACAGCAGGGCCAGAACGCGGCCTTGCAGCACCGGTTCACGATCCCCGCGCAGGAGCTTGGTCTTCAACTCCGTCGTCACCGTGAAGATCTGTTCGATCTCGGCCTGGCTAATCTCAGCCAACGTCAGAATACTTCGCATGCAAATCGTCTCGCGGTAAGAGCGAACTCATTTGTTCGCTCGGCAAAATGGGTTCCCGCTCGGAAGCGGGCAAACCGTCGGTTGCTGGTCCTTAGCCCGTGTGCTCGCGGAGCACGTCGCACAGGATGTCGCAGCCTTCGTGTGCCTGCTCTTCCGTCAGGTTCATGGCAGGCAGCAGGCGAATGACCGTTCCTTGCGTGCAGTTGATGAGCAGCTTGCGCTCCAGGCATTTCTTGACGATGGGCGCTCCCTCGACGGCCAGTTCGACGCCGATCATGGTCCCCATCACGCGCACGTCGCGAATCAACTCGCACTCGTCTTCCAAGGCTTCAAAACGCGTACGGAATAGCTCGCCCAGCTTGGTCGCCTGTTCGAGCAGATTCTCTTCTTCGATCATCTCTATGGCGGCAATTCCCGCTCGGGCAGCAATCGGGTTGCCGCCGAACGTGGCCGCGTGCATGCCGGGCCGCAGGCTGACGGCAATCTCAGGAGTGGTCAGCATGGCGCCGCCGGCAATACCGCCGCACAGTGCTTTGGCCAGCGTGATGATGTCCGGGCGGACGTTGAAGTTCTGGTAGCCGAACCACTGCCCCGTTCGGCCGCAGCCGGTCTGCACCTCGTCGAACACCAGCAGCAGCCCGTTGTCATCGCACAGCTTGCGAAGCCCGGCCAGGAAGCCCTCGGGCGGGATGCGGATGCCCCCCTCGCCCTGCACAGGCTCGATCATGATGCCGGCCGTTTCGGAGTCGATCAGTTTGGCCACAGCATCCAGGTCGCCGCGCGGGGCATACATGAAGCCGGCCACCAGCGGGCCGAGCCCTTCGTGGTACTTGGGCTGCGCGGTCGCTGTGAGCGCGCCCAGCGTGCGGCCGTGAAAGCCCCCTTCGAAGGTGATCATCTTGTATCGCTGCTTGGGCGTGTGCAGCCGCACCAACTTAATGGCGGCCTCGTTGGCCTCGGCGCCCGAGTTGCAGAAGAACGCCTGCCCGCCAAAGCTGCGCTCCGAAAGCATCTCAGCCCAGCGGCCCTGAGCTTCGGTGTACCAGGTGTTCGGCACATGGATCAGCGAGGCCACCTGCTCCTGCACGGCCTGCACGACCTTCGGCGGGCAATGCCCCAGCAGGTTGCAGCCCCAACCAGGGAACAGGTCGAGGTAACGGTTCCCCTCGGCGTCCCACATAAAGGAGCCTTCGCCGCGGATCATCGACACCGGATAGCGCGTATAGTTCGCGATCACATAGCGTTTGAACAAGGCTACCGTATCGGCCGAACTAAGATGAGTCGTGCTGGTCACGGGCGGTCTCCCAAGCAAGGAGCGGTCTAAACGTGTCGTACGCGGTTTGTGCGGCGGAAAGCAACAGGACAAAGGACCGAGACCAAAGGCTCGCGAAAGAACTTCGACGGCCTGCGACTAGACAATGCTAGTGCGCCGCGACAATCTCCGTTCCGATACCCTTGGTCGTGTAAATTTCAAGCAGGATCGAGTGCCGCAAGCGGCCGTCGATGATGTGCGTCTTGCGGACGCCAGCGTTGAGCGTGTCCAAGCAGGCCTCGACCTTGGGGATCATGCCAGCCTCGATCACACCGCTGGCGATCAGCTCGCGGGCATCCTTGTCGGTGAGCGAGTTGATGAGAGAGTCCGGGTCGCTCTTTACGCGGCGGACTCCGTTCACGTCGCTCAAAAAGAGCATCTTCTCGGCGCCCAGGGTCGCAGCCACCGTGCTGGCGGCCGTGTCGGCGTTGACGTTGTACTTCTGCCCCTTCTCGTCGATGCACATCGAAGGGATCACCGGCACAATGCCCGCGTAGCACAAGTTTTCGATCGACCGGCGATCGACGCGCGTCACACGCCCCACATGCCCCAAGTCGATCGGGTTTCCCTGCGCGTCAGGCAACTGGATCCGCTCGCCAAATAGCACGTTGGTCGTATGGAAGTTGAGCGGGGCGGCGCGCCCGCCGAGCGCCTCGATCCGGTCCACAATGTCGGTATTGATCTGATAGCCCAGCACCTGCTCCACGATCTTTAACGTGGCGTCGTCGGTATAGCGCCGGCCGTCGACCCAGCGAGCCTGAAGTCCGGCCTGTTCCATCCCACGGGTGATCGCTGCACCGCCGCCATGCACCAGCACGGGCCGCATGCCTACCGTCTCCAGGAAGACGATGTCCTGCAGCAGGCTGTCGAGCGACTCAGGGGTTTCCATCACGCTCCCGCCGAGCTTGATGACGGTGATCTTATCGCGGAACTGGCGAATGAAGCCGAGTGCTTCGATCAGGACGTCGGCCTTCGCGATAGCTTCTTTCAAGGGCTTCCCCCCGAGTAGCGGGCTGGCAGAGATGGAGGCGGCGGCAGGCAGGCCAGCAGGCAACGCAGTCACCACGAACGCTCCAGGCAGGGCGGCTTCTCAGTTGACCAAACCGCTTATTCTATGCACGACTTGCGGGGTGTCAACGAGCCCCCAACCGTAGGCATCGCCCCGATTCAGCGTGAGGGAGCCATAACGGGCCGATTCAGGTCGTTTCCGTCGAAATCCCGCGAAACCTGCCTCCCTCAGGCAAGGTATACACCCGCAGACCGACACCAAGCTGCTTGCTTCAGGCGTCGTATCAGCCGGTTCGCTCCTTTCCTCCCCTGCTCTATAGGGAGTTTTCGCCCATGCCGTCTCCAATGCTTGTTCGCCGTCCGGCTTGCTCGGTCGCTGCACTCGGCTTGCTGGTTTGCGGGTTCCTGCCTTCCGCTCGCGCCGCTGATACTGCCGATCGAAAGGAGAAGACCGCCGCCGAAATGCTCCCCCCGTCGGCGGCTGCCTACGGCGAAGTTCAGCCCGCACAGCTCATCAAGCTGGTCATGGATCACAAGATCACCAAGCGGGTCCTGGAAATCCCCGAGGTCAAGCGCGGATTCGAGACCGACAAGTTCCAGGAGTTCACCAAGGTCTTGGCGGCGGTCGAAGGCAAGATCGGCATGAAGTGGCGCGAGGCCGCCGAGGCCCTGACCGCCGGCGGAGTCTTTATCGCCGTCGACGTGCCCACCCAAGGCGTGGCGATGTTCGCCAAGGCCCGCGACTCCGAGTGCCTGGCCAAGCTGCACGATAACTTTGTCGAGCTGGTCCGTGCCGAAGCCACAAAACGAGGCCAGTCCGATCCGATCGAAACTCGCGACTACCGCGGCGTCACCGTCTACAAACTCGGCGAAGCCCGCTACTGCCGCATTGGCTCGTGGTTCATCTCGTCGAACAAAGACGAACTCGGCCGGGCGATCATTGACCGCCACTTCGACGGCGAACTCTCGACTCTGGCCGGTGTGGCCGAACACGGCAAAGCCCGCGACCTGGCGACGGGATCCGGCGGCACCACTTCGTCAGCAGCGGCCGCTCCCGCAGCCTGGGCCTATGTGCGCCTCGACATGTTGCGGATGTTCGGCGTTGCCAAGCCGATCGCCGACAAAGATCGCAACCCGGGCGTGGAACTGCTCGCCGGAGGGCTGATCAGCTCGGTCGACAAGACACCGTTCGTCACGGCGTCGTTGTATGCCGACGCTCGCGACCTGAAACTCGTCGTGGCCGCCCCGCACGATCCCAAATGGGTGCCCGCGACCCGCAAGTTCTACTTCGGCGACAAGGCCGGAGCCCCCAAGCCGCTGGAAGTGCCGGGCGGACTGCTCTCCCTCAGCACGCATCGTGATCTGAGCGCCCTGTGGTTGGCCGCCAGTGATCTGTTCAACGAAGACGTCACCGCGGAGATGGCCAAGGCCGACAGCAATCTGGGGCTGTTCTTCGCAGGGCATGACTTTGGACGCGAGATCCTGGGCGGTCTGGCGCCGCAGATGCAACTGGTGGTGGCCCGCCCCACGTTCGATGGCACCGGCCCCACGCCAGCCATCAAGGTGCCGGCCTTCGCCCTGGTACTGCAACTAAAGGAGCCTGCCGAGAAGATGCGGACGCAGCTCAAGGTGGCGTTCCAGAGCACGCTCGGCTTCTTGAATATCGTGGGGGCCCAGCAGGGAAACCCGCAGATGGAGCTCAAATCCGAAGAGAAGGGCCCGAATTCCATCCTGTCTGCCATCTACGTCCTGGACGAGGACAAGAAGAAGCAGACCGACGCCAAGATCCACTTCAACTTCTCTCCCTCGATGACGCTGGTTGGCAATCGCGTGGTCATCTCCAGCACGCGGCAATTGGCCGGGCAGTTGCTCGACTCGGCCATAAAGACTCCGATCGGCGATCGGATCCCCGAGAACACGCTGTTCGAGATTGACGCGCAAGTCGGCAAGCAGATGTTGGCCGACAACGTCAAGCAGCTCATCGCTCAGAACATGCTGGAAAAGGGACACACCGAGGCCGAAGCCCAGAAAGAGATTAACGGGCTGATCGAACTGGTCGGCTGGCTCAAGGGCATCGGCGTGAAGCTGACCGAAGAGAACAAGTCCCTGAAGCTGGAGTTCGGCATCAAGCTGGCGGAGTAGGCCTTCGAATAGTAGCAGGCACACTCCGTGTGCCGTCCGCTGGTCTTCTCATCATCGCGACCTTCGGGCTACATCGGAAAGAGTGTCAGCGGACGGCACACGGAGTGTGCCTGCTACTTTACGCTTCCATCTGAGACGCCTTCACCAAGGACTCTGCCATGGCTGCCGACCTAAACACCGTCGATCCCGCCTGGGCCTGGCGCCCCTTCGAGCCCGCCGCGGATCGCCCCTGGAACCAGCCGCTGGCCGCCCATCTTTACCGACGCGCCGGCTTCGGCGGCTCGGGCGAAGACCTCCGGAAAGCGGTCGAGCGCGGCCTGCCGGCCACGCTTGACGCGCTGCTCCAGGCCGCCCCTGCCGCGCAGGAGTTCGACACCCGCATCGAACAACTCGCCAGCACGCTGCTGGGTTCCAACGATCCCCGCCGTCTCTCTGCCTGGTGGCTGTATCGTATGATCGGCACGCCGGCGCCCTGCCTGGAGAAGACCACCCTCTTCTGGCACGGGCATTTCGCCACCAGCGCCGCCAAAGTCGAAGACTCGGAGATGATGCTCGCCCAATATCGGCTGCTGCATCAGCACGCTTTCGGCAAGTTCGGGCCGCTGGTTCAGGGTATCTCGCGCGACCCCGCGATGTTGGAGTGGCTCGACTCGACCACCAACCGCAAGGTCCATCCCAATGAGAACTATGCCCGTGAGGTGATGGAGCTGTTCTGCCTGGGCGTAGGAAACTACACCGAGCGCGATATCCAGCAAGTTGCCCGGGCGTTCACCGGTTGGGAGCTACGGCGGGGCAAGTTCGAGTTCAATCCCTACCAGCACGACACCGGCACCAAGACGATCCTGGGCCAGAGCGGCAAGTATAACGGCGACCAAGCGATCGAGATTATTCTCGCTCAGCCGGCCGCGCCGCGGTTTATCGCCCGCAAGCTGTTCCGCTACTTTGTCTGTGACGAGCCGGCCCCTTCGCCCGAGTTGATCGAACCGCTGGCCAAGCAGCTTCGCGCAGGCGATTTCGAGATTGGCCCGGTGATCCGGACGATCCTGGGCTCGAACCTGTTCTTCTCGACCCACGCCATCGCCCGCAAGGTGCGCTCGCCGGTCGAGGTGGGTGTGGGACTGCTGCGAGCGTTGGAAGCCACCACCAACGTCTACAAACTAGCCGATGGGCTAGACCAACTCGGCCAGGCCGTCTTCTATCCTCCGAACGTGAAGGGCTGGGACGGAGGCCGGACCTGGATCAACTCGTCGACCCTGCTGGGGCGAGCGAACTTGGTACGCACGCTCCTCTCCGCCCCTGAGACCCGCTTTGCCGAAGGCCGCGGTCTGGCGGCTGTAGCCCAACGAGCCGGCATCGAGTTTTCGCAGCCGGGTGGGCCCGAGCGAGCAGTCGATTGGCTGGCCGAACTGCTGCTGGCCGTGCCGCTGGCGACCGCCGTGCGCGAGCCGTTGGTGGCGCTGGCCCGTGAACCGATGGAGGATCCCAACCGCCGGCTGGCCCGATTGGTGCACGCGGTATGTGCGCTGCCTGAGTTTCAACTGGTGTAACCGCTCGCATTCTTTTCGCTTTCCTCGCACACGACCGGGTTCCCATGAATACCACTCGCCGCGACTTCCTGACTCGCACGATCGGCACGTCGGCCCTGTTGTCGCTGGCCCCGTCGATTCCGCAGTTCCTCAGTGGCGCCGCGGTCGAGGCCGCCGACTCCAAGCGATCGGGCGACAACGTGCTGGTGGTGGTGCAACTGGCCGGCGGCAACGACGGCATCAACACGGTCGTCCCCTACGGCGACGCCGAGTACAAGAAGAACCGCTTCACGCTGGCGCTCGACAAGTCGCAGCTCTTGAAGATCGACGACTACGTCGGCTTGCATCCTTCGATGCGCGGCTTCTCCAAGCTGCTGGAGGCGGGGCGGCTTTCGATCCTGCAGGGGATTGGCTACCCGAACCCTGACCGCTCGCACTTCACGTCGATGGACATCTGGCACACCGCCCAACTGGAACCGACGCGCCGGATCGAGGGCTGGCTGGGCCGCTATCTCGACGCGGGGGTGAAGCGAGACGGCCGCGACGTCCCCTGCCTGCATCTGGGGAGCGAGCGGCAGCCGCTGGCGGTGCTGGCCCGCGACGTCCGCGTGCCCAGCGTTCGCTCGCTCGAGAATTTTAAGCTGGACGACGGTGGCGACAGTCGGCTGGCGCGGGCCGTGGGCGAAGCGGCCGGAGCCCCGCGTGCCGAAGGAAACGAGTTGCTCGGTTTCCTGGAACGGAGCACCGTCTCGGCACTGGCTTCCAGCAAGCAAGTGCACGAGGCGCTCAAGCGATACGACACATCGATTAACTACCCTGGCTCGAATCTGGCCCAGCAACTTAAGCTGGTGGCGCAGCTTATCGACGCTGGCATGAGCACGCGCATCTATTACCTCTCGCTGGACGGGTTCGATACGCACGCCGACCAGGGGGAAGCGCACGCCGCATTGTTGACGGAATTGTCGGGCGCGGTTGGCGCGTTCATCGACGACCTGGCCGCGCACGGGCATGCGGACCGGGTGATGCTGATGAGCTTCAGCGAGTTTGGCCGGCGGGTGAAAGAGAACGCCAGTCGCGGCACCGACCACGGCGCTGCCGCCCCCATGTTCCTGGCCGGCGGCAAAGTGAAGCCCGGCCTGATCGGAAAGCATCCCAGCCTGACCGACCTGGACGACGGCGATCTGAAGTATCACACCGACTTCAGGCGGGTCTACGCCAGCGTGCTGCAGGAGTGGCTTGGCTGCGACAGCGCGGCCATTCTGGGCGGCAAATTCGACCCCATGCCGCTGCTGGGCAAAAAGGCCTGAGCGATCGAGCATACAGAATCTGAAATTCGAGATTTGAGATTCTGGGGAAAGGCAACACGTCACGAGGGGCATCATCTCTCGCCTATCTCGAAATCCCTCGGCCAGACGCGTCTGGCCTCGCGGGACAGCCGATACCAAAGTCCTCAGCTTCCGCACACGAAGCTTAAGGTCAGCCCTTCTCGCGGCCATGATCGCTCCACCATTCCGCCGCGCCCCATTCGGGTTCTTTCGCGTTCAACTCCAGTCGCCGGCGATTGGCCAGTCGCAAGCCAAGCCTGGATAGTCACTTGCGAATTTCTCGAAAAATCCACTCAGAGCTTGTCGATTCACCGCCGGTTCGTTCGACGTGTTAGTAGAGCAGGGAAACAACGACTCCAAAGTCCCCGGCCTGCCCTACTACACTATTTACCAACGTTCCCGAGGTAATCATGTTCAAGACCATTGCCCTCGTCGCCGGCGGGTTTCTGATCGTCGCCCTGAGCGTCGTGCTCATCCTGGCCGCCATGCAGCCGGACACGTTTGAAGTGGCCCGCTCGACCAGCATCAAGGCGCCCCCCGAGAAGATCTTTCCGTACTTCAACGACTTCCAACGTTACTTGGCCTGGTCCCCGTACGAGAAACTGGACCCGCTGATGGTGCGGACCTACAGTGGCCCCTCGGCTGGGCCGGGGGCTAAGTACGCCTGGGAGAGTAGCGGTCCCGGTGGTGTCGGCAGTATGACAATCGCTGAGGTCGCCGCGCCGAATCGCGTGACCGTGAATCTGGACTTCGTCAAACCGTTCACATGCCACAACCAGGTCGATTTCACCATGGAGCCTCAGGCCGATGGCCAGACCAAGGTAACCTGGGCCATGAAAGGGCCCAACAACTTCATGGGCAAAATCATGCACGTGTTCATCGACTGCGACACCATGGTCGGAGCCGATTTTGAATCGGGCCTGGCCGAACTGAAGGCCGTTACCGAGAAGTAAACGCCCAAAGAACCACAAGCAAGTTTCACTCCCAACCCGAATGAAAAGGGTAACCCCATGTTGATTCAAGTCTATCTGTTCTTCGAAGGCCGCTGCGAAGAAGCCGTCAACTTCTATCACAAGGCCCTGGGGGCCGAGATCCAGATGATGCTCCGCTACAGCGAGAGCCCCGAGAAGCCAGATCCGAGCCGCCTGGCCCCCGGCAACGAAAACAAGATCATGCATGCCAGCCTGAAGGTCGGCAACTCGGTCCTGATGCTGTCCGACGGCGGCTGCATGGAGTCGACCGCCAAATTCGCCGGCTTCTCCGTCTCGCTGATGGTCGACAACGAGGCCCAGGCCGACAAGATCTTCGCCGGGCTCTCCGACGGAGGCACGGTCCACATGCCGCTCGGCCAGACCTTCTTCGCCAAGTACTTTGGCATGGTCGTCGACCGCTTCGGAGTGATGTGGATGCTGAATCTGGAAAAGTAAACCAAGTCTTGTCATGTGGCCTGCAGGGTGGGCCAAGCCACGCCCACCCCGCAGGCGCAACATCTAACGAACGCGCTCAAATTTCCGGGAGATCTCCGATGAAATTCATGATCTTGATCAAGGCCAACAAGCAGTCCGAAGCGGGCGAGATGCCCAGCGAAAAACTGCTGACCGAAATGGGCAAGTACAACGAAGAGCTGGTGAACGCAGGTATCATGCTGGCCGGCGAGGGACTTCATCCCAGTTCCAAGGGGGCTCGGGTTCGCTTTGCGGGCAAGAAGTCCGAAGTCATCGACGGCCCGTTCGCCGAGACGAAGGAACTGATCGCCGGATTCTGGATCTGGCGGGTGAAGTCGAAACAGGAAGCGATTGACTGGGTCCGTCGCATGCCGAGCTGCGGCGACGAAGAAGCCGAAGTCGAGCTTCGCCAGGTGTTCGACGCCGAAGATTTCGGGGCCGAGTTCACGCCAGAGCTCCGAGCGCAGGAAGATCGCCTGCGGGCGCAGATCGAACAGCTCGCCAAGTAGTGTCGTTCACCCTACGCCCTCACCAAGACACAAGCCTTTCCAAAAGGTTCACGGAGACAACCGATGCGATTCATGATGCTGATGATCCCCAAGGGATACGAAAGCGCCGCGCCCGGCACGGTGCCCGACGCGAAAGCCGTTGAAGCCATGATGAAATACAACGAATCGCTGCAGAAGGCCGGCGTGCTGCTGGCCCTGGACGGGCTGCATCCCCCTTCGATGGGCGCGCGGGTTTCGTTCGAGGGGGGCAAGCCGAAGGTCAGCGATGGGCCGTTCGCCGAAGCCAAGGAGGTGCTCGGCGGCTATTGGATGATCCAAGTGAAATCGAAGGCCGAGGCGATCGAATGGGCCTCGCGTTGCCCTGGCTCGCCCAACGAGATCATCGAAGTCCGCCAAGTGCAGGAAATGTCCGACTTTCCCGAAGATGTCCAGAAGGCCGCCGCAGGCTTTTCCGAGATGCAGGCTCAGGCGTACCCGGCGAAGTGACATGGGTGCGTCGGGCGGGTCGCCTTGCAGCCCGCGGGGGGAGATGATCTAGTCGGCGGATGTGAGCGCTACCGACACCCATCGCACTATCGATGCCGTCTGGAGAATCGAGTCCGCCCGCCTGATCGCCGGACTCGCGCGGATCGTGCGCGATGTGGGACTGGCCGAGGAACTTGCCCAGGATGCTCTGGTGGCTGCCCTTCAACAATGGCCCGAATCGGGCGTTCCGCAGAATCCTGGCGCCTGGCTGATGGCCACTGCCAAGCATCGGGCGATCGATCTGATCCGTCGCAACAAGCGGCTCGAGAAGAAGCACGAGGAGATCGGCCGCGAACTCGAAGCCCAGCAGGCCGAGTCCGAACCGGATCTCGATGCCGCCCTGGACGACGACGTGGGAGACGATCTGCTCCGGCTGATCTTCACGGCTTGCCACCCGGTCCTTTCCACCGAAGCCCGCACCGCGTTGACGCTGCGACTGCTGGGCGGGCTGACAACCGACGAGATCGCCCGCGCGTTTCTGGTCTCGGAGTCGACCATCGCCCAGCGGATCGTGCGAGCCAAACGGACGCTGACCGAAAAGCAGGTCCCCTTCGAGGTGCCCCGCGGCGCCGAGCTGGCCCAGCGACTGGCATCCGTACTGGAAGTCGTCTACCTGATCTTCAACGAGGGCTACACCGCCACGGCCGGTGACGACTGGACGCGGCCCGGCCTGTGCGAAGACGCGCTGCGGCTGGGACGCATTCTGGCGGAACTCGCCCCGCAAGAGGCCGAGGTTCACGGGTTGGTCGCCCTGATGGAGATTCAAGCCTCGCGCCTGCGGGCCCGCATCGGTCCGCAGGGAGAGCCGATTCTGCTGCTCGACCAGAACCGCGCGCTTTGGGATCAGCTTCTCATCCGCCGCGGCCTGGCCGCGCTTGCCCGGGCGCAGAGCCTGACGCAGGCCTCCGGAAGCTACGTGCTGCAGGCCGCCATTGCCGCTTGCCATGCGCGGGCCCTCGTTCCCGAGGCGACCAACTGGGGCATGATCGCGCGGCTCTACCAGGCGCTGTCGTTTGTAGTACCTTCGCCCGTCGTCGAGCTGAACCGGGCGGTGGCGGTCTCGATGGCCGAGGGACCGCAGGCCGGACTGGAGATCGTCGATGCGCTGCTCGACTCCCCCTCGCTGGCCGGCTATCACCTGCTCCCCAGCGTGCGCGGCGATCTGCTCTTCAAGCTCGAGCGCTGGGACGAAGCCCGCCAGGAGTTTGAACGGGCGGCCGAGTTGACGCGCAACGCCCGCGAGCAGGCCTTCCTGCGCGATCGTGCTCGCGCGTGCCTTCGCGACTAGTTGCCGCGCTGTCGCCGCGCTTCGTACATCAGCACGGCCGCTGCGGTCGAGACATTCAAACTGTCTCCCTTGCCGAGCATCGGCAGCACGATCGAGCGGACTTCCGTACCCTGCCACGCCGACGAGAGTCCATGGGCTTCGCTCCCCAGCACGATCGCTGTCCCCTGGCGGAAGTCGACCACGCTGTAGGGCACGGCTCCGTCGGTGCGGGCGGCCACCACGGCCATCTGTCGCTCCGCAAGCCAGGCCCGCACTTCGCTTGAAGGCGCAGCGGCCACAGGCATCGTGAAGATCGTCCCCAGGCTCGCCCGGATGGCGTTGGGATTGTAGAGATCGGTCCGCAAATCGGCCGCGATCACCGCCGAAACGCCGGCCCCGTCGGCACTGCGAATCACGGCTCCCAGATTGCCGGGCTTCTCGACCCCCTCCAGCACCACCACCAGCGGAGGAGTCTTCGTCTGCGGCCACTTCAAGTCTGCGAGTGCGGCCCCCGGCGTTTCGGCCGTGGCCACGATCCCTTCCGAGCGCTCGCCAAAGGCCAGCTTGGCAAACACGGCCGGGGTCACCTCGTCGGGCTCGATGCCGACCTTCCGCAATCGCGCCAAAAGCTGCCGCGCCGCGGCACCATCGCAAAGCTCTGGACAGGCGAAGGCCTCCACCACTCGCAGGCCGGCATCCAGAGCCCGCGCGATCTCGCGCGAGCCGTCGAGCACGATGCGACGCTGGCTCTCGCGCCCGGAACGATCGCGCAGCTTTACCGCCTCTTTGACGCGAGCATTCTGCAGACTGGTAATCAGCACGTCTGGAACAGCCCAGAGTAAAAGACCATGCCGATACTGGCGATCCGCGTGCCGCTCTCGACTTCGTCGTGGCTCAGCACGATCGCCTGCGGCAGCCGACTGGCGGCCAACGCCCGCAGCGGAGCCCGCAAGGCGGACGTCGTCAGCACCACTTCGGGCCGGCCCCGTTCGCGCAGCTCTTCCAGCCGGGTGGCCAGGACCGACAGGATCGATTCCCCCTGCACGGCCGTGATCTGGAGCTGTCGGCCGCGCGTGGTATGTCGCACCGTGCGGTCGAGCGCGGCCTCGAGCGTCGGATCGAGCGTCACCACATACAGCGTGCCGCTGGAGTCGCGAAACCGCTCGGTCAACGCGGGGGACAGGGACTGCCTGACGCGCTCCGTCAGCTCGAACGTTTCATTCGTTTCGCGGGCTGCATCGGAAAGGGCCTCCAGAATCGTCTCCATGTCGCGGACGGGCACACCTTCGCGCAAGAGGTTCCGCAGGATCTTCTGCAACTGTCGCGGGCGGATCAGCTCGGGCAGCACCTCTTCGGCAATGGCCGGCGCCATCACGCGCACCTGATCGAGCAGGTCTTCCAACTGTTGCCGGCCGAACAACTCCGGCGCGCGGGCCCGAAACAGCCGATCAAGCCGGGCGACGATCAAGCTGGTGGGATCCAGAATCGTGTAGCCGTACATCTCGGCCAGTTCGCGCTGCCCGCGCTCCAGCCACACCCCACGCGCGCCGCAAGGCGTGTCCTCGGCCGCAGGGGCCTGGATCCGCTTCTGCACGGGGCTGGTCTCGAGCGCCAGGTAGCGGTCCGCTTCCACCCGACCCTCGTTGGCCGTCACGCCGCGCAGTCGCACGACATATGAGTGTTCGGTCAGCCTGGCATCGGTCCGGACTTGAATGTCGGGAAGCAGCAGCCCCAGGTCCGAGGCAATCTGCCCGCGGAGCTTCGACACCCGCTCGGGCAGATCGGTGGAAATCAGCGTCGTCAGCGAAGGGCTCAGGAGCAGTTCGATCGGCTCGACCAGCAGCCGCGGGCCGTGTGATTCGCCGTCATCGCGATCACTGGGGGGAGGGGGCAGCTCGTCATCCAGGCAGGTCACGGCCAGAACCTGATTCACATGGATCAGCGTCTCGCACGAGCGCGAGCCGGCCGGCGGCTGCGGCCCGCCATACTGACCGCTGCTGAAGGGGCCCGGGCTTTCCAGCTCGCCAACCACAATCGTGTCGACCACCCGCAATCCGTCGTAGCAGACGCTGGCGATCTTGCCCCAGACGTTTACCTGGCCATGCAGCGACAGGCAGACGCGGTGGCCCACATAGCGGGCGAGCAGAGCGTAATAGTCGACGGGCATCGCTTGCCTCCCACAGCCAACTAGCGAAACAAATCCGGACGCCAAGGATCCTTGAAATCGCCCCTTCGCGTCGCGAAGGGACTTTCCCTATCGCCCTTTCGCTGCGCGAAGGGACTTTCCCTATCGTCCACTCGCTGCGCGAGGGGACTCTGTACTCCCTTGTCCGCCGGCCCGCTGCCGTTCCCTTCGGATTGGTCCAGGAACGCGTCGAGCGCCGCCTCGAACCGGGCCGGCGTCTCGTAGGTCCCTTGGGCGATTTCTCGCCGCAAGCGCACTACCACTGCACGGCGATCTTCCGGCAAGTCCTGAAGGTCGGTCGAAGCCACGATGTCGAGCCCTTGGAGTAATCCGCCTCGCTCGCCCCCCTTGGGGCTCCACTTGGCTAGGATTCATCTTCGCTGCTCTCAGCAGCCGTGTCTAGCATCGCCGCGGCAAGAGACCGGGTGGCTTCCGAAGAAATTCTGTGCAGATGTATAGGAGCGCGAAGCTGCACGGGATCTGCGGGGTGGGGGACAGGAATGGAAAGGAAGAAGGCATGTGTCCGCAGATAGACGCGGATTTAGGCAGATGAATACGAAGAGGGGATGAAAGAGAACGTTTGAGGGCCATCGCAATTGGACATTGTGGTGCAGGCGTCCCGCCTGCCTTGAAGTGGGACCGATGTTCCAGCAGGCGGGACGCCTGCACCACAAGGGACAGCGGGGCAAGCAGGCGGGACGCCTGCACCACAAGGAGGGAGATTACCAGCCGTCTTCGACCACCAACTTGTTCTTGGTGATGTACTTGTTCAGACGATCCCAGCAGACCGTCTTGCCGGTGATCCGCATCGGCGAATGGGTCCACATGAAGGTCTCGCCAGGCGGATAGCCGTCTTCGGACATCTCCACGTCACGCTGGAAGAGCTGGTACTGGCCGTCGACGAAGACGAGGTCCGAGAAGTCACGCTCGGAGGGGTCCGGGACGGGCTCGGGAGCGTAAGGCGGCTTGATGTCGCCGGCTTTTTGGTAACGCAGGTTGATGCTGGAAGCGGTGAGCATCGTGCGGGCGGCGCCCAGAGAGACAGGGAGATTGTCTTTGAGGGTCACGAGCCGGAGGAGCGTGTTCATGAGGGGCTCGCGGTACTCCTTTTTGATCGGCCAGAGATCGCAGTCATCCCAGGAGAGATGTTTGTCTTCGGGGAAGACTTTGGGCTGAACGAGGGAGGGGTCGCGCACGGTCTGCGGGGTCACGCCGGAGATCCGCGGGAAAGTGAGATACTTGAGCGTGTGGCCGGGTGGGTAACCGGCCAGGCAGATCTGCCAGTCGTGCAGGTAGTTGAGGTAGAGCTCGTCGGCGTTCAGCAGCTCCTCGTATTCTTTGCGCGTCGCCTTGGGAATCTTGTGACGGACCGGGAGAGGCTGCGGGAGTTGGCGATAGCGGAGATTGAGAAGCGAGGCCGTGAGGACGATGCGGCAGGCGGTGAGCTGGTCACGCGGTTTCTCGGCGTTCAAGGCCACGCCGATCGCGTAGTTGATCACGCCGGTGCGGACGGGGAGGGGGATGGGCCAGTAGTCGGACATGCTATGAGAATGCCAAGAATGCTATGAGAATGCCAAGAAATGGAACCACAGAGGCACAGAGCCA
>Ga0105047_10004743_pt1 | contig 23589 bp, 22 predicted proteins | sample MAT04_FD_78384 | JGI IMG/M metagenome (GOLD analysis project Ga0105047, IMG submission 78384) | Freshwater microbial communities from Lake Fryxell liftoff mats and glacier meltwater in Antarctica - MAT-04 (megahit assembly) | ecosystem: Environmental > Aquatic > Freshwater > Ice > Liftoff... | reverse complement strand
GTGCAGCTTATCCGTGCTGGCGAGAACTGGCCACGTCGCAAAACACGATGACATTTTTCGTCCCGTCGGCTAACGTGCTTGCATGCCCTTTGTCTGGATGGACAACCAGTTTGTTGCGGAAGAACTCGCGCAGATCAGCATCAAAGACACCGGCCTGCTCCATGCTGCGGGCGTGTTTACGACGATGCGGGCTGCGCGGGGACGCGTGCTTCATGCGACCGACCACCTGCAACGATTGCGTCGCTCGTGCGAACAGCTGGGCGTCCACCTTTCGTATGGCGACGAGATTCTTCTCGGCGCGATGACTGAGCTTCTGTCGCGTAACGAGCTATCCGACGCGCGGTTGCGGCTGACTGTCACGCGCGGAAGCGCTCGACACGATCCGGTACATGGGCTGCACCTCAGTCCGAGTGTCTTCCTGACTGCCGGTGCTTTCGAACCGTACCCGCAAGCATGGTACGAGCACGGGATGACGGTCGTGCTGATGGATGATCAGAAACTGAATCCGTACGACATCCAGGCAGGTCATAAGACGCTGAATTATTTTTCAAGACTGACCGGCCTCAGCGCCGCCACCCGACAGGCAGCGGGCGAGGCGATGTGGTTTAATGTGCACAATTATCTGCAAAGCGCAAGCGTCGCCAACGTGTTTATCGTCAAGGATCAGACGCTCATCACGCCTCCCACGCAGGATGAGTTATCCGATCCTTCTCTGAAAGCAGCAACGCCCTATCCGCGCAGCAACGTCCTGCCCGGCGTGACACGCAGACGCGTGATCGACCTCGCCAGCGAGATGACACTTGCCGTGCGCTTTTCCGCGATCGATATCGAGCAACTGCTGGGTGCGGACGAGGTTTTTCTGACCAATAGCGTGATGGGGGTCATGCCCGTTTGCCGGATTGAGAAAAAAGTCGTGGGCAATGACCGGCCGGGTGAAATCTGGGCTCGCCTGGCAAAGGCATACACCGATGAAGTTGAAAACCCTGCTTGATATTCTGGAGAAAATCGCCCCCCTGTCCTATGCCGAATCATGGGACAATGTCGGATTGATCGTCGGTGAGAGCGGCCAATCGGTCTCGCGCGTGATGCTCACCATCGACTACACCGAAGCCGTGGCGCAGGAGGCCAAGTCACAGAACGTCGACGCGGTGATTGCGTATCATCCACCAATTTTTGAAGGTCTGAAAAAGGTCACGGACGATCGCACATCGCGACTGGTTTACGATGCGTTGCGGCGCGGGGTTGCCCTCTATTCACCGCACACCGCGCTGGATGTCACGGAAGGAGGCACGAACGATGTGCTGGCCGACCTGCTTGTGATGCGTGATCGCCGACCGTTGCGCGTGTCGGCCGGGCAACCGATGCTCTGCAAGCTGATCACGTTTGTTCCGGAGCATGCCATCGAGCGCGTCAGCACAGCCCTCTTCAACGCCGGTGCAGGGCATATCGGCAGATACAGTTCTTGCAGCTTTCGCATGTCCGGCACCGGCACATTTCTCGGCGAAGAGGGAACGAACCCCGCAGTCGGCGAAGCTGGAAAACTAACGGTTGCGCCTGAGACGCGTATCGAGACCATCCTCCCGATCTCCGAGGTCGAAGCCGTCGTAGCCGCACTCAAAAAATCGCATCCATACGAGGAGCCCGCGTTCGACTTAAGCCAGTTGCTCGCCATGCCTGAAGGTCGGGGCATCGGGCGTGTGGGCGCGATCCCCGACGGCGCGACCGTTGAGATGCTGGTCAACAAGCTGAAGCGCGATCTGAACATCAACCACGTCCTGCTGGCCGGCCCGACTGATCGGGTCGTCTCGCGAGCGGCAGTGTGTGCGGGCAGCTGTGGCAATCTGCTGGACGAGGCGATCAAAGCGCGCGTGGATCTATATGTGACAGGCGAGATGCGTCATCACGATGTGCTGAAAGCCGTGCAGGCGGGTCTGTCCGTAGTGGCGCTCCTGCACAGCAACAGCGAGCGTGCCGTGCTCCCGATGCTGAAGGAAATGATCGAGGCAGGACTACCCAACCTGCCCATCTTTATCAGCCAAAGTGATCGCGACCCGTTCAGCGTGATGTGACCGATCGCTATCGTGCGGGAATCAGTGAGCAGTCGTTCGAGGAGGGTTGCCTGTCCCCTTTCAACTTGCTTCATGAATATCGAATGTCCATGCTCAATTTGCGGTCGCGTCGTTGCGATAGGCGACACCTACGTCGTTCGCATTGACGTGTTTGCCGATCCATCGGTCGCGCCGGTTACCACTGACGCGATGGATCTGATTGATGATGCAAGTCAGTTACCCGCACTGCTGGCGGAGCTGGAAAAGTTTTCGGCCCAGGAATTAGAGGATCAGGTTTTTAAGCGATTCGAGTATCGTCTCTGCATGATGTGCCGAGCCGAGATTATGAAGAATCCGCTCGGGCTTCCGCGCGGGAAGCGAGTCGAAGGAAACAACTGATGCGATACGCCGATCTTCCAGATGTGCAGGAGATTCTGCCCGGCATTTCATCCCGCGCGCAGGAACTGGATCAAAGCGGCGATTGGCCGGAAACCGACCTGCACGTGCTGGCCAGTCTGGATGCAATGCGCTGGGGCGTGCCCCTGTTATCCGGCGGCGAAGGGCTGGCTGCCATCGAGCTGCATTTTCGATACGAGGCGTTGGCATCGTCGTCGGTCGCGGTCGCACTGATTCTTTCGCAGCGGGACAGTGCGGTAGATTTGATCGAGGGTGCGACCGACTGGCTTAAGCGTGACGAGACGCTGCATCAACTGTCGCTCAATGAAATCTGGACGACGGTGGGCATCGCGCAGCTCACAACTAGCCGACAGGGCGCGCAACCGGCGCTACGGGCGACGCCCACATCAGCGGGGTATCGGATCGATGGTGTGATTCCATGGGCGACGGGCGCGGGGAAATCCGATTTGGTCGTCGCCGGCGCGGCACTGCCGGATGGCAGGCAGATTCTGTTCGCGCTACCGACGCATCTCCCCGGCGTACGGGTTGAACCGCCGTTGCCGCTGGTGTCGTTGCGCGCATCGTGGACGTCTCAAATCACCTGCACCGGTGTCGAACTTTCGTCTGACTGGGTCATGCGTGGCCCGGCTGACAAGGCACTCGTCGGTCGACGGAAGAGCCTCGCGTTGGGTCAGGCGTTTCTCGGGATGGGTCTGGCCTGTGGCGCGATCAACCTTATTGGCGAGCACACCTCGCCTTTGGCAAAGACCGCATACGACCGTTTCGACCATCAGCTAATTTCGTTACGTCGTGAAGTGCTTGACCTCTGCGACCCCGCCCGCGAAGCAGAAGCCATGCGTGAAGCACCGCGACTTCGCGGGGCAATCAACGATCTGGTCCTGCGCATCACGCATACTGGCGTTGCGCTGTACAAGGGATCGGGCCTGCTGTCCGACCACCCCGCCCAGCGCCTTGCCCGCGAGGCGATGTTTCTACTGGTCTGGTCCTGCCCGGGATCAGTCATCGAATGCACCGTCGACCGCCTGACCGAGGACTGCCCCGCGTGAACGATCCTGCCAAACCCTTTGTATCGCGTGCGGGTTTGAAGCTCGATCATGCCTTGCAAACTTTTCAGCTTGATGTGACGGCATTCGTTGTCGCGGATCTGGGCTGCAACGTAGGTGGATTTGTTGACTGCCTGTTGAGACGTGGTGCAGCCAGGGTCTATGCTGTCGACACAGGATATGGCGCGCTAGATTGGACGTTGCGCAAGGATGCGCGCGTCGTGACGCTGGAGCGCACCAATGCAATGCACGTTGCGCTTCCCGAAAAAGTCGACCTGGTCACAGTCGACGTTGCCTGGACGCGGCAATGCAAAATACTCCCCAACGCGCGAAAGCTGTTGAAACCAGGTGCGGCCGTCGTGACGCTCATTAAGCCGCATTATGAATCAGACGCCGCTCAACTGCGCAACGGCGTGCTCATCGAAAGTGAGATCGAAGGCGTGATGAGCCGCGTGCAACAGGAGGCTGAGTCGCTTGGGTTTTTGTGGGAACGCTCCACGCCGAGTCCAATCAAGGGTGCCAAGGGAAATACCGAGCTACTTGCGCTCCTGCGCGTCGTGTAATTTTTGCACAGGAAGCTGCTACACTTATCCTGCCTATGTCCATTCGACTTGCCATCGTCGGTGTGGGAAATTGCGCGTCGTCGCTCGTCCAGGGCATCTCACATTACGCACACCTGCGCGCGCAAAACGCTGCACCCGTTGGTCTGCTGCATCCTGAAATCGGCGGCCTGCGCGTGGAGGATATCGAGATCGTCGCTGCGTTCGATATCGACAGGCGAAAAGTGGGCCAGCCATTGGAAGAGGCGATCTTTTCGGCACCCAACAATACGGCTGTCTTCTGTTCTGATATCGCTGCATCCGATGTAGTCGTGAACATGGGACACACCCTCGACGGAGTGGCCGAGCACATGTCGGCCTATCCATTGGCGGCGCGTTTTGATCCTTCGCCGGCGACACCCGTGGATGTGTCACGCGTACTGCGCGAGACCGGCGCGGAAATCCTGGTCAATTATCTCCCGGTGGGCTCACAGCAGGCGACCGAGTTTTATGCAGAGGCATGTCTGTCGGCAGGCGTGTCGCTCGTCAACTGCATCCCGGTATTTATCGTGTCCGACACGCGTTGGGCGAAACGCTTCACGGACGCGGGCATTCCGTGCGTGGGCGACGATGTCAAAGCACAGGTGGGCGCGACAATCACCCATCGCACGCTCGCGCGGTTGTTCGATGAACGGGGCGTGCAGATTCAATCCACGTATCAACTCAACACCGGCGGAAACACCGACTTTCTCAATATGCTGAATCGTGATCGACTGACATCCAAGAAGATCAGCAAGACGGAGGCTGTGCAGTCGCAGCTAGAGGTGCCCCTGTCTGCGGACAAAATCCACATCGGCCCCAGCGACTACGTGCCATTCATGAAGGACAACAAGGTCTGCTTCCTGCGCATAGAAGGCAACGGCTTCGGCGGAGTTCAAATGAATCTCGAATTGCGGTTGAGTGTTGAAGATTCCCCCAACAGCGCCGGCGTAGTCGTCGACGCCATCCGATGCTGCAAACTCGCACGCGATGCAGGCCTGGCCGGTCCCATCCAAGCTGTCAGCGCCTGGACGATGAAGCACCCACCGGAACAAATGCTGGACAGCGATGCCCGATTGGCGGTTGAAGAGTTCATCACCGAAGTCACTGCATCCTCACGCATGACGCGACGCTTCGTGTGAGGGAATCGTTATCATCGGCCTTATGCCATGGCCATGGAGCTTTCTACTGGTTGGTGAACTTTAAGAATGCTTGCCCAACGCGTCCAATTTTTCGGGGAATCCGTCATACGTGAGATGACTCGGCTGGCCAACCGATATGGCGCGGTCAACCTCGGGCAGGGGATGCCGGATTTCGAAACACCTCAGTCGATCAAGGATGCTGCCTGCAAGGCAATACAGGATGGGTTCAACCAGTATGCCATCACCTGGGGCGCGCCCCTGCTTCGTCAGGCGATCGCGCACAAGGCTAAGCAGTTCAACGGGATTGATTCCGACCCCGACAAAAACATCACCGTCTGCTGTGGTGCGACCGAATGCATGATGGCGACGATGCTGGCATGCATCAATCCCGGCGACGAGGTCATCGTCTTTCAGCCGTTTTATGAAAATTATGGACCTGACGGTTTGATCAGCGGAGCCAAGCCCGTGTGGATTCATCTGCGCGAGCCGGACTGGGCGTTGGACAAGCAGGAACTGGCCGACGCCTTCAGCGAGCGCACGCGTGCCATCATCATCAACACGCCGAACAATCCCACGGGTAAAGTCTTCACGCGTGATGAGCTGCAGTTCATAGCCGACCTGTGCATCAAGCATGACGTGCTTGCTATCACCGATGAGATTTACGAGCACATTATCTACGACGGCCTGCCGCATATCAGCCTGGCGACGTTACCCGGGATGGCCGAGCGGACCGTCACCATCAGCGGGCTTTCCAAGACGTTCAGTGTGACGGGTTGGCGGTTGGGATATTGCATCGCGCCCGAAGCCATCACCACGGGTATCCGGAAGGTGCATGATTTCCTCACTGTCGGCGCGCCCCATCCGTTGCAGATGGCGGGGGCGGCTGCGCTGGTCTTGCCAGAAGCATATTATGCAAAGCTGACGACCGACTACACTCGCCGGCGAAGCATCCTCCTGAAATACCTCCGCGACGCGGGATTTTTATTTACAGAACCCCGCGGAGCGTACTACGTAATGACCGATGTCACCCCGTTTGGCGCCTCGGACGATGTTGAGTTCGTTCGTCGCCTGGTCACCGAGTTCGGCGTGGCAGGTGTGCCGGGTAGTTCGTTTTACTCACCCAAATCGCTGGGCAACACCAAGGTGCGGTTTATGTGGGCGAAGAAGGATGAAACGCTTCATGCCGCAGGGGAGCGACTGATGAAACTGCGGTCGCTGCTCAAATAATAGTTGATGAGACAGAGAAAGTTTTCATTTTGACAGAAATTTTCTTGTCGGTTCGGTTTTGTCTGGTATTTTGCATTTGTGGGTGGATGTCGCGACGGAGGTTGGAAATGCAGTTTGTTGCTCCTTGTATTCAGCGACGAGTTCTCAAATCGTTGGTGCTGAGCGGTCTGTTCGCGGCCATGGCAACCTCGCGCCTGCAGGCCGCTGTCACGTATCATCAGGTGGAGGCGTTCGAGGATCAGACCCTGACGTCCAGCCCACCTTATTACAAATACGCGACGGTGAATTTCGCGGGCAATCCAACCGTGACGACCGGGGGTCGGACATATTTCGCGCTGGATTCGGTGGGCAGCGTTTCCAATAGCACTACAAGTGTGCATGCGGCCACCGTGGCGCAGAATGCGTATTTCACAGGTCCCGGAACCACCGCGACCGGCAATGTGTATGCTGACTCCGCCGATCGCTTCCTGGTGGAAACGGTGCTTCTGCCCGGGGCCGGCATTGCTGACCCACCTCTGTCATCATCCAACAAAGCCCCTGCTTACTTCGGTCGCAGCGCTTTTGTGGCGGGTGCCTATACGACGCTAAATATCAATGTCTCAGAGCATGCCTACAACGGGTCTATCAAGTTGACGGGCGACACCCCAGCGCTGACCCTGGACCGCGACCGCGACGCGGTGCGACGCATCGACTTCATGCAGGCGCGCGAGCCGAAAGTGCTGATGACAACAGGGGCAGCGGGCAGTTCGACGTCGGGATTGGTGTGGTCTTCCTACAATTCTGTTGCGGTGCGCGGGACGCAGGCGCTCAATCCGACAGGCGGGCCGGGCAAGAAGCATGCGGACCTGTGGGCGGTCAATTCGGTCGGCAGTGTGTTGCAGGCCAGCTTCACCTCCGCGCTGGTCTCCGGTCACGCTGCTGCTTTGCAGGCGACTGCGCAGGCATCGGCACCTCTTGCGGATGCGTTCAATAATGCGGTGGTCGTCAAGTCAATCATGATGACTGCTGCGGATAAAAATTACGTTGTCGTGGGAAATAGTTGGACGCGCGACACTGCCAACAATCTCTCGGTGCAACAGGGCGCGGGTCGTGCCAACTACACCGTCAGCAACTCGATCCTGACCGCAGGCGAGCGCAACACGACAGCCGTCACAGGTGGGACGATCGTCTCACCCACTGTGTACACCACGTCGCAAGGCTGGGCCTATAACACCAGTAGCGCAGGGGTTGACCGCGCGCTGGTCTTTCAGGTCGCTGGCACTGCAACTTATGTCGACGCCACGCTCAACTGGGATTTTACCCAGCAATCGACAACCTTCGGCGGACTCCCCGGTATCGACACCTCCGACGCGGGTCGACTTTATGCAGATCTCAATCTGCAGATCGTCCCGTTGACCGCATCTGGATCAAACTACCTGATGGGCACAGCCCTGTCGGCGACTGGGCTTTTCAGCACGCTTTCCAATGCGGGCGCAGCCGGGCCTGACAATGTCGAGCATCTGTATTACACCGGAACCCCGCTCGCAGCGGGGACGTATGCATTCATCATCCGATCGGATTCATCGCTGTCTGTTCCGTTCGGATTTTCCTACAACCTCACCCTGACCGCCCCACTGCCCGAACCCACCAGCGGACTGCTTCTGTTGATCGGCGGGAGTATGCTTCTCACGCGTCGGCGCCTAACTGAAACTGTCTAACCCGGTTCGTCTTTGAGCGCGCGACAATCTGAGTGCGTCAAAGGGCCTTGATACACGCGCGCGACAGAAGCAGTTCGTCGACGTGCAGATTCGTGGGCGGTATGAGTTGTGGCATCATCAGCACACCTTCGACCAGACGGCGTACATTGCCAAGACCGTGTGATATACAAAGTGCCCGGCCTGATGGTCGGTCGTGTCCTGCACGCCTGGAAGAGCCGTCAGCAATCGATCGAAGTCTTTGACTATCGACGACAAGCCATCGGCGAGCGGCTGGGTAAGGTGACCGCTCTTCAAGATCAGTTGCAAGTCTGCTCTCTGTGGTTCCGACCTTGTCCAGCCCTTGCGTCGCATGGTAAGTTCTACGTCTACTCTCACCGGGGATGAAGATGGCCTGTTTCGTTCGAGCCCGCGTTCTTTCCACGATCCTGTTCGCCTTGCTGCTGATCGCGCTCCCCGCCTTGCTGCTGGCCGCGCCGAATCCACCGAAGCCCAAGCTGCCCCCAACCATTACGATCACCCGGCTTGATGGGACCACTGTGCGCGGTCAGTTTGTGTCGGTTGATCCGCTGGTGGTCACTGTCAAGCCACACTTAAACCCCAAGGAGTTCGGCGAGCCGACGTCAATCCCATGGAAGGAAATTGCAAAGGTCTCCAACGGGCTCACACATTCTAAAGTTCTGGCCGATTGGAAAAAGGAATACCCCGAACGACTCTGCACCACGTGTCACGGCACATTGCAACAGACCTGCGATGTCTGCAAAGGGACGGGGCATGACCCCGAATCAGCCAAGGACTGCGCAACGTGCAGCGGAGAGTTGCTGACCGATTGCAAAGCACCCGGCTGTGACAAGGGGAAGGTCATCTGTCCCGCGCCCTGCATCCGACTGTCGCAAGGCAACTGGATCAAAAAACCAGACGGCCTGCGCTGGAAACGTATGCCGGTCGGCAAGGGATTTGCCGAGATCAGCGAGCGACACTTGGGCGAAATCATCATCGTCGACCCGGGGACCGGAGCCCCCGACTTCCGTGGGAAATGCACGCTGTGTGGCGGAACAAGCCTGGCAGATTGCCCAAACTGTCACGGCTCGGACAAGGTACCCTGCCCCGAATGCATTGGACGCACCGAAGCACCCCCCTGCCCAGAGCATTGCGAGAAGGGGCAGAAGCCTTGCACCACGTGCGATGGAACCGGCATGAAACAAGGGTGATGCGAACCTCCACACGCCGGACAGAAGTGCGTGTGTTTTAGGATTCAATCCGGACGCGCAGGGTCCGGTGTGGCCTTGGTCCACGAAACCGAGCGTGCCATCGGAGTGACATGGTTGCAGTTTATCGTGACCCGGGCGATCCGCTTGTGTTTTTCCAAAAGTCGAACACCGGCGGGTGGGCGGTACCACGGACTATCTGTGAAATTGATGTGCGATGGCTCGTCTTTCCCCCTGCAACGACTCAATCACGCTTCTTCTTCGTGGGCTTGGATTCCGACTTCGGTGCAGCCTCAGGTTTTGCCGGGGCTTGCGACGCAACCGGGGCCGAGTCGGACGCGCTTTTTGTCTCGCTACCCTTGTTTTCGCCGAACTTGGAATCCGACCCAGTCTTTGTTTCAGTCGCGGGCGTCGATTCACTTCCGCCCGTTTCGGCTTTTGCCTTATCGGTGTAGGCTTTATCCCGATAATCGGTGATGTAAAATCCCGAGCCCTTGAAGATTAGCCCCGCCCCCACACCCATTAAGCGCCTCACCTTGTTCTTCCCACAAGCCGGGCATTTTTTGATGGCTGCCGACGACATCGACTGAAACTTCTCAAAAGCGTTTCCGCAGGCGTCGCATTTGTATTCGTAGGTGGGCATGAGTGAGTCGGCAGTTTACAGTTGGCTGTCCGGAGGCGGAAGGAAGAAGCCGGCGTCAATGTCTCTATCACAGTTTTCGGCACTGCCGACCGGTGACTGACGAACTCGTTCTACGTCTTCGACACAATCACCTGGGCGGGGCGGAGGGTTCTGCCGTGCAGGCTGTAGCCCTTGCTGAGAGTTTGGATGACTGTCTGGGCATCCTTATATTTTTCATTCTCCTGTTGCATGACTGCTGAGTGGAGTGATGGATCGAATGCATCGCCTTCTCTTGGCGCGATCTGGGCGACGGATTCCTTGGTGAGCACGGTCAGCCACTCGTCGTGAACAATCTGCATGCCCTTGAGAATACTGGCAGCGTCGGCCTTCTTTGGCTCAACACTCAGTGCGCGCTCGAAGTTGTCAATTACCGGCAAGAACCTTTTGATGAGCGCTTCATTGCTGAACTTCAACCGCTGATCGAACTCCGTCTCAAGTCGCTTCTGCGAATTCTTGAACTCTGCGGTCGCGCGGGCAAGGCGTTGAAACAGGTCGTCGCGCTCGGTCTGAAGCTTATTCATTGCCGCTTCGTCGATGGCGTACGAGGCACTACCCGTTGCGGTGGGTTCGCCGGATTCCGGGGCATCGCCTACGTCGTTGAGAGGTTCAGGGTTCATGATTTTGTTCCTGCAATTCACTGGTCACACACGAAGCTTACGAAGGGCAATAAGCGACGATCTGCTACGAATGATGAGCTGATCTGCTCACCGGGGACGGAGTTGAGAAACTTTTGCTAGCACGGGCTACAAGCCTGTGAATCAAAAAGAATGAGTCGCGGGCTGGTATCGCATGCTACGTCAACGCAATATCGCAAAACATTCAGTCCCGACTAATCGAGTCGCTTCCTAATCTCATAAACAGCTTCGTGCTCTACGTGTCCGTCGTGTTCAACTTTTCTTCAACCATCGCCTTTTAACTTTTCCTTGAGCTTATCCATAAACCCCTTCCGCTGAGGCATCACGTCCGCATCCTCGGTCGACGCGAACTCGTGCAGCAGCTGTCGCTGCTTGTCATTCAGCTTTCTGGGGACTTCGATCAGTATTTGTATGAGCTCATCGCCAGCCTTGTAACTGCGAATATCCGGCAAGCCTTTTCCCTTGAGCTTAAAGACCTCCCCGTGCTGGCTGCCCGATGGAATCTCCAGCTTTTCCTGACCCTTGAGCGTTGGCACGTCAATCGTCGCGCCGAGGGCCGCCTGGGTAAACGTCACGGGAATTTGGCAGACGATGTCGTTGTTGTGACGCGTGAAAATCGGATGGGGCTTGACGGCGATGTAACAATGCAGATCGCCCGCAGGCGCACCGGCCTCGCCAGCTTCACCTTCACCTGCGATGCGGATCGCCTGACCTTCGTGCACACCTGCCGGGATTTTGATCGTAACCACACGCGGACGCTGCTGCTTGCCCGTGCCCTGGCACGTGCGACAAGGGTCCTTGATCACGCTTCCCCGCCCGCGACAGTTAGGGCACGTCGTGACCATGCGAAACATCCCACCAAAGCCCTGCTGCGCCACCTGCCCGCGCCCGCCACACTGCACGCAGACGACGGGGGACGATCCCGGCTTCGATCCACTTCCGCTGCAAGTTTCGCAAGGCGCCTGCTTTTCAAATTCAAGCGTTTTCTCCGCCCCGGTGGCAATCTCCGAAAGCGTCAATTCAACCTGAATCTCCAGATCATATCCGCGCTGCTGCGCCCGCCCCCCGCGCGCCTGTCCCCGCGCCCCACCAAGCGATCCACCAAAAATATCGTCGAACATCGAGAAGATGTCCGTCACGTCCATATGCGAATAATCATGCTGCCCCTGCACACCCGCATGACCAAACTGGTCGTACCGCTTCCGCTTGCCATCGTCCGACAGCACCTCGTACGCCTCGGCACATTCCTTGAACTTATGCTCGGCCTCGGCATCACCCTGATTGCGATCCGGGTGATACTTCATTGCCAGCCGGCGATACGAGCGCTTAATCTCCTCCCCCTCGGCAGTCCGCGCAACGCCAAGCACTTCGTAATAATCTCGTTTGGTGGTGGCCATTTCTATTTGACTTATTCTCTATAGATCAGAGGAGTCATCGAGGGCAGACTAATCCCCATAACAAGCATTGCGTAACGACAACCTTGCTGCCGCTACGCAATACTTTTTACTTCATCTTCAGGCCCGTTACACAATCGCGCCCGATGCGAGATTTTTGGCCTCGCCGTCCTTTTCCTTCAATTCGGTTACCAGCACATCTGTCGTCAATGCCAAGGCTGCAACCGATGCGGCATTGGCGAGGGCGGTGCGGGAGACCTTGGTCGGGTCGATCACACCGGCCTTGAACAAATCGACGTATTCATCCGTAGCCGCGTTGTAACCGAATGACGGGTTCTTGCTTTCCAGAATCTTCGCGACGACGACTTCGCCATCCTCACCGGCATTATCCGCAATCTGCCGAGCGGGGGCACGCAGGGCTTCAGCGAGAATATCGAATCCGATTTTCTCATCACCCTTGGCCTGACGCTTTGCATTCTCGACTGCTTCAATCGCCCGCAGAAAAGCCACGCCCCCGCCGGGGACAATGCCTTCCTCTGCAGACGCCTTGACTGCATGCAGCGCGTCGTCGATCAGGTCCTTGCGCTCCTTCATCTCGGTTTCGGTATTCGCGCCGGCCTTCACCACTGCGACGCCACCGGTGAGTTTCGCGAGACGCTCCTGCAATTTTTCGCGATCGTAATCGCTCGTCGTCGTCTCGATCTGCTTGCGAATCTGGTCGGCGCGTCCCTGAATGTCCTTCTTCGATCCGCCACCCTCCACGATGAGCGTGTTGTCCTTATCGATGACGATGCGCCTGGCGGAGCCAAGTTGATCGAGTTCGATGCTCTCCAGTTTCAAGCCGAGGTCTTCAGAGATAAACACCCCGCCCGTGACGACCGCGAGGTCGCCCATGATGGCCTTGCGACGATCACCAAAGCCGGGCGCTTTGACCGCTGTGACATTGAGAATGCCGCGCAGCTTGTTGACCACAAGGGCTGCCAACGCTTCGGATTCCACATCCTCGGCGATGATGAGCATCGGCCTGCTGCTGCCGACGATCTTGTTCAACAGCGGCAGGAGTTCTGCGAGATTCGAAATCTTTTTCTCATGCAGCAGGATGTAGGCATTCTCGAGAACCGCCTGCAGCGTGGTCGGATTCGTCATGAAATACGGACTGAGATAACCCTTATCGAACTGCATGCCCTCGGTGTATTCGAGCACGCTTTCTGTGCCCTTGCCTTCGTCGACAGTGATCACACCTTCCCTGCCGACCTTCTCCATCGCGTCGGCCATCAGTTGACCGATCTTCTCGTCACCGTTCGCGCTGATAGTGGCGACGCGCTTGTAATCTTCGTGACCCTTGACCTTTTTGGAGATCGCGGTGATCGCATCGGACGCGACTTGGGCGGCCTTGAGAATCCCACGCTGGATCGTGACCGGATTGGCAGCGCCGCTGGTCACATATTTCAGACCTTCGGTGTAGATCGCCTCGGCCAGCACGGTGGCGGTCGTCGTGCCATCACCAGCAACATCGCCGGTTTTGGAAGCGACGCTTTGGATGAGTTTCGCGCCCATGTTCTCGAACGGTTGCGGGAGATCAATCTCCTTGGCGACGGTCACACCATCCTTGGTGATGCGTGGCGAGCCGAACGATTTCTGCAACACCACGTTGCGACCGCGAGGCCCCAGCGTTGCCTTGACAGCCCGAGCAAGTTGCGACAACCCCGCGCCAATTTCAGCGCGAGCGTCGGTATCAAATTTCATCTGTTTAGCGGACATGATGCACTCCAGTTGTTAGTTGTTCGTTGTCAGTTGCCAGAAAACTGTTGCCGCCATCCCCGTTTACGGGCAACTGGCAACTAACAACTGGCAACTTTTCGGCCTATTCCAAGATTCCCAGCAGATCCGACTCGCGGAGGATGACGAGCTTTTCGCCTTCCACCTCTACGTCGGTGCCGGCATATTTGCCGTAGTACACCGTGTCGCCAGCCTTCACGCTGAGCGTCATCGGCTTGCCTTTGTCATCGAGTTTGCCCGGACCGGCGGCCACGATCTTGCCACGCGTGGGCTTCTCCTTGGCCGAATCGGGCAAAAGAATTCCACTGGCAGTCTTGGTCTCTGCTTCCGACTGTTTGACAATGACGCGATCCGCAAGGGGCTTGAGTTTCATATTATCCTCTATTGAGTACGCTCTGACCGAACCAGTCCGTGGTCAATCGTCCGTAGCAAAATCCTCGATCATCAAGCTACTGACTACTGACTGAACTCCTCAGGTAACGGCATGCCGAAGTCGGGCTTGCCTGTTGCTCCTGTGATCCACCGATACACCGCGATCGACTGTTGCGCCTTGGCGGGCCAGGTGAACTGCTTGTGGGCACGTTCAACGGCACGGGCGCTCATCGCGTCGATTCTTTCCGGATGCTGGCAAAGCTCGCCGAGCACCGCGCGAAACCTTTCGATTATTTCTTCCCGCGAGCCAATCGGAACCGCAACACCTGTCCCGGGCGACACCAACTCGGCAGGGCCACCATATTCGCATACCACCGGCACAACCCCGACTGCCATCGCCTCCACCACCACACCTCCGCCGAACTCTCGCACCGACGGGAAGCTGAGGATGTCGGAATTGACCAGATGATTCTGCACCAGCGTGTGCGGAACGTTGCCGTGCAACGTGACCGAATCCTGCAATCCAAATCTTTCGATCAACCCCTGGAGCTTCGAACGCTCGGGGCCTTCACCGATAATGTCGATCCGTATCGCGCCGCTTTTGCACAATTCCGCAGCCGCTTCGATCAGCATGTCTGCGCCTTTGTAAGGCACAAGCCTGCCGAGAAACATTGCCCGGATCGGCAGTTCTGCCCGACGCGTTCGACGCATGGTGAACCGGGCCGGGTCGATCGCATTCTCCGGGATGTACACGCACTTGGCGTGATACTTTCCCGGCATCTGCTGCCACGTGTCGCGCGATCCGATCACGATGGCGCTTGCATTTTTTCGAGTCGACCGAAAGCCCGGCAGCAGCTTGTACGCATTTCGCACATAGCTCAGCCATTCCTTTTCCTGTCGACGCGCCTTATCGAATCCCTTCGGCCACGGCACACCACCGTTGAGTGGCCCGAGCATGAACGGCACACCGATCTTCCGGCACCGCCTCGCCAGCAAACTGCTCATCGTGGGCGAGAGGGGCGTGACCCGATGCACAAGATCAAACTCCTTGGCGATGAGTCGATCCCTAAATTGTCGCCAGACGAGTTTCTCAAAATACGGATACGCAAACGCCTGCATCGCCGTATTCGTCGTCCAGCCTTTACCTTTCCCGCCTCGCACCATCTGGGCAAGCCGGTGCACACGTGCCGCCACTTTTTCAGAATCGATGGCGGTGAAATCCTTTCCTTCAACCAGCCCGGCCCGGATCAACGCCTCGCGATTCCGAATCTGCGTCACCAGGTGCCCGTCTGTCGCGTCGAGCAATGCTTTTGAATGCGACCAACCCTCTAGCGGAACGCTCACCCATTCAGGGTTACAACTCTCCGCGAGAATGAGGGGACGCAGGCGAACTTTCATGCATGAATCTCAACGATCTCCGCGTGAGTAAGTTCACATCATCCCGCCCATGCCACCCATTCCTCCCATACCTCCGCCCATGCCACCCATGCCGCCGTCTTCACCGTGACCATGGCCGGCGTGGGCGTCTTTCTTGGGGGCTTCTACGATGATGCAATCAGTTGTTAATAATAGAATCGCAACCTCGGCTGCGTTTTGAAGTGCGGTACGCTCGACCTTTGTGGGTGTCAGGATACCGGCCTTGAACATGTCAACATATTCGCCTGTCAGCGCGTTGTAGCCTTCACCGTCTTTGGATTCCATGACACGCCGAACGACGACCGACCCTGATTCACCTGCGTTTTCAGCGATCTGCTTCAACGGGGCCAGTAGCGCGTTACGCACGATTTTTACGCCAAGCGCTTCGTCCCCTTCCAGCTTCAGATTGCCCGCGCCATTGAGGGCTTTGAGCGATCGAATCAGTGCAACACCCCCGCCTGCAACCACCCCTTCCGCGACGGCTGCGCGTGTCGCGTGCAGCGCGTCTTCGATACGTGATTTTTTTTCCTTCAGCTCCGCCTCGGTGGCCGCGCCAACGTTGATCTGCGCGACTCCGCCTGCAAGTTTCGCCAGGCGTTCCTGGAGTTTTTCACGATCGTAATCGCTCGTCGTGACGTCGATCTCACGACGAATCTGTGCGATGCGCCCCTGAATATCCTTGGATTCGCCGGCCCCTTCGATGATCGTCGTATTCTCGCCATCCACGCGCACCAGCTTGGCTGTGCCGAGTTGGTGCATTTCGACTTTGTCCAACTCCACGCCAAGATCCTTCATGATGGCCTCGCCACCACACAGGATCGCGATGTCTTCGAGCATGGCCTTGCGACGATCGCCATAGCCCGGCGCCTTTACCGCAGCGACATTCAGGATGCCTCGCAGCTTGTTCACCACGAGCGTCGCCAGCGCCTCGGATTCGACATCCTCGGCAATGATGAGCAACGGCTTCTTGGCTTTCTGGATTTTTTCGAGCAGCGGAATGAGCTTGGTGGCTGCCGAGATTTTGTCCTCGAAAACGAGGATGAGCGGCTTTTCAAGTTCGACGACCATCTCATCAGGGTCGGTCACAAAATTGGGTGACAAAAATCCGCGATCAAATTGCATGCCTTCAACGACATTGATTTCGGTTTGCAGGGACTTGCCTTCTTCGACCGTGATCACCCCATCCTTGCCGACCTTCTCCATCGCGTCGGCCATGATCCGGCCAATTTCACGATCATTATTCGCCGAGATCGACGCAACGTTTTCGATATCCCCCTTGCCCTCGATCTTGCGCGACTGCTTTTGGATATTCGCAACAACCGCTTCAACGGCCTTACGGATTCCGCGGGCCAGGGCATTGGCGTCCGCACCGGCAGTGAGATTCTTGAAGCCTTCCTTGAAGATGGCCTCGGCCAGCACCGTCGCTGTCGTCGTACCGTCGCCAGCCACGTCGGATGTTTTCGATGCGGCCTCTTTCACCAGTTTCGCGCCGATGTTTTCAAACTTGTCCCTCAGTTCGATTTCCTCCGCGACAGTCACACCGTCCTTGGTGATCGTTGGTGCGCCCCATCCCTTGTCGAGCACCGCGTTACGTCCGCGGGGACCGAGGGTGGTTTTCACTGCACGGGCGAGTTTTGACACGCCTTCGAGAAGGGACTTGCGAGCTTCAGTATCGAACGAGATAAGTTTGGCAGCCATGTTTTATCCTGCTCCTTTTGGGGGAGAATGGTTAGAGATATCAAACGTCAGCCGACACCGAGAGCGATCCTCGAGGAAGAGGCAGCCGTCTATCGAACGCTAAGGCAAAGCGAATGCCGAGGAAAACGACGGGGGTTACCAAGCTGCAAACTCATCCAGGCACAGAACTTAGAGGTTTTATGTCAATACGCCTCACCAGGGGTGGAAACTGTCACGCTGGCAGGTTGGAAAAGTCAGTTGCCAGAACGGCAGGTGCGTGTTCCTTTGCCCGGGGGATAAGATGAAGGCTTGCGAACATGATATTTAGTAGGATGGCTGGCCAAATCGTCTCCGGCATTTGATAAGAAACATCCTGACCGAGATTGGTAAGATGATATGCCAGAGGCTCCACGCTCCACGCGCCAAGTTCAAGCACGGCTGAGTTGATCGAAAAAAGCGGATGCGCCCAGACCAGCCATCCGACCATTTCCAGCCGCCCCGGCAACGCTGTCGACAACCAGACAGGCCAGGTTAGCCAAGCTATAGCAACAGCGGTAATGACCGTGTTGGCAAAGGTTCGATCGAAGATCAGTCGTAACGCGCGCGTCATGCCCGTCACTGCAAGCAGCCAGGTGATGAGAACGGCCGAGCATCCTATCACCTCGGTCCAAGTCACCCATCCGCCATTCGCCCCCCACAACCAAGTTGAAACGACCGATGCAGACATGATCGATATCGTTACAAAGTTCTGAATGAATGAACGCCCGACGACCTGCGGGAGCACGAGCGAGAAAAACAATATCGGCGCTATGAACTGCCCCACCGACTTGGATATGTAGAAAGATGAAAGCGCCGTGAGCGACACCGACAGCACCAGCACGAGGAACGACTCCCACCGGAAGACCGCGCAGCCCAACCGTCGAATCGTTTGATCTCCCAGTTGAGACGCCCGGCGCAATCTACTGCCCTTCTGCCGGCTCGATGACCAGGGTTGCCTTCGTATTCGCTGCCGGCACGGTGTCAGGATTAAACTCCCACTCCAACAGTTGATTGTCGCTACTCGCCAGCTCGGCGACATCGACCACGGTCAGCTCGAAGTTGACCACGCTGATGAGATACCCGGTCGCATCAGCAGCGTATGAGCCATCCTCCATGACGCGCGAACCGACAAAGACCCACCGCTGTTCGGGCATCTCCTTTTTATGGCGAATGTCACGCATCAGGCGATGGGCGGGAAGAGAGATCAGCTTGCCGTCTTTTTCAAACTCGACCGACAGTTTGAGCGCCGGCCCGTCTGGTTTTGTCACAATGCGCGTTTTGGGATTGAACGTCAGCGGGTGTCCCTCAGTGAGCCCAATCGCCAGCAGTGCAAAATGGAGATGCGAGGGCTTGATCTTGGCGCGCAGGACGGTCTCGTGTTCAGGTCCGCCTGCTGAGCAGATCAGAAACTCGAGCGGATTTAGGACATTGAGAAATTCCGATTCGATTCGGACTTGCCGCAACTTCGCGTCGACAGAAATCCCCGGCAAACCCTGCGTCGGCTGCGTTGCGGGCACTGTCTGGGCAGAAACGCGCAGCGCGCAGGACAAGGTGATCAACAGGATAAAAATCTTCACTCCCTCAGCATAACCTTATCCTGGCAAAAGATGCACGTGAGCGTTAGTCGGCAGTGGTGACCCTTCACGCCGTGCCCTATGCGTACGGATTTCCCATTCTTTCCCTGTCCCCAACTTTCATATTACTTGCTACAACTGCACATGCCCGTGACGATACCCCTGCCCGATCTGACCAACCGGGCTGCTACGAGAGACTGGCATGGCCTTGCGACTGCCATCAGGCATGAAAGCTGTCAATTCCCTCATTGGGGGTTGGACTGTCATCGTCTTTCTCTTCCTGTATTTTCCCATCATCGTTCTCATCGTTTATTCCTTTAACGCAACCGACATGAGCCACAGCGCCACGCCCACGCAGTGGGGAGGCTTCACCTTTCGCTGGTATGAACAGGCGTTCAACGACACCCGCATCGCCAGGTCAGTCAAGAACAGTCTGATCGTCGCTGCCGTCACCACGCTTGTCGCGACATCCATCGGGACGGCTGCGGGGTGGTTGCTCTTTCGATACAGCTATCGTTTTGCCCGAGCCGTGCAGACGATCATCCTCACCCCGATGATCGTCCCCGAAGTCATCATCGGCGTTAGCCTCTACCTGCTCTTCCGCAACTACCTCATCGGCGTGGGGATGACTGCGGTCATTGTTTCGCATGTCACCTTTTGCATCCCGTTTGTGATGGTGGGGATCCAAGCGCGTCTGTCCGGGCTTGACCCATCAATGGAGGAGGCTGCCATGGATTTAGGCGCAACGCCGTGGCAGGCGTTCTACCTGATCATCACGCCCTATCTCCTGCCGGCCATCATCTCGGGCGCGTTTCTCTCGTTCACATTGTCGATGGATGAACTGGTTGTCACATGGTTCGTGAAAGATGCTGACTTGGGCACGTTTCCTATCCTTGTCTATGACGAAGCAAAGAAAGGCCCCCAGGGGAAATTGTACGCAGTCAGCACCGTTTTCATCGCCGCCACCGTGGTGCTGGTGGTTATCGGGGAACTTTTGCGCAGGCGACGGGCGTGAAATGTGATACACCTTGAAGTAGGCATTTACCGGAGATTTTTATGAATCGTCTCACGTGTCTCATGACCGCTTTTTTGTCGGCTAGCTTCCTCATCGTGGGTGGATGTAAGAAGGAAGAATCCACTGCAATATCTGGTTCCCCCGGAGCGCCTACAAGGCCCGCCAGCAAAGAACTCAAACTCTTTGCCTGGACCGAGTACGTCCCCCAGGCCGTGCTCGATGGCTTTCAAAAAGAGTATGGCGTGGAGGTGAAATACGAAGCCTACGACGCCAACGAACAGATGCTGGCCAAGGTCATGCCCGGTTCGGATTACGACTTGATTCAGCCATCAGAATACACCGTTGAGTATCTCCTCAAGAATCAGAAGCTCCTGCCGCTCGACAAGAGCAAGCTGACTAATTTCGCCAACCTCTCGCCAGATATTTTGAATCTCGCGCACGACCCGGGAAATAAATTCACCGTCCCCTGGATGACCGGCAACGTGGGCATCATCTACAACACTGAAAAAGTGAAAGAGCCTATCACCGGCTACGCCGATGTGTTCAAGGACGCGTACAAGGGACGCATTGTTGTCCTTGATGACAGCCGAGAGATCGTCACCTGGGCAGCGGCCACGCTGGGAGTACAGTCCAACGACGTGACAAGCGATACCCTGAAGAAGGTCAAGCCGATCCTCGCCAAATGGTTGCCCCTCGTCGGCGCGTACGATTCGACCGATCCCAAGGGCAAGCTCCGTACTGGCGAGGTTGACCTTGGAGTGACTTGGAATGGTGAAGCCGCCAGACTGCTGGCCGAAGATGCCGCCGCCGGTACCAGCAAGTGGAGATATGTCATCCCCAAGGAAGGTGGGCATCGCTTTATCGATAGCCTGTGCATCCCCGTCGGTGCCAAGAATATCGAGAACGCGCACCTGTTTATGAACTACATCCTCAGGCCAGAAGTCGGAGTGCTGATCGCCAGGGAATATCCGTACACCAGCCCGAACGTCAAAGCCCGCGAGATGCTGACCGCTGCCGAGCGCAACAACTTGGCCAGCTACCCGACCGAAACCAGCTTCGAGACGTTCAAGGATTTGGACGAAGCCCTCATCGGAGATATGGACAAGCTCGTAACAGAACTCAAGGCCCGCTAAACGCTGAGCCTTATGGCCATCGCAACCGATACCAGATTACAAAGCACAGGGTTGGGTCGAGCGCCCGGCCTGCAGGGGTGGATGCTGCTCTCGCCCCTTTTATTGTGGCTGGCAATCTTCGTCATCGTCCCGACTGCAATCCTCATCGTTTACAGCTTCGGGACCTCGCGAGGCCCGGCAAGGGTCGATCCCAATTTCTCGCTCGACGGGTACAAGGATGTCTTCACACCCACCACCTTGCGCATCTTTTGGCGGAGCATTTATTACGCTGCCATCACGACCGCAGTGTGCGTGGTCGTGGGATATCCGGTTGCGTATTTCATTGGTCGCGCGCCCCCAAGATGGCGAAATCGGTTGCTGCTGCTGGTGATGATCCCGTTCTGGACGAGCTTCATGATCCGCACGTATTCGTGGATCCTGATCCTGCAGGACAACGGCCTGATGAACTCAGCCCTCCGGGGCATGGGGTTGCCGTTTTCAATAGACATGCTTGGGCAGCCCTCGGGTGAATTGCTCGGACTGATTTACTCGTTCCTGCCCTTCATGATCCTGCCCATCTACACAAGTGTAGAAAAGCTCGACAACGCCATGATCGAGGCCGCCTTCGATCTCGGTGCCGGGCCGGTGCGCGCGTTCGGAAATGTGATCGTCCCCCTCACCCGTCCGGGCATCGTCGCAGGCATCCTGCTCGTTTTCATCCCCGCCATCGGAACGTTCGCCATCACCGATGTGCTTGGCCGGCGGAAGCGTGATCTCATCGGAAACCTCATCGAACGTCAGTTCGTCGGGCGTGGCGGCGACTGGCCTTACGGATCGGCCTTGGGTGTGATCCTGCTGCTGATTTTCGTAATCTGCTTCTGGCTATCTTCCAGACGATCCAGTGCGGAGTTCGCGTGAGATTTTGACTGATGTGCAGACGCGCAATCGAGTATCTTGTTCACCGTGTAGCCAGGTTGCTCGCGACCCGTCCCATCACAGGCCACCAGTGGCCAGGCTACCCGTGAACGCCATTGCTCTATAAACTTTTCCCATGTCGTCAATTCCCTCATCGCCGCCTTCGACGTCTCCCTACATGGTCGAGCTGCGCAATGTGCATAAGCGATTCGGAAATTTCTCAGCCGTTCAGGACGTGACGCTTCTTATCAAGCCCGGGGAATTTATCACGCTGCTTGGTCCGTCGGGATGTGGCAAGACGACGCTTCTTCGCATGATCTCGGGATTCGAAACTCCCACTGAAGGCACGGTGCTTCTCGATGGGGTGGATGTAACCGCCCTTCCCCCGTATCGGCGAAGCGTCAACCAGGTGTTTCAGAGCTACGCGCTCTTCCCGCACATGACTGTGCGCGAAAATGTCGGCTTTGGATTGCGCATGCAAAAAGTGCCACGCGACGAGGCCGAGGGTCGGGTCGCGAGTGGGATCGATCTGGTCTCGCTCACGGGTCTTGAAGATCGAAAGCCCTCGCAACTTTCAGGCGGGCAACGGCAGCGCGTGGCGCTTGCGCGGGCGATCGTGTGTCGGCCTAAGGTGCTGCTGCTCGACGAACCGCTTAGCGCGCTCGATGCCAAGTTGCGTCATTCCATGCAGATCGAATTAAAACGCCTGCAGCAAAAGCTTGGCATTACCTTTGTCTTTGTCACGCACGATCAGGAGGAAGCCCTCACCATGTCCGACCGAATTGCCGTGTGCAACAAGGGGCATATCGAGCAACTCGGGACTGCCGACGAGATTTATTATCAACCGAAAACCACCTTCGTCGCCAACTTCATTGGTGAAGCCAATATTTTAGAGGCCAAGGTGATCGATCAGGCAGGCGCAATATCCGTGATTCAGGTTGGGGCCGACATCACCCTGAAAATACAACCGCAGCAAGCCACCCCGCCGTCGGGGGAGCTGCTGATCTCCGTTCGTCCCGAAAAAATCAGCCTAAGCAAACGCCCATGGGAATCGGACAACACCTTCGAAGCCGAGGTGGCTGAGGAACTCTTCATGGGCGCGACCGACCAGCTCCTGCTGCGGACAAAATCCGGCGCGGAACTCACCGCCGTCGTCGCCAACGAGTCCGCCACCCAGGATGCATTCCACGTAGGTGATCACGTGTATTGTCGGATTCACCAGGATGATGTGGTGGTGGTGCAGGGGGAATGACAAATCGGTTAGTGATCAGTGGCCGGTGGTCAGAAGCCCGTATCATTGAATGTCGGATTGGCCACACTCGACAAACAACATTCGACGCTCGCTTTCACTAACCACTGCCGCTATCTCTTCATCGCCTCAACCCCGCCCATGATTTCCGCCAACTCTGTTGTGATCTGGCTTTGGCGGGCGCGGTTGTATTGCATGGTCAGCGATTTGGCCATTTCATCGGCGTTATCCGTCGCGCTGCGCATCGCAATCATGCGGGCAACATGCTCGCTGGTGGCGGCATCAAGGAAGAACTGATACAGCGCGGTGCGGATTGTCAGGGGAAGCAGTTCGTCCAGCAGTGTCTTGGCATCTGGGAGGAACTCGTAAACCG
>Ga0105047_10004741_pt1 | contig 23595 bp, 17 predicted proteins | sample MAT04_FD_78384 | JGI IMG/M metagenome (GOLD analysis project Ga0105047, IMG submission 78384) | Freshwater microbial communities from Lake Fryxell liftoff mats and glacier meltwater in Antarctica - MAT-04 (megahit assembly) | ecosystem: Environmental > Aquatic > Freshwater > Ice > Liftoff... | reverse complement strand
GTGTGTGTGTGTGTGTGTGTGTGTGTGTGTCGCCATTGCTGGAAAGCTCCCCGCTCAACACGACCGGAACCGAACACCGACCGCTACCCACGCACCAAACCCGACCCATGTGACATGCGCCACGGAATCGTCTGTGGCGTCGCACAACACCCGTTCCACCCAACGCAGCCGGCGGCTGCGGGGAACCGCTCAGACCCGCACCTCCGACACCACCGCAACGGTCGACCGAACCGCGTCGCTCCGGCGTCGAGGGCGAAGCGGGTGCCGTCGTCCCTTCAACGTCATCCGTGCAACCCCGGTGACGTCCCCACCGCCGCCGCCGCGCCTGTCCGCCCGTCCGCCAACCCGCCTGTCCGCCACCGTCCACGGAAACCCCGCTATCCGATTCGGGTGCGCTGGTTGGCCATGCCTGACCGTCTCACACCGGCAGGCTGCCATGAACTTGTCGCTCGGTTGCGTCATGAGGCCATCTCCTCTACTACGACGCCCGAACTACTGGACGCACAACTGCGGTTATGTGGGTGCCCCCGGCGTGACTCGAACACGCGTGTCCGCTTTAGGAGAGCGGCACTCTATCCACCTGAGCTACAAGGGCAGGCGATTGCGAAAAGGTGGAGCGGAACCCTCTTCTCGCGATCGGGTGGCCATCGTACTGGCGTTGGCGGGTGACTCCGAGCACGCGATTCGGCCGGTTCTGGTGATCGCGCTGTGACGGCCGCATCCTTCCGGGGCGTGCGCATCGGAGCTGCCCCAGTGACACTCGGGCTACGGGAGTGTTGGGCAGCGAGTGGGTCGTGGGGGCGGCGATTGCGGTGTCAAGCCAAAGGTGTGCGCGCCGGAGGTGGCGGGTGTCAGAGAACTCCTGGTAGTTGCCTTCGGCGCCCTTGCGTCCGCCGTACAGGCTGTTGAGGTCGGGGTGCCGGCGGGATCGGTCGAACGTTTTCGTTGCGGTTGAGCCTGCATGCCTTGTCGTCGTTGTTGCCGTGCAGCCGAACGGGGACGTTTCGCCGCCGAGTCGGTCGAGGAGGTGTAGTCGAACTACCCGCGGAGCTGCCGCTCATGTCGGCGTTGCCGTTGGAGCGTGTGCAGCGTTCGCCACCTAGGAGCCTGTCCCAGCAACCATTCGGCGCCTTCCGGCCAGCTTCGAATCTCGCGGCGTCCTCCGTCTCACCGCCCAGAACAAGGGGGCCTTCGACGTACGTCCTTGCGACGCTTCGAACCGTGGCTCGGAATCCGCTTCCCGAAGCGTTACTTGGACACGCTCCTAGCTACCGCGGTCAGTTCGAGTGGGAGCGCAGCCAGTTCCAGACCGGCGTCTCCCAGCCACTGACTCCATGGCCGCCACCTTTGACCAGCACCATCAGCAACTCATGGCTACACGCACCGGCCGGGCGGTAGAGGTAGGTGGGCTTCCCGCTCATCGACGGGGTGAGCTCAACGACGTGGGCGAAGTTGGTGGCGCACCCGTGGGCGTACGACATGCTGGCGTGCGGCCACGGCCAGCCGGTGATGGTGGCGGTGGGCGGCGTGGGCACTACCGCCGGCGGAGAGACCACGGGGTCGGCGTCGCCGTTGACGCTCACGAGGGCGCTCGAGATGGCCATGCCGTTGCCGTTCACTCGCGCGGTGCACACCGCATCGCCGGTCTCACAGTAGAAATTGCCCGCTACTGGAGCGACGGCGGCGAACAGGCCTGCCGAACGACTGTCAACGGTGAGCGTGTTCACCATGAACCCGCCGCGCGAGTTACCGATCGCGTAGATCCGATGAGGGTCGATGTGCAGGCCGGTCAGCAGCGTGCCGGCCTTGATGCCGTCTACCACCGCCTTGGTGAAGGCGACGTCGTCGACATGGGTCCCGTCCATGTAGAACGACCAGGTGTTGCTCAGCCCGTCCATCTGCACCACGATGGCACCGTCGAGGTCGGTGCGGGCGTACAAGCTGGCGAGGTTGGCGGCGCCGGTTCCGCCGTCGCCGTGGAAGAACAGAACCACAGGTCGCCCGGTCACCGGAGAAAGCTGCGGCGATCGGTGCGTGTAGAACTTGCGGGCTGTGCCCCCGACCGTGAGCTGCGTGCAGGTCCGCGTGCCGCTGGCCGTGCAGTTGCCGACGACGGTCGGCTCCTGGGTTGCGTCGGTCGGAAGCGGTTCGCACGCGACTGTGGCGAGCACGGCGGCGAGGGCGACACCGATGAGTGCGGCGCGGTGACGGCGTAACGGGAGAGTCGACATGAGGGGCCTTTGTTTCCGGGTCCTGGCGGCGGCACGCTGAAGTGCTCGGACTGAACTGATTCGGCACGAGCGAGCCTCAACATGAGCAATAGCGATTTGAACGAGGTCACCTCGTCAAGTTGCGGGCAACATCCGCTCCGGGCAGGCTCGGCAATTTCCTCCTACATTCTTCGTTGGCCCATCGCAATCATCCACGAGGACCGGTCCCCTGTACCAACGCTCCTTTCCCAGATCCTTGGGCACGGCCGCTGCCAGCCTCTTGCTTGTCGCCACGGTCGACTCGTGTGGACGCGGCGACACCAAATCCGGTGGTCAGGTCGGAACACCCACGCCCAGCGGCACCACCTCGGCAACAACCACCTCCCCCGGCTCCGGCACGCCGACGACCGCCGATACCACGAGCAGCCCCGCTGGTCCGAACGCCGGTGATGGGTACCGCTCGATCATCAACACCGAGGTCGTCGACAACCCCAAGCTCGACAAGTTCGAGCAAGCCACCAAGGGCCGCCGTGCAAAGACCGGACTTCCTGGAGCGTCGCTGCTCGTGATCCAGCCCGGCAAGGTCGTGCAGCAGGAGGCATGGGGCCAATACACGATCGAAACGGCCGTTCCGATTACTTCCGGAAGCAAGTGGCTGTCGGCGGCCCCGATCTTGACCCCTGTCGACGAGGGTGAGATCGACCTCGACAAGCCGATCTCCACCTACCTCGACTTCACCAACAGCGACGTCGGCGCGATCAACATGCGCCAGCTCTTGTCGTTCACCTCGGGTCTGCCCGACGACGACAGCATTCCCTGCACGAAGGACGGGACAATCACGCTGGAGGCGTGCAACCGCGAGATCGGCCAGCTTGTGATCCACACGCCTGGTGAGGCATTCCGTTACGGAGGTTTGCACCTCCATCTCGCCGCGGGTGTGGCCGAAGGGGTGACCGGGAAGACGTTCGCGGAGCTGTTCGCCGAGCGCCTCACCGGTCCACTCGGCATGACCCAGACCGTATTCCTCGAGTCGAAGTTCCGTGTTGCCAACGGGCTGGCGAAGCATCCGAGCCCGGCCGGAACGGGAGTGTCGTCGCTCGGCGACTACGGCAAGTTCCTCGAGATGATCTCGCACGAGGGCTTGGCGCCCAGCGGCACGCGCATCCTCAGGGCCGAGACGGTTGCCGAGATGCAGAAGAACCAGATCGAGGGAACCCGCTACGCCAAAGCGGCGGCGTTCCGCATGGACGAGAAGAACCCCTACGGGCTCGGTAACTGGCTCCACAGGGCGGACGCCGAGGCAATGCCATCGTCTTGTCCAGCGATGGTGCGTTCGGGTTCCGGCCGTGGATCGACAAGCAGAACGGCATCGTGGCCGTCTACTTGGTGGAGGACCGCGGCAGCGGAGATGTCGAGGACAACCCCAACGCGCCGGCCGACGACGGGGGCAAGGTCCACGTGAGCGGCAACTGGGTGTTCGTCGACGTGGCCGAGGCTCTCGGTGGCTCGCTCCCCAAGGAGAGGAACCCGTACCTTCAACTGTGATCGTCGAGGTCCATGGGATAGAGGACATCGACCTCGGTGATGGCGCACGAAAGGCCACGGCGATTGTTGGTCACGAGGCGGTCGGCGTCGAGCGGCGTTTCGGGCCCTGCGTTTCGGAGCCTGCGTTTCGGCTGGAGCGGGTGGTAGCCGGGTCAGCCAGGGTGACATGGCGCGGCGGTGCCACGCTCTCGGCCTCGGAGCGGACCAGATTGACCAGGCCTTCAACTGGCGGCCGGCAGACTCGGGCCGTTCTCGGCCGCGGGTAGGGTCACCCCATGTTGCCGATACGTCGGGTCGTCATAGTCGTGTGCGCACTGGTGCTGGCGACGTTCCCCACCATTCGGGAGCGCTCCGCTTCGGCTGCTGCTCCCGCTGCTGCGCCGCCGTCCGTGCCGATCCCGGTGCTCACCAACCTCTCGGACCTCACCGATGGCCGCGCGACCGAACTGGCAAGTGAGGCCCTGTTGGGGTTGGGATTTGCGGCGGGGGCTCCCGATGGACCGCAGGCCCGTGATCGGATCTTCGTCGGCAACACCTACGTGGCATGGCTTGATGAGACCGGGTTCTACGGCAAGCTCAACGGCCTGTGGTGGTTGGCGACCACGACGTCGGGAGATCGCTCCTTCACGATGCGCGACAGCGACGGGAGACCGATCAACCAATTCGTTGTCGGCGAGAACGGTGATGGCGCCTGGCCGCGTGGCTACCGCGGAGCCGAACACATCGAGATGCCCAACAACACGCCCCAACCCGACGACGACCCGAGCTGCGCCGCTGCTGGCCGCTGGTGCTCCCAGTTCTCACTCGACGAGGCCGGCGCGTACACCTACCCCGGCATCCCGTGGTGGAAGGTCTGCGATCCCGGCGGGCTCGGCTATCTCGACCACATCGACCCCATCGAGGTCACCGCCACGGCGAGCTCGCTCCGTGTGGTCTATGAAGGTCGTCTCGTGAAACGTGCCGGTGGGCGGTTCCCGTGGACGTACACCGAGGGTTGTCAAGAGGACGAGCTGTTCCCCGACGGCGTGCGCCGTCCCGTGTACCTGCGCGTGGGCTATGAGCTCTTTGCCGACGCCCCGCACGTGGATCGCCTGATGCAGGTTCGCAACCCGGTCGGCAACCCGGCCTTCGAAGGACCGTTCAGCTTCATCGGCGGATTCGTGATCACCACGTGGCCGAACCCGATGCCCGCCAAGGGGCTCAATGCCTACATCCGCCCTGAGGCCGCCGACATTCCCGACCCCTACCTCAACCGCACGCTCAGCGCCGACTCGTGGAACGCGGGCTGGTCAACTCCAGTCGGCAAGGACATCGCCTTTGGCTGGACCCGCCATCCCTTCACGCTCAGCGACCAGCCGGCGGCCGAGAACGGACATGCGTTGCGGCTCTCGCTGCTCGGCCCGTCGGACAACCTCGACTCGGGCCTGTGCCTGTGCGAGTCCCACGGCGGCCTCGAGATCGGTGGTGGGCTCCTGCATTCCAAGCCGGCGGAGGACGCGGCGCTGCCGATCGCCGGCGGCACGATGAGCATCGAGGCGCGCCGCCGTCTCGAGACCCCCGTTGCAACGACCATCCCGGACGTGACGCCGTGGACCGGTCCGTCCACGACGACGACTGCGTCGACCGCAACGCAACCGTCGCCGCCACTGGTGAGCCCCGCCTTCACCGGGTGAGCCATCGGCCAGGTCAGACAACAACATCGCGGGGCGATGTCAGCGGGTCTTCATAATGGGGTTCGGCGGCCGTCAGGAGCAGGGTCAGGATCGTTCAGGATCGTGCGGCCGGTCGCCCTCGAGCTCGGCCTTGATGCGCTCGAGCGTGGTGCGCATGCCTTCGCGGTTGGTGCGGCCGCGGGCCCAACCGAGCATGAACCAGTAGGCGCGCAGCGCGATGTTGTCGGCGAGGCGGAACGACTCCGTGACGTCGGTGCCGTCACCGGTGGGGACGAGGTCGTAGCGCCAGGTGTTGATGGCCCGGCCGGGCGGTCCCACGCCGAACTCGAACACTCGGTTCGGCTCGCACTCGGTCACGACGCACGCCGACCAGTAGGTCGGTCCGATGCCGTTGCGCTTCACGTGTCCGCGGAACTTGGCGCCCTTTGCCGGGCCCGTGGCTCCGTCGAGCCACTCTGCCTCGAAGGTCTCCGGGCTGTAGCGCCCGATCTTGGTGACGTCGCTCACCAGATCCCAGACCGCCAAGGGATCAACGGCCATGTGGACAGTCACCGAGTCACGCATGACGCCACGCTACCGAGTGTCGGTCCCAATCCGAGCGAGGAAACGACACCGAGGTTGTCGTGGAGGCAAACATCGAGATCGTCCGCCACCACCAATCGGCCTTGTCGAGGGTGATGCGAACGCCGAGGAAACGAAGCGCTTGGAGGATCCGCGCCAGTTGTTCGGTCTCCTTGCCTTGCTCAAGCTCCGACAGGTAGCTCCGGTGCAGTCCCAACTCATCCGCGAGCTGTGCTTGCGTGAGGTCGGCTTGCTCGCGGTAGTGGCGAATGGCATCGCCGAGTGACGATGCAGAATAGATCCGGTAGGGACCAGAACCCTTTGGTGGGACTGTCTCCATATTCCGACACGGTCCGTCGGTCGGGATCCCCTCGACCCCCTCGCAGAATCAAGAGCCCTGCCGGGGCTTGGCATACCCCGTCGACACGGATACGACTGGCGTGCCCGGATTCAAACCCTCGTTCGTCGGCGCCGACCCGCCAACACCGACGACCACTCAGCCCGGGCCCGGCTGCCGACGCTCAACTGGCGGGACGGGCGAGCACCTTCGTGAGGCTCGAGACCGAGCAGATGGTGGTGTCGCCCTCGCGCACCGTGGGCACGGAGATGTCGACCACGCAGGTGATGGTGCTCTCGACGCCACCGGGGGCCACTCGGCGCATCAGCACCGCGGCCTGCTGGCGACTCTTGATCACCACCTTGTGTTTCGGTACCTCATCGGCCGTGGTGCCCTCGGGCAGTTGTGCCCCGACGATCACCCGCATCCGCCCGTCGGGCGTCGCCCAGATGCAGTTGCCGGTACCGGGCATCTCGAGAAGCTGCGCGCCGTTGCGGCGGAGCAGCACCTGAGCGGCGGCGGGAGGATCGGGGGGGGCGATCATCTGCTGGGCCGACACGTAGGCGAAGAACGCCCCGACGCCTGCGCCGAAAAGCGCGAACCCCGGGAAGTGAATGTTCACCAGACCGGTCGCAGCCACGGCGCAAACGATGACGCCTATCGCCACGATTCCGATCGCCGCTTCCGTGCCGCGATCGGCAAGGAACGTGCGGGCCGACGACACGGCGAACCCGACACCCACGCCGGCGGCGGCCAGCAGCACACCGATCCACGTGCCGCTGATGCCGAAGAGCACGATCCCCACGATGGTGAGGATCAGCAGAACCGCCCCTGCTCCCCCGAGCACAAGCTTGAGCCGCTTCTTCTGCGACTCCTGGGCACCGGACTGATCCTCCACGCCGAACCCGGCGCGGCGCATCTGTCGATTGACGACAGGTTGGGCCGCCGACGCGTCGACACGCGGCGCCTTGCCTTTCCCGCCGCCACCTCCACTGCCGGCTGTGACCCCGCCGCCTCCCGAGCTGCCCGAGGGTGCCATCTGGGTACGTGGCTTCTTCGCGACGGGCTGGGTGCCTTTCGCCGTCGTGCGCCCACCTTGTTTGTTCGGCTTTCCTGCCATGGTGTTACTCCTCGGGCGCGCCCAGCCCCGTGGAGCGGCAGCGCCGTCGATCGAATAGCGATACAGATGTTTGACTGGCCAAGATCGAGCGGCCGACCCGACGAATCGAGCCAGAACCGGACTGAAGCCCGACTACAGCCGGGCTAGGCCCGACCCGGTTCTCCGGCCGACGACCGTAGTTCGCCAACGATGTCGGCAAAGTGGCTGGGGTCAGGATCGCGGCTGTTGACCAGTCCGACCGAATCGGTGATCCCAGTGGCGCGCTCTACCACCTGGGCGGCGATCGTGTCCCGAGGACCGACCACCGCGAGTTGCGTGACGAGCTCGTCGGGGAACGCCTCGGCCATCTCCAGCCAGCGGCCTTCCTTCGACAGTCGGTTCAGCTCGGGATGGAGGTCGCCATAGCCGTGCAGGTCGAGCACCCTCGCGTACGCCGGGGTGGACCCGTAGAACCCGAACTGGCCCTTGATGGTGAGCATCGCCGTGTCTCGGGCCGCGTCGTCACCGTCGGGCCAGGTGACCACATTGATCACCCACACCACCTCGATGTCGGCGCGGCTTCGGCCCGAGCGAGCCAAACCAACGTCGAGGGCGGGCAGCACCTGCTCCTCCATCGATCGGCGAGTGTTGAACGGATGCACGGTGAGCCCGTCGGCCACCTCTCCGGCCACGCCGATCATCTTGGGTCCGAACCCGCCGATGAAGATCGGTGGCGGACCGAAGGGATTCGGCCCCGGGTCGAACGCCGGCGTCATGAGCGTATGGCGATAGATCTCACCCTCGAATCGCAACGTCGTGGAGGACTCCCACGATTCCCAGATGGCCCGGATCGCTTCCACCATCTCCTTCATGCGCGCTGCGGGCCGGGACCATGTCTCGCTGAATCGGCGCTCGATGTGCGGCTTGATCTGCGAGCCCAGCCCCAAAACGAAACGACCGCTGCTCATGGCCTGAAGGTCCCAACCGATGTTGGCGAGCACCATGGGATTGCGGGCAAACCCAATCGCCACGGCCGTTCCGAGGCGAAGGTGCTCGGTGGTCTGACTGGCCACGGCGAGCGGCAAGAACGCGTCGTGACTCGACTCGAAGGTGAATCCCGAGTCGTAGCCCGCGGCCTCCAACTCGGCGAACACTCGGCCCGAGTCGCGAGGATCGAGGGTGGGAACGGTGATTGCCAGCTTCATTCTGACACTGTGTCAGATTTCGGTCTCCCGCTTCGGGTTTTGGTCTCCCGAACGCCTCAACTTTGACGCGAACGGGAGACCAGAACCCGAAGAGCGGGCAGTCCTTTGTGTGGCCGGCGACGACCGCATCACCCTTCGCCTACAACCGGGCGACCGCGTCGAACTGATCCTTCATCGCGGCGCCAAAGTTCGAGACGACGTGGCGGCCTTCTCATTCGACGACCCCCAAGGCCTGGTGGATTGGCGGACCGCCGATCGCGGCACCGTGTCGTTGGCCGATCGTTCCGAGACCGATGCCAAGTTGGAGGACATCCGCCAACTGGCGATCCGTTGGTTCGCCGCGACGGTGGACTGACAACGTCCGACCCAGACGGGATCACGGCGCAAGCGCTCCCCGGGCGACACCCTGGCGAGCCACCCTGGCGAGCCACCCTGGCGAGCCACCCGGGCGACACCCTGGCGAGGCACCCGGGCGACACCCTGGCGAGGCATCGAGGCCATCACGAATCCATCATCGTTGTGAGGGTTGCGTTAGGAACCTCCCCACGATCGACGAATCCGTCGTACCGTCGACGCATGAACGAACCTCTCGTCGCTCGCGACGCCGCGCCGCCGTCTCGAACTGCTCGTCCCCCGACGCAGGCCGTGGGTCGTAGTCGATCGACGGGCACCGGATTGGCTGTACCGGGAACAGTTCTCGCCCTGATCTCCACGGCGGTGATCTCCACGGCGGTGATCTCCTCGGTCGCGGTCACCATGGCCGGCGCGGCTCCGAGCCAAACGGCCGGGGGTTCCGCCACGATCGGCACGAGCGATGTCGGCTACCACGGGACCTCCCCCACCCGAGTGATCGACACCCGAGACGGAACCGGCACCACCGCCACCCCGCTCGGTGACGGCGAGACGCGCACGCTCAAGCTCACCGGCACCAAGGGCATCCCCGCCACGGGCGTCACGGCAATCGTGGCCAACCTCACCGTCACGGCGACCACCGCGACCAGCCATCTCACCACGTGGCCTGAGGGCGACACCCAACCGACGGCCTCGAACCTCAACTGGCCCGCGGGCGACACCCGCGCCAACCTCGCGCTCCTGCCCGTCTCCGCCGATGGCGAGATCAACTCGTTCAACAACGACGGCACGGCGCACCTGATCATCGATGTCGTCGGTTGGTACGACGGAACCTCGGTCGACGAACCCGCGCTGCGCACGACGTCCCCCACTCGAGTGATCGACACCCGCGACGGCACCGGAACCACCGCCACCCCGGTGACCGACGGCGAGACCCGCAACCTCGACCTCACCGGCAGCAACGGCATCCCCGCAACTGGTGTGACCGCCGTGATCGTCAACCTCACCGTGACCGCGACCACCGCTTCGAGCCACCTCACGGTCTGGCCGGACGGCCAGCCCAAACCGACGGCCTCGAACCTGAACTGGCCCGCCGGCGACACCCGCGCCAACCTCGCCCTTCTGCCGGTATCCGTCGACGGTGTGGTGCAAACGTTCAACAACGACGGCGCCACGCACCTGGTGATCGACGTGGTCGGCTGGTTCGAAGCGCTCGATGTGCCGCCGCCGCCAACGACCGCGTCGCTTCCCTATGGGCTGCAGACCGCCACCCCGTTCCGGCTGCTCGACACCCGCAACGGCACGGGAACGTTCGTCGGCCCGCTCACCCAGGGCGACTTCCGCACCTTCCAAGCGGCGGGCACCGGCCCGATTCCGGCGGACGGCGTGAGCGCCATCATCGCCAACGTCACCGTCACCGGCACCACCGCCACGAGCCATCTTTCGGCCTGGGCCGCCGATCGCATCAAGCCGGGGGCCTCGAACCTGAACTGGCCGACCGGCGACACCCGCGCCAACCTCACCGTGATCCCGTTGAGCGCAGATGGCCGAGCCAACCTCTACAACAACTCCGGCAACGCGGAGGTCATCGTCGATGTGGTGGGTTGGCACACCGGCCCTACCCTCGACCTCCGTCTCGAGGGACGAGGAACCATCAGCGACGCCGCCACGGTTCGGGTGGTGCCGCGAGGCTTCACGCCCACTGCCGTGGAACTGTTCCTCGACGATCTCAACGGCGCCCCGGTCGCCACCGCCAACGGTGCCCCGCCATTCACCGCCACGATCGGCACGTCGGCCCTTTCCAACGGCAACCACGTGCTCCTGGCCCGTTCGTTGGACGGCGGTCAGGCCATCGTGGCTCGGCAAACGATCGTGATCGACAACCGCACCTACAACTGGGCGAACGTCACTGCCGGCATGCAGCAGAAGGTGACGAACGTGCCCGTTCCCGGCAATGCGCTCCACGTGTCGCACCACGGCACCCAGGAGTACGAGCAGGGCTTCGGCACCTACAACAGCCAAACGCAGATGTTCATCGCCTCGTCCACGAAGTGGATCACTGGCGCCACGATCATGCGGCTCGTCGACCGTGGCCTTCTCCGGCTCGACATGTTGGTGTCGGAGTTGATCCCGTCATTCACCGGGCCCAAGTCGTCGATCACCCTCCGTCAACTGCTGTCGTTCACGTCCGGAATCGAACCCGATGCGGCCTGCGTGGGCAACGCCACCTACGGCCTGGCCGACTGCGTCAACGCCATCGCCGCCCTTCCCTCCAAGGCACCCCCTGGCATCCAGTTCCGTTACGGATCGTCGCACCTCGCCGTGGCCGCACGCATGGCCGAAGTGGTCACCAACAAGCCTTGGCATCTGATCGTGAGCGAGGAGATCACCACTCCCCTCGGGCTCACCGTCACCCGCTATGCCAACACGATCAACCCGAATCCGGCCGGCAGCTTGATCAGCAACCTCGACGACTACCAGCGGTTCCTTCGCATGATGTGGAACGACGGCGAGCTCGACGGCGAGCGGTACCTCTCGACCGCCGCGGTGGAGCAGATGCAGATGGATCAGACGCGGGGCGCGGCGATGGTGGCCGCGTCGGGAATCCGGCTCGCGCTCGGGTCTCGCTACGGGCTGGCCCAGTGGGTGGAAGTGGTCAACAGGCAGACCGGGGCGTTGGAGATCTCCAGCCCCGGAGCGTTCGGTTTCTACCCCTGGATCGACCGAGCTCGCGACACGTTCGGCGTGTACTCGGCGTTCAATCCCACCGACGGAGTGGCGACCGGCGGCGGGGACATCAAGGATCGCGTCCGTACCGTCATCGACACCTGACCCACCCGCGTTTCGGTCTCCCAGACGCATCAGTTCTGAGGCGTCTGGGAGACCAGAACTCCAATGGGGCCGTGCCCTCGTACGCTTGGCGCATGTCGGAAGCCGTCGCCAACATCACCTTCACGGACTGGGCCGAGGACGAGCAACGGCGGGAGCGGCGCACGGAGTTCGTGGGCGGGCGGGCCTACCTCATGGCCGGCGGAACCGAGCGCCACGATCTCGCGGCCGGGCTGTTGTACGAAACACTCGCGCCCACGGCTCGGGCACAAGGTTGCCGCCCGTTCTTCGGCAACCGCATCGTGCGAACGGCAACGGGAAGCGGCTACTACCCGGACGTGATGGTGGTGTGCCGGCCCGCGGGGGACACGCTGTTCGAGACTGATCCGGCCCTGGTCATCGAGGTGCTCTTCCCCTCCACCGCCGACACCGATCGACGCGAGAAGGCGATCGCCTTCGCCAGTGGGAACGCGCTCCGCATGCTGCTGCTGCTCGACCCGCTCACCCCTCGCATCGAGTCCGCCCGGATCGTGAGCGGACGGATCGCCGGATGGGACGTGTTCGGGCCGGGCGACACCATCGACACCGGGTTCGGCGTGATCCGAATCGACGAGCTGTACGCCCAGCTCGACTCGACCGCCACCACGTAGAGGCAGCCTGTTCGTTCGGCTGTCGGCGTCCCCCCTCCGGTAGCGTCGGCCGTCATGACGGGGCCAGCATGACGGGGGCGATATGACGGGCGGCATCGATCCGAGAACGCCGGTGCTGGTGGGTGTCGCTCAGCTCACCCAACGAGTCGATCGGTGGGAGGACGGGCACGAGGCCATCGACCTCATGGTTGCCGCCGCATTCGGCGCGGCGGATGATGCGCTCGGCGGCGAACCTGGTGGGCGTTTCGTCGGGGGGCGGACGGGCGCCGAACTGTTGACCGCTGTGCAGCACGTGTCGGTCCCCCAAGGCATGTGGGCCTACGCCGATCCCGCCCGACTGGTGGCCGATCGGATCGGAGCGCGGTCGGCCCGCACGGTGCTCGCGGAGCTCGGCGTGCTCCAGCAGGACGTGATCGCCGACGGGTGCGCGCAGATCGCCCGCGGTCAGTTGGACGTGGCCTTGGTGGTGGGGGGCGAGGCGAAACACCGGTCGCTGCTGGCCACGATTGCCGGGGAACAGGCCACGGAGGTGGTCCAGCCCGAAGGAGCGGCGGCCGACCGGGTGTGGAAGGCACCATCGCTGGGCGTGCACGACATTGAGATCTTGCGCCATGCCGTCGATCCGTCCACCTCCTACGCCCTGATCGAGGACGCCCGACGTGGAGCCGCCGGAACGACCCACGCCGACACCGTCGCCAAGCTGGGACGGTTGTGGGCGGGGTTCGCGGAGGTCGCGTCCGAGCATCCCTTGGCGTGGGACCGGTCCGCGCCGTCAGCTGCCGAGATCACCGATGCGAAGGCGACCGGCAACCGCATGATCGCCGAGCCCTACACCAAACGCCTCTGTTCGCAGTGGAACGTCGACCAGGCCGTCGGTTTGCTGCTCTGTTCCGTGGCGGCGGCAGAACGCCACGGAATCGCCCGCGACCGATGGGTGTTCCCACTCGCCTCCGCCGTGTCGAACCACGCCCTGCCGGTTGTCGAACGCCGGGAGATCGATCGCTGTGCAGGCGCCCGACTCGCCGCCGGTGCCGCGTTGGATCACGTCGGTATGGGCGTTGACGATCTCGCCGTGATCGATCTGTATTCGTGTTTCCCAGCCGCAGTGCAGGTGTACGCCCACGAGTTGGGGCTCTCGGTCGACGAACCGCGTCCACTCACGGTCACCGGAGGCATGACCTTCTTCGGGGGTCCACTCAACAGCTATGTGTTCCACGCCCTCGCCACCATGGTGCCGATGTTGCGTGCCGATCCGCCGGCTGTCGGGCTCTCGTCGAGCGTGAGCGGTTTTCTGGTGAAACAAGGATTCGGGTTGTGGTCGGCCACGCCCCCGACCACGGCTCGGCCGTTCCGTCACCTCGATGTGTCGGAGGCCGTTGCCGCCATCACCGGCCGGTGCGACGTCGACCAAAACCACCCGGAAGGAATCTCGGCGGAGGAGGTGCCCGGCGCGTCGGTGATCGCGTCCACCGTCGTGCACCACCGCTCCGGCCCGGCCCGCACGGTGGCGATCGTCGACCTCCCGTCCGGCGCCCGCACGATCACGGTCACCCCGGCGCCCTGACCCGGCGCTCTGACCTGGCGCCCTGAGCTGGCGTTCTGCCGCCGAAGCGGGTCGGGCCGGGCGATGTGACGAGAAACACGTGGACAACGGCCGGTTCCATGGTGTGTTATCAACGATAACTTATCGTTGATAACAAAGGAACCAACATGCGCTTTGCTCGACTCGGACAGTTTCTCGTGCGTCGCCGGTGGGTGGTGATCGTCCTGGCCGCGGTGTTCTTCCTCGCCGCCGGGGTCTACGGAGGGGACGTGGCCAAACGGCTCAGCAACGGCGGGTTCTCGGATCCGTCGGCAGAGGCGAGCAGAGCCAACGCCTACCTCGAAGGCACGCTCGGAAGCGGGACGCCCAACGTGGTGATCCTTGTGCGAGCCGCAGCCGACGGGACGACGGTGGACTCCCCCGAGGTCGCGGCCGTCGGCGCCGCCATCACCGAGGAGCTGCGCGCCATGGAGGGGGTAGGCCAGGCCGTGAGCTACTGGTCGCTCGGCAACGCGCCGCCGCTGCGGGCCACCGACAGCGGCTCGGCGCTCGTGCTGGCGCGGGCCGAAGGGAGTGAGGACGTGGCCCGTGAGCACGTAGCCGCCATCGCCAAACGGTTCGACCGCGCCGACACCGTGACCGTCACCCAGGTGGGCGGCATGACCGAGGCTTTCCGAGAGGTGGGCGAGACCATCGAGAAGGACCTCGCCCTGGCGGAGATGATCGCCCTTCCCATCACCCTGCTCATCTTGCTCTTCGTGTTCCGCAGCGTGGTCGCCGCGTCCCTCCCACTGATGGTGGGCGCGTTCTCGATCATCGGCACCTTCACCGTGTTGAAGGTGCTGGCGGAGATCACCACCGTCTCGATCTTCGCCCTGAACCTCACCACCGCCCTGGGCCTCGGGTTGGCGATCGACTACAGCCTGCTGTTCGTGAGCCGGTACCGAGAGGAGCGAGCGAAGGGCCACGACGCCAACGACGCGGTCGTGCGCACCGTGGCCACCGCCGGCCGATCGGTGGTGTTCAGCGGTCTCACAGTGGCCGTCGCCCTCGGCGCGTTGCTGCTCTTCCCCGTGTCGTTCCTCCGGAGCTTCGCCTACGCCGGCATCGGCGTGGTGGCGATGGCGCTCATCGGGGCGGTCGTGGTGCTTCCCGCCGTGATGGCCGCACTCGGCGATCGTGTCGACAAGCTTCCGATCGGTCGGAAGCGCCTCGCCGCCACGGCGAACCGGCCGGTGGAAAAGTCGTTCTGGTACCGGGTGGCCCATGCCGTCATGCGTCGGCCCGTCCCTGTTGCCGTGGCCACGATTGTCGTGCTGCTCTTCCTGGGCCTGCCGTTCCTCCGGCTCCAGACCGGAACGTCCGACGATCGGGTGCTGCCCGCCGGGGCCACCGCCCGGCAAGTGGGCGACGAACTCCGAGACGGCTACTCGTCCAAAGACATCGGCGCCCTGGCCGTCGTGTTCCCGTCGCAGGCACCGGCCGACACCGGGATCGACGCCTACGCCACCACCCTCTCGAAGGTGAACGGCGTAAGCAGGGTGGACGCACCCACGGGCATCTACCTCAACGGCGTCCGTCTCCCGGTGGGCCCGGAGCTCACCGGCCGCTACGCCACGCCGAACGGTCCGTGGTTGTCGGTGGTGCCGAACGTCGACCCCATGTCTGCCGCCGGGGAGCAACTCGTGGCCGACGTGCGAGCCGTGCCCGCGCCGGACGGCATCGACCGCCTCATCGGCGGGCAGGGTGCCGAACTGGTGGATCTCAAGGCCGGCATCCTCCGGCAACTCCCCTGGGCCGCGCTCGTGATCGTGCTCGCCACCTTCGTTCTCTTGTTCCTCTCGTTCGGGAGTGTGCTCGTACCCATCAAGGCGCTGGTGCTCAACACCTTGAGCCTCACCGCCACGTTCGGCGCCATGGTGTGGATCTTTCAAGAGGGCAACCTCTCCGGACCACTTGGCTTCACCCCCACCGGTGCCCTCGACCTCACCATGCCGATCCTGATGTTCTGCATCGCCTTCGGCCTGTCGATGGACTACGAGGTGTTCCTGTTGAGCCGGGTGAAGGAAGAGCACGACCGCACCGGCGACAACACCGAAGCCGTGGCCATCGGCCTGGCCCGTACCGGCAGGATCATCACCGCGGCGGCGGCCACCATCGCCGTGGTGTTCCTCGCCTTTGCCACATCGTCGATCAGCTTCATCAAGTTGTTCGGCATCGGGCTGACCCTTGCGGTGCTGATGGATGCCACCCTGATCCGGGCCACGCTCGTGCCGGCGTTCATGAAGCTCGCCGGCGAGGCGAACTGGTGGGCGCCCCGATGGATGACCCGTATCTATGATCGGGCCGGTATGAACGAAGCCGCCGCCGAAGCCGCCCTGATCAACCTCACCGTCGACGGCTACCGGCCGGCCGATTCCTCCCGCATCGAGGGCTCGGTGTCGGGCCACGCACGGCCGGTCAACACGAAGGTGGATCGCCGGTCATCGCCCCAAGAAGCCGGACGTCGATGAGCGCCCGGCCGGCCGTGACGGGCGCAGCACGCGCCCCACGGCCGGCCGTTGGCGCGTCCACGACCGAGACCACACCAACGACCACACCAACGACCGGCACCAAGGCGGTAGCCAAGGCCAGCTCCACGGCCAAGTCCACGGCGAGGGCGAGGGCCAAGTCCACGGCCCCGGCGAGGCCCGGGCCCACGACCACGGCGAATCCCGGGCCCACGACCAAGCCAAAGACTCGGCCCAAGACTCGGCCCAAATCTCCGGCCGAAGCTCCGGCCGAGGACGAGACGAACGCTCCACGGAAAGCGGTGGGGGTACCTGCGGCCAAGAGCGTCAACCCGGCTTCGCCCCGCCGGCGATCGAAACGTGGTGAAGGTCGTCACCTTCGAGACGAGATCCTCAACGCCGCCGAGGCGATCATGGTGCAGACCGGCTCGGTCGACAAGGTCACCACACGCGCCGTCGCCCAGCGGGTGGGGTGTTCGTCACCGTCTATCTACCTGCACTTCCCCGACCGGGCTTCCATGCTGATCGACATGTGTCAGCTGCAGTTCGATCATCTGGGCGCAGCGCTGGCCGAAGGCATCGAGGGGATCGACGACCCGATCGAGCGGCTGTGCGAAATCGGTCGGGCCTACGCCCGCTTCGCCCTCGACCATCCCCAGCAATACCGCACGATGATGATGGATGTGATCGCCGGTGTGGCCTACGAGGCCACCCTCGAAGAGATGCGCTCCGACCTTGGCTTCGACATCGTGGTCAGCGCCATCACCGATGGCATCGCCGCCGGTGCCCTCGCTCCCACGGATCCCCTGCTGGCCACCTTTGCGCTCTGGGCCCAGATCCATGGCGTGGTATCGATCCTGATCGCCAAGCCCCACGCCGGATGGGGCGACGCCGACCCCCTCATCGACTTCGCCCTGGCCCAAGCCATCGAGGGTCTTCGCGCCCGCTGACCCGTGCGTGGCCGAAATCAGGCACGCCGTGCGACGTCCTGGGTGGGATCGAACGGGCATCGCCGTTCGCACACCCAGGACGCCGCGCGTGTTCAGCCGGCGAGGTCGTCGGCGGCGGCCGGGGTGACGAGCACGTTCTCGCACTCGCCGAACATTCCGCCATCGCCCGGCGAGCTGTTGTCCTGGCACGAATCGATGTCGACACCGCCGCTGTGACCGTCCCAGCCTTTGCCCCCGACGAGGGTGTCGTTGCCGGAGTCGCCGTACAGGGTGTCGTTGCCGTCCCAGCCGTAGATCCGATCGTTGCCAGCGTTGCCGAAGACGGTGTCGTTGCCCGGGCTTCCGTGGATGAGGTCCGTTCCGGCACCGCCCCAGATGGCCGCCGACGTGGAGCCCGAGGCGTTGATCACGTCGTTGCCGTCGCCGCCCTCGATCTCTTGGGTGCCGCCGTTGGCGATGATCACATCGTTGTCTCCATCGCCGTAGAGGTAGTGACTTCCGGAGAAGGCGATGATCCTGTCGTTGCCCGGGCCGCCAGAGATGCGCGAGCCGTGGTAGGCATTGCCCGACTGGCCATGCACACAGATGATGTCGTCTCCGTAGTTGCCGTAGACCCTGGCGCCCGGGGATGCCACGATCAGGACGTCGGTGCCGGATCCGCCGATGTATTCCTCGCCGGCATGCACCACGGTGGCGGGCAGACCTCGACAGGTTGGCCCGTCGTGGGTCGGCGCCGGCTGCCGTCCGACGTTGCCAGAGGGTGCCGACGGTTGGGCTGAAGGTGACGCCGCATCCGGGCGAAACGATGGCCAGGCCGCAGCCGGACCGGCCGCACTGGCGGCACCGATCGTGAGCAGCAGAGCGGAGGATGCAACGGCGAGAGAACGGGGGATCATGGGGAACTCCTGGGGTGGGGCGCCGGTGGGGCACGGGGTTGGTGCCCCACCCGACCAGCGATTCCCACCGGCCTTACGGGCCGAACCCGTGACCCTCGACACCCCGTTCGGGCGGCCGTGCCGCGTGGGCGCAGACGTCCCTCTGTCCCACCGTGCCCACTGTCCCACCGTGCCGACCGTGGCCGTCGTGGCCGTCGTGGCCGTCGTGGCCGCCGTGGCCGTCGCCCTCAGACGGTCCGTGACGCGGATCCGCCGGGGCCGGTGGCGGTGAGCGTCCAACCGCCCGGGGGTGAGCTGGGGGTGAGCCGGCAGAGGACGGCCGTGCCCGAGGCCGGCAGTGCTGCGGACGGCGGCGCATCGGTGGTGTCGATCACCGCACTGCTGGCGCCAGTGGTCGACCACGTGAACGTGAACGGCCATGTACCGGGACATGTGGGGCCTCCGGGGGTCGACGGCGGGATCACCGTGAACACCAGGATCACTGGGGGTGTAGGCGGCGGTGGCGGGGGAAGCGGCGATGAGCTGGATGTGGTGGACGGATCCGGCGGTGGAGGTGGCGGCGGCACGGAGTCGCCGACGGTGGTGGGGGGCACCGTGGACACCGGGGGCGTTTCGATCGTGAACTCTGTCGCCGTGGTGCTCGGGGCCCCGGAGGCCGAGCCCGGCGCGGTGGTTCCCGACGACACAACGTTCGTGGCACCCGTCTCACTGGTGGCGTCGATGCTCGATCCGGTGGCGTCGAAGCTCGATCCGGTGGTGGCCGATCGGGCCGCCGAGTCGGCGGTGGACGACGTGGCACCCTCGAGGGAGGCACTCGCCACCAGGGTGTCCGAGCGGGCCGTGGGCCGAGACCGTGTGACGAGCATGCCACCGAGCAGGAGCAGCATCACGAGCCCGCAGATGCCGAGAGCGACGGCCCGGCGAAATGCTGGAGAGCCACCGTCCTCTGCCACAGCGTGGTCAGTCTCCACCGAAGCGGTCCCGACCAAAGCTGTCTCGACGGGGTTCGATCGCGGGTCGACAGCGTTCGACCGCGGGCCGGGCTCGCGTCCAGGGGGTGCGGTTCCGTGCGCCGCCGACGGTGCAGGCGGTGCGGGCGGTGCGGGCGGTGCGGGCGGTGCGGGCGGTGCGGGCGGGAACGAAGGGGCCGGTGGGGACGAGGGAACTGGCGGACTCGGCGCAGTCGGGTGCACGGCAGGCGAAGGCGACGCACCCACACCGGACGGGCTACCACCGGACGCGCCACCACCGGGGACGACCGAACTCGTGCCTGTCCCCCCGACCGCGGCGACCCCCGACGCCGCCCCGGTCGCTGTGCCCACGGGCACGCCCATGCTGGTCAGGGCGGATGCCACCGCCTCCTTGATGATCGGCGCGGCCACGAGGATCGGGATCGCCGAGAACATCGCTTCGGGCGCCAGCACGGCCTGCTGCTTGCGGGCACAGTCGGCGCACGCCTCGACGTGTCGTTCGATCACCTTCACCACTTGCGGCCCGAACTCGGTGATGGATGCTTCGGCCAGGTCCGACCGGAGCCACGTGCAGGTGGGCCGACCGTCGGCGTACAGCACCCGCGCCCGGATGGCGCCACCGAGGCGGGCTTTCATGCGGAACAACAGTTGGTAGGCGTTATTGGGCGTGACGCCGAGCTCCTCGGCCAGCTCCCCGGGTTCGAGCCCGTGGCGAAGGTGGAGGTCGAGCACACTGAGGTCGCGGGGGCCGAGCGCCGATGCCGCCGCCCACACCAGTTCATGTTGTTCGGTGATCGCCAGGTCGTCGCTCACCTGGTTCTCGGGATCGTCGGCGGCTGCGGCGAACGCGAGCACCGGGCTGGTGTCATCCGTGGACACGGCCCGACGCTCCTTGTCGAGGCGGTTGAGTGCTTTGTTTCGAGATGCTCGAAGCACCCATCCCCCGAACGCCGCCGGGTCGCGCAACGATGCAAGCTGCTGCCACGCCACGAGGAAGACGTCCTGCGTCACCTCGGCCGCTCGGCCCTCGTCGCGCACGATCCGTCGCGCCACGTCGAAACAGGGGTCGAACCAGCGCTGGTACAGCGTGGCGAAGGCCGCGGTGTCTCCCTTGGTTGCGGCCTGAACCAGGTCGGCGTCGTCGTCGTAGCGAGGTGGCATGTGCGTCCATGATCCCAGATGTTCGATGGTCGGTGCCGGCAGCGGTTGCTCACCGGCATCTTCCCGACCGGCGACCGGCGGGAGCCTTACGCGGGGCGAAGGGGGCGAAGGGGGCGAACGACCGTGGCCGGAAGGTCGACGGCCATCACGTGATCGATTTCGGTCGCCGACGTACCCACCAACAACTCATATCTACCGGCATCGGCTACCCACCCCGGCACCGATGGATCGAAGTAGGCGAACGATCGATGATCGAGCGTTAGGCGAACCGTGGCGTCGGCCCCGGGTTCGAGCTGCACCTTGCCGAACGCCTTCAGCTCACGTTCGGGTCTTGCCAGCCGGGCCTGCTGCGGGCGGACGTAGAGCTGCACCACCGTCGACCCGGGGCGTGGGCCCACGTTCGACACCGGGATGGCGAGCGAGACGGCGAGCGATGAAGGGTCGTCGAGCGCCGCCAGCACCTCGGGCTCCCCCAGTTCGAACGTGGCGTACGACAGGCCGTGGCCGAACGGGAACAGCGGTGACGGTCCGTAGGTGGTGTACGACCGGTAACCCACGAACACGTTCTCGCCGTAGGCCACCTCACCGTTCTCACCGGGATAGTTGTGGACCGTCGGATTGTCGTGATAGCGGACCGGGAAGGTGGTGGGGAGCCGACCGCCGGGGTCGGCGTCACCCAGCAGCACATCGACGAGCGCATCGCCCATCTCTTGGCCACCGAACCAGGCTTGGAGCACTGCCGGCACGCTGTCGATCCACGGCATCTCCACCGGACTGCCGGTGTTGAGCACCACGACGGTGCGCGGGTTGGCGGCGACCACGGCCCGAATCAGGTCGTCCTGATTGTTCGGGAGGCGCATGGCCACCCGATCGGAACCCTCGGTCTCCCATTGCCCGTCGGTACCCACCACCACAACTGCCACATCCGCCTTCGCGGCGACGGCCGCCGCGTCAGCGATCGGGTTGCCGATCACCGGCGGCGCGATGCCGAATCGGATCGCCGCCCGCTCCTCCTCCTCCGGGAACTGATACTCCACCCGGAAGGCGTAACGCCGTCCGGCCACCAACGCAACCGTGGACCGCACCTCGCTCGTGCCCCGCCCGAAGAACACATCACCCGGCGTGGTGACGGTCCAGTTGTCGCACACCACATCGCCGTCGAGCAATGCCCGGCACTGGCCCGTTGCCGCCAGCCCGAAGGTCCATTCGCCTCCCACCTCCGGGACGAAGGTGCCTTCCCACCGCACGCCCCAGCGACGACTCTTCGGCGCATCGGCAGGTGGGAGCCACCACACCCACGCCACGCCGCTCACGTCGCGCGAGCCGAACACGCGCTCCTCGGGGATGGCGTCGGGCTCGGTGCTGATGTCGTCGGTGTCGACGTAGGTGATGCGCAAGCCGCGGGGGCTCGCCGGGCCGGATGCGTCGAGCGCCTCCATGGGCTCGAACGGCTCGAACCATGTTGGACGGGGCTTGGGAACGTGGCGGTCGATGTGGCCGCCGGCGGCGTGGACCACCGCATCAGTGCCGAGGCGAGCCGTGAGGGCACCGAGCGGGTGGACCTGCCGGTGGGCCCGCACCTCGCTGCTCCCACCGCCCATGACGGTGATGCGCTCGGCGTTCGGACCGATCAACGCCACTGTCTGACCCCGGCCGGGGTCGATGACGAGAGGCAGCACCGGGACTTCGTCACCCTCGACAGCATCGTTCTTCAACAGAACCATGGACTCCGCGCCGGCCCGTCGGATCAACGCCCGGTGCTCCGCCCGGTCCTCCGAGGTCTCCTCGAACGACACGGGTGCGCTCACCAGTCCGGCGCGCCACACCATGCGCAACACACGGCGCACTTTGTCGTCCACCTCGACCTCGGGCACATGCCCGGCTCGCACCGCGTCGACCAACTTCGCCCCGAAGAACCGAGGCGGGCCGGGCATCTCCAGGTCGCACCCCCCATTGGCCGATTGCACCGTGTCGTGCAAGGCGCCCCAGTCGGAGATCACGGCGCCGGAGTAGCCCCACTCCCCTTTCAGGATCCCGTGGAGCAAGCGGTGGTTGGCGCAGGCCTGTTCCCCCGCCACGAGGTTGTAGGCGCCCATCAACGACCAAGGCTCCTCGACGGCGACGGTGTGCTCGAACGGCAGGAGGTAGATCTCGCGCAATGCCCGCTCGGGAATCTCACTGCTGATGGTGGTGCGCTCGAACTCGCTCTCGTTGCCGACGAAGTGTTTGATGCACGTGCCCACGCCCGCCCCTTGCACGCCGGCCACGAACGCCGCCGCGAGGTGGGCGGTGAGGAGCGGATCCTCGGAGTAACACTCGAAGTTGCGACCGGCGAGCGGGGAGCGATGGATGTTGACGGTGGGCGCCAGCAACACCTGTCCACCCTTCGAGCGGGCCTCCTCGGCCAGCGCCGTCCCTACCTCCTCGAGCAACTCGGGGTTCCAGGTGGCGCCCAGCGCGGTGCCCACAGGGAAACACGCCGCCGTGGCACCCGACCACCCATCGCCTCGCGCCCCGTTCGGGCCATCGGTCACCTTGAGGGCGGGAATGCCGAGACGCTCCACCGAAACCGTGGTCCAGGCGTCGGCGCCGGCACAGAGCGCCCCTTTCTCTTCGAGCGTGAGCGCAGCGACCTTCTCGTCGATCCACAATTCGGCCTGCTCGTCTCGGGTGGTCGACGGTGTAGATGCGGAAAGCACGACGCGCGGCGCGGTGGTCATCGAACGAATCCCCCTGGTGGACGGGCGGCGACCCCGTCGGCCGACGCGCCGAGGACCCTACCGGCGCCCACCCACCCGTTGGGACGCCCCGGACCGCCCGGCGGCGGAACGATGCTGCAACCGTCCCCTCATACGGGGCACCGTTGCAGCATGGTCGGCCCGGACGCCCGGAGGCGGAACGATGCTGCAACCGTCCCCCCATACGGGGCACCGTTGCAGCATGGTCGGCCCGGACGCCCCGGAGGTGGAACCGTGCTGCATCCGTCCCCCCATACGGGGCACCGTTGCAGCATGGTCGGCCCGGACGCCCCGGAGGCGGAACCGTGCTGCAACCGTCCCCCCATACGGGGCACCGTTGCAGCATGGTCGGCCCGGACGCCCCGG
>Ga0105047_10004739_pt1 | contig 23602 bp, 25 predicted proteins | sample MAT04_FD_78384 | JGI IMG/M metagenome (GOLD analysis project Ga0105047, IMG submission 78384) | Freshwater microbial communities from Lake Fryxell liftoff mats and glacier meltwater in Antarctica - MAT-04 (megahit assembly) | ecosystem: Environmental > Aquatic > Freshwater > Ice > Liftoff... | reverse complement strand
CGGTGGCCGCAGAGTGTTCGCCGGTCAACGGGCCGAAGGCTTCCACGTCGACCTCGGCAGCATCTTCGACCTCGGCACGCTCCGGCCGTTCCAGATGGCCCACCTGATCCCCTCTGCCACGGCGGTGGGGGTCAACGGCACCCAAGGGCTCAACGTCCACAGCATCGCCCTCCAGGTGCCAAAGACCGACGTGACGGTGAGAAATCACCGCCCCACCAACGTCGGCGCGGCGGCGTCCGTGATCGGGGTGTGGGCGTCGGCCAGCCGCCAGAAGACCCGGGTGATCAGGCGAGGCGGCAAGGGGTCGGTGAACTCCGGTCCCTTCCAGCAGGTCTCACGCCTGGGCAACCCGCTCTTCAACGAGGTCATCACCCCGATGGCGGAAAAGGACGAGTGGAACGCCACGACCCCGGACGACGACTCCCAGTACGCGCAGTATGTCGCCAGGCCCGAGCTCGCCGGGCTCCTTCCCGTGCTCTACCCGGGCGTCTTCCCCAAGCTGGCTGCCTACACCAAGGACCGTGCCGACCTGCTCGCGATCCTGCTGACCGGCATCCCCACCGGTGTCGTCCCAGGCTTCCAGAACTACACCGGCAGCAACCAGGCCGACATGCTCCGGCTCAACCTCGCCGTCCCACCCACGGCCGAGCCGAACCCCATCGGGCTCATCGCTGGTGACGCCGCCGGCTTCCCCAACGGCCGACGGCCGGTCGACGATGTCGTCGCCATCGAGCTGAGGGCGGTGGCCGGAGCCACGATCCCACTGGTCGACCCCGCCTTCACCCCCGACGCCGCCAGCGCCGGGCTGACCGACGGCACGACGAACACCAACCCGCCCTACCTGGACACGTTCCCGTACCTGGGGACCCCGGCCGGTGGGTACCAGACCACGCCCGGCACCCCGGGCGGCGCGTCGTAGCACCACCCGTGACCCCCAGCCGACCGTGCCTTCAGCCCGGTCGGCTGGGGGGCCATCGCGGCGCTCCGGCACCCAGCGACACCTACGGAAGGACCACCACATGAGCACCAGCATGGAGAACCCGGATGCCGGACAAGGCCCGGTGCTACTCGACATCGGCGGCGACGTCGGTGCGTTGATCGTGACGATGCCCGCCGAGACCGAAGGCCTCGAGGTCGAGATCCGCCCGAGGGGTGCGACCGCGCTCAAGGTGGACGGCCGGGTCGCAGACCCCCGCGAGACCGGGCGCGGGCACGGGCACACGCACCCCCATGACGCGACGGACGTGCGTGCCCACGGCCCCGCCCCGTTCCCCCACGTCGCGGTGGTGGGGCGCCGCGCACCCGGCGGCGTGCACCACTGCCTCGTCTACCCGTCGCTCGTGGCGGGCGAATACGAGCTGTGCCCGATGCCCGGCGACGACATCGTCCTGACCGCAACCGTCGTCGGCGGGGAGATCACGCAGCTCGCACCGACCGACCGGATGCTCCACCTGCGGTGGGCGGGAAGACAGTCCACACCCGGTTCACGCTAGGCGTCCACGAGCACGACCGGGCTGAGGCACCGTCGGCGGTGCTCGCCGCGAAGTACGTCCGGCTGACGAACGCCGGCCGCCACCACGACAGCGCGTGTGCCACGTCGCCACCATCCTGCTCACCCGGATCGCAGCCTGCCTACGCACCGGCCATCCCTACGTCATCCGCGACCTCGACGGCACCGCGCCCACCGAAGCCGAAGGCCGCCGCATCGTCACTGAACACCACCGGGTCGATCCCGCCGTGCGAGCCAAGAACGCCGACGCCGCAGGTCCGAGCGCAAGCACAGGACGAGCCGGTTGGCACAGAAGGCGCTGAGCGCTTCGACGTCCCGGCCTGTCGCCCACCAGCCCACGAGCCGCCACGTGGCTTGACCTTCGTCGGGAACTGAGAAGAGGACGTGTGACGCAGCCCGTGGACAGGGTCCGCTGCCCCTAGGTAGACTTAAACCATGGTAGCGGGCCAGCCACGGATGACAGCGCCGACGCGGGCGGTGCTCGAGGTGTTCCTCAGTGACCCCGATGCGCCTCGATACGGCCTGGAGATCGGCTCGCACGCTGCGCTCCCGAGCGGAACGGTGCATCCGATCCTGGCTCGGCTCGAGGGCCTGGAGTGGCTCGACAGCGGTTGGGAGGACGTCGAGCCCTCGGTCGTGCGCAGGCCACGACGGCGCTTCTACCGGTTGACCGCGGCCGGCGCGGCACAGGCCGAGGCAGCGATCCAGGCCGCCGACGCGCGCCGCTCCCGCCTGACGGCGCGACGAGCGACCCCCTTGGTGCCTCAGATCGAAACGGCGCAGTCATGACCCACCTGGTCCGAACGCTGCTGGCCGTGGCGGTGCACCTGCTGCCCAGCCAGAGCCGATGGCGCTACGAGGACGAGTTCGGCGCCGAGCTGCTCTCGCTGCCCCGCCACCGCCGCCCCGGTTATGCGCTGTCGATCCTGGCGGGCACCCCCCGACTGCGATGGGTGTTGCTGGCAGTGCTCTGCGGTGGCCACGCGTCCCTGCAGTGCTGGCTGGGCAAGCACCACAACCTGCGCTTGCACCCCAACCCCGAAAACCACTTCGTCATCGCGCTGCAATGCCAACGCTGTGGTCGGGTGCGCGACCCGCGTCAGTACCTGCCGCGTCAGGGGCGCCTCGACGAGGTGGCCTGGGGTGGCGCCTTCCTCGCCGGCGGTCGCTGAGGTCACTGCCGGAGACTGCCAGCCGACGCGCGGCAGATGAGTGCGTTCGGTGGCGGCCGGTGTCAGCGAGAGGTCAGGCCCGAGGCGTCCCCCGAATGGGCCACATGAGTGTTCCGCCGAACGACCCACCTTCGGAGCGCCGTGGACACCCTCCGTTCGAGGCCGAAGCACCCTTGCCGGGTGGACTGGACGCACCCGGCCGGCAGTGTCGTGCCCCGTCCGCGGCAGGGTGGCGCGTTTCCTACGGGCTCGCATCTGGCCGATGACCGTGCCATGGTGAGACGGCTGGCTGAGGCAGCTTCACCGGCATTGGTTCCGAGGTTTCGGGAAGGTCGCTTCTCATGAGGTGTGAACGATGCCGAGCGGAGGCGGTCTCTACCGGGCCCGGGGGCCAGCGGCTGTGCGACAAGCACTACAACCCGACCATGGCCGCTGCCCCCGGAATGGTCGGCACGGGCACCGCTGCCGATGCCGTCGGCGCCTTCATCGTGGCGAAGGGTGTTGCCTCCCAGGTTCATGGGGGCCACGTCCCCGTGCCGCGGCGCCGACGCCTGTGGCAGCGGATTCGGCGACAGCTCGCACGCTGACAACCGGCCTGCTCACCGCGGCGGAACAAGCACCAACCGCGGCAGGACCGGACGAGTGAGCCGGACGACAGGCCGTAGCTCACTGAAGAGGCGGCGCCACGCTCAGTGGGCGCCCGCGGCCTGCCGACCGCCTGTTGACAGGTCCGGCAGACCCGCGCCGAGACACCTGACGGGATGTTCGGCGCACCAGGCGTTGTCGACCCGCCGAAGCCATCCCCTCGGTGGCACGCACCAGCCACCGGGTCGTCGTCGCGCTGACATACCCCTAGGGGTATACTCCTGAGAACGTTCCAAGGAGATGCCATGACGGACACGGCGACGACCGGAAGCGCGAGCGCGCCGAGCCACCCGACAGCCGTGGCCGCCGAGCCCTCGCTGGAATACGTCCCGGTGACCCTGTTCGCCTCGGTGATGGGACTCGGGGGCCTGTCCCTGGCCTGGCGTCGGGCCGGGACCGTGTGGGGGCTGCCCCAGTGGCCCGCCCTGACCCTGCTGGCCCTCGCCGCGCTCACCTTCGTCGTGGTCGCGGCGCTCTACACCGCCACGTGGGTCCGCCACCCGGCGGCTGCCCGTGCCGAGCTGCGCCACCCCATGCGGATGACGTTCGCCCCGACCCTCACCATCTCCCTGCTCGTGCTCGCCACCGCGGGCCAGGACGTCGCCCCGGGAGTCGCGTCCGCCCTGTGGTGGGTGGGTGCGGTCGGCCACCTCGGCGCGACCGTGGCAGTGCTCAACGCCTGGTTCTCACGCCCCGACATCGGGCCCGCCGCGGTGACGCCGGCGTGGTTCATCCCGGTCGTGGGCAACGTGCTCACTCCGCTCGCGGCGGCCCGGCTCGGCTCGGTCGAGCTCGCCTGGTTCTCCTTCGGCGTGGGCGTCGTGTTCTGGCTGGGCCTGCTGCCCCTGCTCCTGCACCGCGTGCTGCTGCACGACCCGCCCCTGCCGGCCCGGTTGCTGCCCACCATCGCCATCTTCATCGCACCACCCGCCGTCGCGATGCTGTCGTGGCAGGCCCTGACCGGGGTGGCCGACGGACCCGTGGTGCGGGTGCTCTTCGCCGCAGCCATGATCTTCGTCGTCCTCCTCGCCGCCCAGCTGCCCCGCCTGCGCTCGCTGCCCTTCGCCCTGACGGCATGGGCGTACACCTTTGCGTTGGCTGCGGCCTCCGGTGCCGCGCTGTCGATGGCCGACGCCCGCCCGCAGGCCGGCTACGACGTCGTGGCGCTGCTGATGCTGGCAGGCACGACAGCGCTGCTGCTCCTGGTGGGCGCGTTCACGGTGCGGGTCGCCGTCCGCCGGCAGATCTGCGTTCCGGAGAAGGCGGCATGAACGCGAACGCCTGGCCGCCCGACTGGAAGCGGGTGCTGGTCGTCGTCGCGCACCCCGACGACGAGTCCTTCGCGCTCGGAGCACTCCTGAACCGGTTCGTGACCGATGGGGCACAGGTCGCCGTGCTCTGCCTGACACGGGGCGAGGCCTCGACCCTGGGAGCGGGGCCCGGCGACCTCGCCGCCGTGCGTGCCGATGAGCTCGAGGCGGCGGGCCAGGTGCTCGGCATGGCCACCACGACCGCCCTCGCCCACCCCGACGGAGCACTGGCCGCCACCGACCCGGCCGACCTGGCCGCAGACGTCGACCGCGAGGTCGAGCGCACCCGGCCCGACGGCATCCTGGTCTTCGACCCCGTCTGCGGGGTCACCGGACACCCCGACCACGCCGCCGCCTCACTCGCCGCCATCGACGCGGCCGACCGCCACGGACTTCCGGTGCTCGGGTGGGCACTGCCCCGAACGGTCGCGGACGCGCTGAACGCCGAGTACGGCGCCGCCTTCGCCGGCCACCCCGTCGAGGCTCTGCTGGAGGTGACGGTCGACCGCCGGCGCCAACGGCTGGCCATCGCCTGCCACGCCAGCCAGGCCGTTCCCGGCAGCGTCCTGTGGCGGCGCCTGGAGCTGCTCGGCGACCGGGAGTACCTGCGCGCACCCTGACCCGCCAGCCCCGCCGCCGCCGGGGCTGCCACCACCCCGTTCCCACGACCTCGACCCAGGAGCACCACCATGAACCGTCGCACCACCGCGAGCCTCGTCCTCGCCGCCGCCCTGACGGCAACCCTCGTTCCGTCGGGCTGCTCCGGCTCCGCCGACGGTCCCGTCGCCGTCTCGGCCGGGCCCACGGCAGCCGCCACCCCGGCCGGCGGTGCCGAGCTCGGTGCCGCCGAGTTCGCGGCAGCACTGAAGCGCTCCGGCACGACGGTCGTCGACGTGCGCACCCCCCAGGAGTTCGCTCAGGGCCACCTGCCCGGCGCGGTGAACCTCGACGTGTCCGCCCCCGACTTCGCCTCCCAGATCGCCACGCTCGACCCGAGCAAGCCCTATGCGGTGTACTGCCGCTCGGGCAACCGCTCGGGCGTGGCGGTGGCCGCCATGGTGGAGCAGGGCTTCACCGCGGCCTACCACCTCCAGGGCGGCATCGGTGCCTGGCAGGACGCCGGCGGCGAGGTCACCACCGGCTGACCCGGCGCCCGCCTCACCGCCGGCGCGAACGAGCTACTCGCCGTCGGCCCCGCGGGTGAGGCGGTGGGCGATCTGCGGGGGCACGACCGAGTCGGGGTCGCGCAGGCTGCCCACGGCCGCCGACACCCCCACGATGCTCGCGTAGAGACCGGGGCAGGTCGGGCACGCGGCGAGGTGGCCCTCGAGCAGGCCTCGGTTCCGCGCGTCGAGTTCGTCGTCGAGGTAGTCGCCGACGAGTGAGCGGGCCTTCCAGCAGCGCATGGGCACTCCCTCCATGGCGTGTCGACGGTCGTCGTCGTCCGCGAGCAGGCTGACCAGCAGGGCGCGTCCACGGCGCAGGCGTTGCTTCGCGGCGGGCACCCCGATTCCCTGGACCGTCGCCACCTCACCCGAGGTCAGGCCCTGCATGTCGTGCAGCACGACCGCCGAGCGCAGGATGACGGGTAGGTGCACCAACGCGTCGCGCAGCTGGTCCCGCGCCTCTGCCCGGGACAGCACCACCTCGGGGTCGACCGTGTAGCGGTCGTCACGCCAGGCCACCTCGACGCGGTGCAGCAGCTCCTCGTCGCGCGTCGGCTCGGGGGTGCGTCGGCGTCGGGTGTCGAGGAACCGGCGGTGCATGACCCGGTGCAGCCAGGTCGTCGGCGAGCTCTCGCCCCGGAAGGTGTCGGCGTGCACGACGGCACGTTCGAGCGTGTCCTGGACGAGGTCGTCGGCGTCGACCCCGTTGCGGGTGAGGTACGTGGCGTACCTCACCAGACCGGGCAGCTCTGCGGCGAGGTCGTTGGGGTCGAGGGACATGGGCCGAAATCTAGGCCGTCGGTCGGCCCGACTCACTGGTCGACCGGGCCGTGGTCATGCCGAACACCCGGTAGAGCGGACAGAACCCGGTGAAGGCGGTGACGGCCAGCACCGCGGCCACGACGAGCAGCACGATCCCGAGGACGGAGGTCAGATCGACGACGAAAGCGACGACGACGGCCACGAGGGCCAGGACGAGACGGATTCCCTTGTCGGTGGAGCCGACGTTGGCGTTCATGGGGCTTCTCCTTCGGTGGGCGGCCGCGGTTCGCGGCCGTTCACCCCCTTGGACGAGCGAGCGGCGCGAAGGGATACATCGGCGGCGCAGTCGCGGGTGGACCACCCTTACCGTCCGCGCTGCGCGTGAACGCCGCATCGGCTGTGGGGAGACCACGAGCTCACCCGGTCGCGGCGGCCTCCGACTCCCACCGGCCCAGGGCGAGCGCTATGGCGAAGACCTCCACGACCCGCGGCAGCCCGGGAAGGTCCGAGGCAGCGTCGCCGCGCCAGCTGCTCGTTCGTCGCACCGAACCCAGGTGACGGCCGTTCTCGTGCAGCTTCTCCTCCTGCCGCCACGGTGCCGCGCGACGGAAGCAGTAGGTCACGCCGGCCGCATCGATGGTCCAGCTCCGCCGGGCGATGTCGTGCGCCGTGGCGACCCGAAGGCCGCCGACCTCGACCATCGTCGCCTCACCTTCGAGGAGGTCGGACCGCACCGTGAAGCGTCGACCGCCCAGCTCGACGGTGCCCCCCGTGGTCCACAGCGACCTCTCCCACACCGCGACCCGCCGACCGTCCTCGATGAGGTCGTAGCGGCCGTTCCAGAGGCTCAGCCTGCGGGCCTCGATCACGTCACTGCCTCTCCGCGGGGGTGGCGGTGGCCTCCGCACCTCGTTGTGGGCGCAGCAGCGCAGGCCACCTCGGCCACGGACGGCAGCTCCCTCCGCCCGCGACACGCTCAGCGTCGGTCACGGCGGAACCCGTCACAAGGGCGCTGCCCATGAGTTCACCTGCCATTGGGTGACATTTCACCTGACGCCCCCCGCGGCGACGCGGAAGGCTCACGATTCCCAGCGGGCCGTGGTGTGGCAGCCCTACATTCGCAGCCATGGACCTCGACCAGTACCTCACCTGCGACGCGACCACCCTGGCCGGCCTGGTGGCCGCGAAGGAGGTCACGGCACCCGAGCTGCTGGCCCTGGCCCGGCAGCGGTGTGACGAGGTCAACCCGAGCATCAACGCCGTGGTGATGCCGCTCACCCGCGTCGCCGACGCACGGGCGGCCGACCCGAACCTCGCCGGCCCGTTCGCCGGCGTGCCGTTCCTCATCAAGGACCTGGCCCAGGAGTACGCCGGTTTCCCGACGTCGAGCGGGTCGCGAGCGCTGGCCCACGACGTCGCCACCGAGCACTCGCTCGTCACCCGCCGCTTCCTCGAGGCCGGCCTGGTCGTCTTCGGCAAGACCAACACCCCCGAGTTCGGGGCCAAGGGCATCACCGAGTCCGAGCTGTGGGGAGCTGCACGCAACCCGTGGGACCTCGGCCGCACCCCCGGCGGGTCGTCAGGCGGGGCCGGGGCTGCGGTCGCGGCCGGCATCGTGCCGGCGGCAGGCGCCAACGACGGCGGCGGGTCCGTGCGGGTCCCCGCTGCCTGCAACGGCCTCGTCGGGTTGAAGACCAGCCGCGGCATCGGCCCCTACGGCCCGCAGACCGGTGAGCTGCTGTTCGGCATGGTCACCCAGGGTGTGGTCTCGCGGACGGTGCGGGACAGCGCTGCCCTGCTCGATGCGATCATCGGGCCGGATGCCGGTGCCGCCTACGAAGGTGCCCTCCCGCCGGTCTCCCTCGCCGAGGCGATCCGGCAGGCGCCCGGCACGTTGCGCATCGGGTACTCGTCGTCCTCCGCGATCAACACCCACCCGGACCACGAGGCGGTCGCCGCCGTCGAGGCGGCGGCCGCGCTGCTGGCGGACCTGGGGCACGAGGTGGAGGAGGTCACGCCGCCGCACGACGACGAGGCCCTCGCCCGTGACTTCCTGACCATCTGGTTCGCCCAGCTCTACGCCCAGGTCGCCGACGCCAGGAAGCGCTTCGGCTCACCGGACAGCCACTTCGAGGCCGACTCACTGGCGTGCGCCGAGCTGGGCCGCGCGGCCGGCATCCGGCCCCTCATCGAGGCGGTCACCAACATCAACGGCCACACCCGCGCGCTCGCCCGCTTCCACGAGACCCATGACGTCTTCCTCACCCCGACCCTGGCGCAACCCCCGATCGCCATCGGAGCGCTCGACTCCTCCCGCGCCCTTCAGCGCGCCGAGCGCGTCGTGGCGCGCACCCGCTCCGGCAAGCTGCTCGCGGCATCCGGCGTGCTCGACCGGATTATCGCCGAGAACCTGTCCTGGGTGCCTTACACCCAGCTCGCGAACGTCACCGGCCGGCCCGCCATCAGCGTGCCGCTGCACTGGACGGATGCCGGTGTGCCGCTGGGCGTGCAGCTGGTCGGCCGGCTCGGGGCCGACGCGCTGCTGCTGCAGGTCGCCGCAGAGCTCGAGGAGGCCCGGCCCTGGTTCCACCGCTACGCCTGCCTGGACGCAGCGCTCCCCCACCCCTGACCAACCCCAACGAAGTCGGTGCATGGGGCCCGGGCATGCGGGGTCAGCGGCGGGCGGTGGGGCGGTCAGCGGCGCCGGCCTGCTGCGCCGCCGCCGACGCCACCGCCGAAGATCATGCTGACGCCGATCATGAAGCCGACGTCGTACCAGTTGCCGCTGTTCTGCACCTCGTAGATCGACAGCTCGTCGGTGAACAGCGACACGATCACGGTGACCGGCGAGATGAAGCCCTGCCACAGCCCCATCCAGAACCCGGCCGGGTCGGGGCCGGTGTCCAGGGCCGGGTTGGGCCCCGCCGCGCACGCCGACAGCGCGAGCACCCCCAGCACCGCGGCGAGCACCACCACGACCCGTGCTGTCGTGGACCTGCGTGCAGTCATCGTCCTCATCTCCCATGTCAGGTCGGCGACGGATCTGCGTCTCCCAGCGTCCCACCCGGACGCCATGACGGGCCGACGGTGCGGTCAGCGCCACACCGAGCGTTCGCGTTCCGCGACGGGCAGGTATCACCGAGGACCGGCGTCGCTCCGGTGCACCGCGGACCGGCGTCGCTCCGGTGCACCGCGGACCCCACCGATGCGAAGGACCAGCCAGGCAAACCGCATCACCGCCGCGACGTCCGACGTCCGACATCCCGACCAAGGGCCTCGCCACCCTCCGCAGGCAGCGGAAGAGCACCGATGTCGTGCGGCCGATTGCGCTGCTACCGGGCACCCAGGGCCGTGCTCGGCCCGAACGCGGGTGAAGACCGTTGTCTGGGCGAGGTTCTTCACCCACGTTCGCGAGGGACGCGCCCCGTCAGAGGCCGCCGAGGCCCTTGACGAGCACCAGGGCGCCGATGACGAGCAGCACCACCGCCATGATCGTCGCGTTGTGCTCGGCCAGCCACGTGCTGGCACGCTGCAGCGGCGCCGTGGCCCGGTCGCCGAGCACGACGTGCGCCAGGAACGGCAGGGCCACCGACACCGACCCCATCAGGGTGAAGGCCAGCACCGCGACGACGCTCTGGCTGCCCGAGGTCGTCGACGCACCGATGATCATTCCGGCCGCCGCGCTGAGCAGCAGGACCTTGGGGTTGGCGAGCGAGAGCAACAGGCCCACCCGCGCAGCCGAGCCCGGCGTGGCCGACTCCAGCGACTGCATCCAGGCCGGGGCCGGCTGCTCATGGTGGCGCGAGAGCCACTGCCGCACGCCGAGCACCGCGAGGGCGGCGCCGAACACCACCCGAACCCACGACATCCAGGTCGGCGGCTCGTCGAACTTCTCGACGACCGTCTCCAGCAGCACGAACGCGGCAGTGCCGGTCAGGATGCCGGCCGCCCACCCCCCGAGAAACGCACCGGCATTCGCCGAGGCACGGGGAGTCAGCAGCAGCAGGATGACGGGGATGACGGGGAAGGGCGAGGCCGCGATGCCGACCGCCAGCGGCAGCAGGTCGCTGATCACCGGTTCCCACCGGCCGCGGCGGAGCCGAAGAGGTCCAGGCCGAGCTCGCGTGACAGGCGCGCCGCGGCGAGCACGCCCCGCACGCTGTTGCCGGCCGCGTCGAGCGGCGCCGAGTAGGTGCCGAGCCCGCCCTTGCCGGGCGCTGCGGTGACGATGCCGCCACCGATGCCGCTCTTGCCGGGGAGGCCCACCCGCACCAGCCACTGCCCCGAGGTCTCGTACAGCCCCGCGGTCGTCATCACCGCGAGCGTGCGGGCGGCCACCTCGGCGTCGACGACGCGCTCGCCCGACACGGGGTTGACCCCGCCGTCGGCCAGCGTCGCCCCCATCACCGCCAGGTCACGAGCGGTCACGGCCAGGCAGCTCTGCCGGGTGTAGAGGTCGAGCGCGAGGTCCGGGTCGGGAAGGCGTCCGAGGGAGTGCAGCAGCTGGGCGATGGCGCGGTTGCGCTGGTTCGCCGTGCGGGCCGACGCGAGTGTGCCCTCGTCGAGCGAGAGGTCACGCCCCGCGAACGCCGACATCCCGCCGCGCAGCTCCTCCCACGCGCCCTCGACTCCGCGCACGCCGGCGGGCCCGGCGAGCATCCCGGTGCACGCGATGGCGCCGGGGTTGACCATCGGGTTCGTGCGTCCGTCGGCGCTGACCTCGACCGCAGCGAGCGAGTTGAACGCCCGGCCCGTCGCGTCGACCCCCACGTGCTCGACCACCGCGTCGATGCCGTGGCGCTCGCACGCGAGCGCGAACACGAAGGGCTTGGCGACACTCATCAGGGCGAAGGGCACGTCCACGTCGCCGGCCAGGAACTCGCGTCCGTCGATGGCGATCATCGCGATGCCGAACAGCGTCGGGTCGGCCTCGGCGAGAACGGGATACACGTCGCTCACCGCGCCGTCGACCACACCGGCCAGTTCGTGGTGGCATTGCGACACCACGGCGTCGACCCGCTCATCCCGTGGCAGGTGCCCGGTGGAGACGTACCGTTGCTGCTCCGGGAGCTGTTCACTCACCCTGTGATCGTAGGCCGGTGGCCCTCGATCGCGTGGGGCGTCCCGCTCAGCCGCGCAAGGGGGCCCCGGCCCGCACGACGACCCGGCGGGCGAGGGCGTCGATCGAGTCGACGATCGTGGTGTCGTCGACGCCGAGCTCACCGTGCAGCACCGACAGCTCGGTACAGCCCAGGGCCACGGCCTCGGCGCCCCGTTCGCGCAGGTGCTCGACGACGGCGTCGAACCGCTCGCGGGGCACGGGCTCGCCGGCCTTGACCCCGTCGTAGATGATCCACATCACCTCACGCTGCACCTCGGGCGAGGGCGTGACCAGGTCGACGCCCACGGCGGCGGCAGCGGCGGCGTACGTGCCCGCGAGCAGCGTGCCGTCGGTGGCCAGCAGCCCTAGGCGCTGCAGCCCCGGCACGGCCCGGCCGGCCGCGGCGACCGTCTCGGCGACGGTGTCGAGCACCTCGATCGACACGGCGGCGCGCAGCTGCTCGACCCAGACCACGGCCGTGTTGCACGGGATGGCGAGAAAGCGCGCCCCGGCGCGCTCGAGTGCCACGGCATCCGCCACCAGCACCGGCTCGGGGCTCTCGCCGTGACCGAGCAGGAAGGCCGAGCGGTCGGGGATGCTGCCGTGCTGCCACACGATCAGGTCGACGTGGTCCTGGTCGCGCTGGGCGTCGGTGAGCTCGACCAGCCGGTGCATGAAGTGCACCGTCGCGGCGGGGCCGAGCCCGCCGAGCACCCCGACCGGCTCGTCGCGCCCGACGGCCTCGCTCATCGGGCGATGAAGTGCTTGCGGAACTTACGCACCTGGTTGACGTGGTAGGCCACGTTGTAGGCGCGGCGCTTGAGGGTGAGGTCGGGGGCGTACCAGTTCGGGTCGCTGGCGCGCCCGGCCTTCATCAGCGCGAGCGCCTTGTCGCGCAGCACCGGGTCGAGCACGTAGTGCCTGACGACGTACTTGGGCACGAACGCGAACAAGTGCTCGCCGCGGGCGATCTCGACACCGGTCAGCTCCTCGTGGCGCACCCAGTCGCGCACGTACCACTTCGAGACGTTGTTGCCCCCGGCGGTCACGTAGAAGTTCGAGCGGCCCAGTCGCACGTTGATCTCGAAGAACCTCAGGGTGCCGTCGCGCCGGTCGTACTTGAGGTCGAAGTTCGAGAACCCGACGTAGCCGACGTGCTCGAGGAAGCGAGTCGCCTGCTCGATGATCTCGTCGATCTCGGTGTTGATGATGACGCACGGGTTGCCGATCGCCATCGGGTGGTGCTCCTCGAGCAGCACGTGCCCGACGGCGCCGAAGCGCACCTTGCCGTGCTGGTCGGAGTAGCAGGTGAGCACCCGCATGTTGGTGTCGTCGCCGGGGATGAACTCCTGTAGCAGGAAGTTGCCGTCGTAGTTCGAGGCGCGCACGGCTGCGAGCGCGGTGGCCAGCTGCTCGCGGGTGTCGTGGATGAAGACCTTCTGCTTGCCCGGGTAGCGCGCGTAGTGGTGCAGGGCGCTGTCGGCGGGCTTCATCACGACGGGGAACTCGAACGGCAGGTCGTGCTCCTCACCCAGGTCCTGCGACATGTCGACGACGACCGTTGTCGGGTAGGGCACGCCGACCTCGTCGAGCAGGCGGTAGAAGACGTCCTTGCGCACGATCCGGTCGAGCAGGTCGAGCTCGATGTAGGGGATGGTGAACCACTGCCCGAGGTGGTCCTTGTGCTCGATGATCATCCGCACGTACCAGTCGCCCGCCGCGACGAGCAGCAGCGGCACCTCGGGCCGGGCATGCTCGCGGCCGACCTTCTCCAGCGCGCCGACGAAGACGTCGGCGTCCTCGAAGCCCTCGACGTAGACGTGGTCGCACAGCGTGCTCATCCCGATCGGCCCACCGTCGGTCATGTTGACCACGAGCGGGCGCACGCCGTAGGCGGCATGGAACGTGCGCACGAGGCTGTATGCCGTGATGTCGCCGCCGAGGATGACGGGGCGGAAGTCGGTGGCCGGGGCGTCGGGCACGCGGGGGTCCTCCGAGAGGTCGTGGGTGGCGCGGGGCGGCCCGCAGGGGCTTCCCCAAGGCTCCCACAGGCGGTGGCGCGCCCCGGCATCCGGCCGGCGCCGCGGCCGGCGCCGCGACCGACCGTACCCACCAGGGGCGGCGGTGTCGGATGCGGTCGTCGCGCAGGACCGTGCCAACGGGGTCGATCAGGTCAGGCGACGACCTGCGCATGCCGGTCGTCGATGACGGGGTGCGGGTTCTCCCGTTCGGCGGGGCGAAGGAGGAGATCGGGGAACACGCAGGCCATCCTGCCGGTCCGGCCCCGGGAGCGGCACGCTTTGCGGGGTGCCCCGGTTCCCGGGATAACCGCTCGCCCCTCCTACCATTCAGGCATGCCCGGCATGCGCGTGGTGCTCGCGGAGGACAGCGTGCTGCTCCGCCGGGGGCTGGTCGCGCTCCTGACCGAGCACCCGGCCATCGCCGAGGTCATCGAGGCCGGCGACATCGGGGAGCTGCTCAGCGCGGTGGGCGAGCACGACCCCGACGTGGTGCTCGCCGACATCCGGATGCCGCCGACCCACACCGACGAGGGCATCCGGGCCGCGGAGCGCTTCCGCCGCAGCCATCCCGAGCTCGGCGTCGTCGTGCTGTCGCAGCACGCCGATGCCGAAGGCGCGTTGGCGCTGGTCGCCGGCGGAAGCACCGGGCGGGGCTACCTGCTCAAGGAGCGCGTCGCCGACGTCGAGCACCTCGTGTCCGCGCTCCAGGCGGTGCGCCGCGGGGAGAGCGTCATCGACCCGTACGTCGTCGACGCGCTGATGCGGCACCGCATGCGCTTCGAGGCCAGCCCCGTCGCCCGCCTCACCAGCCGCGAGCGCGAGGTGCTCGGCCTGATCGCCACGGGGGCCTCGAACTCCGCCATCGCCGCCTCCCTGCACGTCACCTCGCGCGCCGTGGAGAAGCACATCAACTCGATCTTCACCAAGCTCGACCTCCCGGCGGGGGACCGCACCCACCGACGGGTCGCCGCGGTGCTGCTCTACCTCGGCGACAGCGGGTCGGCGCCGGCGGCGGCGGTGGCCGGGCCGGCGGTCTGAGTGGACCGGGCAGGGGCCGCGCACGCCGGGCGCTTCGGCAGGACAGCCACCCGTGAGGCGCGCCTTCGCGCCTACCTGCGGGTGAACCTGTTGGCCATCTGGACCACGGTTCTCGCCCTGGTCGTGCTTCGCCTGGTGCTGGGCCCCTCCCGCACGATTGTGGGCAACCTCGCCGCTCTGCTGGGGTGCGGCCTCCTGCTGCTCGCGGCCGAGGTGCTGGCCGCCCGCGACCGCAGCGCGGCAGCGGCCGGGGTCACCGTCGTCGCGACCTGGTTGGTGGCGCTCGCGATCACCTGGGTCGGGCCCTTCCTGACCCCGGTCGGGCTGCTGGCCCTGCTGCTGCCCCTCGTCATCGTCGCCGACCATCTCGCGCCGCGGCTGCGCACCCCGGCGGTCGCGGCGACCGTCGTGCTGTCGAGCGTGCTCGCCGTGATCGGCGTGGCCCGGTGGCCCGCGTACGAGGCGAGCCACCCGGTCACGACCAGCACCGTGCTCATCGTGGCACTCTTCGTGTCGGTGCTCGTCACCGTGCTGGTCGCGGGCCTGCGCGACTACGTGCTGCGGCTCGGCGAGCGCACGCGCGAGCTCGAGGAGTCCCGGGCGCGGCTCGCCGTCGCGGCCATCGAGGCCAGGCGGTCGATCGAGCGCGACCTGCACGACGGGGCCCAGCAACGGCTCGCGACGATCGCCGTCGACCTGGGCCGGGTGACCCGGATGTGGGAGCAGCACCCCGAGCAGGCGCGCACCATCCTGCACGGCCTGCAGGGCCAGCTCGAGGCCGGCATCCGCGAGCTGCGTGACCTGGCCCACGGCATCTACCCACCGCTGCTCGGCGAGCGCGGCCTGGTCGGTGCCCTCCCCGCGGCTGCCCGCCGGACGATCCTGCCGTGCACGGTCGACGTGCACGCGCTGGGCCGGCACTCGCCCTCCGTCGAGGCCGCTGTCTATTTCTGCTGCACCGAGGCCATCCACAACGCCGACCGGCATTCGGGCGGCTCCCTCATCACCGTGCAGGCGTCCGATGACGAGGGGCCCGAGCGCGGCCTGCGGTTCAGCGTGTCCGACGACGGGCACGGTTTCGACCCCACGGCCGTGCGCTCCACGCACGGTCTGACCGGCATGCGCGACCGCATCCGGGCCGCGGGCGGTGAGCTGCGGATCACCTCGGCGCCGGGCCATGGCACCACCGTGGAGGGCCACTTCGCTCCGCGCACGAAGCCGCGTCACTGACGACGAGTCTTCGGCCACCGCACAGGAGTGCTTCGGACCTCCAGGATCGTGGCACCAGGGCCGGCGGGGCCGGCGGGCTGTCGCCCATCCCACGGTGGTGCTGGCACCACCATGGGTTCGGATGGGCGCACCCCCGCGCCGGTCGGGATCGTCGTGCAGAGTGGGCAGGTGGCCGTCGCAGGGGACGGCGCACCCCCACCCGGGGCCAGGTCGACATCGATCGCCCCGTCGGCGGTGGGTCGCACGGACGGCGTGCGACCCACCGCCCTGGGAACCGTCGGCAACGCGAAACCGTCGGCGTCGCGAAACCGTCGGCGTCGCGCCGGGGTCGAGCACGCCGGTCGTCGCGCCCCCTGCCGAACCTCGGGAACACTCCCGCGGTCCGTGCCGTTCCTCCTGCTGTCCCGCCCGCCACGGCGCCAACCGGCGCGCGCGGCGGCCCGCGCACGGCATCCGGCAGGAGATTGTCATGAAGGCCATCTGGAACGGCACCGTCATCGCCGAGTCCGACGACACCGTCGTCGTGGAGGGGAACCACTACTTCCCTGCCGACGCGGTCGACGCGCAGGTGCTGCGCACGTCGCAGACGCACACGGTGTGCCCGTGGAAGGGCACGGCGTCGTACTGGACCCTCGAGGTCGACGGAGCCACCAACACCGACGCCGCCTGGTTCTACCCCGAGCCCAAGGGGGCCGCCGCGCAGATCCGCGACCGGGTCGCCTTCTGGAAGGGCGTCACGGTCCAAGCGTGACCGGCCGACCTCAGATCGCGAACCAGGCGATGGGGATGGCGAAGAGCAGCGGCACGCCGAACACGACGTCGAGCACGTTGAACGGCACCCAGAACAGGTGGGTCACCTTCCAGCCGTAGTCGGCTTCGGGCCACTCCGGTGGCACCCAGCGGCGGGCGCGCAACAGTCGCTGCCCGACGAACAGGACGGCGTAGACCCCGACCGCGACCCACCAGGCGTCGACCACGGACCCGACGTCAGCCCTGCCCGATGGACCCGAGCAGGTCGGTGAACCACGGGGTGCCCGCGTCGAACGCCTTGCCCCCCTTGATCCGCGGGAACTCGATGGCGCGCAGCTCGTCACCGCGCTCCTCGTCGTGGCCGATGACGCCCGCCTCGCCGCGCAGCGCGCAGTCGACCGCCAGGTCGGTGCACTCCTTGATCAGGGCGAGGTCGCGGTCGTTGGCCGCGGCCGAGCGGGCGAAGTAGCCCGACTTCTGCACCATCGTCTTCTCGGCGCCGAGCAGCGCGGCGAACTGCTTGGCGAACCAGGCGCCGGGGTTGACCTTGTCGAGCTGCACGTGGCCGAAGGGGTCCTTGGGCACCTCCTGGCCGGCGGCCTCGAGCTCGGCGACGACCTCCGCGACGCCTGCCCCCTCGGACAGGAAGATGTTGACACAGCCCAGGTCGTCCATGACGGCGCGCAGGCGGTCGGCCTCGGCGTGCAGGTCGATCGGGCGCTCGGGCACGAACACGGCGTGCACGTCCCAAGCGCGCGGGTCGTTGCCGATGCCGGGCACGAAGTCCTGCTCCGCGACCCAGTTGTGGTACGCCTGCGCGGTCGCCGCCGTCAGCCACCCGCAGTTGCGGCCCATGACCTCGTGCACGATGAGCATCCGGGGGTTGGAGGTGTGCTCGGCGATGATGTTCTGCGCGAAGACCGACCCCTGCTCGGCGGCAGTCCACGCACCCAGCGACTGGCGGATCGGCACGACGTCGTTGTCGACGGTCTTGGGCAGGCCGACGACCGTCAGCTCGTACGCGTTCTCGTGCAGGTAGGCCGCGAGGTCGGCCGCCGTGGTGTTCGTGTCGTCGCCGCCGATCGTGTGCAGCACGTCGACGCCGTCGGCGGTCAGCTGCTCGGCCGCGACGTGCAGCGGGTCCTGGCCCTGCTTGACGAGCCCGCGCTTCACGCAGTCGGCCACGTTGGTGAGCTTGACCCGGCTGTTGCCGATCGGCGACCCGCCGAAGCGGTGTAGCAGGTGGGCCCGCTCACGCACCTGCGGGGTGACCTCGACGAACTCACCCTTGAGCAGCCCGGCATACCCGTTGGTGTAGGCGATGATCCGCACGTCGGGGGCCAGCTCGCTGTAGCGCTGGATGAGCCCTCCGACGGCGGAGGACAGGCACGGGGCGAGGCCTCCGGCGGTGAGCATGGCGACGGTGCGGACGGTCATGGTGCGCTCCTGCGGTGCGGTGGTCGTGGCCGAGGTGGGTCTGGGCACGGGCACGTGCGTGCGCCGCGCCCCCATTGTGGCGCGTCCGGCCTCCGGAGGGTCACCCGGCCAGGATTCGAACGGTGCGGCCGTTCAGCGGCCGGTGAGCTCGCGGGCCACCAGCTCGGCGGTCTGCACCATGTTCAGGGCGGCCCCCTTGCGCAGGTTGTCGCCGCAGATGAACAGGTCGAGCGTGTTCGGCGACTCCGGCGCCTGGCGCAGGCGCCCGGCGAAGCGGGGGTCGGCACCGACGACGTCGTTGGGCGTCGGGAACTCCGGCTCGTCGGGGTCGTCCAGCACGACGACGGCGGGCGCCTCGATGAGTGCCTGGCGGGCCTTGGCGACGCTCACCTTCTGCGCGAAGGTAGCGTGGATGGTCACCGAGTGCGACGACACCACCGGCACGCGCACGCAGGTCGCCGAGATGGGCAGGTCCGGGAGGTCGAGGATCTTGCGGGTCTCCTCGCGCACCTTGACCTCCTCGGAGGTCCAGCCGCCGCCGACGTGGTGCCCGACGAAAGGAACCACGTTGAGCACCAACGGTGCCGGGAAGGGCGAGGGCCCCAGCTCGTGCTCGATCAGGCGGCGCACATCACCCGGACGGGTGCCGAGCTCGCGGTGCCCGTGCACCACGTCGAGCTCGTCGTGCAGGCGGGTCATGCCGGTGCGCCCCAGCCCCGACGCGGCTTGCAACGTGGTCACCACCAGCCCGGTCAGCTCCCACGCGCCGTGCAGCACAGCGAGGGCGTCGATCATCGTCATGACCGTGGCGCCGGGGTTCGCGATGATGCCGCGCGGCCGGTCGGCGACCTTGCGCGGGTTGACCTCGGGCACGACGAGCGGCACGTCGGGCTCGGTGCGGAACTCGGTGCTGTTGTCGATCGCCACGACGCCACGTGCCGCAGCGAGCTCGACCCACTCGCGGGCGATCGAGGGCGGGATGTCGAAGATGACGACGTCGAGCCCGTCGAAGAACTCCGGCGTCAACGCCTCGATGACGACCTGCTCAGCACCGACGCGCAGCGTGGATCCGACGTCCTCGACCCCGGCCGAGAGGCGCACCCGGCTCCAGTGCGAGTGGCGGGTCGGCAGCACGTCGAGCACGACGCGGCCGACGGCCCCGGTGACCCCCGCGATGCCGAGGGTCGGCAGCGCGCGACCGACAGTTCCCTCCCCGACGACACCCACGTCAGCGGCCGGTGCCACCGTAGACGACGGCCTCTCCCTCGGTGGAGTCCAGCCCGAACGCCGTGTGCACCGCACGCACCGCCTCGTCGAGCAGGTCGTCGCGCGTGATCACCGAGATGCGGATCTCCGAGGTGGAGATCATCTCGATGTTGACTCCCACGTTGGCGAGCGCCTTGAAGAACGTCGCGGAGACCCCGGGGTTCGAGCGCATGCCCGCACCGACGAGCGAGAGCTTGCCGATCTGGTCGTCGTACTGGATCGAGGAGAAGCCGACCTCGTCCTGGATGCGCTGCAACGCCTCGACCGCGGCGGTGCCGTCGGTCTTGGGCAGGGTGAACGAGATGTCGGTGAGCCCGGTGTCGGTGGCGGAGACGTTCTGCACGATCATGTCGATGTTGATCTGTGCCAGGGTCACCGCCTCGAAGATCTGGGCGGCCATTCCGGTGCGGTCGGGCACACCGACGACGGTCACCTTGGCCTCGCTGCGGTCGTGGGCCACACCGGCGATGATCGGGGCTTCCACGGCGTCTCCTTCGGGTCCTGGCTGGTCCGTGACGATCGTGCCCTCATTCTGCGAGAACGACGACCGCACGTGGATGGGGATGTCGAAGCGCCGGGCGTACTCGACGCTGCGCAGGTGCAGCACCTTCGAGCCCGAGGCGGCGAGCTCGAGCATCTCCTCGTTGGAGATGCGGGCGATCTTGCGGGCCGTGGGCACGATGCGGGGGTCGGCGGTGAAGATGCCGTCGACGTCGGTGTAGATCTCGCACACCTCGGCGCGCAGGGCGGCGGCGAGCGCTACGGCGGTGGTGTCGGTGCCGCCCCGGCCCAGGGTGGTGATCTCCCTGGTGCCCTGGCTGACCCCCTGGAACCCGGCGACGATCACGATGTGGCCCTTGCCGAGGGCCTCGGTGATGCGGCCGGGCGTGACGTCGATGATCTTGGCCTTGCCGTGCACGCCGTCGGTGATGACGCCGGCCTGGCTGCCGGTGAACGAGCGGGCGCTGTACCCGAGGTCGGAGATCGCCATCGCGACCAGGGCCATCGAGATGCGCTCGCCGGCGGTCATCAGCATGTCGAGCTCGCGCGGTGGCGGCACGGGACTCACGTCGCGGGCGAGGTCGACAAGGTCGTCGGTGGAGTCGCCCATCGCCGAGACGGCCACGACCACGTCGTGGCCGGCCTTCTTCGTCTGCGCGATCCGCTGGGCGACCCGCTTGATGCTCTCGGCGTCGGCCAGGGAGGATCCGCCGAACTTCTGGACGACGATGGGCACGTACTGACTCCCGTGACGGTGGCTCGGTGGGTGCGCCCACTCTAACTCGGCGTCACGGACCGGACACGATGCCCGGATGCCGGTCACCCGGCATCCGCGGGCAAGGCCGGGCGTAGCGTCGCGAGCACCCGCCCCACCTCAAACACCCTACGTCGAGGAGACACCATGTCGATCGTCATCGTCGGCGCCGGCCTGGCCGGCGGCACCGCCGCCACGGAGCTGCGCGAGCAGGGCCACGACGGGCCGTTGGTGCTCGTCGGCGCCGAGGAGCACCCGCCCTACGAGCGGCCGCCGCTGTCGAAGGGCTACCTGCTCGGCAACGACCCGATCGACGACGCGTTCGTGCACCCGCTCGAGTGGTACGCCGAGCACGACGTCGACCTGCGCCTCGGGGTCGAGGCCACGGCGCTGGACACCGGCGCCCACGTGGTGCACACGAGCGGCGGCGACCTCACCTACGAGCGGCTGCTGCTGGCGACCGGCGCCGAGCCGCGCAGGCTCGCGGTGGCCGAGGACAGTGGCGTGCCGACCGCGTACCTGCGCACGATTCGAGACAGCGACCGGCTCAAGGCAGCTTTCGCGAAGGGTGGGCGGATCGCCGTCGTCGGGGCGGGCTGGATCGGGCTCGAGGCCGCGGCCGCGGCCCGCACGGCGGGGTGCGAGGTCACCGTGTTCGAGACGGCCGAGCTACCCCTCCTGCGGGTGCTCGGGCCCACCGTCGCGCAGGTCTTCGCCGACCTGCACCGCGGCCACGGCGTCGACCTGCGCCTGGGCACCGCGGTGACGGCCGGCGACCTGGCCGGCGCCGACCTCGTCGTGGCCGGGGTCGGGGTCACGCCCCGGGTCGCCCTGGCCGAGGCGGCGGGGCTGGCTGTCGACGACGGCGTGCTGGTCGATGCGGGTCTGCACACGTCGGTGCCCAGCGTGCTCGCGGTCGGTGACATCGCCAACCACGCGCACCCCGTGCTCGGCCGGCGGATCCGGGTCGAGCACTGGGACACCGCCATCAACCAGGCCAAGGTCGCCGCGCACAACCTCGCCGGCGCCGACGAGGTGTACGACGCGATGCCCTACTTCTTCACCGACCAGTACGACCTCGGCATGGAGTACGTCGGCCACGCCGGGGCGGACGACGAGGTCGTCGTGCACGGTGACCTCGCCGGGCTGGCGTTCCGGGCGTTCTGGCTGCGCGGGGGGCGTGTCGTGGCGGCGATGCACGCCAACGACTGGGACGCCACCGACGACCTGCGTGCGGCCGTCGCGTCAGGCGACCTCCCGGCATCCTCCTGATCCGAGACCGGCCCACAGGTCGATGTGGGTTCGGGTCAGGGGTGGAGGGCGTCGAACTCGGCCTCGGACACGGCATCCGGATCGGCGTCGAGGCGCACGTGCGCCAGCAGTGCCTGCACGACGCGGAGCGCGGCGGCCGCCCGCTCACCCCAGTGCGAGAGGTAGCTGAACTGCCACCACCACAGTGCCTCCACCGGGCGCCCCGCCTCGTGGTGGCTCAGGCCGTGGCTCAGCGCCGAGGCGATGTCGACCAGGTCGTTGCTGAGGTAGCCCACCGTGGGCTCCGGGTCGAGCACCGGGTCGGCGACGTCGGCATACTCGTCGAGACCCTCGAAGACGTTGGCCAGGCTCGCGCGCAAGGGGTCGACCTCGGCGTCCGGCCCCGGGTCCGGCTCGAAGCGCGCCACCGGCACGACGTCCTCGACGGCGCCGAGCCGCGCCCCCATGACGAGCACCTGGGACAGCGCGAGCAGCGCCATGGGCAGCGTGGCGTCGGGGCTGTTGCCGGCCGCGATCTCGCGCAGGGTGATCAGGAACATCCGGGCGTCAGCCGCGGACTCCTCGGCGAGCACGGTCCAGTCGTCAGACATCGAGCAGCCTCCGTCCCTCGAACGCACGACCCAGAGTCACCTCGTCGGCGTACTCGAGGTCACCCCCGACAGGCAGACCTGACGCGAGCCGGGTGACCCGCAGCCCGAACACCTTCAGCATCCGCGAGAGGTAGCTCGCAGTGGCCTCGCCCTCGAGGTTGGGGTCGGTCGCGATGATCACCTCCGTGACCACGCCGTCGCCGAGCCGGGCGAGCAGCTCGCGAACGCGCAGGTCGTCGGGGCCGATGCCGTCGATCGGGCTGATCGCGCCGCCGAGCACGTGGTAGCGGCCGCGGAACTCGCGGGTGCGCTCGATCGCCACGACGTCCTTGGGTTCTTCGACGACGCAGATCGCGTGCACGTCACGGCGCGGGTCGAGGCAGATGCGGCAGCGCGTGGCCTCCGCGACGTTGAAGCACAGCTCGCAGAAGCGCACCCGGGCCTTGACCTCGGTCAGTGAGAGCACGAGCCGGTCGACGTCGGCCGGGTCGGCCTGCAGCAGATGGAACGCGATCCGCTGCGCGCTCTTGGGACCGACGCCCGGCAACCTGCCGAGCTCGTCGATGAGGTCCTGGACCGCGCCTTCGTACACCCCTCGAGACTACGACCTCTGGCGAGCCGTGTGGCCAGCCGCCGCGCCCGGATGCCGCGCGGCCACCCCTTCGGATGCCGTGTCCTCGCCTCGGGAGGCCGTGTTGTCGAGAGCAGCGAAGTTGTCATACGCGGTTCCTATGTGTCATAGACCATCTTCTATGCACTTCGGGCGAGTCGCTGCCGCACCGGCGCAAGCTCAACCAGGACGCCAGCTGGGGCCTGCGCCCTTGCCCGCCGGGCTGCGGGCAAGGAAGGTCCGCCGGTCCCGCCACGCAACGTCCTCCCAGACGTCGGCGCCTACCCATTGTTCGGATGGTCCGGCGTCCAGGTCGGCGACGGCACCAAACCCAGGCTGCGGCTGGCGCGCGGCCGCGCCCAGCGGCCCAGGGTCATCAGCAGCACGGACCGCACCATCGGGCTCAGGGACAGAGCGAGCACGCTGACGATCCTGACGTCCTGCCGCTGCAGCGGATCGCTTCTGCG
>Ga0105047_10004737_pt1 | contig 23602 bp, 24 predicted proteins | sample MAT04_FD_78384 | JGI IMG/M metagenome (GOLD analysis project Ga0105047, IMG submission 78384) | Freshwater microbial communities from Lake Fryxell liftoff mats and glacier meltwater in Antarctica - MAT-04 (megahit assembly) | ecosystem: Environmental > Aquatic > Freshwater > Ice > Liftoff... | reverse complement strand
CCGGGGTCTGGAATCACGATTGTCTCGATGGTCACCGGCGCACCCTTGCTGCGCGCCACCACTCCACGAACCTTCTGCGGCATTGCCCCTCCTCGATCTGCGAACCCGTCCGACACTACTGAACTGGGCGACCGCAAGCAGCACGAGGCTTTGTGTCAAACCACCGACCCCACAGCCGCAGGTCAGCGCTCGACAGCCTTTACGTAAAGCCCGAGTCCGGCGAGGAGAGCGTCGAGCGCTGTTCGGAAGCGGTCGTCGGCGGTGCCCTCGTACAGGTGGTCGGCAATGGCCGTAGCGTGCGGGAACTCAGCGGGGTCGAGTGAGGCGTAGTGCTCGCGCCACTGTCGATATGTGCTGCGCCGGGCGGCTGTGGGCTGGGCTGCGAGCTCGGCGTCGATGGCGGCGGAGCCGACGGTCAGCTCGACCAGTGAGTGGTACGCCATCGCTGCCTCTGCCGGACCGAAACCGCCACGCGCCAACTCGCGCAGCAGTGCTTCGGTGATTCGCAGTTCGTTGGTGAGCCGAGTGGGAGCGCCACGTACCAGCGCAGCAAGACGTGGTTGGCGAAGTTGCACAGCGCGCAGTTGGATGCAGATCCGTCGCACCGCTGTCTCCCACGACTCACTATCGCGTGCGTCGACTCGAACATCGGCAAGGAAGTGGTCGCCCACCTGTCGCAGCAGCTCACCCATGTCGGCGAAGTGTCGATACAGCGCCGAAGGGTCGCAGCCCAAGGCCTCGCCCAGTCGTCGAGCGGACAGCGCCTCGGCACCGTGCTCGCCAATCAGCGCGGCAGCGCCATCGATGATGCGCTCCCGACTCAGTGCTGCCGGCCGGCCCATCTAGTGCTGCCGCGCTGACGTTGGATGAACGTGGGTCATGTTGCGAGTGTGACGTTGCCGCCGTCCCCAATTGCTGCTCGTCCTCGTTCATGTGAAGCGACACGCGTGTCTCGTCGACTGGGCGCGAAAACCTGACCACCATGTCTGGGTTCCGCGCCCGTGGGAGCTGAGAACGCCAACTGTGTCTGGCTTTCGCGCCCAACCGACGCCGAACCCACGAGCAACCAACTTCCACGGGGTCGGCCCATCTCGTGACGGCCCATCTCGTGACGGCCCATCTCGTGACGGCCCATCTCGTGACGGCCCATCAGTCGTACAGGCCGGCGCGGGCCAGGCGTTCGGTGCAGACTTCAGCGCTCCATGGCAGCATCAGGCTGCCCAACCGTGAGTCGCGATACATGCGTTCCAGCGGCAGCGCCTTCGTCATCGACTGGCCGCCGCACACTCGAATCGCGGTACTGGCGACTTCCGCTGCGTGCTCCATCACCGTCACTGCGGCAGCCCAACCACGAACCAACTCGTCCTCGGTGGGATCGATCACGGCTTCGTCGATCGCGCGGTACAGCATCGCTCTCGACTGCTGATGCTTGAGCTGCATCTGGGCCCACCCAACCTGCTTGATCGGATGGTCGCGCCGCGCTCCGGGCGCCATCCCCGGCAGCTCACCGCGCAGGTACAGCCGGGTTGCGTCGATGACGCCGCCGGTGAGGCCGAGGTAACTGGGGCACAGCGAAAGGAACAGCCACGGGTAGCGCAACGCCGCCTGGTTGTACATGCCGGCGGGCATCCACTCGTTGGCGTGCGGCACGAAGACGTCGTTCATCAGCAGTGTGCGTGAGACGGTGCCGCGCATGCCCAGGGGATCCCAGTCATCAACGATCTGCACACCGTCACCGACGCTCGGTACGCCAAGCAGGCGAATCTCCTCCTCGCCGGGCACCTGACAGGTAACGTTGTAGAAGGTAGCGGCACCGGAGAGCGAGGCGAAGATCTTGCGGCCGGTGACCAGCCACCCGCCATCGACCGGGACGGCCTTGGTAGCGACACCGGTGGTCGCGCCAGGAGCAAGGCCTTCGGAGAACGGCTGACTGTGGATGTCGCCACGTTCGATGACACCTCGGAACATCGCGGTGCGGACCACTTCGTGGCGCTTGCGCTGCTCGGGCGTCATGTCCAGCAGGTCGCTGACTTCGCCGCACCACAGCATCGTGGCGTTGTGCATGTTGAACGTCAGTCCGCTGGCACCGCAATGGCGGCCGATCTCCTCGCTCACGCGCACATAGTCGGCGTAGCTCGCACCCAGCCCGCCGTGGCTCGTCGGCACACACACACCCATCAACCCATTCGCACGAAAGTCGGCGAAGTTCTCGAACGGGAAACTGGCTTCCAGGTCGTACTTCACCGCCCGTTCCTTCATGGCCGGCCCCATCGCCGCGACCAGGGCGACCATCTCATCACGTGTCATGCGTGGCACTTCACCACGACAACGCTCGTTTGTCAACACTGTTGACAAACGGGTCATGTCTGACATACTTCCGGACATGGACGTGGCTGCGACCGCTCACGCACGGGACCTCGAACTGGGCGGTTACGCGTGGCGCGAACGCGGCGATGGCGAGCTGGTGGTGCTGCTGCACGGTCTCGGCGGCAGCCGCATTGCGTGGGACGCTCAGCTCGCGTCGCTGAGTGACCATTGGCGGGCCGCGGCGTGGGACATGCCCGGCTATGGCGCGGCCGATCCCCTGCCTGATGAACCACTGACGTTCCATGCGCTCGCCGAGGCCGCTTCCGGGTGGGTCACCCTGCTGGGAGCTGCGCGTGCGCACGTGGTCGGCATCTCGATGGGCGGCATGGTCGCCCAGTACCTGGCTGCCTCACACCCTGAGTGTGTTCGCTCACTGACGCTGCTGTCAACGAGCCCGAAGTTCGCGATGGACGGCACGACGGCCGAGAGCTGGCGAACTGCCCGCCTCGCACCGTTGGACGCTGGCTCGGAGCCGGTAGAGATTGCCGAGCGTGTGTTGCGCGGCATCGGCGGGCCGAACATCACCGAGGTCGCGCTCGAGAGCCAACGAGCAGCCATGGAGCGAGTGACGGGCAGCGCGCTTCGCCGATCCATCGAGTGCCTCGTCACTCACGACGCGACTTCGCTGCTCCCAACGATCACGGCACCAACGCTGGTAGTGGTGGGCGAGCTCGACCAGGAGACACCGCCCGGGTACTCGCAGTATCTCGTCGATCACCTACCACACGCACGGCTGTTCGTCATTCCCGGCGCAGGCCATCTGTTGAACGCCGAAGCACCCGAGCAGGTCAACCGACTGCTCGCCGAGCATCTCACCACCGTGGAGGCACAGTGACCACCGAATGGCGCTACATCAAGGCGTTCGCCGCCCACCTCGCCCGGTGCGGGTTGGTCGATGGGGAGACGGTTGCGGTGCTCAGCGAGTCGCAAAGCCGCGCCGTTCTGGTGGAGACGGCACGGCTTGCCGCGCAGTCACTGGGTGGTCGCGTCTTCGATGTTGTGGTACCCACTCCCCCGTCCGCGCACCCGGTGCCAATCCGCTCCACCGGAGCGTCGCAGGCACTTGCCGGGCACCCCTCCGTCATCGCCGCGCTCGCCAGCAGCGCGTTGGTGATCGATTGCACGGTCGAAGGCTTGCTGCACGCCCCCGAACTCGGGGCCATCCTCGGCGGCGGCGCACGGGTACTGATGATCTCCAACGAGCACCCTGAGATCCTGGAGCGCATCGGGTGGGACGCCGACATGCCGCGCCGTGTCGAGATGGGGCACGACTGGCTGCGTGCAGCGGCGGTGATGCGCGTGTCGAGCGCAGCGGGTACCGACCTGACCGTGAAGCTCGCAGGCGCGTCGTCCGCTGCCTCCACCGGCCTGACCGCTGGCCGTGGCTCGATCGCGCACTGGCCCGGCGGATTGGTGGCCGCCTTCCCCGCGGCGCACTCGGTCGACGGCACCATCGTGCTCGCACCGGGCGACACGAACCTGACCTTCAACACGCTCATTCAGTCGCCGATCACACTGCACGTCGTCGACGACCACATCGACACGATCGAAGGCGACGGCACCGATGCAATCCTGTTTCGCAGCTACCTCAGCGCGTTCGGTGACAGGGAGAGCTACGCCACCAGCCACGTCGGTTGGGGCATGAACGAGTTGGCCCGCTGGGACTCGTCGCAGCTCTACGACCGGCGCGAAACCTGGGGCACCGAGGGCCGGGTCTACGCCGGCAACTTCGTGTACTCCACGGGTGCCAACGAGTTGGCCGGCCGTTACACCGCCGGCCACTTCGACCTGCCCATGCGCGAGTGCACGATCACGCTCGACGACCGAGTCGTGGTGAGCAACGGCGTCCTGGCGAACGAGCTGAGGTCAGCCGACCAGCGCTGACGCCGATGTCGTCGGACGTCTCGAGGCGGCCACGGCAGTCCTGGCCGAGTCCGGTTCGGCTGGGGCGATGCAGCAGATGCTGCTGATCGACGGCATGGCCGACGCGCCGTCTATATCGCCCGGTCGATCCAGGACGGGGGCTTATCGGCCAGGTGTGGTTCGACAGGGCTGCCGAGATGACGATCGCCCCGATGTCGGGCCTCGAGGCCGGCGGGCTCGCGCGATCGAGCGATGATCCGACGATGCGGGCCGTGCTCCTCCTGACAATGGACCTCGGCATCGTCTTCATTCGCCAGGTGGTGGAGGGTCTGCTCGGGGCATCCATCACTGATCCCGACGTGGTGAACCGCGGGTTGCCGCGGAGTTCGAGCTTCTGACCAACGGCGTGTTCATCGGGGACACGAAGGAGTCGTGATGCCCGAGGAGATCATCAGCATGTGGGGCGTGGGGACGACATTCGGGACCGGCACGCTCGCCGAACGGCGCCGGGGCGATCCTCGCCGCCATCGGCGTCGATGGCCTACGCCGCCGCGCCATCGGCTGACCGGCACTGGCCATTGACAGGTCGGGAGCGCTACTGACAAAGTGCCTGAGGGCGACGGGACGGGGAATTGGTCAAAATGCGATGTTCAAAGCTGTTGATAACCATGGTGATGATGGTTGCTGTCACACCGGCACTCGCGGGCTGTGCCCCAGACCCGAACGACGCACTCGGAGCGCCGGTGGTCAACGTTGGCCCCGTGGCAGGCACTCCCGAGAACCTGATCAGTGGCGACGTGCGTCAATGGGCGATCCATCTGACCTCTGAGGTGGCGAAGGCGGGCAAGGTCACGTTCACGATGACCAACTACGGCACCATCACGCACGAGATGCTCGTGGTGAAGACCGACATTGCTCCTGGCCAGATCACGATCGGCGCCGACGGCAAGTTCAACGAAGAAGATCCGGCCTGGACGGTGGTCGACGAGATCTCCGAGTTCGATCCCGGCATCACCGAGTCGAAGTCATTCGACCTTGCCCCCGGCAAGTACCAAATCGTGTGCAACATTCCGAACCACTACACGAACGGCATGTTCCTCCCATTCGAGGTGGTCGCGTAGCGTAGGTTGTGTAGTCGAACTTGGTGAGCCTTCAGCTCTCGGAGCGACAGCAGACTTCTAGTTCCATCCCATCGGGATCGCGGAAGAACAGCGACCACTCGTGGCCGAGACGTTGAATGTCGCCCACCTCCTGCGCACCTTCAGCTGCAATCCGCGCCTTCACGACCTCGAGATCAGCGAGAGATGCGACCGCCAGCGCGAAGTGTTCGATGGCACCGCGCCCACCCTGACGTCGCCGCTCGCCGATGATCTCCTCGGACGGCACTTCGAAGATGTTCAGCGCCGCGCCACCGCCGAGGTCGACGATCTTCATCCACGGGTGGTCGTCGGTCTTGGTGACCTCGAAGGTGACAGTGGCCCCGAAACGCTGCTTCGTAGAACCGCACCGTGACGTTCATGTCGCTGCACAGCGTCGCCACATGATTGAAACCAGTCGTGATTGCCATACCAGTACCTTTCTGACCCACACGGTCTACCCCATCCACGCTGTTGATGCCGCGCAAGCAGGGGTCGGAATGTGTCGCGCGACTATCATCGCCGCATGAGTCGCCGGAACCCAGTTGCAGCGGCGCTCATGGGAGCGGCGATACTGCTGCTGGCGTTCGCTGCGTCTTCGCAGCCCGTTCAGCTTTGGGTTGTTCCGACGGCTGGCACTGGTTCGCCGTCGCTCGATAGTGCGTCGCCGGACACGGTCGTCTCACCGCGGCAGGAGCAGGAGGCGAAGCGCGAACTGGGGCGAGGTTTCGGACCGCTGCTGCAGGTGCTTGCTGTGGTCGTGGCTGTCGCAGGGGCAGCTGCGCTGGTGGCGATGCGTAGTTGGTGGCCGAACGATTGGCCGTTGGGTGGTGCCCCATCGCGCCGGACTCGAAGATTCGGTTCGTTGCCCGAAGTGCTGGAGGGCAACCCTGGAGTCAACCTCGAGGACGCTCGGTCAGCGCTGTCCACAGGCCAACCCGGTAACGCGATCGTGGCGTGTTGGATGCGGCTCGAGAGCGACATCGCCGCAGCCGGCTGGCCGCGTTCGGGCGCTGAGACGTCGGCGGAGTTCGTCGAACGAGTCATCGCTGACGCATCCGTCGACCCACTTGCGATTTCCGGTCTTGCTGCGCTGTTTCGCGAGGCCCGTTTCTCTGATCACACGCTGAACGACGCCCACCGCGAAAGCGCTTTCGATGCTCTGTCGCGGGTCGAGGCCGGCCTTCGTTCTGACGAGAAGGTGCCGAGATGACGGTCTCGAGGATGCTCGCGGCCGCCTCGATCTGGCTCGTGCTGTCCCTCTCACTCTGGGCGACCGGCTCGCGTCCGGCAGTCATCGTCCTTGCAGGCGTCATCGCCGCAGGGGCATCTTTGGTCGTGTCCGTCATCGACGTCACCAGAGGTATCGCCGACACCGGCTGGTCGCGGCCCCGCAGTAGTCGCCGCCCTCGGGACGGCGACCCAAGGGTCACGCAATTGCGCCACCAGATGATCGGCGCCCGACAGTTCGGATCGACCGAGTTGCGCGACCGCCTTGTCTCGCTGGTCGACGACCGCGCCGATCAGGCGCTGACTCCGACGCTGCGGGATCTCCTGACAGGTTCGCCGAGGCCCCTCGGTTCACGGCGGACGCTCGAGCAGACCATCACCGACATCGAGGCGTTGTGAACGAAGTCCGATCAGCGATGGCCATCACCCCTGCGGAGGCTTCTCGGCTGGCCAACGAAGTGCTCGACGAGGTCAATACGGCCATTGTCGGCAAGCGAGACGCGCTTGCCCTGGTGTTGTGCGGGGTGCTCGCCGGCGGTCATGTATTGATCGAGGATCTTCCGGGCCTGGGCAAGACGCTCGCGGCGCGCTCGTTCGCACAGGCCCTTGGTTTGAAGTTCACCCGGGCTCAGTTCACACCCGATTTGCTGCCTGCTGACCTGACCGGTTCGTTCGTGTTCGACCAACGAACGAACGAGTTTGCCTTCCGTCAGGGTCCGTTGTTCACCGGACTGCTCTTGGCCGACGAGATCAACAGAACACCACCCAAGACACAGTCGGCACTACTTGAGGCAATGCAGGAACGCCAGATCACCGTCGAAGGTGAAACGTTCCAACTCGACGCTCCGTTCCACGTGCTGGCAACGGCAAACCCTGTCGAGTACGAAGGCACGTACCCGCTACCGGAAGCGCAACTCGATCGGTTCCTTCTGCGAATCAGCTTCGGGTACCCGACCCCCGACGAAGAGTGGCAGGTGCTCACGCGGCGGATGGACCGCCGCCGAGAGCAGCACGACATCGCCACGGTCGTCGATGCACCGACGCTGCTCGCAATGCAGGTCGCGGTCGAAACCGTCGTCGTCGACGACGACGTCAGCCGTTACTGCGTCGACCTCACGGTTGCCACCCGTCAGCACCCTCATACCAGCATCGGCGCCTCGCCACGAGGAGCGATCGCGCTGCTGCTGTGCTCTCGCGCACACGCAGTCATCGCCGGCCGCGACTACGTCGTACCCGAGGATGTCAAAGCCGTCGCACCGTCCGTGCTTCCTCACCGCATCACCATCAAGCCTGAACTGTGGATGTCCAAGGCCTCGGGCTTCACCGTGGCCGAGGAGGTACTGGCGTCGGTACCCACACCGAACCCAGGCACGACCAACCCGCCGTGAACCGTGACCAGGCGAACCGGACCAACACGTGGGGTCCGACTGCTGCGCACGCTCGCGCAGTCTGGTGCGGCCTGGTGCTCGCCAGCGCGGCGGTCCTCGCCCACAGGCCAGATCTCCTGGTGCTCGCAACCCCGTTCGTCGGCGCGGCGCTGTGGGCAGCGTTGCTGCGCCCCACGTCACCGCTGACGGTTCGCCAGTCAGTCGGCCACCCGACACTGAGTGAGGGAGACGCAACCACGTGGCACTTCTCCGTCCACGACCCCAGCGGCCACGCGGACGACATCGCCGTTCGGCTTCGCGTCGCAGCGTGGATCGACATGCAGCCAGTCGACGGCTCAGCCGCCGCCAGCGTGCGCGATGACGGCGACCAAGTGCTCGACATCGGAGTCCGTGCGGTCAGGTGGGGTCGCCACCGAGTCGGCCCCGCACGCGTTGTGGCATCGAGCGCCTGGGCCGGGTTCCAGTGGGTCTCCGACAGCAACGTCAACGAGTTCGCGCTGCTCACGCTGCCGCGAACAGCGCACTTCGACGCGACCGCGACATCGGTCCACCGGCCGGGGTTGATCGGTGTCAACCGCTCGCCTCACCAGAGCTCAGGCACCGAGTTCTCGAGTATCCGGCCATTCCAGCCAGGCGATCGGCTTCGACGCATCCACTGGAGCCGGTCGCTGCGAACCGGCACGCTGCATGTCACCTCGACATGGGCAGACCACGACCGCCACGTCGTGCTGCTCGTCGAAGGATTCGACGACGTGGGCGGCAGCGACGGAATCGACGGGAAAGCATCAAGCCTCGACCTCGCACTGCGCGCCGCGGGTTCGATCGCGGAGCACTTTCTCGAGGTCGGCGATCGCGTCGCTCTCGTCATCCTGGACAACCGCGGCATCCACCGCCTTCCGGCAGCGGGTGGGTCGCGTCATCTCCGACGCCTCCTCGAGACTCTCTCGACCACCGAATCAACCGGGAGGCTCATCGACACCGGACAGGTGCCGCGCGGTCTGACCCCCGGCGCACTCGTCGTGACGCTGTCACCGTTGGCAACCCCGACCGCACTCGAGCGCGCCGTCACGATGGCGGCGCACGGGCGTTCCGTGGTCGTCGTCGACTGTCTGCCCCCCGACATCACGCGGCAGTTCCCCGACGACCCACTCGCAACAATTGCCTGGCGAATCCGGACCCTCGAAAGGACACGCGAAATTCGCCGAGCCAACGAATCAGGCGTCGCAGTCGTGCAATGGCGAGGGCCGGGCAGCCTCGATCAAGTCCTCCGCGACGTGCAACGCAACGCAGCAGCACGAACGGGGAGACCAGCATGACCAGCGACGGCAATGAACAGCCCGCGCTTCGTCATCAACCCGACAGCTCGGCCTTCGTGCTTCGCTCGCTCATCGTGCTGAGCCCACTTGCTGCCGTTGGAATCACGTGGCTCGCCGCCGACCGATCCCTTCCCGGGGTCGCGGTGCTCGTCGTGCTGCTCGCAGGCGTGTGTGCGACCCGCCCCGGGAGCCACCTCGGCGTGCTCGTCGTGGCCGCGATCGCCATCCAGTGGCTGGCGATAGTGCACAACCACACCACACCCTGGTCCATCGGCGCCGCCGCAGCCCTCACGATCTTCCACGCAGCGCAGGCCGCTGCCACGGTGGCGCCGACCACAGCAGCATGGACACCTGCCATGTGGCGCCGGTGGTCTCGTCGAGCCGCTGCGCTCTTCATCGCAAGCGCCGCTACCTGGATCATCGTTGCCCTCACCAACGCCCATCAACCGGCCGCCAGCACAGTGCTGCTGACAGCGTCGTTGCTGGTCCTCGCATCCGGCGCTGTCTGGGCTGGTCAGGGGAACACCCGCCCCCACACGCCCGAGTGACGTGATCGCCGTCAGGGGGCCACGGTCAGGGGGCCGATGACGTCAATGATCTGGTGGCTGGCTTCGAGCGGATGGCGCAGGGGTCGGTCGAGGCGGACTTTATAGACGTTGTGGCGACCACTCTTGGACAGGTCGACGTAGCCGGCCTCGACGAGGTCGTGGACAATGGTGTGAACCGCGCGTTCGCCGATGCCGACTTTGCGAGCGATCTCGGCGAGACGGACCTCAGCGTTTTGGGCGAGGCAGATCAGGACGTGGGCGTGGTTGGACAGAAAGGTCCACGAGGGGACCTCGGCCGGCTGTTCGGCGAGTCGACTGGCCATCACCTGGAGCGTATCGGGTCTGTTCTGTGAGGCAAGGTCTTCTTGACATGATCATTAATACATGGTCTACTCAACATGGTTTAACGAACAGGAGAATCCGTGTTGGTTCAGGAAGCGTGCATCGAGATCGATTCGGAGGCTGGTAGCGACGATGTCGCCGCCTTGCTCCGGTTACTGACGTTGGGTGGGCCGTTCGCAGTGTCGTCGGTCGAGGCCGTCGGGTCCGGGCGACACTGCTGCCGATTCGGGCTGGTCCGCCCGGACATCGCAGTTGGCTATCGGAGTTTGATCGAGCTGCAGCATCGAATCGACCGCGAGTTCGACATCGTCAGCGTCGACCACCAGTCGAGGCACTTCTCGAACAACGCTCTGGTGCTCTCATGAGCGCCTCCGCCCGCCGGACAGTGACGGTGATCCCCGGTGACGGCATCGGTCCCGAGTGTGTCAACGCAGCGATCGACATCGTCAACGCCATCGGCGTCGACATCGACTGGGAGGAACGTCACGCGGGTGAGCGGATCTTCGAAGCCGGCGTGGCGTCAGGCGTCCCTGAGGACACGATCGAGTCGATCAACCGGACCCGTGTAGTGCTCAAGGGCCCGCTCGGCACCCCGGTCGGGTACGGCGAGAAGTCCGCCAATGTCACACTGCGCAAGCTGTTCGAAACCTACGGCAACATTCGTCCGGTGCGCGAACTGCCCGGTGTCACGACTCGCTACAGCGGGAGTGGGATCGATCTTGTCGTGGTCCGCGAGAATGTCGAGGACCTCTACGCCGGGATCGAACACATGCAGACCCCTGGTGTTGCGCAGTGCTTGAAGCTGATCTCGCGTAAGGGCTGCGACAAGATTGTGCGACTGGCGTTCGAGTTCGCTCGCAGCGAGGACCGCCGTTCGGTCGCGTGTGCGACGAAGTCGAACATCATGAAGCTCACCGAAGGCGAGATGAAGCGGTCCTTCGAGCGGATCGCGCCGGAGTATCCGGAGATCGAAGCCTGGCACGTGATCATCGACAACTGCGCGCATCAGCTGGTGAAGAAGCCGGAACAGTTCGACGTGATCGTCACGACCAACATGAACGGCGACATCATCTCGGATCTCACCTCGGCCCTCGTCGGTGGCCTCGGGTTCGCGCCGTCGGCGAATCTCGGCAGTGACGTCGCGATCTTCGAAGCCGTGCACGGCTCGGCCCCGAAGTACGCCGGGCGCAACGTGATCAACCCATCAGCGGTGGTGTTGTCGGCAGTGATGATGCTCAAGCACCTCGGCGAGTTCGACGCCGCTGAGACCGTCGAACACGCCGTGCTCTCCACGCTGCAACAGGGCACCTTGACCGGCGACGTCGTGGGCTACGAACACGGTGTGTCGACCAGCGAATACGCCAAGGCCATCATCGGCAACCTCGGTGCTCGCGTCGACGGCTACACCGTGCGACGGGCCCGGCCCATCCAGATCCCGCCGGCGCTGCGCGATCCGGTCACAGTCCGCCCGACAACCCGCGAGCTCTTCGGGACCGACATCTTCGTTGAGTCCGGTTTGTATCCCGAACAGCTCGGCCCGGTGCTCGAACGTCTCGCCGAGGGCAGCGCATTGAAGCTGAAGATGATCTCCAACCGCGGCACCAAGGTCTACCCGGACGGCAACCGCAACATCGACGTCGTCGACCAGTACCGCTGTCGATTCATCCGCCGCGCCGACCAGCCGCTTACTCTCGCCGAAGTCCGCGACCTGATCGGGCGGGTGGAGGCCGAGCTTGCATGGTGCCATGTCGAGCTCCTCCAGTATTTCGACGGTCAGCCGAGCTTCACAAAGGCCCAAGGCGAAGACTGACCTCGATGTCAGCGGCCGGAGCGAGCGCGCCATGATCGACCACCGAAACGGGTTCCTTCGGGCTCGCGCAGTGAACTCGTATCATGCCCGCCGTGCCGTGCTGAGCACCATGCACGACAAACTCCCGCTTGTCGAGCCGCCCCTTGCGCTCCATGTCGGACTCGTCGTCGGCAGCGTCCCCGTCGACACCGACCGGCTCGGGACCTTCACCGGGGATGTCGCCAGAAGCGAGTCCGCGTGGGACACGGCGGTCGCCAAAGCACGCCTGGGCATGCACGCTGCCCGCTGCTCGATCGGCATCGCGTCCGAAGGGAGCATCGGGCCACACCCAAACGCACCGTTCATCAACAGTGCCATCGAGCTCGTCGTCCTCGTCGACGACGAGCTCGGCATCATCGTCGGTGAGACGGAGACCAGCTTCGACATCACTGCCGTGTCCGCGGACATCACACCCGACGATGACATCGACGACCTTCTACGACGCGGTCAGTTCCCAGCGCACGCGATGACCGTCCGGCCCGCGGTGGGCGCTGCGCAACCGATCTACAAGGGCATCCGTACGCGAGGCGAGCTCACGCAGGCCGTCGGTGAGTGCGCAGCGGTGTCGTCGAACAAGCGGGCCAGGGTAGAGACCGACCTCCGAGCGCATGAGTGCCCGACCCGACGCCCGATCATTGCCCGGGCAGCCGAGCGTCTCGCGGTGAGACTTGCCTCATGTTGCCCGGAGTGCAACACGCCCGGTTGGGGAACCATACGACTCGAGTTCGGTGTGCCCTGCGCACACTGTGGTCGCCGCGTGCAGATCCCGCGAGCGGACGTGTGGGGCTGCGCAATATGCCCAGCCGCCCTGATCGTGGACAGGGCACAAGCGGTCGCAGACCCGGCCCGCTGCGAATGGTGCAACCCGTGAGCCCCGTCGGTTACGTCGGCGGAGGCGAACCAGCGCGCCGGTTCCAGCAGGCGGCCGTTGATCTGGGCATCGAGTTGGTGGTCCTCACCCCCGACCCGCCGCAGCCATCAGAGGCGATCGGGGAAGCCTCGAGCCCGTTCGCCGCTGACACGCTCGGCGAGCTGATCGCCAGGTCCGCCGTGATCACCCTTGGCCACGGTTGCGATCACCGAACTTACGCCGCTCTCATCGAGGCCGGTGGGCCGACACTGCGTCCCAACCGGTCGACGATCCGTGTCGCCCATGAACCGCTCGCAGCCCGGTACGTTCTGCAGGACTGCATGGTCGACTTCGCCGAGTTCGAGGAGATCGACTCAGGCGACACCGAGGCAGTGGTTCGGTTCGCGCAACACCATGGTTGGCCGGTCCGCCTCAGCACAGCGCGTTGGGGAACAACAGAGCCCCATGTCCATCTGGTGCGGCCCTACAGCGTGCTGGACGAGATGTGGGCCGCCACCATCGGACAGCTGTGGCTGCTCGAAGCATCCGAACCGCTGGCCCCCCAACTCGCCGTGGTCATCGCCCGTCGCCCCTCCGGCCAGCAGATCGTCTGCTCGGTGAACGCGACCAATGTGAAGGACTGCCAACAGGGCCGTCCGCCGCCGGTCACAGCGTCGTTCAGGGAGCGCGCGATCGAGACAGCAACGTCGATCGTCGACGAGCTCGGCGCAACCGGAATCGTCACCGTGACGTTCCTGCGCAGCCATGACGGCCGACTCCTGGTCGACGACGTCACCTATGGCCCCGAACCCCATCCCGTAGCCGGCGCTGTAACGGATCACTCGCTGTACGCGATTCATCTTTGTGCCATCCTCGACTGGCCCCTTGATCCCGCCCCGACGACTGATCCAGACCGGCGCAACCTCCTGGAGTCTGCGGAGGCCGATGCAGCGACGTCGGGCTCGGCCGAGAGCCCCCCACCGAGCGCCTTCGACAAGTCGCAGCTGCCGAGTCGGTCATGATGGCGATGCTCCGACTCAACGTCCCCTCAGTGTTCCTCTACGGTGGCTCGATCCTCCCGGGCCGGTATCGCGGCCGCGACGTCACCGTTCTCGACGTGTTCGAAGCAGTCGGCGCTCACGCCGCCGGCACCATTACCGACGCCGACCTGACCGAACTCGAAACCGTCGCCTGCCCGTCGGCCGGCTCATGCGGAGGCCAGTACACCGCCAACAGCATGGCCTACGTGTCAGAAGCGATCGGCCTCGCCCTCCCAGGCTCGGCAAGCACCCCTGCCCCGTACCACTCCCGCGACCTCTACGCCGAACAGTCGGGTCTGGCGGTCATGGAACTCATCGCCAGCGGAATCCGACCGCGTCACATCGTCACACGACTCGCCCTGGAGAACGCAGCAGCAGTCGTCGCCGCGACGGGCGGCTCGACCAACGCCGCGTTGCATCTCCCGGCGATCGCCAACGAAGCAGGCATCGACTTCGACATCTTCGACGTAGCCGCCGTCTTTCGCCGCACGCCGCTGATCGCCGACCTGAAGCCCGGAGGACGTTACCTCGCCAAGGACGTCCACGACATCGGCGGTGTACCGATCGTGCTACGAGCGCTCCTCGATGGCGGCTACCTCCACGGAGACTGTCTCACCGTGACCGGACGCACGCTCGCCGAGAACCTGGCGCACGTTCACATCCCAGCCAACCAAGACGTCGTTCATCCGACGACACGACCGTTGTCCGCCACCGGAGGGCTCGTCGGACTCTCCGGCAACCTCGCCCCCGAAGGGGCCATCGTCAAAGTCGCCGGGCTGAACACCCTGACCTTCAGCGGACCTGCCCGAGTGTTCGACCGCGAAGAAGACGCCTTCACCGCTGTCATCGAACAACGCTACGAACCGGGCCAAGTGCTCGTCATTCGTTATGAGGGTCCACGAGGGGGACCCGGTATGCGAGAGATGCTCTCCACCACCTCAGCGATCTACGGGCAAGGCATGGGCGACCAGGTTGCGCTCCTCACTGATGGCCGCTTCTCCGGGGCGACGCGCGGCCTCTGCGTCGGCCACATCGGCCCCGAAGCAGCCGTTGGCGGCCCGATCGCCCTCATCGAAGACGGCGACATCATCGACATCGACACCATCACCGGCACCCTCAACGTCCGGCTCGACGAACAGACCCTTGCAGCCCGTCGAGAGCGCTGGGCACCCAGAGCGCACGACTACGGATCCGGGGCACTCTGGCGCTACGCCAACAACGTCGGACCGGCAGGCAAAGGCGCGGTCACCCACCCCGGGGCAGCCGCCGAAACACTGGCCTATAGCGATATCTGACCCGACCACCGGCCCGGGACTGGCCCGGGGCGTCAATCGTCGCGGATGCATCTACTAAATATATCTACCAGATATACTCACCCAGTGATGAATCAACGACAGACGGATGTGGCAGTGCTCGGCGCGTTGAGCGTCGAGCCGATGAGTGGGTATGCGCTACGACAGGCAATCCGCGATGTGCTTGGACACTTCTGGAGTGAGAGCTTCGGCCAGATTTATCCGACTCTTGCCCAACTCAGCGCCGACGGACTGGTCGAGCGCACACAGGAGGGCGCCGAGTCGAAATCGAAGTTCACGATCACGGCGCGCGGGCTCGCCCACCTGCAGACTCGGCTGTCCGAGCCGGTGCACTCCGCACCCCCGCGCAACGGCACACTGCTGCGCCTCTTCTTCGGTCGTCGCCTCGGCGTTGTCGGGTGCCGTCGCCTGCTCGAGGACGCCGGCAGCCAGGCGGTCCGACAGCTCGGTGAATTCGACGCGATCCGCCGGGAGATCCAAGCCGAAGAGCCACGCGACGATCACCCCTTCTTCCTGCTCACGGTATCGGCAGGGGAACATGCCGCCCGCGCAACCATGACCTGGGTCGAGGAGTCACTCCGGGTACTCGACCGAATCGAGTCCAACTCATGACTGCCGAACTCTCCCGACGACTCCAGCGCATCGTCGAGCAGGTCGCTGCTGGCGTCGACGGTGTCACCGTGCGGATCGAGCAACCCGATCGCGAGGTCTCGTGGGCAACGGGATGTGGAAACGCCACTGAGGAAACGCCCTTCTTCGTGGCGAGCACCACCAAGCTGTACACCGCCGCCATCGTCCGCCGGCTCGCGGAGCGCTCGGTACTGTCGATGGACGACCGACTCATCGATCGGGTCGAGCCAGGCGAAGTGGATGCGCTCCACGTCTATCGCGGCGTCGACCACACGGCGTCGATCACCCTGCGGCACCTCCTCGAACACACCTCAGGTCTTCCCAACTACTTCTCCGGGCGCAAGTGGCGTAATGGTGACCCGTCGCTCGAAACGCAACTACGAGGCAGCCTCGACGTGTCTTGGAACGTTCAAGACGTCGTCCGTTGGGCCCGCGACTGCGGTGCGGCGTTCGCGCCTGGCCACGGGCGTCGAGCGCTCTACAGCGACACCAACTACCAACTCCTCGGCCGAGTGATCGAACACGCGACATCGACCAGCTACAACGAGGCGCTCGCGAACGAGGTGATCGAACCGCTCGGATTGACCGATACCTGGTTGTACGTCGATCCCTCCGACCAGCGACCGCTCGCCCTCCGCGACGGTCGACGCACGCTCAACATTCCGAACGCCATGGTGAGCTTCGGACCCGATGGCGGCATCGTCGCAACGTCGGCGGACCTGATGCGGTTCCTTCGTGCGTTTCACACAGGCGAACTCTTCGAAGATGACCCATTCGGTGGCGAGTATCGCCGAGTGTTCTTCCCACTTCAGGCGGGGCTCGGGCACCTGCGGTTCAGGTTGCCACGCGCGATGTGGTGGCGCGGCACGCCTCCAGACCTTTGCGGTCACTCCGGGCTTTCCGGAGCGTTCGCCTTCGTCGACGTCGCCTCAGGCACCTACGTAGCTGGGACCGTCAACGACCTGGCACAACCATCGCGCTCGTTCAAACTCATGCTCAAACTCGTCCGCGAGACCAACGCGTCCGTCTGATCGTTCGACGCGTACAAACTTCTACCCTCCCGGCAGCCCCATACGCCTCACCCGCCCCCCAGGACTGAGTGCAGAACTTGGTGGCCATCGCGCGACCGCCCGTCGGCAGTTGCTCGTTGCAACCGACAAGGCCCGTAGGCCACGACCTAGGCTCAACAGCGCTATGAGCGAACCAACCATCGAAGCTGCACACGTTGTGCTCCCCTGCCCCGAGCCACTTTCGGGCACTCTCAACTTCTTCCTCGGACTCGGCTTCAAGGTACGCACCATCGTCCCCGCCGATCACCCGCGTCTGGCAGTCATGCAGGGCTTCGGCCTCACCATTCGCCTCGATTGCAGCAGCGATGCGCCGCCCGCGCACCTGCGCCTACTCACCACCGAGGAAGCACCGCGCACGCTCGTCGCGCCGAACGGCTCCGTGATCGAGTTGGTACCCGCCAACCCTCCGCTGGAGATCCCTCCTCTGGTCGAAGAGTTCGTACTCACCCGCGCACCTGCCAGCGACAGCGAGTTCGGCGAAGGCCGCGCGGGGATGAACTACCGCGACCTGATCCCCAGCCGGCTCGGCGGTCGCTTCATCGCCTCGCACATCATGATTCCCCATGGCGGCCCGGTGGCCGACTACGTGCATTTCCACAACATTCGCTTCCAGATGATCTACTGCTACCGCGGATGGACGCGAGTGGCGTACGAAGACCAGGGCGACGTCATGCTGCTGCAAGAGGGCGATTGCTTCCTGCAGCCCTCCACCATCCGCCACCGCGTGCTGGAAGCCAGTGACCGCATGCAGGTGATCGAGATCGGCTGCCCCGCCGAGCACGAGACCTGGGGTGACCCAGCCACAACGTTGCCCACCGGCCTCACGCTTCCCGATCGCGGCTACGGCCCCGACGGTCACCGCTTCGTCTTCCACCAGGCCGCTACGGCCACGTGGGCGCCGTGGCGAATGAACGGTTACGAGTGCCGCGACACCGGTATTGGCGCAGCGATGGACGGCGTCGCCGGCGTGCGGGTCGTCCGCCCGATGGGCTCGTGCGCACGTGTCACCACGGAGCACAATGCGGAGTTCGTGTTCCACTTCGTCCTCGACGGCGGCATCACTCTGCAGCGCGCCGACGACACACCGATTCGACTGGCTGAGGGTGACTCGTTCGTGATGCCCGCGCACACGCCGTACACGATCAGCGAGCCGACACCCGACCTGCAACTCCTCGATGTCACCCTGCCGGACGCTGTTTAGGCATCGAGCACCGCCAGCACTTGGCCCAGCCACTCGATGGATTCCGTGGTGATCGGGTCGACCACCAGTTGCAGATGAGCTGCGCCGACCGCAGCGAAGGCTGCCAGTTGCCCGGCCATCTGCTCGGGCGAGCCGGTCAGTGGAGCGACCTTCGCATTCGTCGGATCGCCCATCGTGCGGCCTTCGCCACCTGGCACACGGACATAGACGCAGGCCGTCGCCTCAACCTCATCCGGGTTGCGGCCAACGGCTGCCGTACGAGCGCGAACGTCGTCGACCACAGCTGCCAGACCCTCCGGCGTGTTCCCGTAGATCGTCCACCAGACGTTCCACTGGTCCACGTGCGGCAGGCCGATGGACAGCATCCGCGGGCTGTTCGAGCCAAGCATCAGCAGCGGGCCACCGGGCCGCGACGCGGGCGGGTCGATCACACAGCGATCGAGCGCGTAGTACGTGCCCGTATGTGTGACGGTCTCGCCGGCAAGCAGCCGGCGAACGAGCCCAAACGCTTCCTCGAAGCGGTCGACACGATGGTCGTAGGCGATCCCGAAGGCGTTGTATTCGCGCTGGTTCCAGCCGGCGCCCACGCCGAGGATCAGTCGGCCACCGGAGATGGCATCGACGGTCGCCGCCATCTTCGCCAACATCGCCGGATCGTGGAAACCCAACGATGCAACCAACGAGCCGATCTGCATGCGTGAGGTCACCGCAGCGAGTGCCGCCATCGAGGTGAACACTTCCCACGGCCCACGGACCGACCCGTCGGGAAGGTCATACAGGAGGTGATCGCCGAGCCAGATGGAGTCGAACCCGACAGCCTCTGCCGCCTGCGCCATTCCGATCAGTTCTGGCCACGGCACGAACCGTTCCACTTCCGGAAGCTGGACACCGATCTGGCAGGGGCGAGTCATTGCCACACCCTATTCAGCAGCGGGCTCGCCGTCGGCCCGAGCGGCTGGCAGAGCGCGGCGCAGCGCGGCCCGCCTCGAGTGGTAGGAGTGGTGTCCGTCTGCACCAGCGATGTCGTGCGCCGTCCCTCCGAGTAGCGTCTCTCCGATATGTCGACGCCTATTGACTCTTCTGTGTATTACCACGGAATCTACTGGAACTCGTACGACAGGGTGATCCAGCACCTGAACGAGCGAGCTTTTGATAGTGAGCAGGGAAACTGGTGTGAATTCATCAGAAAGGAACATGGAAAGCCCTACTCCCGAGCCTTCTCCTTGAATTGTGGAACAGGGTGGGCGGAACGTGATCTTATTGTTGCAGGAGCGGCTGAACAGATCGTCGGTGTTGATTATCTAGATGATCTATTGGCGACGGCGCGTCAAGCCTCGGTTGACATGCCGATTAGCTACCATCAGACCGACGCGAACAACGCTGACTTCCCGCCAGGACCGTACGACCTAGTTGTGAATCACGCAGCTGGCCACCACATCGCGTACCTTGACAAAGTATTCCGGCAGCTACGCGACATTATGCAGCCGACTGGATCCTTGGTGACGTGGGACTACACAGGAGCCCACAGAAACCAGTATACTTCGCGCATCTGGAACGCTGCTATGGCGGTCAATGCGCGCCTTCCAGAGCAATATCGTTCCTCAATGGAGTATCCTCATTTGCCGACGATGCTTGCTGGCGACCCTACCGAGGCCATCCACTCGGAGCTGGTTCTTGAAGTGATGTCCCGGTACTTCCACCACCGGCACTTCCGCCGCCTAGGCGGGCCAATTGCATATCTCCTCTTAACACACAACACACGACTTTATGCCGCGCCTCCTGCCGAACGGGACCCGCTCGTAGAAATGATCTTGGCCGCAGACGTGGAGCACATCGACACATACCCTGCGGACAGTCTCTTCACCTTCGCGATCTCTGCACCTCGGGCCAAGGACGAAATCGATCTTCTCCAGTTGGAAGTTTGGACGTACGAAGAGGAGTCCCGGGAAAGTGCGGCCGAAGCTCATGGTGGGCGCTATTACCTTCCGACCAAGTTGGAACAGAGTCGATACCTTTCGACTGCCCCTGACCCGGATACTGGTGAGGCGCTCCTGCAGCCCTATGATGTCGCTCGGCTGGGACCTAGGTTCGTGTTCGGAGCGGTGATGCGTCTCATTCCCATTCAGTTTCCCTTCACCCTCTCACCGCTGAGATTTCTGAATGGAAAGTTCAGATCTGTTCGGAGAAGAACGCGTCGTTTGCTCGGCGTACGACGGTAGAACCGCGAGACCATGCTGGCCTCCTCACGGACCTCAGGTTTGCGTGAACTATGGAGGCCGGGCTCGAGGGCTTCCCCGGCCGCTGTTACTGCCGCCCTTCTCATGCGCCCTGCGACGGACATCGTGGCAATCTCGGTGCGGCTCGTCGTCAGCCTGGGCAAGCGCCGGTGCGGGTGGCGCGCCGCGTCGCGCAGCCAGCGTCGAGCGTCCGTGAAAGCGTGTGAGCGGTCAGCCGAGAATCGACTCGATTGCGGTCTCGATGAACGGCGAGAGGAATTCGGAAGCCGTGGCGGTGATGTGACTGTTGTCGCGGTACATCAGCACGTTGCCGATGACGACGGGACATGCCGTGTCGGTGCACATCCAGTCGCTGGTGGGGATGAAGTCGGCGTCGTACTTCTTCGCCACTTCACGCTCCACACCAAGGCGACCGGGCCGCACTGCGTTCTCGCGCGACGACACGCAACTGTCGACGCTCGACAGGTTGCTGGCGAGGCAACTAGGAACGTCGTCCTGCGGTGTCGGGCTGTCGCCCAGCAGCAGCAGGTGGGTAGTCAGCGCACGCACCTTGGAAACGGTGAGGTCGACCCCTTCCTGCCACACCACATCAGGGTCGCGGCCGGCTGCCGAACCCACCTGCTTGTAGCGATACGACGACATGATCACCAGGTCTGGTTTGATGCCCGCAATCAGGTCGATCACGTCGCGACGCCACACAGCGCAGTCGTTGCCATTGGGGTCCTGGGCCGTCGGGATTTCGGCGTGGGGACAGGCCTTCTTGGTGTGCACGATCAGCCGCCAGCCGTTCGCCGAGGCAACCTTGTGCAGCGCAGGCATCCACTCGGCTGCATGCGAGTCGCCGAAGAGCACGATGGCGGTCGCACCATTCGCATCGCCGTAGATGCACTGCTTGGGCGAGTTGTCGCCGACATCGAGAATGCACTGGTTGTCGTAAATCGCCGGCAGATCGTTGCGGGCGCTGTTGAGGCTTGGCGACAGGTTGCTGGGCACCTCGTTGGTGGCTACAGCCTCGGTCAATAGGGGCAGGTTGGCGGCGATCAGTGCGGCCAGCGCCGGCGGATTGTCCTTCGAGGCGTCGGCCACGACGACGGGTGCCTCGGTCGTGGTCGTCGCCGGCAGCGTGGAGGTGGTCGTGGCACTCGGGTCCGTGGTGCCGGGCACGGTTGTCAGCGCGACGGTGGCGCTCGACACCGTGGTCTCCAGGACCAGCGTTGGAGCCGCCACCTCACCGCCGGCGGAGAGCGTCGGCGGGTTGTTGATCAACAGGGCCGCACCACCGACACCGATGAGCCCGATCCAGGCGCCCATCACCAAGCTGCGTAGCGGCGTGGAGCCCAGCCACGGCGAGTGGCGGACGGGGTTCTCCACGAAGTGGTAACTCAGCGCTGCCATCAGAAACGAACCCGCCAACAGTGCGATGCGAGTGCCCACCGGCAGCGAATCGATCTTGCCGCTGGTGCCCCACTTGGCTGCGGCGAGTACGAGCATCGGGAAGTGCCACAGGTAGATCGCGTACGAACGAGCCCCGATCCACTGCAGCGGCTTCGCCTTCAGGACCATCGCCGGCCCGTTGGGCTGCATGCCCGCGTTGATGACGAGTGCGGTGCCGACCACCGGCAGCACCGCGGCGTACCCCGGAAAGCTGGTGGTGATGCTGAAGGCCACGCTGGCTAGGCCGATCATCGCTACGCCCAACCAGCCCAGCACGCCTGCGAGGTGACGATTCGAGCGCAGCACCTGGCCACCGGCGAGGGCCAACGCGGCGCCGGTGAGCAGCTCCCACGCGCGAGTGGGCAGCATGAAGAACGCCCAGGGTTGCGAGTCGTCGGTCAGCTTGACGCAGGCGATGAACGAAACCAGCCACATGACGCCGATGACGACGGCGAGAGCCTTTCGTGAGAGTCGAGCGAAACGCACCAAGAGCACCAACATGCCCGGCCACACGAGGTAGAACTGCTCTTCCACGGCCAGCGACCAGAAGTGCAGCAGCGGCGATTCGCGCAGCCCTTCTGACAGGTAGTCGGTGCCAACGTTCCAGAACCGGATGTTGGCCACGAAGAGGCAGGCGGCGATTGCGTCGCGGCCGAGGTCGCCTTGCGAGAGCCCATCGATCATGAACCGGCTGGCGATGAGCGTGACGACGATGACAACGCCGGAGGCCGGCAAGAGTCGGCGGGCGCGGCGCGCCCAGAAGTTGGAGAGCGAAACCGTGCCCGTGGTGGCCAACTCACGCAACAGCAGCGAGGTGATCAGGAAGCCGGAGAGCACGAAGAAGACGTCGACGCCGATGAAACCGCCCTCGAGCAAGCCGAACTGGCCGTGATACACAAGTACCAGAACCACTGCGAGCGAACGCAGGCCCTCGATATCGGGCCGGAAACGGGTGCTCTGCTCGGAGCTGCGTAATGCGTGCGGTGGGATCGTGGGTGGGTCGGCGTACGCAATCCGCGGGCCCGGTTCGGAGCCAGATTCGTGGCGCGACCACTCTGCTTTCTTGATCCACCAGAGGGTGAACAGCGCGGCGAAGGCGATGCCCACCAGTACGGATTCCACGGATGCCGACGTTACCGCACAGTGCATCGCAGCCCGCTTTCGCACTTCACCGTTCTGGTCGCGCTGCAACGACAGTGAGTGTCGGCACAACGCGACCAGACCGCAACGCGCGATGAGCAGGTGAGGCGGTGGTCACCGCACAGCGAGAGGTGGCAGACCAGGCAACGATCCTTCGCGGCTGCGTCCTGACGAAAAGTGCGTGAGTCGGGAAGCACTGTGTCGGTCCACGCGCAGCGCTCGGACTGGTTCGAGATGCTGAATGCGGACTTCAGCCTTGCCCTCACCGACCTCAATGGACCATCTCTCGACCGTCTGTTGTCACGAGTCTCACACGCCCACGAATCGTGGCAGCGGGCCCAGCTCACCTGAGAATGTGCGCCCCTGTTCACCTCATTCGGACGCGTCGCTACATGGCCGCGATTTCCACCGCGCCTGCGCGTCCGAATGAGGTGAACTCGGGCAACATGCGAAGTAGCCCCACCAGCCGGCAACGATCCCAACAACAGTCGAAAACGCAAACGACCAGCGCTTTCGCGCTGGTCGTTTCGTGTCGAAGGGGGGACTTGAACCCCCACGAACCTAAGTTCACCAGCCCCTCAAGCTGGCGCGTCTGCCTATTCCGCCACTTCGACGTGGTGCGCTACGAGGTTATCGCAGCGGGGTAAT
>Ga0105047_10004736_pt1 | contig 23603 bp, 16 predicted proteins | sample MAT04_FD_78384 | JGI IMG/M metagenome (GOLD analysis project Ga0105047, IMG submission 78384) | Freshwater microbial communities from Lake Fryxell liftoff mats and glacier meltwater in Antarctica - MAT-04 (megahit assembly) | ecosystem: Environmental > Aquatic > Freshwater > Ice > Liftoff... | reverse complement strand
CGGGCGCCGGAAGGCGCCTATGGCTGGCAAAGGCACAGTGGCGACACAAGCCGCTGGGCTGAGGCTGCCCGATACTCCCGGCCATGGCCAAACCCATCCCCCGACTGAGCCCGACCGAGATCGAGGCGATCATCAAGACCGCCTGGGACGACCGGCCGCCCTTCCGCACCGTGCTGATGCAGCATGGGCTGGAGCCCGGCCAGGTGGTGCAGCTGCTCAAGCGCGAGCTGACGTCCAATGCCTTCAAGGTCTGGACGGCCCGTACCAAGGGCGTGGTGTCGGCGGCGCCCACCCGCTACGAGACGCCCAAGCCCAAGCCCAAGCCGGCGGCCAAGCCGACACTGACGCCCAAGCCAGCGTCCAAAGCGGCGCCGAAGCCGGCCGCCAAGCCAGCCGCCAAACCAGCCACCAAACCAGCGCGCTGATCGGCCGCGGCAATCGCCTGCGCGCATTGCGCAGGCGGCGCGGACTCTGGCAGACTGCACGGTCCCCATCCCCACCCGGAGTTTGCACATGCGCCCATCCATCCGCTGGTCCCTGCTGGCCTGCAGTGCCGCCGCCTTGCTCACCGCCTGCGGCAGCCTGCCCGGCAGCAAGACCGGCACGAGCTTTTTTGTCACCAGCACCAGCCCCGGCACCGGCGGTGACCTGGGCGGCCTGGCCGGCGCCGACAAACACTGCCAGTCGCTGGCCGCCGCTGCCGGCGCCGGCAGCCGGACCTGGCGCGCTTACCTCAGCACGCAGGCGGTGGGCAGCCAGGCCGGTATCAACGCCCGCGACCGCATCGGCAAAGGCCCGTGGATGAATGCCAAGGGCGTGGTGGTCGCCACCGACGTCGAGCAATTGCACGGCGCCAACAACCTGAGCAAGCAGACCGCACTGACCGAGACCGGCAACATCGTCAACGGCCGCGGCGACACGCCCAACCTGCATGACGTGCTGACCGGCTCGCAGCCCAATGGCACGTTCATCGCCGGTGACGCCAATTCGACCTGCGGCAACTGGCGCATGAGCAGCGGCGGCGCGGCGATGGTCGGCCACCATGACAAGACCGGCCTGGATGAGAGCGTGCCGGCCAAGTCCTGGAACTCGTCGCACCAGTCGCGCGGTTGCAGCGCCGACCAGCTCAAGTCCACCGGCGGCGGTGGCCTGTACTACTGCTTCGCGGCGGACTGACCCCGCGCGGCCGGATGGCTGGGGCGCCCTGGCGGGCGCCGCGCCGCCGGTTCAAGGCGGCCGCGCCCACCAAAACGCCAGCACAGCCGCCACGCCCAGCGCGCTGAGCACACCCATCAGCCCGGGGTAGCCGGGCAGCACCCACAGCAAGGCGGTGGCGGCCACCGGGGCGCTGGCCCGCGCCACCAGGCCGATGCCCGACATCAGCCCCCCGATGCGCCCGACATGCGACCGGCCGAAGTACAGCGGCACCAGGCCACCCCGCACGATCGTCACCAGCCCGTTGGCCACGCCAAAAACCACCGCAAACACCAGCAGCGCGGCCAGGCTGCGGCCCACTGCAAACAACGCCATCGCCACCGGCAGGGCGGCCAGCACCAGCGCGCCCAGCCGGCGCAGGCTCCAGCCGCGGCCTACCGCCGCATAGAGCAAGCGCCCGGCCACCTGGGCCGGGCCCACCGTCATCAGCACGACCAGGCCATCGGCGGTGGAGATGCCCTTGTCGGCAAACGCCGGCATCACATGCGCCCACATCGCCGCCTGGGCAAAGGCGTAGAGCGCAAAACACAGCGTCAGCAGCCAGAAGCTGCGGTGCTGCAGGGCCTCGCGCAGCGTGGCATCGGCTTGCTGGTCGGTGCGCGGCGGGCCGGCCACCCGCATCGCGCCGCGCAGCGCCCAGGCGTGCAGCACGGCCACCGCCAGCAGCAGCGCGGCCAGCCCTTGCAGCGTCTGGCGCCAGTCCAGCCCGGCGTGCAGCAGCGCAGCCACCACCGGAAAGCTGAGCGTGCTGGCAAACCCGCCCACCAGCGTCAGCGTGGTGATGCCGTCGCGGTACCTGCCAGGGTAGCGTTGGGTCAGCACCGCAAAGGCCGGGTCGTACAGCGTGGCCGCCATCGCCACGCCCAGCACGGCCCAGACCGGGTACAGCATCCAGACCTGCGTGACTTGCGACCAGGCCAGCACGCCGAGCGCGGCCAGCACCGAGCCGCCGGCCATGACCGCACGGCCCCGGCCGGCGTCGATCGCCGCGCCCACCGCATAGGTGGCCCCACCCCACACCGCCAGGCCGAGCGTCAGCGCGCCCATCATCGCCGGGCGGCTCCAGCCCATCGTGGTCTCCATCGGCAGCACCAGGCTGGAGAAAGCGTAATACAGCACCGCCCAGCTCAGCACCTGGCCCACGGCCAGCGCGCCCACGGTGGCGGCATAGCCTGGCCCGGCGGCTGCCGCCGGCTTGGTCTCGCTCAGTTCTGCCATCGACGGGATTATCCGGGCCGGTATTTGTCGCAGCAGGGACAAGCCCAAAACGAACGGTCGTGCTAAAAACCGAGACCAGCGCAAGCCCGCGCCGCACGGAGACGCAACACCATGGACCTGAACTTCACCCCGGAAGAGCTCAACTTCCGCACCGAGATCCGGCAGTGGGTGGCCGATAGCCTGCCCAAGGACATCAGCCACAAGGTGCTCCATGCGCTGCGCCTGTCGTTTGAGGACATGCAGCGCTGGCACAAGATCCTGGGCGCCAAGGGCTGGCTGGGTTACCAGTGGCCCACCCAGTTCGGCGGCCCGGGCTGGACGGCGATCCAGCGCCACCTGTTCGAGGAAGAGTGCGCGCTGGCCGGTGCACCGCGCATCATGCCGTTTGGCCCGGTGATGGTGGCGCCGGTGATCATGGCCTTCGGCACGTCCGAGCAGCACCAGCGCTTTTTGCCCGGCATTGCCTCGGGCGAGGTCTGGTGGAGCCAGGGCTACAGTGAGCCGGGCTCGGGATCGGACCTTGCCTCGCTGAAGACCCGCGCCGTGCGGGATGGCAATACCTACGTCGTCAACGGCCAGAAAACCTGGACCACGATGGGCCAGTACGGCGAGTGGATCTTCTGCCTGGTGCGCACCTCCACCGACGGCAAGCCGCAGACCGGGATTTCCTTCCTGCTGATCGACATGAAGAGCCCCGGCATCACCGTGCGCCCGATCATCACGATGGACGGCGAGCACGAGGTCAACGAGGTCTGGTTCGACAACGTCGTCGTGCCGGCCGACAACCTGATCGGTGAGGAGAACAAGGGCTGGACCTATGCCAAGTTCCTGCTGTCGCACGAGCGCACCGGCATCGCCGACGTGAACCGTGCCAAGCGGGAACTGGAGCGGGTCAAGCGCATCGCCAAGGCCGAGGGGGTTTATGAGGACGCCCGTTTCCGCGAGCAGATCAGCGCGCTCGAGGTCGACGTGGTGGCACTCGAGATGATGGTGCTGCGGGTCTTGTCGGCTGAAAAGAGCGGCCGCAACTCGCTGGACGTGGCCGGCCTCTTGAAGATCCGCGGCAGCGAGATCCAGCAGCGTTACGCCGAGCTGATGATGCTGGCGGCGGGCCCGATGGCGCTGCCGTTCCAGCATGAGGCGATGGAGGCCGGCTGGCAGGGCGACTTTGCCGGTGCGGCGCTGTGCGCGCCACTGGCCGGCACCTACTTCAACATGCGCAAGACGACGATCTACGGCGGGTCGAACGAAGTGCAGCGCAACATCGTCTCGCAAACTGTGCTCGGAAGCTAATCAAAATGGACTTCAACTTCTCCGACGACCAGAACTCGCTGCGCGACGCGGTGGCCAAATGGGTCGAAAAAGGCTTCGACTTCCCACGCCGCCACGCGCTGGCCAAGGCCGGCGGCCAGACCCGCGCGGTGTATGCCGAGCTGGCCGAACTGGGCCTGACCGGCCTGGCGATCCCCGAGGCGCATGGCGGCATGGCCTTTGGCGCCACCGAGGCCATGGTGGTGATGGAAGAGCTGGGCCGCGGCCTGGTCAACGCGCCGTTTGCCGCGGCCGCGCTGGTCACCCCCACCTTGCTGTCGGCAGCACCGGCCGAGCTGCAGGACTCCTGGCTGCCGCGCATCGCCACGGCCGACGCGCTGGTGGTGCCAGCGCTGCAGGAGCGCAGCGCGCGCTACCGGCTCAGCCATATCACCTCCACGGCGGTGCAAACCGCCACCGGCTGGGTCTTGAACGGCCAAAAAAGCGTGGTGCCCGCGGCTGACGAGGCCGACGCCTTTGTCGTGCCGGCGCGCATCTGGGGCGGTGCCGACGACAGCGCCGGCATCGGCCTGTTCCTGGTCGAGCGCGGCGCTTCGGGTGTCACGATCACCGGCTACCCGACACAGGACGGCGGCCGCGCCGGCGAGCTGATGCTCGACAACGCTGCCGCTGCGCTGGTCAGCGCGGACGGCTGGGCCGTGCTGCAGCAGGCGGTGGACGTGGGCATTGCCGCCACCTGCGCCGAGGGTGTCGGCCTGATGGACAAGATGCTGGCGCTCACCGTCGAATACATGAACACGCGCAAGCAGTTCGGGGTCACGCTGGCCAGCTTCCAGGCGCTGCGCCACCGCATCGCCGACGTCAAGATGGCCGTCGAGCTGGGCCGCTCGATGAGCTTTTTTGCCAGCCTCAAGTTGGGTGAGGCGCCCGAGCAGCGCCGACGTGCGCTGAGCCAGGCCAAGGTGCAACTGGGACGCAGCATGCGCCAGGTCGGCCAGCAGTGCACCCAGATCCACGGCGGCATCGGCGTGACCGACGAGTACATCAGCAGCCACTACTTCAAGCGCCTGACGATGCTGGAGATGGCCTACGGCGACACACTGCACCACCTGGGCGAGGTGTCGGTGCGCATGCAGGACACCGCGGGCGTGTTTGCTTGAACAGCGGCCTGCCCCGGGCCGGCGGCCGACGCGTCGTCCGGCGCGGGCCCGGGTGCCGGTGCCAGGCTCGGATTGAGCCAAACCCAAGACGGGCCGGCTGGCACACCGCCTAGCGGCCCGTTTTTTTCTGCCATGTACCCAGGCGCCATCACCGACATCGCCGGCCTGCAGGTCGGCCACTTCACCGACACGCGCCGCCCCACCGGCTGCACCGTGCTGCTGTGCCCAGAGGGCGTGGTGGCCGGGGTGGACGTGCGCGGCGCGGCACCCGGCACCCGCGAGACCGACCTGCTGCACCCGCTCGCCACGATCGACTGTGTGCACGCCCTGCTGCTGACCGGCGGCAGCGCGTTTGGCCTGGCCGCGGCCGACGGCGTGATGCGCTGGCTGGAAGAAAACGGCCACGGTGTGCAGGTCGGCCCCTGCCGCATCCCGATCGTGCCGGCCGCGGTGCTGTTCGACCTGTGGGTGGGCGATGCCCGCATCCGGCCTGATGCCGCCGCGGGTTATGCCGCTTGCCAGGCCGCCAGCCAGTCCGCGCCGGGCGCCCACCCGGCGCAGGGCAGCGTCGGTGCCGGCGCGGGTGCGGCGGTGGGCAAGCTGTTCGGCATCAACCGGGCGATGAAGGGCGGCATCGGCAGCGCGTCGATCCGGGTCGGCGCCGTGACCGTGGCGGCGCTGGTGGCGGTCAACGCGATCGGCGACGTGGTGGACCCGGCAACCGGCCGGGTGATTGCCGGCGCCCGGGGCGACGACGGCCGCACGCCGCTGGGCACCCTGGCCGCGATCTGCGATGGCCAATTGCCCGCCCATTTGATGGCCGGCATGGCCACCACCATCGGCATCGTCGCCACCGATGCGCGGCTGTCCAAGGCCCAGACCAACAAGCTGGCGGCGATGGCCCACGCCGGCCTGGCCCGCAGCATCAACCCGGTGCACACCGCCAGCGACGGCGACGCGCTGTTTGCGCTGGCCACCGGTGGCGCCGGCCAGCCCGGCATGCCCGCGCCCAACCTGAGCGTGCTGGGCGCGCTGGCCGCCGAGGTGACGGCCCGCGCGGTGCTCAACGCCGTGCGCGCCGCCCACGGCCTGACCGACCCCGACCTGCCGTCGGCCCGCGACCTGGGCCTGGCCTGACGCACCCGGCGCCAGGCGCGGCCGGGCACACTGCGCCAAACGTCACCCGCCAAGCCACCCCCACCGAGACCGCCCGATGAACACCTTGCTGATCCGCCGCCGCGCCCTGGCCCCGTTGCTGGCCGCGGCCCTGCTGGCCGCCTGTGCCAGCACGCCCCCGCCGCCACCGTCAACCCCCTCGGCACCGTTGCCGCCCATCATCTTTGTGCACGGCAACGGCGACACCGCCGCGTTGTGGACGCCCACCGCCTGGCGCTGGGAGAGCAACGGTTGGCCGCGCGACAGGCTGCACGCGGTGCACTTTCCGTACCCGCTGGCGCGTGACGACAACACTGTGCAGCAGGATGGCCGCAGCTCGACCGAGGACCAGCGGCGCCACCTGGCCGCCGAGGTCGACAAGGTGCTGGCTGCCACCGGCGCAACCCAGGTGGTGCTGATCGGCAACTCGCGCGGCGGCAATGCGATCCGCGACTACATCGCCAACGGCGCCAGCCCGGTGGGCGGCGGCGCGGCCAAGGTGTCGCACGCCATCCTGGGCGGCACGCCCAACCACGGCGTGCAGGCCGACCCAGCCGTCAACCCGAACAACGAGTTCAACGGCGCCGGCCCGTTCCTGATGGGCTTGAACGCGCCCAAAGGACCGAACGGCGACGAGGTCACGCCCGGCGTCCGGTGGATGACGATCCGGTCCGACAACAACGACAAGTTCGCCCAGCCCGACGGTCTGTGGATTGGCCGCAAGGGCAAGCCGACCTTTGTTGCCTTCGACGGCCCGGCGCTCAAGGGTGCCGACAACGTGGTGCTGCCCGGCCGCGACCACCGCGAGGTGGCCTACCACCCGGAGGCGTTTGCGGCGGCCTACCGTTTTGTCACCGGCCGGGCGCCCGGTACCACCCACCCGCTGCACATCACGCCCGAAGCCCGTGTCGTGCTGAACGGCCAGGTCGGTGGCTTTACCGCCGCCGGTGCCACCAACCTGCCGCTGGCCGGTGCCCAGGTGGCGGTCTACGCGCTAGACGCCGCCACCGGCGCCAGGCAAGGCGCGGCGCTGGTGGACAAGACGGTGGGCGCCGACGGCCGCTGGGGCCCGATCACCACCGACGCCAAGACGCCGCTGGAGTTTGTCGTGCAGGCGCCGGGCTTTGCGGTCAGCCATGTTTACCGATCGCCGTTTTTGCGCTCGTCCGACACCGTGCACCTGCGGCCCGAGCGGCTGGCCGCGGCGGACAAGGACGGTGGTGCGGGCGCTGACGCGGTGGTCAGCTTCACCCGGCCCCGCGCCTACTTCGGCAACCCGCGCGACAGCGTGCTGATCGACGGCGAGCTTGCGCCGGGCATCCCCGCAGGTGTGGCCGACGTAGCGGCCAGCAAGGTCAAGCGGGCGGCCGGCCAGCCGGTGGTGGGGCAGTTCCGCTCCGGCGTGATCAACGAGCGCATCGTCGGCCGGACCTGGCTTGCCAAGGACAATCACCTCACCGTGCTCGAACTGCAGGAATGAGATGAAGCGACGCCTGATCCGACCCGACATCCACCAAAACGTCCACCAAAACGTCCGCCGAAACGTCCGCCAAAACGTCCGCCGAAACGTCCACCAAAACGCCCGCCCCGGCGCCCGCGCGGACCGCCAACACCGCACCCCTACCGGCGCCCGGCCCTGCCATGCGGCTTGACGAGATCCTGTTCAGCCAGGGCTTTGGCTCGCGGCGTGAGTGCGCCGGCCTGCTGGCGCGCCGGCTGGTGCGGGTGGCCGGCAAGGTGGAGACCGACCCGGCGGCGGATTTCGAGGCGACCGGCCTGCAGTTCGAGGTCGAGGGCCAGGCCTGGACCTGCTATCCCAAGGCGCTGGTGCTGCTGCACAAGCCCAGCGGTTACGAGTGCTCGCAAAAGCCCAAGCACTGGCCCAGCGTGCTGCTGCTGTTGCCGCCACCGCTGCGCCAGCGCGGTGTGCAGCCGGTCGGCCGGCTCGACCAGGACACCACCGGCCTGCTGCTGCTGACCGACGACGGCACGCTGATCCACCGCCTCACCTCCCCCAAGCACCACGTGCCCAAGGTCTACGAGGTCGGCTGCGACCGGCCGGTGGACGCCGAACAAGTGCGCCAGTTGCTGCACGGCGTGGTGCTGGACGACGACCCGCTGCCGGTGCGCGCCGAAGGCTGCGAGGCCACCGGTGAGCGCAGCCTGCGGCTGACCCTGGTGCAGGGCAAGTACCACCAGGTCAAGCGCATGGTGGCGGCGGTGGGCAACCACTGCCTCAGCCTGCACCGCAGCGCCTTCGGTGCGCTGACGCTGGCCGACGGCCCGGCGGCAGGCCAGTGGCGGTTCGTGACCGATGCCGAGCGGGCTGCGCTGATGGCCAAGACCCCGCGCTGATGACCCAAACCCCGCGCTGCGCAGCGTCCCGCGCTGCGCGCCCGCCCTCAGCGCAGCGAGGCGCGCAGGCTGGCCGTCATGCGGGCAAAGCCGACCACCTCGTCGGCCACCAGTTCGCAGGCCTGGATCGCCACCGCATCGGCCGCCTGGCCGGGCCCGCCGAAGGGCTTGGCGCTGCTGTTGATCGCGGCGCCGAAGGGTGTGGGCCAGCCCCGCAGCGCGTGCACGATGGCGCGCAATGCGGCCAGCGTGCTGCCCATCGCCTGGGCGCCCTCGGCGCAAACGATGCAGCCCACCGCCCTGCCTTGCAGGTAGACGCGGGGGTCGTCACGCAGGTCCTCGGTGAAGTCGAGCGCGTTTTTCACCAGGCCCGAGATGCCGCCGTGGTAGGCCGGCGTGGCGATCAGCACGCCATCGGCGCGGCGCAAGGCCTCGACCAGTGTGCGGGCGGCGTCGCTGCGTTCGGGCCTGGCGGGGTCGAAGATATCGCCGGGCAGTTGCGGGCCCGCCAGCGCCAGCGTCTCGCAACCCAGCGCCGCAGCACGCGCCAGCGCCACCCGCAGCGCACGCTCGGAGGTCGAGCCCGGGCGCGTCGTGCCGCCCAATCCGACGATGAAGGGGGTAGCGGTCATGACGGCCTGGGTGGTCAGCGGGACGGGTTCATTCGAGGGCGGTCGTTGCAGTCTAGCGGCGCAAGTGTCCGCCAAGACGGTCGCCAAGACAGCCGCCCAGGCCGTCCTGAAACTGCACACCCGGGCGGCATTGCTGCGGGCTGCGCCCCGGTCGATTCCGGATGGACAGCGTCCGGCGCGGACGTTACAAGGGCTGGCCTTTCCACCCGCAACGGCAGTCGCGCGGCATTGACCGCAGGCCAGGTCGTTACCGTACTCTCAAGGAGTCAAGCGCGATGAGCCACAGGATGAAGTTCGGCATTTTTCTGGCGCCCTTCCACAAGCCCGGCATCAACCCCACGCTGGCGCTGGAGCAGGACCTGGAACTGGTGCAGTGGCTGGACCGCTGCGGTTACGACGAGGTCTGGTGCGGCGAGCACCATTCGGCCGGCAGCGAGATCAGCGCCAGCCCCGAGATTTTCATGGCCGTGGCCGCCGAGCGCACGCGCCACATCCGCCTGGGCTCGGGCGTGACGAGCGTGAGCTACCACAACCCGCTGTGGGTGGCCGAGCGCATCGTGCAGCTCGACCACCTGACACGCGGCCGCGTCATGCTCGGCTTGGGCCCGGGCTCGCTGCCCAGCGACGGCATCATGGTCGGGCTGTCGCAGACGCAGACCCGCCCGCTGCTCGAGGACGGCCTGGGCGTGATCATGAAGCTGCTGACCAGCGACGAGCCGGTCACCTTCAAGAACGACCGCTGGGACCTGCGCGACGCCCAACTGCACCTGCGCCCCTACAGCAACCCGCTGTTCGACGTCGTGGTGCCGGCGGTGGCCTCGCCCACCGGCCCCAGGCTGGCCGGCATGCACGGTATCGGCCTGCTGTCGATCGGCGCGACCACGGCCGCAGGCTTCGATGCACTGGCGCTGCACTGGGACGTGATGGAGGCCCAGGCCGCCCACTACAAGACCCGGGTCGACCGCAACAAGTGGCGTCTGGTGGGCATGGTGCACTGCGCCGAGACGATGGACCAGGCCTGCCGCGACGTCGAATACGGCATGGCACAGTGGTTCGACTATTTCCAGGCGGTGGCGGCCTTCCCGCAGATGGCGGTGCCGGGCAACAACGTCAAGGAGATGATCAGCTTCGTCAATGATTCGGGCTTTGGAGCGATCGGCACGCCCGACATGGTCAATGCCCAGATCGACCGGCTCTGGCAGCAGAGCAACGGCGGCTTCGGCGCTTACCTGATGCTGGCGCACAACTGGGCCAACTTCGATGCCACCCGCAAGAGCTACGACCTGATCTCGCGCCACGTCTTTCCGCGCTGGCAGGGTCAGATGGCGACCCAGGCCGCCGCCGACCGGGCCCGCGCGGCCAGGCCCGAACTGGCGGCGATCCACAGCCAGGCGGTTGAGGCGGCAACCCAGCGCTACGCCGCAGAGACGGCGGCCCGGGCCCGCTGAGCCACGGCGTCACCCGCCGAGCCGGCTGGCGCCACCGTGGCGACAGCCGGCGCCGGCCCGCATCGCGATAATCCGGCGATGCAGGTATCTCATGGAGTCCACCCCGGCGCTGGCGGCCAGCCCGCCAGCCGGGCCTGTGCGGTCACGATCGGCAACTTCGACGGCGTGCACCGCGGCCACCAGGCGATGCTGGCGCTGCTCAACAGCGAGGCCCGGCACCGCGGCCTGCCGTCCTGCGTGCTGACCTTCGAGCCGCACCCGCGCGACTACTTTGCCGCCAAGGCCGGTCGGCCCGAGACAGCGCCGGCACGCATCTCCACCCTGCGCGACAAGCTCTCCGAGCTCGAGCGCTGCGGTGTCGACCGCGCGGTCGTGCTGCGCTTCGATGAAAAGCTGGCCGCCCGTAGCCCGCAGGCGTTCATCGACGACGTGCTGGTGCGCAGCTTGAACGCCCGCTACGTGCTGGTGGGCGATGACTTCCGCTTCGGCGCCCGCCGCGCCGGCGACTACGCCCTGCTCGACGCCGCCGGCGAGACCCACGGCTTCGATGTGGCCCGCATGATGAGCTACGAGGTGCACGGCCTGCGGGTGTCGAGCTCGGCCGTGCGCGACGCACTGGCCGCTGGCGACATGGCCCGCTGCACCGCGCTGCAGGGCCGGCCCTACACCATCAGCGGCCATGTGGTGCACGGCATGAAGCTGGGCCGCACGCTGGGATTCCGCACCCTGAACCTGCGCTTTGCCCATGCCCGGCCGGCGGCGATGGGCATTTTTGTGGTGCAGGTGCACGGCCTGGGCGGCCAGGCGCTGCCCGGCGTGGCCAGCCTGGGCGTTCGGCCCACGGTGGAGGACGCCGGCCGCGTCCTGCTGGAGGTGCATTGCCTGGGTTGGCCCGCCGGCCTGGGCACCGAGGCGGCCTATGGCCAGCGCATCAGCGTCACGCTGCTGCACAAGCTGCACGACGAGCGCAAGTACGGCTCGCTGGACGACTTGCAGGCCGGCATCGCCCAGGACACCGCCGACGCACGCGCCTGGTGGGCCGCCCGGCCGGGGCACTGACCGGCTCAACGGTGGCGGCGGTGGGCCGGTACCGAAGGATCGAAGCCCCCCGTCCAACCCGCAGAACGCCTTTCGCCCCGCCGACCAACGGCTCGACCAGCCCGGTAGCCGAACCCAGCCCGGCCGGCGCGCCAGTGGCCAAGCTGCACCGTTGCGCGGAGCGCCCTGGGCGGGGGGCTCGCCTGGCTATACCTCCAACGAGCATGACCTGGCCCTGGGTCCGCTGGTGGGCCGGGCTTTTGCCGCCGGCCAGGCTTTTGACGGTGGGCTGCAGTCGCTGCGCAGCGACTGCAGTCGGTTTCCCGGCCGTTTGCGGGGCTTGCCGGTCGAGTCGGGCAACGCCGCTGCCGGCACGAGCTGGACCCTGACCGACATCGCCGACGACCTGGCCACACGCCGCGGCGCTGCGTAGGGCGGAGGGCATCGGCGCCGCCGTGGCCGGCCTGCGGGTGCCCGGGCACGGGCACAGCTCGGGCGTGGGTGCCAGTGTCGGCGTGGCCGCGTTGACTGCAGAGAGCACCGACGCAGCGCACTGGGTGGCCACTGCCGACCGGGCCTGCTACGCCGCCAAGGCCGCCGGCGGCAACCGGATTGAAGCCGCCGGCCATTCGCGGCGGGTCGACAGCGCTACTATCCCGGCGACTGGATAACGGACGCCATGCAACATGCTCGACCTGATCCAAGCGCTCAACGTCACCGAATATCCCAGCCGGGCCGGTGCCCCGGCACCCCGCACCCTCTTGCTGGCGCACGGCTACGGCTGCGACCAGAGCATGTGGCACGCCCTGCTGCCGCTGCTGGCGGACCACCACTGCATCACTTTCAACCACCCCGGCGCCGGCCCGGCCGACCCCGCCGCCTACGACCCGCAGCGCCACGCCATGCTGGACGGTTACGCGCAGACCCTGCTCGACCTGGTGCGGCAGCTCGACCGGCCCGGGCTGGTGCTGGTGGGCCATTCCGTCAGCGCGATGATCGGTGTGCTGGCGGCCGTGGCCCGGCCGCAGGCCTTCGCCGAGCTGGTGCTGCTGTGCCCGTCGCCCAGTTTTCTCAATGACCTGCCCGACTACGCCGGTGGTTTTGAGCCCGACCAGATCGACGGCCTGCTGCAAGGCCTGGCCGACGGCCATGCCGCCTGGGCCCAGGCGATGGCGCCGGTGATCATGGCCAACCCTGACCGTCCGGCGCTGGCCGGCCGGCTGGCCGAGAGCTTTTGCGAGATGGACCCGACCATTGCGCTGCGCTGGGCCCGGGCCACCTTCCAGACCGACCTGCGGGCGCTGCTGCCCCAGGTCAAACTGCCGGCCCTGGTGCTGCAGTGCCGCACCGATGCACTGGCACCGCCGGCCGTGGGGCAATGGACCGCTGCCCGGCTGCCGCAAGGCCGGTTTGCCTGGTTGGACGCCAGCGGGCACTGCCCGCACATGAGCCACCCGGCCGAGGTCGCCCGGGTGCTGCTGGCCGGCCTGGCCGACCCGCAGGACCGCTCGCCACGCGCCAACGCAGCAGGATGATCGCGGTGCCCGTCGCCATCGACGCCTGGCCTTGCGCCGGCGCCTTGCTGGGGGACGATGGCGCCATCGTGCAGGCCAACCACGAACTGGCCGAGCGCCTGGGCCGTGACGCGGACACCCTTGCCGGCCAGAGCCTGAGCGACTGGCTGAGCCCGGCCAGCCGGCTGTTGTGGGCCACCGCGCTGTGGCCGGCCTTGCTGGCGCGCCAGCGGCTGGACGAGGTCACGCTGGTGCTCGATGCCGCGGGCGGCCCCTGGACCACGCTGGCCGCGCTGCGCCGCGATGCCCGTGGTGCATCGGGTGCATCGGGTGCACGGCCGGTGATCACGTTGTGGCTGCTGCCGGCAGGCGACCGCCAGCGCCTGCAGGACGAGCTGCGCAACGCCCGCCACAGCCTCGATGCCATGCCCGGTGCGGTGCTGCAGTGCCGGCGCAGCGCCTCGGGGGTTTTGAGTTTTCCGTACGCCAGCAGCCGGTTGCTGGACTTGCTGGGCGTCACACCGGGCCAGGCGATGGCCGATGGCGCGGCCGTGCTGGACGCACTGCTGCCGGCTGCCGCTGTTGCGCTCAACACCAGCCTGGCCGCAGCCGAATCCCGGGGCGACGCCAGCTGGCGGGTCTTGCTGCAGGCCCGCCGCCACCCTGAACGCAGCCTGGAATGGGTGGCCCGGCGCGGCCGCAGCGCGGCGGCCGATGCGTTGTGGCATGGCGTGCTGATCGACGTCAGCGAGCGTGAGCGGCTGCAGGCCGAGCTGCGGGTGCAGGTGGGCACCGACGAGCTGACCCGCCTGCCGAACCGGCGCGGCCTGATGCAACAGCTGCAGCGCTGCATCGATGGCGGCCGGCCGTTTGCGCTGCTGTTCATGGACATGGACCGCTTCAAACAGGTCAACGACAGCCTGGGCCACGACGTCGGCGACGAGTTGCTGCGCAAGGTGGCGCAGCGGCTGCGCCACGGCTTGCGCCCGGCCGACGCGCTGTGGCAGGTGGACGGCGGTGTGGCCGAGCCGCTGGCCGCGCGGCTGGGCGGCGACGAGTTTGTGCTGCTGGTCGAGGGCCTGTCCGACCCGGCAGCGGCCGGCGCCCTGGCCGAGCGGCTGCTGGCCCGCCTGGCCAGGCCGTACCAGCTCGGCCGGGTGCAGCTGCATTCGGGCGTCAGCCTGGGCATCGTGCTGGGCCATGGCCAGAGCACGGTGTTTCAGCTGCTGCGTGACGCCGACACCGCGATGTACGAGGCCAAGCGAAAAGGCCGTGGCCGCTACGCGCACTTCGAGCCGGTCATGCACGAGCAGGCCGCCGCCGCGCTGGCGCTGGAGGGCGAGTTGCGGCTGGCCCTGCGCACCGGCCAGTTGCGGGCGGTGTACCAGCCGATCGTCGAGCTGGCCGGTGGCCGTACCGTGGGGCTGCAGGCTTTGGCGCGTTGGCACCACCCCATCCGCGGCGAGATCGCGCCGGACAGGTTTGTGCCGGTGGCCGAAGAGTCGGGCCTGATCGCGGCGCTGAGCGAGGAGATCTTGCGCCAGGCCTGTGGCCAGTTCCGTGCCTGGCAGGTCGCCGGTGTGCCGCTGCCGCCCCGGCTCTCGGTCAACCTCAGTCGGGCCCAGCTGACCGACCCGGGGCTGCCGGGCCGGGTGGCAGCCACCGTGCAGGCGGCCGGCCTGGATTGCAGCGTGCTGCAGTTCGGGTTGACCGAAAGCCCGGCATGGCAGGACGAGGCTGCGCTCGGCGTGCTGCAGGCCCTGCGCGCGCTGGGCGTGCAGCTGGCGCTGGACGGCTTCGGCGCCGGTCAGTCGTCGCTGGCGGCGCTGCGCGAGTTGCCGCTGCAGCAGGTCAAGATCGACCCCGGCGTCGTCCAGGCGCTGGCAACCAGCCCCTACCACCTCGCCCTGGTGCAGGCCACGTTGCAGGTGGCCGGGGCCCTGCAGCTGGAGGTGGTGGCCGCGGGCATCACCACCGAATCCCAGGCCCGGATGCTGGGCGAGCTGGGCTGCCGCCGCGGCCAGGGTGGTTTGTTTTCTCGCCCGCTGGACGCGCACGCCATGGCCGACCACCTGAGCCGGGCCGCGCAGCGGGCGTCGGCGCCGGCCCCGTTGACCGTGCCGGGCGCCCTGCACAGGCGCGCTGCAGCGCCGGACGAGGGTGGCCCGGCCGGCGACTGGGTGCACGAGCGGGCGCAAATGCTGTCGCAGCTGGAGCTGGTGGTGCTGGCGGCCGACCAGGTCTTCTGGCGGCACGATCTGGCCAGCGACCAGGTGCTGTGGTTGCCGGGCAAGCGCGGCCACTACCCCGGCAGCGACCGTGCGGCGACCGGTGCGGCCCACATGCTGGCCTCGGTGCTGCCGCAGGACCGCCACATCGTCATCCAGGCACGCAGCGATGCGCGGCAGGGCGGGCGCACGGTGGAGGCGGCGTACCGGGTGATCGGCGCAGCCGGAAAAGTGCGGCACTTGCTGACCCGCCGGGTCGGCCTGCGCGACGGCGACGGTCCGGTGCAACAAGTGGTCGGCGTGACGATAGACGTCACGGCCGAGCACCACAGCCGCCACGCCTTGCGCACGCTGGCGCAGCAGAACGCCCTGTTGCTGGAGGCGGCGAAGATGGCCACCTTCCGCTTCGATCTGGCGCTGTGGACGATGGACTTCGGCATCGCATTTGCCCGGCTGTACGGCTTGCCGGACCACTGCACCCGCCTGGGCTGGACCGATTGGCTGGGTCTGGTGCATCCCGACGACCAGGACCGGCTGCGCGGCCGGGTGCAGACCCTGGCTGCCGGCGACGACTTGCCGGTCACGGTACGGTTTCGGGTGGTGCGGACCGATGGCCAGGTCCGCTGGATGGAGTCACAGCGCAGTATCGAGCGTGACGACGATGGGCAGCTGGTGGCGCTGTTCGGCGCGCACCGCGACACCACCGACGAGATCCAGGCCGCGGCCACCGCCCAGGCGCTGGCGGCCGAGCGTGCCGCCCGCGCCGAGCGTGCGCTGCTGCTGGCCGGCGCCAGCCACGAACTGCGCACGCCGCTGAACGCCGTGCTGGGTTTTGCCTACCTGCTGCGCAGCGGCATGGGCGGGCCGATGGACCCCAAGGCACAGGGCTACCTGGCGCAGATCGAGGATGCCGGCGACATGCTGCTGCGCCTGAGCGACGATTTCAGCCAACTGGCAACGCTGGATGCCGGTGCTGCGCCGCTGCAGTTGGCCGCCGTGCCGCTGGACGCGGTGCTGCGCGCGGTGGTGGACCTGCTGGGGCCACAGGCGCTGGCCGGCAGCATCACGCTGGACTGTCCGCCCCTGCCGGACCCTGCCGCGATGCTGGCCGACGCCCAGCGCCTGCGCCAGGCGCTGCTCAACCTGGTGGGCAATGCGATCAAGTACAACCGCCCGGGCGGGGTGGTGCAGGTCAGCACGGCGCGTTGCGATGGGCGCTGGCAGATTGCGGTGCGCGACACCGGCCTGGGCATGGACGCGGGCCAGCTGGCCCGGCTGTTCACTGCCTTCGAGCGGGTGGGGCGCGAGACCAGCGGCATCGCCGGCAGCGGCCTGGGGCTGCTGCTGTCGCGCGGCTGGGTGCGGGCGATGGGCGGCGAGATCAGCGTGGCCAGCCAGCCCGGCGAGGGCTCGGTCTTCACGGTGGACCTGCCGGCAGCGCCCTGACCGGCCGCTGCCGGCCCGGACAGGCCCGCGACTCAGGGTGGCGCGTCGTTCTCGATGCCGGTGCCCAGCCCCAGCGCCGGCAGCAAGCCGCCGCTGAGCGCCAGCTGGCGCAGCTGCGCGGCCAGCAGGCGCTGGGCCTGCTCGGCGCGGCGCTGCTCGGTGTTGTAGCGGCTCTCGCGCAGCCCGATCAGCTGGGCCACGCTGCGCCGGCCGGCCTCGAACTGCAACTCACCGGCCCGCACCAGCACGTCGTACTGGCCGATCTGGCGGTCGAGCTGGGTGACGGCGCGCTCGGCGTTCAGCAAACGCGGGGCCAGTGACGCCAGTTCGGCCGCCACGCCGCGCGCCAGGCGGTCGGCTTCGGCCTCGGCGGCCTCGGCGCGGCGCTGGGTCTCGTTGCGGCGGGCGGCGGCCTCGCCCATCACCGGGATGTCCCAACGCGCCACCAGCAGCCAGGCCTTCTGCTGCTGGGTGGTCATCTCCGGGCTGGTGCGGTCGCTCAGTTGCTGGCGCAGCTCCAGATCGATGCGGGGCGCCAGCAGGCTGGCCGTGGGCCGCACCCGCTGGCGCGCGGCATCGGCGCGCAGCCGGGCCGCGGCCACCAGGCCCGCTGCGTCCCCGGACAACGGGGCGGCCGGTGCCGGCAACAACAGCACCGGCAGCGTTTCGCGCACGTCGGTGCCGGCCTGGACCGCCAGCTTGGCGCGGGCGCTGTCGTGGTCGGCACGCAACTGCTCGAAGGTGATCTCGGCGTCCAGCAGCGACGCTGCGGCCTGGGTGGCGTCGGCGTCGCTGGCTTTGCCGGCCTCGTTCTGGCGCCGCGCCTGAGCGGTCAGGCGCTGCACGGCGGCCAGCCGGTCGGCGGCGCGGGGCAGCAGGGTCTGCAGGCGCAGCAGCTCGACGTAGGTCTCGGCCAGCCGCTCGGCGGTGTCCTCGCGGGCGCGCCGCAGGTCTTGCGCGGCGGCGGCCCTGTCGCGGGTGGCGCCGCCCAGCTCGGCCAGGTCGTTGCCGCCGTTGTAGAGGTTCCAGCGCAGGCCGGCCTCGACCCGCTGGGTGCTGCGGTCGATGGTTCGACCGAACTCGGACTCGATGCTGCGGCCCTGGTTGGCCAGCAAGGTCAGGTTGGGCCCCAGGCGCGAACGGGCCTGCGTCTGCCGCTGCTGGGTGGCTTGCAGCAGCGACGCGGCCACGCGCACCTGCGGGTCGCTGGCCAGCACCCGGGCCAGCAGCGCAGGCAGGCTCTCGGCGCTGTCGGCGGGCGCCGTCACCGGCGCCGGCACCCGGGCCGGCGTGAAGGGCTCGGGGTCTGGCTGCAGCAGTTGATCCGGCGCGGCGTCCTGCGCGGCGGCCGGCGCGGCCAGCAAGGCCAGGCTCAGCGCGGCGCACAACGCCAGCCCGGCGGGCAGCAGGCGGGCCAGCAGGCGGGCCGGCGTGCGGCAGCGCGGTTTGGCAGGCAGTGCGGGCCGCATCAGCGCTCCTGCAGCGCGCCCTGCACGCCGCGCAGCACCGGCTTGAGCAGGTACTGCATGACGCTGCGCTGGCCGGTCAGGATGCCGATGTCCACCGGCATGCCGGCGGTGATGGCCAGCGGCTTGCCGTGCAGCTTGAGCTGGTCCCGCTCGGCACTGAGCTGCACCTCGAAGTAGGGCTCGTTGTGCTCGTCGGGCACCGCGTCGGCGCCGACCCGGACCACCGTGGCGTCCATCTTGCCGTAGGTGCTGGCGTCGTAGGCCAGCACCCGCACGCTGGCGGTCTGGCCGGCATGCACAAAGCCGATGTCGGCCGGCCTGATGCGCGCGGTCATCAGCAGCGTGGCCTCGTCGGGCACGATCTCCAGGATCGACTTGCCGGGTGCGACCACCCCACCCAGCGTGGCCACCAACACCCGGTTCACCACACCGTCCAGCGGCGAGAGCACCTCGCGCCGCGCCACCTTGTCCTGCTGGCCGCTGAAGGTGCTGGCGAGCGCGGCGGACTTGGTCTCGAAATCGCTGCGCTGCGCGCCCCACTGCGCGCGCGCCTTGGCATCGGATTCGGCCGCCGTGGCCTGGGCCTCGGCCAGCCCGGCCGACAAGCGGGGCAGCGACTGCTGCAGGCTGTCTTGATCGGCCCTTTGGCCCATCAGGCGCTGCTGCGCGGCCAGGTAGTCGGCACGGGCGCCGGCACCCTCCTTGAACAAGCGCTCCTCGATGGCAAAACTCTCTTCGCCCACCTTGACTGCCGATTGCAGCAGCTCGATGCGGGCGCGGGCTTCGGTCAGTTCACCACGCCGGCGCAGCACGGCCTCGCGGGAGGCGGCGCCATTGGATTGGTACTCGCGCAGCCCGTCGCGCCAGAGCTGGGTCTCCTTGGCGATCAGCTCGGGCGCTTCGCGCTGCCAGGCGGCATCGAAGTGCGGTGCACTGCCCGACAGCAGCGCCTCGACCCGGGCCCGGCCGGCCACGGCGGCCAGCCAGTGCTGGCGGCTCTCACCGGCAGACGAGGTGTATTGCAGCGTGTCGAGCCTGGCCAGCAGCTGGCCTTTCTTGACGGCCTGGCCTGGCCCCACGAGCAGCTGCTCGACGATGCCGCCCTCCAGGCTTTGCACCTCTTGCAGCCGGCTCGGCGGGATCACCGAGCCGCGTGCCTGCACCGCCACGTCCAGCTCGGCGAGCGTTGCCCAGACCAGGGCGGTTGCCAAAAACAGGGCGATCAGCGCCACCATCGCGGCCACCGTGCGGCGCGGGCCGCGGTCGGGGTCGGGGTGCGGTGACGGCAACGGCCGCACGTCGACGGTGCCGGTCATTGCGAGCCCCTCAAGGCCACCGCGCTGAAGGTGCCGCCCGGCGCCGCCGCTTGCGCAGCCGGCGCGGTGCCGGCACTTGCAGCCGCGTCCTCGACCGGCCGCTGCTGGGCCAAGGCCTTGAGCACCTCGTCACGCGGGCCGTCGGCCAGCACCCGGCCGCGGTCCATCACCACCAGCCGGTCCACCAATGCCAGCATCGCCATGCGGTGGGTGACCAGCACGACGGTGGTTTGTGGCAGCGCCCGCAGGCGGGCGATCAGGCGCTGCTCGGTGGCCGGGTCGACCATGCTGCTCGGCTCGTCCAGCAGCAGCAGGCGCGGCTGCATCAGCAGTGCCCGGGCAATCGCCACCAGCTGGCGCTGGCCGCCCGACAGGCGCTCACCGCGCTCGCCAACCTGGGTGGCGACGCCGGCGGGCAACTGCGTGATCACTTCGTCCAGCGTGCTGGCCCGGATCGCCGCGAGCAGCGCACTGTCGTCGGCCTGCACCCGGCCGAGCTCGATGTTTTCGCGCAGGCTGCCGTGGAACAGCGTGACGTCTTGCGGCACATAGCCGATCTGGCGCCGCAGCGACAGTGGCTCCAGCTGGGTATTGACCAATTCGTCCACCAGCACGCTGCCGGTGCTGGGCGCGTACTGGTTCAGGATCAGCCGCAGCACGGTGCTTTTGCCCGAGCCCAGCTTGCCGATGATGCCGACCCGCTCGCCCGGCCGGATCGCGAGGTTCAGCCGCTCGATCACCGGCGGCAGGTTCGGGTAGGCAAAACCGACATCGCGAAACTCCAGCGCGCCGCGCAGTGGCGGCGCTTGCAGGCTGGCGGCGGCGTCGTCGGTGGGTGCGGCCATGATCTTGTTCAGCGCTTCGAAGCTGAGCCGGGTCTGCTGCCAGCGCACCATCAGGCCGGCGATCTGGCTGACCGGCGCCAGCGCCCGACCCGCCAGCATGCTGACGGCAATGAGCTGGCCCATGCTGAGCGCCTGGTTGGCCATCATGACCGCGCCCACCGCCACCACCGCCACGCCGGCGGCAGCCAGCAGCGCGGTGTTGATGTAGTTGATGCGCGAGGTGATCTCGCGGGTCTCCAGGTTGTTGTGGGCGATGGCCTGGGACAGGGCCTCCCATTTGCGGCGGCTCCAGGCCTCGGCGCCCAGCGCCTTGACGGTGTCCAGGCCGTTCATTGTCTCGAACAGGTGGGCAGTGCGCTGCGAACTTTCCTGCATCGACTCACTGACCTTGCGCGCCAGTGGCCCGCGCGCCGCCCAGGCCACGCCGATCAGCAGCGGCATCACCGCCAGCGGCACCAGCGCCAGCCAGCCGCCCACCAGCGCGATCACGCCGAGGTAGAAAAACATGAACGGCAGGTCGCCCAGCACGGTGAGCGTGCTGGTGGCGAAGAACTCGCGAACCGCCTCGAAATCCCGCACGGTGTTGGCCAGCACCCCGCCCGAGGCTGGCCGATGGGCCGCCCGCATGCGCAGGCATTGCGCAAACACCTGGGCCGAGAGCGCCACGTCGATGCGCCGCGCCGCCACCTCCAGCAAATGGCTGCGCAGCAGGCGCATCAGCAGCTCGAAGCCCAGCAGCAGCGCGGCGGCGGTGGTCAGCACGCCCAGGCTGCCCATCGCGTTGTTGGGCACCACCCGGTCGTACACCGCCATGCTGTAGAACGGGATCAGCGCGCCGAAGATGTTGAGCATCAGCGTGCCCAGCAGCGCCCAGCCGAACATCCAGCGGTTGCGGTTGAAGGTGTCCCAGAACCAGCGGCCGGCCTGCGGCAGGGTGTAGAGCAGGCTTCGCGCATCGAAGTGCAGGGCAGGGCGCACAGCAAGCCAGAGCGGCTGCGGCAGCTCGTGCGCCAGCGCCTCGGGTGTCAGCCAGGTGCTGCCCTCGATGCCGGGCAGGTGGCACTCGAAGCGGCCGTCCTTGAGCGTCAAGGCCACCACACAGCGGCCGCCCTCGCCCAGCAGCAGCGCGGGCAGCTCGGTCGGGCGGCGGGCGGTGCCTGCCGGCAGCACCGTGCCGACCAGGCCGGCGGGCTGCAGCAGGGCACGCAGGGTCTCGGTGTCGAGTGCCGAGCCGTGCTGCAGATCGTGCGAGGCCAGGCTGTCGCGCAGCCGCTCGACCTGCACCGGCGTGCCCAGGAAACGTGCCAGAAAGACCACGCTCTCGTGCAAAGGGTGGGGGCCGACGGTGGCCTCTTGCTGCGGGGATCGGGCGAAAGTCATGGGTGGTCGCGGAGGCAGGGACAGGCAATCGGCATCGTTGGGCAGTGTGCGGGCAGGCGGTGGCCAGCATTGCCTGGAACACCGGGCAAAACCCCGGGCAGTTGCCGGCCGCTGCACCACCGGCGCAACGCGGGTTGCCCGGCTGTCGGCGACCGGCAACCGGCAACCGGTAACCGGTAACCGGCCCGACACCCGTGGCCAGAAAAAAGGCCGCGCCGTGACGCCCCGCAAAGGACGCCGCAGCGCGGCCGTGGGCCGGGGCGGGGGATCAGCCGGCCATGACCGCGCTGTGGCAGTCGTCGCGCGACAGCGCTGCCAGTCGGCGCAGCAGCTCGCCGGCGTCGGCGTGGGCTGCGGCCTCGTCGGCACAAGCGCTGGTGGCGCAAGTGCCGTTGCTGGCGCTGGTGTTGACAGCCATGCCCAGCAGCTGGTCGAGTGCGCTGTCGTTGCCCAGCAGTTCCGCCATCGTCGGCAGCTTGACGCCGGCCGCCGCTGCGTCGTCGGCCGAGACGTTGAAGTACACGTCGGTCATCGCCACATCGCTGCCATTGGCCAGCGTGGCCGTGCTGCGCTCGAGGTGCAGGTTGCCCTGCGCATCGACAAACGGCAGCTCGGTGTAGGCAACAGTCAGGCTGGCCACGCCGGCCTGTGCCAGCGTCACCAGCTCACCCGTGTCGGTGGCGTGGTTGCCGTTGGCATCGCGCCAGATCATCAGCTGGCCGAAAGCGGCGTCGGCATCGTTGACCAGGCCGTCGTGGTTGCTGTCATAGGCCGCCAGGTTGGCGAAGCCCGCCCCCTTGGCTGTGCCGCCGAACAGCTCGCTGATGCTGTCGATCTTGCCATTGCCGTTCTTGTCCACCGCCAGGAAGCCGTCACCGCCCGAGATCCAGCCCGACTTGACCGACCCACCGTTGCCGAACAGGTCGAACCCGGCCGAGGCAGCGTCGCGGCTGATGGTGCGGATGCCGTTGCCGTCCAGGTCGATCACGATCGGCGTGATGCCGGCGTCGCGCGTCAGGTCCGACTGGCCCGACACCAGCGTGAAGGCGCTGGTGACCGTGACGTTGGTGGTGGCTGTGCCGTTGCCGGTGACGTCGGAGTCGATGGCGTCGTTGCTGCCGATGTCCTTGGCGGCCCACTTCCAGTTGCTCATGTTGTAGCCGTTGTAAGACACATTGGTCTTGTCGAACTGCAACGTGTAGGCGCCAGGGTCGAGGTTGCCGAACAGGTAGTTGCCGCTGCTGTTGGTGGTGGTGGTGCCCACCACCGCATTGACGCTGTTGTAGAGCTTGACGGTGACGCCGCCGATACCCGCCTCGCCGGTGTCCTGCAGGTTGTTGTGGTTGGCGTCCTCCCACACCTTGTCGCCGACAGAAGCCTTGCGGTAGAGGCCGGCATCCCAGCTCAGGTCGTTTTCACCTGCGGTCAGCGTGGTCACCACCGTGGTGCCGGTGCTGTCGATGTCGCTGTCCTTGGTGTCGTCGGCGCCCTGGTCCTTCCTGGTCACCAGATAGCCGCTCGGCGTGACCACCTGGACCTTGTAGTTGGCCGGGGTGAGGTTGCTGAACAGGTAGGCGCCATTGGCATCCGTGGTGGTGGTGGTCACCACAGCGCCAGCGCTGCTCAGCAGTTTGACCGTGACGCCGGCAATGCCCGCCTCGACACTGTCCTGGACGCCGTTGTAGTTCTTGTCCTCCCAGACGAAGTTGCCGATGCTGGCCTTGGCCACCGGAATGGCGATGTCCGGTGCGCACACCGTCAGCCCCTGCAGCTTGAAGAAGTCTTCCGGCGAGGTGTCGAGCGTGTCGGCCGCGACGATCAGCACATTGCCCGCAAAGTTGCCGGCATTGACCGCGGCCGTGCGGGCCGTTGTCAGGGTGGTGGTGTTCTGTTCGAAGTAACCCATGCCGTT
>Ga0105047_10004733_pt1 | contig 23616 bp, 28 predicted proteins | sample MAT04_FD_78384 | JGI IMG/M metagenome (GOLD analysis project Ga0105047, IMG submission 78384) | Freshwater microbial communities from Lake Fryxell liftoff mats and glacier meltwater in Antarctica - MAT-04 (megahit assembly) | ecosystem: Environmental > Aquatic > Freshwater > Ice > Liftoff... | reverse complement strand
GGCAGCTCCTTTCACGTATGGCTACAATCCTTCGTTGGCACTTGAAACCTTCCGAAATTTGTTGCCCATTCTGCGGTAGTTAACAGCCTTTAAGCCTATTATCAGACTAGATCAGATATAATAGTGAACATATTTAGGGAGTTATGAATGAAACGCTCACAAGTCATGGTTGGAGTCGGTGTAGTTCTTGCTGTTGTTTTCTTTGTCGTTATATTCTCAATAGCCATGCGACCAAAGACTGACACTGGTAGCTCGACAACCGCTTCGAGTCAGTCAAACCCTGAAAATTCCAGTGCAGCCCCAATAACAATTAACACTTCTGCCAAGATATCATCAGCCGATCTAGCCAAAAATAATGGCAAGAGTGGCAGTGCATGCTGGGTCGCCGTCAATGGCAAAGTCTATAATGTTTCATCAAGTCCAAAATGGAAGAACGGCCAGCATACCCCGTCCGACGGTCGGGCTTTCTGTGGAGCTGATATGAGTGATGTAATTGGTCAGTCGCCGCACGGGGCTACGGTTCTCGGTGGACTACCAGTTGTCGGCACGCTCTAAAGTCGCTTTAAAAACTACCTGCTAACCTAAACTTTTTTCGTCGATTTCTTTTTTGACGACTTTGAAGAAGACTTTTCTGACTGCGACGTGGTGGCTTTTGGCTGATTCGGACTGTAGCCGAAGAAACTAATGGCATTTCCATTATCTAGTGGACGCTTAATGATGAAGTAATAGAGCAACGCAGCCAACCACCAGATCTGCATGACAAGACTAGCGATCAGTATGATAATACTGATAATCTTCGTCTCTTCACTTGGCCAATTCTGACGTGTCAGTGCATCTACCAGCATTACGAGCCAGAAGACAAATAGCCCGAGCATGAAAAGTAGTATCAAGAGAACAAACACGCCCAGCAAGGCACCGAGGCCAAGTGCAAAGCCGGCAACAGGCTCGACAGAGAGAAATGTATTCATAATAGTGGTGTGTCCTGTTTAAATTCTTGGGTTGATATAGATGGGCCAATCTTGTCACAGTAGTGGCGCACAAGCAAGCTGGCTGCCAAATGGGGTTTCAAAAAACCAGATCAGATGGTAAAATATGTCGGTCTACACCTGTTGATACAGCAGTTTAGAAAAATGCAATCGATGCGGGTATGGTATAAAGATTATTATTCCTGCCTTCCAAGCAGGCGATGAGGGTTTGATTCCCTCTACCCGCTCCATATTTACCCGAGTTCGCCCCGATAGCTCAGCTGGATAGAGCAGGAGACTTCTAAGCTCAAGGTCGGTGGTTCGAATCCACCTCGGGGCACCATTTATGTATGTCAAATATGGTGGGTGTAGCTCAGTTGGTTGTTACGACGTTGTCGTACCTCAGAATCTGCGGTCTAACCCAAAACTTGAAAATGTACCTTGCACCGATAAAACAAGAAATATATTTCACCGGTATGGTGGGTGTAGCTCAGTTGGTTAGAGCGCCGGGTTGTGGTTCCGGAGGTCGGGGGTTCAAGACCCCTCACTCACCCCATAGTTTTTTATTATGATGCATGAATTTCGATGACAAATTCTCATTAAAATCTTTTTGGCACAAGCATCTAAGACATAACCATTGACTATCCTCTTGCAGTACAATATGCATATGACTCCGCGGCGAAGAACGACTTTTACTATCTTTTGTAGCCTGACCTTTGTGATTACCATTTGGCTGCTACACAGCGTACGCCCCGATCTCCCCTACGGTAATTCGTACGTCAGTAACTTCCTGCAAGGCCCGTATGCCGAGATCGCTATCCTGGCTTTTTTCGCAAACTCGTTTGGCGCTTGGATGCTTGCCAAAGCCCTACCGGCTGTCGGCATTAGTGAGAAGTCAGCTATCGCCCGACTATTGATTATCTTCGCGATCGGGTATGCCATCGCCGCCATCAGCATGGAAGCCCCAGCCGTTCACGGCATCGCGGCCTACATGACGTTCCTCAGTCTGCCATTAGCGGCAGTCATTTTGTGGTGGCAAAAGCGTAAAGACGCAGCTTGGAAGGGCGCCGCTCGTACATCACTTATCCTAGGTATCATCATTATCTGGGCGCTCGTATTCTCCTGGCAGGCCTATGGTGTCTACATAGGCGAACGTATCCTCATCCTCAGCGAAATGATCTGGCTAATTTGGCTAGCCTTGGTAGTGAGATTGCGCCTAGCAAAATAGAATTATAATTCATCCTGCCACAAGCTTGGATTTCATAAACTCACACTCACACTACATATTGACTTTTTACTAAATTTATTTTAATGTAAGCTGATCACTCCCAAAGTGATCGAGAATACACCTCTCGTCCGCACCTACAAAAAGGAGGGCTACATGCCCCTCATCCAGATCACCACTATCCCTGGGTATCATCCGCCAAATGATCTATCGGGACTAGCTACTATTTCCGAATGGATGATTGCCGAATTCGCTTCGGCTCTGCCGCAGCTCTTCATGGATAACATCGAAGCTTTGCATATGGACCCCAACACCAAGAAGGTTGGTATCCAGGTAACACACCAGAAGTTCCATCCACTCGACATCAACGTTCCTGACGTCTGGATCCTGATTGAGTTTAGTGAAAGTGACCTCAATGACGTTGAACAAACCTTGGCGACCGCCAAGGTCAAGGAGCTAGTACTGCACTGGTTCGAAGGGAGTAACCACATGCTTCCGACGGACTACGCCTGCGACGTTCGCTGGAGCCCGTCCCACGGATTTCTCCGCATCGGAGACGTCAGCGCTGAATGGTGACGCCCATCGCCCCCAAGGTCTCTCATAGCAGCAATGCATATGAAGAGATCTTGGGGGCTTTTACATGAAGGGCTGATTATAGTTCTTATACTTATTACTATGCTCTCATTCAATTACTACTTCGGTGAGCTGGCCTGCCGCACGAGCCGAGTCACTAGATTCCTCGGCAAGAATCGCGTCAAAAGCACACTAGCTTGATTTGGCAAGCCAACGATCACAATTCGCTTACGTCGTTTCATCCCAGCATAGGCTTTCTGAGCCACCGCGCGAGCTGACATCGCACCCCTGAATAATCCCGAGCCACCCAGATGAGCCCGGCCCGAAAAGCCAGTCTTGGTTGGACCAGGACAGAGTGCCATGACATGCACCCCGCTATCGGCTAATTCCTCAGCCAACGCCTGCGAGTAGCTCAGAACATAGGCCTTGGTGGCGTAATAGACACTCATGTACACACCGGGGAAGAAGCTGGCAGTAGAAGCGACATTCATGATCGTACCGCTGCCCCGTTTGCCCATGGCTTTTGCAAAATGCTTGCTTAGCTCAGTCAGCACAATGATATTGAGCTCAATCATATTTCGCTCGACTTGCGGATCGGTCTCAACAGCTAGCCCAAACAACCCAAAACCTGCATTGTTAATTAGTACGTCCACCGTGGTACCAGATTTTTTGAGAGATGCCAGCAACTTTTGTACAGACCCCTGATCTGTTAAGTCGAGAGTGATTGCCTCAACGGCTTGCCCATACTCACGCGCCAGTGTCTTCGATACTCGCTGCAGCTTTTCGACATCACGTGCCACCAGCACGAGGTTATAGCCGTGATGCGCGTAGACATGTGCCAGCTCCAGGCCGATACCCGAGGAAGCGCCGGTGATCAACGCAATTTTTGGCTTCATATTCATGCTATCAGTATAGCTTATGCAGCTCGCCAGGAGTTATTTGACCAAAATCATCTTGGCCAAGCCAAGGAAAACAAAGAAGCCGCCGACATCAGTGCAGGTAGTGATAAATATAGTAGCACTAGCAGCCGGATCCTTACCGAGGGACTTCATGATGAGCGGGATGACAGCACCGAAGAAACCAGCAATAACTAGATTCACGATCATAGCAATGGCCAGGACGAGGCCGAGCATTGGGCTTTGATTAAAGATCGTCGCGACCAGTGCCACAATTACGCCATTAAGCAAGCCGTTGAGCAGACCAGCGAAGGCTTCTCTACCGACGAAGCTCCAGCCAGTTTTGAGATCGATTTCTTTCATAACCAAGCCTCGCACCGATACCGCCAGTGTCTGGGTCGCAGCATTGCCACCCATTCCGGCGACAATCGGCATATAGACGGCCAGCAAGGTGAATTTGGAAATTGTATCTTCGAAGAGGCCAACCACGGAGGCGGCTAGAAAAGCTGTCCCAAGGTTTATGACCAACCACACCCAACGACTCCGGAATTTTGTCCAGGCTGAATCGAGCGCGTCCTCTTCGCTCGAAACTCCTGCAAACTTGAAGAGGTCATGGACGTTTCGCTTATCGACCAAGGCCAAAATATCGTCAGAGTGGATAATACCGAGCACACTTCTGTCATCATCCAGCACTACAATCTTGCGATGCGGATGGTGCAAGAAAGTATTCACTACCGCACGTTCATCCTCGTTGTACAGGACAGTTGGTATTTTTCGATAATAACCATCAGCTTGTGTGGTTTTGGGGTGCAGTGCCAAGACATGCACCGGCACCTCACCAAGAATCTTGCCAGCTTCTTCGCACAGTACAATTGGTGGTCGGCCGGTTTGAGCGTCATGCTCCTGGATAGCCTTGGCTATCTGGCCGAAGTTGTCTTGAGGATGAACTAGAACATAGTCGACATCCATCATGCCGGCAGCAGTTTTTGGGTGAAACCTTAGCAAGAATTCAACTTTTTCTTTGATTTGCTGAGAAAGTTGATGAGACAGTCGCTTGCCGCGCTTAGCTGGTAGATTACGGATGAGCTGTGTAGCGCGATCGGGATCAAGATGATTCAAGATCACAATCAGCTCATCATTATGGAGTCGATTGATCAGAAATGACTGTACCCGGGTTGATTGAGTGAGTAATATTTGGCCTTGGTCAGCAGAATCGATATCACGAAAAACGTCAAGTCGACGACGTGATTTTTGTAACAATCTAGATAAAGCATCTCGATCAGTTTTTTTAGGAGATAACGAGGCCAGATGTTTGTAGTGCGTGTGACCTGACGGCATAGTAGCCATAGTATACCGCTTATGGTGTATGAGTGGTAGTTCGTTCTAGTCTAGTAGCTGTTTAGATCGTGGTTGTCAGAAGAAGTTGCTCAACTGATCGGGCCTTGGAGATAGTTGGATCGACATCAACCAGTAACGCATGAAAGACCGCCGGGCCTTTTTCGGGTCGAGTGAAAGGCCGCTTATCACCATCGCGCCAGAGGCCAATAATGACATCCTTATCTACTCCGATCACTGTATCAGCCGGACCGACCATGCCGAGGTCTGAAATTGTCGCAGTTCCACCAGGTAGGACTCGAGCATCGGCCGTCGGTACGTGGGTGTGGCTCGAGACAACCGTTGTGACACGTCCATCGAGATAGTAGCCAAGTGCCACTTTTTCACTGGTTAGCTCAGCATGGAAATCAACGATCCGGGCAGCAAACGATTCATGCTCGTATTTTGCTAGAATTTCATCGATGTAGTGCAGTGGATTGTCGATATCTGGTCCGTTGTAAAGTAAGCCGATGGCGTTGATAACAAGTATTTTGCCATTAGGTGTGTCAACCACCGCATACCCTCGGCCAGGCTCTTCGGGAGCATAATTACCCGGTCGGATGACGGGCATCTTTGGATCATTGAACGAAGTCGCAAAAGCCGGCTTCTTGAAGCTGTGATTCCCGCCTGTGAATAAATCAACGCCGACATCACGTAACTCTTGGACGGCTTTCAGAGTCAAGCCATTACCGGTCGCCATGTTTTCGGATTGGGCAATCACAAAATCAATTCCGTGCTGGTTGATCAGATCAGGCAGGAGTTTTTGGACTGTGCGGCGTCCGATGCGGGCGACGACGTCACCGATGTGAAGAATTTTCATAACTCACCCACTTGATGTAGTTCAAGCCATTTTGAGATTACTTTGATTGATGGCTTTGTCTTTACCACTCTTAGCATAAACGTAACATACTCCTTGTTTGTGAAATCTATTTGAATCATTGCATCTCGTAGGTAGGCAACAGCAGTCGCGAGTGCCGTGCGTTTATTACCATCTACAAATGGATGATTATTTGCTATTGAGTCAAGTAGAGCAGCAGCTTTATCAAATGAACTTGCATATAGTTCTTCTCCAAACGCGGTTTGCTTAGGGCGACCGAGCGCAGTTTCCAGTAGGTTTGTATCCCTCAAGCCCCCAGCTCCACCTGAGCTTACAACTATGGCATCATGAATTTGTAAGACATGTTCTAGCGTGAGCACATTGGCTACTTTTTAGCCAATTTCTTTAATGCAGGTAGTTTCTTAGATATAAATTTTTTCAGCCATACATCAAACTCTTGCTGTTTGGAAATAACTTGCTTTTTAGTAGCTATCACTTTTGTCATAATGTTCGCATTGTATTCGATAAATGACGATCTGTCAATCTCCAAATAGTGCTAGGCCACTCACTTCGCGTACTCCTCAGCTCGGGTCTCGCGAATCACATTAACCTTGATAGTACCCGGATACTTGAGCGTAGCTTCGATCTTGTTTGCCACATCACGAGCCAACCGAATAGCGGAGAGATCATCAATCTCTTCGGGCTTCACAAAGACTCGTATCTCACGACCAGCCGACATTGCATAGACTTTACTCAGACCCGGGAACGTCTTGGCGATGTTTTCGAGGTCAGTCATGCGTTTGGCAAAATTCTCAACGTTGTCACCGCGCGCACCTGGTCGCCCAGCCGAAAGTGCGTCGACTGCCCGCACGATCACCGCTTCAGGCGTAGTGGCCTCGATGTCATCATGATGGGCTTCAGCCGCGTGAATTGTTGGCTCGTCCAGACCATACTTCTCAAGCAGAACACGGGTCAGATGATGGTGCTTACCCTCCATCTCATGCGTGACGGCTTTACCAAGATCATGCAAGTAACAGGCCCGTCGGGTAACGCGGACATCGGCCCCGACTTCTTCGGCAATCATCGCACCCAGATGAGCCATCTCAACTGAGTGTTGAAGTACATTCTGTGAGTAGCTGGTTCGAAATTTCATTGACCCCATCAACTTCACAATCTCTGGCGGCAAACCAACCACCCCAGCTTCACGGCCAGCAGTCTCGCCGGCTTTTTTGATCTCATCATCAATCTCGGTCTGAGCCTTTTTGACGACTTCCTCGATCCGACCGGGGTGAATCCGACCGTCTTTGATCAGGCGCTCGAGTGCCACCCGGGCAACCTGGCGGCGAATCGGGTCGAAGCCAGACACAACGATTACGCCTGGTGTCTCATCAACTAAAATGTCCACCCCGGTGGCTCGCTCCAGGGCCTGTATGTTCCTGCCTTCTTTGCCAATAATCCGACCTTTGATATCGTCGCTCGGAATCGGTACGGTCGTGACCACCCGCTCAGTCGCTACCTCGGTCGCCATACGTTCCATGGCTTCGACCATTATCTCGGTCGCGTTATGATCGGCCGTCTCTTTGGCTTCACGTTTGCGCTTCTCGATAAGCTCGTGGAGATCATGCTTAATCTCTTTTTCGGTCATTTCCATAATCTTGGTCGCTGCATCAGCTTTCTTGAGCTTCGCTATCTTCTCAAGGTTATCTTCTTGCTTGGTACGAATCGCGCGCAACTCATCCTTGATGGAATCAATCTCTTTTTCGCTTGTCTTGAGATGGTCGGTCTTCCTCTCAAGCTCGGAGAATTTTGCATCAAGTGCCATCTCACGGTTCGTCGCTCGCTTCTCGGATTCCTCGATGCGCTGGCGAACACGTTTTTCCTCAAGCTTGGACTCTTCAGCAATTTTAACGGCTTCTTCTTTGGCTTTGAGAATCTCTTCTTTGGCTTTGATTTTAGCGTCTTCAATTAGCTGGCTCGCGCTGCCCTGCGCGGCCTTTGATTTAGTCTGATAAAACACGGTTTTTGCTCCTACCCCTAGTCCTAGCGCTACAATCACAGCGCCAATCGTAATTGGATCCATAGCCTCACCCTCTTTCCTAAAATCCCCACGAAACTGAAGTGTCGGTATCGTGGTTGTCAGTAATACATTGTATCTTCGGTAATTATTCCGAGTAGCTTTCGGAACAATTCTATTGTGCTCTCATATCAGGCTCGAGGGCAAGTCTGAGTCATTTCTTTGGCTGGGTGATATTTGGCTCTTTATCATAGGTTGGGATGATATACACACCTGGCTTCGCAGCTTCCAAGCTCGTAGCTCCGGTGGTAAGCCAGTCATCACCTACAGTTGAGATAATTGGGAAATTGTGGGCGTAGGCTAGGGCATTTGCCACCGTCGCTCCAATCCGCAAGCCGGTAAATGAGCCTTGGCCGGTAAACACAATCAGTCCGGTAAGATCATCTGTTGAAACTTGATTCTCTGTGAGGAACCAGTGAATTTTTGCGAGTAGGCTCGAGGCTAGCTGACGATGGGCTTCCCAGCTGTAGCGACTATATTCACTACCATCGGCATCGAGCAACCAAAGCTCGGCCTCAGGTTTGTCAGTTCGCAGAGCTAAAATCATAAACTCACCAACTCTTCTTGTATCTTAGTTAAGCGCTGGCTACTATCTGCACCAACCGCAGAAAATTCATAAGTACGACTCGTCTCATCGACGAACTCAGCCTTAATTATAAACCTCTCAGCGCCTAGATGGCTCGTAAGATGATCAGCCCATTCGACGCAAATAATTGCGTCTCCAGCTAACAGAATCTCACTCATTTCCTGCAACAGTACCTCATCGTCGGCCAGTCGGTACAGGTCATAATGCTCAAGGCTGCCGCCGGATGAAAGCTTATAGCTACGTTGTATATTGTAGGTGGGACTTGTGACAGTCTTCTCGATACCAAGGCCTGCAGCCAGACCTTTGATAAAAGTTGTCTTACCACCACCGAGGTCACCAATGAACTCAATGGCATCACCAAGCTTGAGATGCGCGGCGAGCTTACTTCCGAGCGCCAAGCTTTGCTCGGAGCTTTGTGAAGAAACTGAGAATTTCTGGTCGGTATTCATATGCCCCATATCCTACAGTAAAGACTCCGAGTCCGGCTAGTATCCAGCCCCATGGAGTGGTCGGTTTATCGGCTGGCAAACCGGCCTCGGTGGTCTGAGTACTAGCTGCCTTCGCGCTGGCAAGTTTGCCTGACTTCGAAGCTGCCCCGGCTTTCTTCGTGCCGGTGCTAGCTTTCTTGACAGTGCCGTTAGTAGTTTTTTTGCTATTGCTTGCCGTCTCCGACTGATCGGCTGCCAGAGCCGCGTTTGTTCCACCAGGAGTAGGGCGTTCGAGCCACCCCCAACCAACGCTGGTGGCGCCGAAGGCCACACCCGACTTCGCCTTACCATAATCTGGGGCTGTAAACACAGTCACACCACTCGAATTGATCAAACGCATGACATCGCCTGAGTTATTGAGCGAGAGCTTACTATCCCGTGAATAAACGGCGCTGTAACCACCTGCTGGGACTGTTATGGCATCGAGTTTGGAGGTGTGCTTACCATCAGTCAGCGTCCAGCCTATCAATCGGGCAGGCGCGCTTCCAGCATTATAGAGCTCTACAAACTCATCCTTCGCATCAGTCTGGGGACTAGCTGGATCAGGCAGGAGCTCAGTTATTTCAATCTGAAAATCTTCACCTGCAGTCGTCACCGAGGTAGTTCCGCCACCTGTATTATCACCCTTACCAGGCACCGTCGGATTAGCCGCAACATCAATCCCAACCGGATCGAAATCCTGTAAATTATCATCCGTATCTAAGCAAATATGTCCATCAGTATCGCAAACCCTCTCTAGAGCTTCACCAGCCTTCGGCGCCGGTACTGGTGCTTTCTCAGGACTATCGGCAGCGCCCCAAGCTAACTGATCGAGCACTTCGCCAGTCACGGAGAGTCGAAGATTGCCAGCTGTTTGAGCCAAGCCATCCTGGAGGATGAGATCATGAGCTAGCTTTGAGGCAATCGTATACGAGGCATACCCAGCTAGAGACAGGCTGGTGTCCAAATGAGCCTTACGCACCCAGCTCTTGCCGGTAGCAGATTTGTACTCTATCTCGAGCCCTTTGAGCTGAATCGGCTGGGCGCTGTTGTTGTGCACAACCACATACTCATCCGAGGCATTCGTCGGCGATCCAACATACACCTCACTCAAAACTAAACCTTGACTGCCGATCGAGCTAACTGGCGTGACGGCTGCGAGACTAGCGACCGGATACAGCGAAATTACACTCATGAAGATTATTTTGCGAAGCCAACTACCCATACTCATTCCCCCTACATTTTTTTAATAGTAATATTTAGTGGTTCACCAGAGCATACGCCTTCCAAAAACCGAAAGTAAAGCGTATGCACTTTGAGTTTGTGTTTTTTACCTGCCTTTGTATATTCTGCTTATGGTAAAATAAATGTAATTATGCGTATCTCACCAGAGTCTCTCAAATTAATTCTGACCAATAGTGGCAAGCTCTCCCCTGAGGTCTTGAAGCAAGCCGAAACTATTGCTGTCCAAACCGGCGAGAGTCTTGATAGCGTCCTCGTGCAACGGCATCTGATCGGTGAGCGCGAGCTTGTCGCCCAGTATGCCAAAAGCCTCAACCTCCCCTATGTTGACCTGACCAATCTAAAGATCCCACGGGAGATGCTGGCAAAGATTCCTGAGCGTATCGCCCAGCGCTATCAAGTCGTGCTGTTTGGACAAAAAGACGGCAAATGGCAGCTCGCCATGACCGACCCTGAAGACATCCAGGCGATTGATGTGATCGATAAACAGCTCGGTGGTAATCTCCAGATTTACGTCGCAACAACTGGTGATATCTTGAGCCTTCTCGACCAGTACCGCACCGGACTCGATAATGAGATTTCGCAGGCCATTAAAGCCAGCTCGACAGGTGAAAAAGCCGTCGGTGAGACGGTCAGTGCCGAGGACCTCACGAACGATGCGCCCATCGCCAAGACAGTCAACATTATCCTCGAGTATGCCCTGAAAGCGCGGGCATCCGATATCCACATCGAACCGCGCGAGAATATTGTCCAGATCCGCTACCGGGTTGATGGCGTTCTCAAAGAATCAATGACATTGCCGAAGCAAATTGTGCCAGCTGTCGTCAGCCGCATCAAAATCATGGCAAATCTCAAGATCGATGAGCATAGATTGCCGCAAGATGGTCGTTTCAAAGCCACAATTGGCTCCAAGACGATAGCGGTGCGTGTCTCCACCCTACCCGTTATGGAAGGCGAAAAAGTCGTCATGCGTATTCTTGATGAAACCACCAAAGCTTCGACGCTCGAGGAGCTAGGCTTTGCCGATCAAGCTCTGAACTCAATCAAAAACGCTATGAAGCAACCGCACGGGATGATTCTCGTGACAGGGCCGACGGGAGCTGGTAAATCAACCACGCTCTACTCGATTCTGACCCAAATGAATACACCAGGAGTCAACATTAGTACGGTTGAAGATCCGGTTGAGTACCGCATTCAAGGCGTCAACCAGACCCAAGTCAATAATCAAGCGGGTATGACTTTTGCCAACGGACTGCGCTCGCTTTTGCGTCAAGATCCAAACATCATCATGGTTGGTGAGATTCGTGACTCTGAGACTGCCAACCTCGCCATCCAAGCTGCTTTGACTGGTCACACCGTACTCTCAACCTTGCACACCAATAACGCTGCCACGACCTTGCCACGCCTGCTGGATATGCAAATTGAACCATTTTTGATCTCAACCACCGTGAACACTGTAATTGCGCAAAGACTAGTGAGAAAATTATGTGCTCAATGTCGTGAAGCCTACACCCCCAGTGGCGAATTATTGCAAGAAGTACGGGCCAGCTTCAGCTTGCATCACGTATCGCCAGCGCCAGCCGCGCCGGTAGTTCCATCGTCACCAATGCCAGCCTCGACAATCGCACCAGCCGTGCCGCCAGCCGAAGTCGCCAAGACTGCGCATCAGCGAGGAGAATTGAGAAAAATCATCCCCGTGCCCCAAGATCTCGAGCTAACGCGAGCCAGCATTCTTGATAAAATCGCGTCTGACCCAAATCTCATCAACCGATCTTCAGATAAACCCGATACTGACGCTATGCCAAATAACATGCAGCCCGCAATCCCCCACCCAACTCCTGCCCCAATACCAACACCGGTCTCAACACCCTCCCAAGCACCACTGCCAGCCCCCCCGCCACATGCCCTACCTACCCTTTACCGCGCCAAAGGCTGCAAGACTTGTGACATGACTGGCTATTCAGGTCGCCTTGGGATCTATGAAGTACTAGATATTAGCGTCGAGATAGCCAACCTGATTACGAGCAAAGCAACTTCGGCTGAAATCCAGGCACAAGGCGTCAAACAGGGCATGATCACGATGCAAGAAGATGGCTTTGCCAAGGCCATCCAAGGAATGACTACTATCGAGGAAGTCATGCGTGTGACGCGTGAATAATCGGTCAATCTAGAGCCATGGAACGTTTTCGGTATCAAGCCCGAACACCAACCGGCGCGATTGTTGAGGGTGAAGAAGAAGCAGCTTCACGTAAGGCTGCAGCTGACGCACTTTTTGCAAAAGAGCTGACGCCCATAACGATTGAGTCAATCTCAAAAGGCGCCTCAGTCGGTCGGCTCAGTCGGTTGCTACCGGCCCGCGGTGTTCCGCTGAGAGAAAAAGTGCTCTTCAGCCGTCAATTCGCTACTATGATCTCATCCGGTATCCCAATTGTACGAGCGCTCAGTGTGCTTAGAAATCAAACCGAGAATAAAACCCTCAAGCAAGCCCTGGCCAAGATTGCCAAGGACGTCGAAGCCGGCCGACCTCTGTCGGAGAGCTTGCATCAGCATCCGAAAGTCTTCACGCCAATTTATGTTTCGATGGTGCACGCTGGAGAGATTGGTGGAATCCTTGATGAAGTTCTCGAACGTCTGGCTGATCAGATGGAAAAGGATGCCGAGCTAGTCAGCAAAGTGCGTGGAGCAATGGTCTATCCGGGTCTGATATTCGTTGTCATGATAGCCGCCTTTGGCTTCATTATGACAGTGGTTGTCCCTCAGCTGACGGTCGTATTCGACGCCATCGATACCGATCTACCCTGGAATACGAAAGTCCTCCTCGCAATCTCCAAGATCTCACAAAATTACGGCATTTGGATTCTCATCGGACTTGTGGCGGTTTTTATTGGGGTCATGCGGTGGATTCGGACCAGTCAAAAAGCTCGCCGAGTCCTGCACACAATCGAGCTCAAACTACCGGTGCTCTCGACAATCATCAAGAAGATCAATTTGGCCCGCTTCGCCCGCACCCTCGGCTCACTACTCGGCTCAGGCATACCAGTTCTCGAAGCCCTACAAGTGGTTGGCGATTCGCTTTCGAATACGATCATTCGCGAAGAGGTCCGAGCCGCCGCTAGAAAAGTCAAAAATGGCACCAGTCTCGCCCAATCCCTGCACGGCAGCAAAGTCTTTCCGGCTATCGTTTCCGAAATGATCGCCATCGGTGAAGAAACCGGCGAGCTCGATAAGATTCTGCTCAAACTGGCTGCTTTCTATGACAAAGAAGTCAGCTCTCTGGTCGCCAATCTCTCAAGTGTGATTGAGCCACTTATGCTCATCGTGATGGGCTCACTGGTCGGCTTCATTATCATCTCGGTGATTGGCCCACTCTACCAGCTGACTGGGTCATTCTAGACGCAAGATAACCCTTTTATAGCTAGAGTGGTGCAAATGGATTGGATCGACCACTACTTGGTACCGACGGCTCGCCACGGGCAGGCAGTAATCGATCAAGTGACTCGAGGGTTTTTTCATTAAATCGAATCTGTTTCGTCCGCTCGGTCGTCTGCTTGTTAGCCACCGCATCAATGTCAGATTTAGCATAAAAAAGATTGATTGCGAAATAAACCGTGTAGGCCAGCACGCCACAAAAGATAATTATGAGAATAATATGCAACTGCGACACCAATTTCTTGGCCAAGTCACCGACATTACCGTTTAAGTTGAGTTTCATGTTGAGATTCATAGCGACTTCCGATGCATTATGGTTTTAGGTAGGCGTTGAGCGACATGGTTATCTCAAGCTTATCACGGTCAGTGTTGGTCTTCGATAAACTGAGTGAGCCGACCGAATTATAACGACTGAGACGTTCAAGCCGATCGAGAAAACTAATCAATTGTTCGTAGTTACCGGTTAGCTTTAGAGCAATCGGCACGACGTAGAGATCTTTGCTCTGGGTGGCTTGGTTGAGCTTCGGATTTGCTGATTGAGCGGCACCGGTGAATTGGATACTTGGGAGCGTTACACCGGCTTGGTTGGCAGCTTCACGGATTGATAGCAGTATCTCGGCTTGTTGCGACTCACGCGGAAGCGCTGTGTTAATATCATCGAGCTTGGCTTTGGCTTGCGAATAACGCCGGCTTAAGATCACCAGCTGATCGGTCCGCTTCTGCTCATCGACCACATCAAGCTGGGCTTTGACGATCTCAGTTTTCTTGGTCAATAATTGCTCTCTCGCCCACCAGAATGCATAGCCTGATCCAGCTAGAAGCAATACCAGGCCGGCAGTCAGGACAACAAATACACCGCGGGCCTTCATTGCAAGGCTCCTGGCTTGAGGCCAACCACATAGCTAACTCGACTGACCGGCTTCCCACTATATGGATCCTTATCGAGATCTTCACCCAGCAGAGCCGGAGGTTGGAAACGTGGCGAGGCAGTGATAGCTCGCTGCAAGGCGGCGGCGGCTTCGCTTGTGTCGGCGTAGACAGCCAGACGCATACTGGAACTAGCTTCTGAGCTGGCCTGGAGCGAGAAAATGTAGACACCCTTTGGCATGAGGCCAGTTAGTTCATTCAATAGTTTCGTATACCGAGCCTGCTGACCCTGGACTTGCTCGATGCTGGTGAGTCGGTCAGCCAAAGCCTTTGCGTCAGTCTCAATCGAAGCATAGGTCTTGGTCTTGTTTTGTGCGAGAGCCAGATCAGCCCGCGCAACAGTCAGTTTGTGGTCGAGATAGTACCAACTCCCCCCAAATATTGCTGCTACTAGCAGGACGAGTACAACTGCTGCCTGAATTAAGTGCACGAGCTGCCGATTGAGAGCAGCAAAATATTTATGTTTTTTGAGCGGAGGTGGGAGTAAATCAATCACGCTATTTCCAACCCCTCAATGCTAAGCCATAGGCAGTCGTGAAAATTGGGCCTAGGTTGGCTGGCAAGCCCTGGGTTCCGGCTGTCTTCTGGCGATCCCATGGACTTGAGATATCAACCGGCAGATTTGTATATTGCGAGATCAGTTGAGCCAAGCCAGGCATACGTGAACCACCACCAGTTATCATAATTTGCCCAACTTTGATATGTGTCGTGGCCTTTGAGCGCTCCTCATAGTATTTGATGAGTTTACTTAACTCGGTATTGAGTAGATGCAGTTGCGGCTCTAAGGCGGCCTGTATCTTAGTCTGCAAATCTGAAGGTCGCAAACCAAACTTTATCTTCAACTCTTCAGCTTGGTCGTACTTAATCTTGAGCTTCGAGACGAGGGCTTGAGTCAAGGTATCTCCGCCAACAGCGACCGTAGTAGTGACGCGAACATTATCTGTCAGTATCGCCATGTCTGTAGCGACCGAGCCGGCGTCGATCATCATTGTAGCCGATTGTTTGCTAGCTTGGGAGCGCAAGGCGCGTACATTTGCCATCAGACTCACTTCCATCGTGCGTGGCAAGATATGGGCTAGTTCGCAAAATTTGAGGTAACTATCGACAATTGCTCGGGGGGCTGCTACCAGCAAGACTTCATATTCGCGCGCTACTCCAGCTTCATCGCGAATCGTCGTCACGATCTCGTGATCGGTGTATAGATCGTTGACTGGCATCGGGATGTATTGTTGAGCTTCCCACATGACCGCATCCGCCATCTTGTCCTCGGCAACAACAGGAATCGTAATTATACGCGAGAAGAGGTGGGCTTGCGGTAGACCGATGATAGCCGCCCGCGTGCTGATTTTTCCATTTGCGGGATGCTGCAAGCCTGTTTGCAGTACTTGAGCCAATTGCTCCGGCTCTGCGATGATCCCATCGATGACCATCCCATCAGTAATTGGCACTGAGCCGAGCCCAAGCAAACGCTGGCTCTTGGCCGACGCTTTGAGTTGCACAAACTTAGCCTCGTGATGACCGATGTCGAGACCGAATACAGCCTGCTTTTTCTCTATCAGAGGGAGGCGTACATTCATGGGAGATGATATCTATTCATGCTTATGGTTACAACACTATTGTATCAAGCTTTGACAGCTTTTGACTGCATTCACTACAAGCAAAACACCACTGGCTATATATAAGCGCAGTGGTGTTTGCAAGGAGATTTGTCTTTTGAGCCGTGGCTATCTATTGAGCGTTGGTAATCTCGTAGGTGTCAGGCGTTCCAGTCTTAATGTCTTTGTCGTTCTTGTTCTCGAGAGTAGCTGACAAGGTGTAGCTCGAGAAAGTTGGCCCACCAGCTGGTGATGGAGTGTAGGGATAATCAGTGCCGGTCTTTGGGTCCTTTGGCAAAGATTTGACGTATGGAGTTGAGCCTGTCGTCAGAGTAGTCAGGTCGGCGGAATAAGTTGAGTTATCGTTATAGTATTGCTCGAGACCGTTGCGAATATCACGCATGTCAGTCTTACGCTTACTATCACGTGCCCGGGCTGGACCTGAGATGAGGTTAGGCAGTACTAAAGCTATCAAGATACCAATGATGACGATGACGATCAGAAGTTCAAGCAGTGTGAAACCTTTTTGCTTGCGAAGTGTTGCTATCATAAGACGCGAAATTTCTCCTTATTACCCCCTGATTAATGCCGATTTATAAGAAGATTATAGGCCTTCACCCAACTAAGCACAAGGACTTTGGCCTTCAAAAGCCCACTTATACTATTTTGGCGTCTCGATCTGGGTCTGACTCGCGCACCTTGAGTCCATCACCTTCTTGCGGTATGTTCTCGACAAATTTTTCAAAAATATCAACCATGAAGGCTTTCACAGCATAAGGTTCAGGCACATAGTCAAAGACGAAAAGCTCCTTCTCTCCGGCAGTCTGGATAGATATGGTGCCGTACCCAAAAATGGTCTGCATCGGGCCAGCTACCGAGACTGAGATGTCCTGAACACGGCTGAGGCGAAGCGTGGCTATCTGCCTATTAAAAATGCCCCTTTGATCAATGTCGACCACATTCTCACTAGTTAATACCATTTTGTTTTGTCGCCATATGTAGAGGCTGGTGAGGAGTATGAAAATTGATAGGCCAATAATGCCAATGCCAATACTAGCTATTGGCAGTTTCTCGATCGACGTGCCATATGACTTGAAATCTGTTGTTGGCAGTCTGAAAATGTCGGCTGCTCCGGCGTAGACTAGGAATAATCCGACAAAAAATAGAAAAATTGCCACTGCAACAAATGGCAAGACAGAAAAAACGTGCTTGTAAATTACTCTCTGAACGATCTCGCTATCATCTTGACCAGGAAAAATGTGTGTCATGCCAATAGTATACGCCAATCAGGCCAGGTCAATCGAGGCCTGGCTGGTGTCGTTGGAGGTGGGCGGAACTTTGCCGAGATGCCGCCAAGCCTTATCGCTAGCCTGACGCCCGCGCGTTGTCCGCTTCAGGAGACCAACTTGGATTAAATATGGCTCAATAACATCCTCAATTGTCTGCTGATCTTCGGAGAGCGCCGCTGCCAAGGCGGCCACACCGGCTGGTCCGCCGTCATAGTGGTCTATTAGAGTCGTCAGGAGGCGGCGATCTGAGCTGTCCAGCCCCAGTTCATCAATTTCTAGTAAGGCTAAGGCGCCATGCAGGCTTTTCGCATCGACTGTGCCGGCATTATGGACTTCAGCATAATCTCTGACACGCTTGATCAGGCGGTTCGCAATTCGTGGCGTCAAACGTGACCGCTCTGAGAGCTGGAGCAAGGCAGCCTCGTCTATCACCACCTTCAGTAACGTTGATGATCGACTCAGGATCTGAGCTATTTCGGCTGGGGTATAAAATTCGAGGCGATGTACCAGCCCAAACCGATCGCGCAGTGGCCCCGATAGCGCCCCATAACGAGTCGTCGCACCAATGATAGTAATTGGTGGCAGGTCGAGCCGCAGCGACTGCGCACTTGGGCCCTTGCCAAGCATGATGTCGAGAGCGAAGTCCTCCATAGCTGGATAGAGAATCTCCTCGACGGTGCGACCGAGTCGGTGAATCTCATCGATGAAGAGGATGTCCCCCTCGCTCAGATTGGTCAGTAAGCTAGCCAGATCGCCCGGGCGCTCGATGGCTGGCCCAGAAGTTATCTTGAACTGGGCACCCATTTCATGCGCCACGATGTGGGCTAAGGTTGTCTTGCCCAGCCCCGGTGGACCATAGAGAAGTACGTGGTCGAGCGCCTCGCCACGCTGCTTTGCGGCTGCAATCGCCACTTTGAGTGAATCAATTGCTTGTCGTTGTCCGACGTACTGGTCAAAGTTACGCGGACGCAAATTCTGCTCGAGAACAACTTCTTCGAGATCAGCGGTCTCGGGCTGCACCGGACGAGGCTCAACTGATTCTTGGCGCTCAATCATCGACCTAATCCTTGCAAGGCCTGCCGGACGCGCTGGCTGGTTTCGAGGGCTGGATCAATCACTTGCAATGTCTGTGTCGCCTGCTCGTGTGAGTAGCCCAGCTGAACGAGAGCGAGGAGGGCTGGATCAGACTGGGCTGGGGCTGGGGCAGCACCATGACCAGATAACTCCACCAGCTTCCCCTTGAGATCTAACAAGATTCTCTGAGCGGTTTTCTTACCGACACCGCTGACGTGGTTTAAGCCGACTATGTCTTCGGATTCGATCAACCCCCGCAAAGTCGGCGCGTCATAGACCGAGAGAATGGCGTGGGCTAGCCGCGAGCCAACACCCTGCACACCGACCAGTCGAAAATGGAGGGCTCGCTCTTCGGCAGTAGCATACCCGAACAGGTCATAGCTGTCCTCGCGGATATTCTCAGCAATATGCAAACGCACCGTTTCATCAAGTACAAATTGGGCGCTGGTCCGAGCTGGCACTGTAAGCTCATAGCCCACACCGTGCACAAACAACGTGAGTGTCTCCACCCCCTTCACGGCGACTTCTCCTTGCAACATGGCGATCATCCTTCCTAGTATAGCGAAAGTTAGCCAAAAGCGGCAGTCTTGTCAAAAGATGTGAGCCAGGCGTAAGCTAGGTGTATCCACTTTGCACCTCACACTATGGAAGGAACACCCTCATGAGCATACTAATGCCGACTAATGCCGAGCTGACTCCAGACGAAGTAACTCAAGCCTTGCACCAGCTGCAAGAGGATAGCCACAACCCAGAATATGCCTGGACGTACCAGGGTAACTGCTATGGGGCCGGTTCCAATCTATTCTTCCCCGAAAGAGGTGCGAGTACGAAGGAGGCCAAGGCCGTCTGCCAAGGCTGCGTGGTTCGCGAGGAATGTCTCGAGACTGCTCTCAGCCATCCAGAGCATTGGGGCATTTGGGGTGGCCTTAGTGAGCGGCAGCGCCTGCGAGTACGGCGCCGGCGAGCTCAGGCCCGCGCAGCTTCCAAGTCGACCGCTGTCACGACTAGTCGCCCATGAAGCCACCCTGTTGGCGCCAATTCATCCTTCTGCAACAGAGGCGGGTGGTCCAGAAACATTACCGACGTCAATACCACAGACATAGCCAACGTCGCACCTAGCCCACACCTGTACCCAAACACCCATTGCCCTGTAGCCGGTTTAAAAAAACCGGCTACGGGGATTTTTTTTAGCGGCGGCGAGGGCAATTGCCAGAGCGTCGGCGGCGTCATCCGGCTTCGGGATATCTGTTAGACTCAAAATTTTCATGACCATCTGTTGCATCTGAGGTTTCTTGGCCTGCCCGTAGCCAGTCGTCGCCTGCTTGATCTGTAGGGGGGTGAATTCACGAATCTCAACACCAGCCTGCTCGAGTGCTAGGAGAATAACGCCGCGAGCTTCGCTGACCTTCATGGCTGTCGTGACATTTGTCGCAAAAAAAAGCTTCTCGACGCCAGCCGCAGTGGGCTTGTAGGTAGCCAATATCGCCGCCACATCATCGTGCAAAATCTTCAGCCTGACACTATGAGACAAGCTTTTGTCTGTGGTGATAACTCCGTAGTCGAGTGCCACACACTGCATCCCTTTGACTTCGATAATACCGAAGCCTGTCGTAGCAGTGCCGGGATCAATGCCGATAACAATCATGTCATTTAGTATAGCTTGTATCGGGTGTAATAACTTTTGAATCGGCATCTAAGCAAATTAAAGGCCCCTCCTAGTAGGAGGGGCCAGGGATTGAAACGTCAGCACCGACGGCCTGCAAGACTGTATCGATGTCGTAGCCGTTCTCATTCAGTGTAGCGCAGACCATACCGAGAGTTGAGCCAGGATCGAGTTCGAATTCGATGATCTCCTGTTGCTCTTGGCGGGTCAGATAGCCGTCAAATTGGGCCACTATTTCGGGTGGAGTGAGTTCGCTCCATGCTGAATCGGTCATCGGACACCTCTCAGCCGAAGACCAAGGTACAGCTTCGTCGGATAATCAGGCCGCTCATTCAGGAACGAGCCAGGGTGACCAAGGTTCGTGACAATTGGTACTTCCTCAATGCAGAGCTGGCATTTGTCGGCCGGCACAGCTGGATAATCGACGCAAACTCGCGAATAAAGATCCGGTACCTGCATGTCTTGAGCCGTGACTTGGCCACGATTGACGAGTGCCCGAACGGCCACAACGGTGCCCCCAGCTGACTCTACCAATCGAGCCACTTTTGCAACCGAGCTCCCGGTGGTGAGAACGTCATCAACGATGAGAACGTTAGCTCCATCAAGACACTCAGCAAAACCAGCCCGTTCGAAGGCAAACTTCTTATTGCCGATCTTATCAGCCCAGACAGTCTTGACGGGATGACTTGTCGTATGGGCCAAGAGACCAGCGATTCCGACCAAGTAGACGCCACCGGTAGCAGGCGCAGCGATAACTTCATAGCCAGGTAACGGTACAATGTTTGCAACGTGTGGGCTGAGCATCGGGGTCAGTAAGGCTCGAACCATTTCAGGATGCCTATAGAGCCGATCGCAGTCGACGTAATCTGAGCCGTGCTCGTCACTAGCATAGACGAAGTGTTGGTCGTGAATGATCGAGCCAGATGACTCGATCATCTCGAGTGGACTGAGAGATTGTGTCATAGGACAACTTTCTAGGTGCGGATAGGATTGGTAGAGTATGACCTATATATCGGTATTATTCAAGTCTAATTAAAACACCCCTCCCGATGTGGGAGGGGCTAGTACTTCAAGATAGCGCTAACTTGCGCGAGCTTCGGCAATCTGAGAATTTATCGACTCGACCTCAGTACGAGCGGCCTGAGGCCAGTGGTTTTCTTGCGTGGCGTAGAGCACGGAGCGGCTGAGATTGATGACAAAGCCTTTGCCGTCCGAATTGGCGCCGTTGGTGACAGCCTTCTCAAGATCACCACCTTGGGCGCCGACGCCGGGGATGAGGATGGGCAAATCGCCGACAATCTGACGGACAATGGCGAGCTCCTCCGGGTAGGTGGCACCCACGACTACAGAGACATTGCCGTTATAGTTCCAATCACGTGTGATCGTCTCAGCAACCGCTTGGAACAGTTTCAGGCCTTGCATACTCGAGTGAAGATGGATGTTGTCTGTATCAAATCCTGGCTCCGTGAGTCCCCAGCGTTCAGCGTTGGCAAGCATGTCAACACCCAAGTCCTGAAACTCACCAGCTCCTGGATTACTGGTCCGAACCAGCACGATGACACCCTTGTCGGAGCGTTTGAGGAACGGCTCCATCGCCTCGTGACCGAGGTACGGATGCACGGTGATGGCATCGCACTCGAGCTGATCGAACGCGAATCGAGCGTAACCCTCGTTGGTGTTGCCGATGTCAGCCCGCTTGGCGTCGAGAATGATCGGTACGTCCGGTGCAGTCGCGTGGATGTAATCGATGACTATCTCGAGAATCCGAATCCCCCCAGAGCCGTAGGCCTCAAAGAACGCGGTATTTGGCTTGTATGCGCAGACGATGTTGCGGGTCGACTGAATGATCGATTCAAGGAACAAGCCAATCTTACTCAGTTCATCGTGACGCAGGGTGTCGAAGTAGAACGGCAGCTTCGCAATGTCAGGATCGAGTCCGACACAGACGAACTTACCCTCCGACCACTTGGCTTGTAGCTTCTGATTGAATGACAAAGTATCAGCTGACATGATGTTGCTCTTTCGATAGTAGGTACTTACTGTGGCTAGATTATAAGATACCCAGGCGACATGCAAGAGCAAGCATTATACCTAATTTCGACTAAGATCCAGCCCGCTCCATGATGTCCTCGGCGATATCAAAGTTCGCCGTCACACTAGCTACATCATCCAAGTCTTCGAGGGCTTCCATCAGGCGCATGATTGTCCTGACTTTTTGCTCATCCTCGACGTGCACTGTTTGGCTCGGTATTTGCTCGACATCAGCCGCCTCAACATTGTCTTCGCCGACAGCGGCCTTGATGGCTTCGAGCTCAGATGGTTTCGTATAAATAATTACTTGCTCACCACTATCATCGATGTCTGCCGCACCAGCCTCGATAGCGGCTAAGCTGACCTCATCTTTGTCCGCCGTAGTCTTGCAATACAGAACTCCCTTGGGCTCGAACATATAGGCCACGCTCCCCTGCGCCCCGAGCGTACCGCCGTGTTTTGAGAACGATACTTTGACATCCGAAGCCGTGCGATTTCGATTGTCAGTCAAGGCCTGCACCATGACGGCCACACCAGCTGGACCATAGCCCTCGTAGGTTAATTCTTCGAGCGCAGCGCCGCCAGCAGTGCCAGCTCCGCGGGCAATTGATCGATCAATGTTGGCTGCCGGCATGTTGGCTTGTTTGGCTTTGGTGATGGCCAGACGGAGCCGAAAATTCATCTCTGGATCTGCCCCATCGCGGGCTGAGAGCGCAATCTCATTACCCAGCTTGGTAAATATTTTACCCCGTTTGGCATCGGTCGCACCTTTTTTATGCTTAATACTGGCCCATTTACTATGTCCACTCATAGTCGTTTCCTCTTAAGACTTTCGGCCTGATTATACCTTTTCTACTCTGGTTTTTCTAGTCCGTAACAGTACCGCCAAACTAAGCAGCCCCAATATCGCGTAAGCCAACAGCGCTTCGCCGACCCCCAGCGCGCTAGTGCTGAGACTCGCCAGCGGGAATCCCGCAATCGTCCGAATCAACTCCAAAATAAACACGACACCAATCCGTAACGGCCAGCTCACAGCCAGCGCTATGCCAGGTGCTAGCACGCTCAGACTGGCGACAATAATGCCGCCGAGCATCAAGAGAGGTACGAGTGGCAACACCAACAAATTCGCCAGTGGAGCAATCAACGAAAAAGTCCCAAACCGCAGAGCTATTAGTGGCGCAGTAGCCAAGTGGGCCGCTAATGAGACGACGATAATCTCACGCATATTCCCCCATAGCCCGTTGGTTTCAGTCAGCCTCGGCGCCACCACAAGTACCCCGACAAGCGCTAAGACCGACAACTGCCAGCTCATATCACTCAGCAAGTAATGCGGATCCCAAGCAGTCATAGCCAAGATTGTCAGACAAAACGCCACCCACGGGTTGATCT